>Ga0247734_1000211_pt1 | contig 52838 bp, 66 predicted proteins | sample UWRJL103311B2_FD_180933 | JGI IMG/M metagenome (GOLD analysis project Ga0247734, IMG submission 180933) | Plant litter microbial communities from Arlington Agricultural Research Station in Wisconsin, United States - UWRJ-L103-311B-2 | ecosystem: Environmental > Terrestrial > Plant litter >... | reverse complement strand
AGAAAAGGAGAAAGGGATCCCCTCAAACAGGGACTTTTGCTATAGCCTCTTCGTCATGGTCATTCTTCTTCTCGGTAATACTTCAATAGGTACAGTAATGTCGTTGGCTGTCGTCGTCTTTGGTGGTGAGCTAAGAATATACCTAGCATTAGTTAGTGCACGGCCAGCCAGCCAACCAAGCAACAACACCTTCCAAAGTTACAGTACAGTACAGTCGACCCCTCTATCTCCATCCCCATATCTCACAAATCCCTACAACCAAATCATGAACGATGTCTATCCTCAATGGGAAATAATTATCCACACGACTTCTTCTATGCTATGAGAAGTAAATGTTTTTTTTTTAAAAATAAAAAAAAAAGTGACTGATTGATTGATTCTGTGAGGAATTTCAAAAGGGGGGTTTCGAACTTCTTTTATTCATTTTTGGCTTGTGACCAACCTCCACTCATTTCAACTGACTTCACTTCAATTCACTTCACTCCATGTATAAAATGCCCACGCGATATTTTGAAATATATGAAAAGGAAAGAAAATAGGTTCCTATATGAAGGATATATCACGTTCGCTGGCTTATGCTTTGAACAGTTCAGAGTTCAGAGACTGAGATGTATTATTGTAATTTCCATTTGACTCGAAGAATCCTAATCTAACATACACACGGGTATCAATCCACAGGTATCATCAACTCCCACCAACGCCAAAATGCGCTTGAATGCTTTTTTTTTCTCCCCCAGAGATTTTTTTATAATAAAAATTAGGTAATTGTGTCGAATATGACATGCCATAAGTACAGGAAGCATGACATTCCCCAGCCTTCTCCACCTTTGATCCTTCGAAATTGTCTCAATTAAGTAAAGTATTTCGACTAATAGTAGATCTTGGGTGTCCAAAGAGGGGGGCGAGCTCCTTCCTCATCCCAAACTATCTTGTTCTTCTCGTTGAGAGTGCAACCTTCGTCGGTGATAGGGATAACTCTTGCTGTGTGTGATACCTCTTGCCTGCTGATTCCTATATCATCTCGAGGGATCCAGAGGAGTGGTGTTGGAGATACTACGGATGGTGGGAAGTATGCGTTATTGGCAGTGGGCTCATCATACAGATTTTCATGGTCCAACAGACCGTGTGGCACAAGTTTGCGGAGCTCCATGTAATCTGAGTGCACATGTGGTTTGAGGAATTTGGTGAGGAAATTTGGCTTCTTGGTAGCCGGGACGGAGAGTGGTTTGCCATTCTTCTCGCTGGGCTCTTGACCACTTGCGAGGCCAGTCTCAAGGAAGAGCTCTTCTTCTTCAACCTCGATGGATTTAGGAAGATTGGCGAGGAGAGGGTCGAAGGCAGCGTTGATGGACATGTGGTAGAGAACAGTGAAAATGGTGAAAAGCACCATAATGATAATTGGTCCGAAGGCTTTAGAGATAGAGAACATGCCGATGTAGACGATTTCTCCAATGTAGATACCGGTCATCAATTGTTGTAAAGCACGGGGGTATATCAAGCCCTTGGTATCGATTTTGCTGTCACTAACGAACATGATGTTGTATCGGTAGGCGCAGTAAAAGAACGACATTCCGATTGTGGCGAAAGCTAGCATCAATGGTGCAATGCACGAGTAAATTATGCCTAGAACCGATTAGCTATGCAAAGAAGGTTTGGAGAGGGGTTACATACCAATGCAAGCAATCATTGTGAAGGGGGGAAGAGTGCTGCCCCAGGAGATAGCGCTCAAGCTAGCCCATTTGGTATACATCTTTCTGGGCGTTCCAGCCATAAACTTGTACAAAATGCGGAAAATAACAAAGCCAATAACCTGGGAGATGACCGAGGATGCAATGGTGAGACCTTGAATGATGAAGTATGAGAGATAGAAGTTAGAAACCGAAGGGATACGTTCGGCCAAAAGACTGGTGATGCCGGTTGGGTTGTCAATAATCTGCTTGACGACGGCGGAAGCCACGGACCCAAGACTGACCATAAGGAAGACTTGGATGACTTGGAAGGCAAAGTAAGCGTTCTGGGTGAACAGCTCCACACGTGCTGTCGAAGGTTCTCCGGAGAGCTTTGCACAGATTCTCATGATGATGGGTACCAAGGACATGAGGATTGAAAGTGCTACCGATGGAAGGAGGCCACCGATAATTCCGAGAACCTTAGCTGGGATTTTTTGCAGCCATGTGAGGAAGGAGACATTGATGAGATAGGAGACATTGGAGACGATTCCGACTGCACCAACGGGGATGGCCCAGAAAATGATCAAAGCGGTAATGAATCCAATGACAGCAAATCTGCGAACAACTCTTTGCCACCAAGAAATCGTGAGAGACTTCCAGATAATCTCGTTCGGGTTGACGCCGATATATCGTGGGGACATGTGAAGTGCTTGGTGGTGAGAAAGAGTTTGGAAAGCAGCTTGTGCATCGGATTGCAGAGCAAACTCAATGAACACAGCTCCAACTTTAGCAGTCTCCCCAGCGAGGTAGCTTGCCTGAGCAGCCTCAACCTCTGGAATAAGCTGCTCCAAGCGGCTGCGGGACCAGTTGATCGTATCGACCTTTTTACCAAACAATCCAAACTTTCCAAGCTTGTGGGTTGGTCGTTTCTTGGTTGGTACCCATCGAGCAGCAAGGGATCCGGATTCGGCATCCCCTTGGATTTGTTCGGGATGCTCCTCGTCGTTGTTACCACCTTTCTTCATTGCCTTTAGACGTTCTGCATTTGCGGCTCTGATCAGCTTGACCTCGGCTCCCTCCAGTCTTTGAGCTACGCTGTCTCGTTCCTCTACCAGCTCGTCGACCTTGGTGGTGTCTGCAGTAATCCAAACGCGTCTCACGGCAGCCCCGAATACCTTGCGCAGCTTGCGTTCATCCAAATATGGCTTGGGAACGGCAGTAAATAGCACAGTGCGTGAAGAAATCCGGTTGGCATAGATTGGCGCCAGGAGGAAAGCTTGACGCAGATTGACGTAGTACATGGTCTCGCGAGTGATCAAGAAGAGAACGAAACCAAAGAAGATGCATGCGCAACCCGCGTGGGCGAAGAAGCGGTATCCATTTGGGTTCTTGGTGTTGACGTTTCCATATGATAGCATGTCCAATTGCTCCAGGCCATTGCCTCCTGTGATGTTGATGGGGAAGAGAATGGGCCAAGTGATGCAGGCGCCGACAAACATGATCACGACGGTCATCTTGAGGAAACGAAGGAAGAGGAAGGCATCGAGAGATTGATGTTGGAGGGCGTAGGTATCTGGGATGGCCCAGAAGGGTTTGATCCAATTGAACATGCCATTGGGGAGCGCAACGGTACGCTCTCTGGAGGATCAACATTAGCAGCTGTAGGTGCAGCTTGGTGGAGAGCGATTGCAAAGCCGGAGGAATACTTACTGCTCGCGCAACGTGCCCAGATAGGTTCTAGGAGCATACCATCGTCGATGGGACTTCCTCAAGATCAGGAAGAAGAGGATATAGATGGCAGCCGCTGGCACGGTTGGCACCAGGGTTGCAATCAACCCCGAGAGGGAAGTATTGGGGATATTTTCCTTGGGCGCGTCCGACATGACGATGGACAACGATCAAAGATTGCTTTTCTGATCGTGAACCCTCTTGAGATTCGAAGTGAAGCAACGCAGATGCGAAAAATTGAGGGGAAGAATGACTTTTGAGTTTTTGGGGGAAGGGATGCCAATATAACTTAAAGGACCAGGACCAGGACGTCAACAAACTAGGAAAATTTCTCCACTTTATTATGATCCTCGTTGCTCTCTCCCCCTTGGTGTGAATTTGCTTTTGTGGATTTGTGGATTTATGGACGGGCGGGCTGGTGGGCTGGTGTGCTAGCAGGTGAAGGAAAAGCAAGATTCCCTGGTTGTTCTGGGTATGGCTCGGTATGGGTATTGGTATTGGTATTGGTATGCACTACCGTACGGGAGTAGTACTGGCCTGGAACTGGTCCAGTATGTAAGTTTGTATGTAGCAGCGTCGTACTGTCGCGGAAAAGGAGATAGGGTTGGAAGTATGACGATGTGGTGCAGGCGATCCCTGAAACGAGAAAGGATCAGCCCAAGCTTCTTGCAGTAAGAGAATGCCAGGGGCCCCGGCGAGAAAGACGTCTTACACGCAAAATCTTGTATTTGGGTGTTTGGTGTTTGGGTGTTGCAAAGCGTGATGGGGTGATAGTGGGTGATGGTAGGTGATGATGGGTGATGCTGGAGGATGATGATGATGGAGGATCAGGGTCGCCGGTGAGGATAGAGTCGCAGTACCAGAGTTGAGATGGACGAAAGCGCGAAAAGGTTGGAAACGCAGGTGGGAAAAGCAGGTGGAAGGGAGAATCAGATCAGATCAGTCCATCATCCATCATCCGTTATTTTATATATTATTGATATGGTTATGATATCGCTATGATATGGACTATGGGGATGGGTAATAGGAAGTAGACGAGAGAGAGAGGAGAGAAGAGATGGAAAAGACAGAGCTCTAGAAATATATATGCAATCAATGTCTCTGCACTTATTAAAAGAATTGGCGCATTCGTTCAGCCTTTTCTGCAGTATTAGTATTAGTACCACTTGTCTGTATGTTTTGTTTCTGAGGTGTGGCCCGCCAGCCATACATTCATTCCATCTCCTCCCATCTCCTCCATCCATTCTCACCACCAGTACACCACCACCTCACTTGATCACCAACTACTCATATTTCCCCCGGCCGCATATCGTGGCGTATCGCACTCAATCTTTACTGGCAGCCTATTATTGCTCTCTCTCGCGCTCGCGGACCCTGTCGAGCTTGTGTCCCCACCCGTTTCGCACCAGCAAGCGCTCATGTTGCAGAATCGAGCCACGCGAATGCAATCAATTTGCTGGGACGGACGAAGAAACATACATACATACCGTCGATGGCTTGGTTGATACTGTACTGAACTGTACTGTACAGTAGATTGAAGCACCACCACCGCCGCCGCCCGCCCACACACGACTGCACCACAGCTGAACCAAGATACGACCAACGCACAATTAATTCATCGATCCATTGATTCCACCCCGAGAATCTTGATTTTACGGGGGGGGGGAGCCAGCTGTTCCGTACAGTACTTATTATATTATGCATTGCATCAGCGAATGCCGAGACCATGACGATGGAATTCGGTACATACACCTGGCCAGATCCGACGCCTTGGATTACGACAGCTTTCGATATAGCTGGGCTGGGTCTGTCTGTCTATCTATCTAACCTCTGACCAGATGTAAAAGGCAAAAAATGCACTATCCCCCCCCCCTTTTCTGTTTCCTCTATAAACAAGGAAGTAAATAATGCCGATGGCCTCTAATCGACAAACAACACATTTACCCACCTACACACATCTACACACCTCCACATCGACTTCTCCACCCGTACAAACATACTTCAAACTCTTTTCGCCCGGCGTCTGGAGATTAGCTACAGGCTTCAAAATGCTAAATAGAAAGTATCCGCCGGGTTGGTGCCCATTGGCCAATCATACCACCGCTTGCCACTCCATCAGCTGAACATGGATTCACGCGATCTCCAACCACCAAATTACAATAGTACGGGTGAGAGAGGTCTAGAACCTTTTCTCCACCGTCCGAACTGCAACTACTGAATGAGAGAGAAAAAACCACAGGCGACCCTTGGATCGACTACGAATACAGCTTAACTATCGATATCGAGCCTGAGCTTCAACTTTAGATGCACTTCTTCAGCTCAGCTCGCTCGTGGACTGGTACTACTCGTCAGATCTAAAACGCGAGTCTACAAGCGGTACGGGAGGACTAAGTACGAAAGTATGTTGAAGATACCTGCACAAGCGAGAACAGGATGACCAGGGTGTTGCGTTGCCAATATGCAGTATAAACAAATATGGAGTGCTATGTGGAATCTTGTGATGTTGAAAATCGGCCATACCCAGCTGAAACATTTCCACTATTCTCTCCTATGCCTCTGGATGACAGAGACTTAGATGGTGTCTGTTGAATTCTTCACCTTGCGATTCGATTCTGCTGTCTATTGGGCACAGATAGATAGATCAGCTCTCTACGTAAGTAAGCCTTTCGCCCGCTGAAGCTTGCGGCCGAAAGGAAATAGGTAACCAGCAATTGAAAATACTGCACTGGAACGGGTACTTGCTCTGTCACGCTACACTGATTTACTATACACTTCATCAGTCTCTGATAGTCTGCTTAGTTGAATTATGATCGAGCAGCACCTGATTCATAAATTTAGTTAGGCATATTCTAATGCAATAATTGCAATATTGAGAATTTACACTTTTACATCTCTCTCTGTCTCTCCATCACCAAACAGAATCAACCACAGCTTGTCGAAATTTCCATAATTACTTGGTACACTCACCTCAGCGTATGTAAAACCACTATCAATCACACCAACGATAAAAGACTCCCTCCATATATTCTCACTGGCTAGTATTTCAGATATACTAATTTAGCATCACAGAAAACGACAATAAACTCAAAATGGGTGAAAGTCCTAGATTCGATTTCCTACATGCTCTAGAACAGCTCAATTTCAATTTTTTTTTTTTTGTTCTTCCCTGCTAGGAGAAACTGTAAACAACGCTATCTATCCTATTTTTGCCTTATCCAAGCCCCCCATGGGGCCCCAAATCAATCGTCGAAATCCCTAATACACACTATCAAAGTCTCATTAGGATATGCCACACGGTGTTTTTACACCCTGTCTCTACACGGCTTTTCAAAACGAAAGTTCTAAGCAGCTTCGACTATTTTGCAGTACCTAACTCCACATTAGCGGTCTTTTATTTTGCTGAAGAAGTTTGAGCAGCCGTAGAAACATTGTAATTTATAAGAAGGGAAGGGGATATATGCAGAGGAGACGTACTTCTTATGTCTCCACCAGTCTCCCTCCTGACACAGTTTGCTGCAATACAAAACACATTTGCATCGCCCACAGGTCTTCAAAGCATCTATCGATGAGAATTCACAAGCACTCGACCGATGATTGCACTATTATAGAAGAAAAGGAAAAGAATCCCCACTCATCAGCTTATTTGTTTTTTTCTTGCGAGAGCAGGCAACAGCCCGGCCCCCGGAGATATTGGAAGGCACAGATATGGGGGAGGGAGGAAGCAGGTGAAGCACCAAAAAACTTACATAGGAAAACGAGCAGACCATATTGCCGGGTGCGCCTTTCTCACGCATCTCACGCGCTAGATAGAAGTTCCCACGCATTTCGTGAAGGCGGCCTAGGTTGTCATATGTGGCAAAGGTGTCGAAATGGTTGATGGCTGCATATCGCCCAACACACATATACCCATATCAGCTTATTTTTACATCTCACATAGCCAGGCATGAGAATCGTAAGAGATGCTCCTCCACCTAGTCCACTACTGGAATGACTTGGGAAGGCTTCCAAGAAGACTATGATAAGAGCAAATATAGAGGGAGGGGGGTAAGACATACAACCACGGATCTCAGCAGCCTCTTCGAGATATCTCTGTGCGTCATCCAGTCTTTCCAGCGTAATATATATTTCTCCGAGTGCGTTTTTCGTCCATGCTACGCCGATGGACTTTTCTCCCATAGCTGCGGTTTTCACTATCAGCCTATAGCATTAGCTTGTGTAGCCTGAGCTCGGGAATACGGCAAGAGATAGGAGTAACACATACAACGCAGGGCCTCGAGATGTAGTTTTTCAGCTCCAACGAGGTTTCCCGAAGCCTGGAGTTCGAGAGCGCGGTTGTTGAGATCGCTGGCGTGCCTGACTGGGGGAGGCAGGTATGGTTAGCTTTGGACTATGAAGTTTTGGGCGAGGGAAGGAGGAGGAGGGACATACTCTTTATGGCGTTGGAGGAGTCCATTTTGATGCGATGTGTTGTATAGTTTTGGCGTGATAATGACACCAGTGGTTGGGACTTCGTATTGTGATGAAGTCACAAATGGTGAGGTTTAGGTAAGAGGAGAAAGGTGGCATAGGATATTGTTGCTAGTAGGTTATGCAGTCGAGCAGCGAACCTGGTTTCACAATGGAAATATTTTATGCCCTTTGATCTTGCAGTTGACGATCTCCCAACTCACAGACTCGATCGGCGTTGGAAGTCAATCTCACGTCTTAGAATCATGTAGCAAAAAGGTCAATTTGGCGGTGAATGTAAAGAGGTTACACCGTCAAAAGAATAGCGAAAGAACAAAAAATAAAACAGTCACCTACATGTTATAAATACTTTATGAATCATCATCATGAACATAAGACATTCCAAGGGTATCTGATGAATGTGCCAGGTAAATTGTAGATCGTTGTGATGGCCGTCTGCCAGATGTAAACATTCCATTTGTCAGCGTAAACCGCAACCCCTATTCCGAGCCCCACCTTCGCGAATGTTTAGCGACAAAGTTGCTGCTGCCGAGGGCCGCCCGGCCGTTTTTTTGGTTCCGATCGGAAAACGCCTCACTATGAACATGTTACCCGGTTCTTCTTTCTGGTTTTATAACTCATTATACCCAAGCATTTGCCTTAGACTGTGAATGATGCGCCAATAGACAGATTCCCAGCCAGGGAAAGATTTCTACGGTTTACGCTACAATGAGGAGGACAGCGGGGCGCGCTTTGCGCCGGGTGCTGAATGACTGCGAGAAGAATATTGCGAAAGAAGGGAGTCGAAGGGGATTCTGTGCGCAGTGTCGAAGGGATGCGATTGTCAAAAACGGAGCTGGTTTCGTGAAAAGGGAGGGATTGCGAATAAGTGCCAGCGCTGTGGGAATAGCTCCCTTTCGTGGCGCGGGCACTAGCCAAAGAAGAGGTCTGGCAACTGTGCACGATGGTATATGCTCTTAGCTTTGGTACAAATTATATGCTAACTCAATATCTAGATGATCGAGGGCCTATGCAAGAATACAATAGCCGGGTGGCAAGTGGAAAATTGAGAGATGATGAACACCAAAGAGGTTTGTAGGTATCTTAAGCTTCTAGAGTCATATCTAACGAACTGTCAGGTATTATTCAGAGTCTCCAACACCTCCATGATGAATTAAGAAATTATCATGCGCCTCCCATAGTTCATCCCAGTCTCGAATCCCTCCAACCCGAGCAAAAATCCATGTTTGGACGTCTATTCAGTAGTGGCTCAAAGAAAGAGAAAGTTCTTCAGGAAATCCCAGACAACCTGCCCAGAGGTTTATATCTATTCGGCGATGTTGGGAGCGGGAAGACAATGTTGATGGATCTGTTCTACGAGACCTTGCCTCAGAGCGTTACCAGCAAAACTAGAATCCACTTTCATAATTTCATGCAGGATGTTCATAAACGGCTACATAAGATGAAAATGGAACATGGGAATGACATAGATGCGGTTCCGTTTATCGCTGCGGATATTGCGGAGAAGGGGAATGTGCTTTGCTTTGATGAGTTTCAGTGTACAGATGTTGCTGATGCTATGATCTTACGAAGGTAATATCTCCCCTATCCTAGATCATACAACTGCTAATAAAAATAGGCTTCTCGAGTCCTTGATGTCGCACGGAGTAGTTCTAGTTACAACATCTAACCGCCACCCAGACGATCTCTACAAAAATGGAATCCAGCGTGAATCCTTTATTCCATGCATCAATCTACTGAAAAACCGCCTTCACGTCATAAACCTCGATTCGCCAACCGACTACCGTAAGATCCCACGACCGCCTTCGGGAGTTTATCATGCACCACTCGACAAGCACGCCGACTCACACGCAGAAAAATGGTTCCGATTCCTCGGTGACCCTAATCAAGCCGAACCACGTTCGGAAACACAGAGCGTGTGGGGACGTGAAATCCACGTTCCGAAGGTTTCGGGAAGGGCGGCTATGTTCACGTTCGACGAGCTAATCGGGAGACCGACCAGCGCAGCTGATTATATCGAGTTGACGCGAAGCTACGATGGGTTCGTCGTCACCGGAGTTCCAGGAATGAACCACCAAAAACGTGATCTCGCGCGTCGGTTCATCACATTCATCGATGCCGTTTACGAATCACGCGCTAAGCTGGTTCTTACAACCGCAGTTCCTCTCACCAATTTGTTTATATCCAAGGATGAGATGAAAAGTTCGATTCAGAAAGATGCTAAAGACAAGGAAGGAGATGTGGAGGAAGAAGGCATTGATGATACAATGAGAAACCTAATGGATGATCTGGGAATGAATATGAAAGCACTTAAGAACAGCAGTATTTTTAGCGGTGACGAAGAACGATTTGCGTTTGCCCGCGCACTGTCGCGGTTAAGTGAGATGGGAAGTCAGGAGTGGGTTGAGCGAGGAATGGGTCTTGAGAAAGATGGTGGGAAACAGGAGAAGGATGGTTGGGATAAAGTCCGCAGTCGACAGATGGAGGATAGCATGTAAAGTTTGTACATATCCCTTTCCCCAGAGCTTTCATGGCGTTGTGTTTTCGAAGGATTTGCATGGTGACGAAGCGCAGCTAAACAAGCTTGGATACCATAGAATTGCGTGCATAGAAACAAGACGTTATCATATATATTACTAGGTTTCAGGTACGTATCTGCACAGCACGTGGGTACCGGTAGGTATAGTGGAAGAGCATCCGAAGTACTGTACATGAGTCTGTATGCCAAGCACATCCGTTCCAGCTCTTCACCCTCGGATGATTCGTGGAGAGCGGCGCATAGCCTTAAAACATCAAGGGTTCGAGCACTTTAACCATGTTGTAGCCTTGCCGAGCTAAAAAGTGAGATGTGCAACGAAAAGCACGCAAAGCATGCAAAGTACTTGGTACTTTGAGGGGGGGCCAATATAGTGGGTTCCTACGTTTGTCCTGGAAAGGAAAGGTTAGGGTTACATAGTGAGTATGCTTGCAGAGAATCTGTGGATGGGAGCTGTGGGGAGGTTTATTTTGGGACTTGATCAGCCAGGTGTAGGGAAGTGTGGTGAAGAAGTTGGTCCAGGTTACACGAGGTGTTGATGAAGATAAATGAGCGGTATCAGGATGTGAGCGGTAATTTAGTGGACGATTTGGTGATTACGAGATTGAATCTTCGAACGTCTATATGTACGGACTGGATGGTAGGAATGGCTACTTACGATCAAAACATACTAGTGCTGTGTCGTAAGTTCTTCACCTATTAACATGCCCTCGTGCTAATCTCATTGTTTGGTGGTTGCCCCAGGCAGTTATACACGTTAGCCATGCTGTTTATAATGTATGAAATTAAAGGCTGAAACCCAGAGATATACTGTAAAGCTGGTAACCAATAGTTAATCACTGGTTAATTTGCTCGTCTGCCACACTTGTGGTTTTGGAGTCTTATCACTCTTCAGAGACATATATGCTTTTGAAAGTTGTATTGTCATGAGTAAAGTATATCTTCTGACACTTTTGATAGCCAGGAACTTCTGACTAGAATTTAACTACAGATTCATGCCATTACGAAGGTCCACATAGGCTACCAAACATACAATTTTACGTATAACGTAAGCAGATCCCTTTTCGATTTCTCGCTTGAGACACCAGATGCCCAACAGTTGGCAAAGGTACCACCTAAGTACGTTGATGCGCAACTGGATCGACGAGAAGCACAAAAGCCTGGTCGAATTCTGTTTAAACGTGAGAACATTCTACCACTGTTGTTGCCTTGAAGAACAATGCATCACTTCTCAACTTAGGACTATCTCAGATGAATATCCTAGAACATCGTACGGCGAGGCTTCAAGCGCAGAACACGCACCCAAAAAATCTCTACAGGCCACATATTGTGTGATTTCTTCTCATACATCATACAGCATCCTCGTCCCCAGTTCGCCCTACAAAATCCGCTTTTACTTCGACTTTTCAAACTGCACAGCTGCGCACGCTACAGTGGACTCAAGGGGTTTGAAGTTCCGTATATCAAGTCTAGCACGCTATGTATGCTTAGTTCCGTCAACTGTACTAAATAGCATACTTGTTGACTCCAGACTCTGCGTGAATTATGCAAATTCCATAACCGCACAGTGCGAATCGCTTTGCGGACATACATTCGGCACCAGCACACCTAGGACTGCCTTCAAGTCATCTCCCAACACTGTGTTGGCATCAAAACTTGTGTTGGCCGGTATATCTTTGGAAGATGTTAGTGCTGGTGATGCTTTATTGCAGTGGCCTCCAAATCAGCATCTCTTCGACTATCCTATTGGCATTATAAGAAGCGGGGAGAATCATAATATCGGGCATCTTGGGCTTGAGAATACCCCGTATTTCTTCGATCTGCCCTATCAGCACAATTTACAACCGGAAATGGATTTGGACTCGATGCTGGAACCCGATCTGTGGCCAGTCCCTGCCCAGGGGATCTAGTGCTATGGTGGGTATGGTCAGTCTAGAATCGATCTGGTTGTCTCCAAATTCGAGACAAATGAAAGTGCTAGAGAAAGAGAATGCCCACTCCCAGTCACTGTTTTACAACTAGTCCTGCACTCTCCCACTGATGGAGGGGTTTCAAATATTTCACTGCTTACTCCTGGAGCTGCAGTTTCAGTTTATGTTGAACGGTGAGTCAATTTTGCCAAATCAGCAAGGCTAGTTGCTAAAAGTAGAATATAGATACGATGACCTATTTCGTCTACCTCAGACCTTGCTGCGAATCTTCCAGGATATCACAGGCTGGAAATCGAATAAGGCTGCCGATCTCAATCTCTATATCATATAGCATAGCCTTTACTATCCACACGCAAATGGCTGCAATGGCAGTCTTGTTTTTACTATGTTAGGTAGGAGTGGGGAGTCTTTTGCTGTCAAAATGCAAATCCTTTCCGCAGCAACAAAGGTGGCGCAAGGAGTTTATAGCCATGTGTTGCGAAGGTTGACATCTTTCATAAAAATTCAGCACTGGATAAGTCCACTTCAAGACAAAGATCCACTGAACCACTATGAACTATAGCTCTCACTCGAAAAGCTGCTAGCAACAGGGCCTTAACCTACGCTTCGAGCCAAACTCCTAGATATGATCTAATGGAGGCAGAAAAACAACGAGGCTAGTTACCTGTTGGTTTCTGTTGTTGAGCAATTCGTAGTCCCATTCATATGGTGGTTGTCTGGTGCCAAAAAGGGGTAAATTGTATTTCGATATCTATGCATATAGTAGTATCGTACTACAAAGCATAAAAGTATCTCTCAAGCCTAAAATATAGCCAACTCTTAGATCTCTCTTTGTACCAAAAGCTCGACAGCACGGCACCTCCCATTTACATTGTAGCTGTCATGCATCTGAGATGCTTTGTTGATAAAATATTCGGCTCTTTCGAGATATATCATTTTATTTCTGTTCTTCTTGCTCATGAATCATCGCCAGAGGTTGTTTTTGGGGATGCTGTCATTAAAGAGTAGTTATTTTAAACGAAAGCTCGAAATTGACATCGATCAATCAATCTCTTCTTAACCTTGTTCCTTATTAGACAGTCGCAGGCTTGGTCGAAGGATTTTCAAAAACCCCTTTTATCTTGCCTGTTTTGTAATATATACTGCTTTCTCTTCCTGCAAACTACACAGTACCTAAACTAAATCAGTGCTTTCTCTTGATTCGGAGCCCCACTTACCTGTTCCATTGTGGCAGCAATGTCCTTGTTTGGTCTGAGATGATGCGGAGTATAATAAGCAGGTAGAGTATTATGGTTCGAGGCTACACGTCAACGGAGGCCACAGAACTGCAATGTGTAGATGGAGTATTGTTGTATGCCTCCTAGGCTCACTATGAAAAGCCGGCCGTAATACAGGTAAGTCCTACATTATAGTTTGTTTCGTTTGTTCCGCGGCAGGCGAGTATCTGCGTGTTACTTAAGATATACTCGCCAGCCTTGTACACCACAGTAAAGTATATACCAGTCAAGCAATGACACAACTTTTAACATGTGTTCTTTTATTACGAGAAGAAGTATAGCTCAGTTTCACCGATCGTTCTCTTCTCTTCATATGGCTAGGAGAGGAAATTCCCTAAAACCCGACCTGAATGCTACGCTTTGCAAAATAGTTCTTTTTCCCAGGACCAACTTCCCCGCTCCACGGTCACACAATCATTCCAATATATATATATATATATTTATTTATCTAATATATAAATCCCGCAAAAACACCCACAGCCTCAAGCCACATATACCCTTACCCATCAGCTAGCTATACGAACACTCCCCTCCTTCCTGCCCAATTCAAGACATGCAACAGATCACAGCATCTCTCAAGTAAATAAGAAGCAAAACGCACCAATTGCATCTCCAAGTATTTTAGAATCTCCCTCTTCGGAAATTTTTGCCTTTAGCAACTCGGCCTAGAGAGAGTCACGTTTCGAGCTATGGTGGTGCAATTACATATATCAATCAATATCGGGCGTGGCTGTGAAAAAGCCTCAGTGCAGGAGGGAACAAAGACGTTTTTCTCTCTCTCCGGTCCAGGGAAGAGGAGAGTGGTAAGGCAGGGTAGCTAGCTTTTAGCTGTATTGTTTGCTTAAATTGGGTTTGAGAGGAGGGGTGGCGAAAGGAGGAATAGTTGCGAAAATGGGCTGCAGCTTGGATATGATTTGCATGTATGTATGTATGTATGTATGTATGGTGTATCAGGCTTACTCAGGACGGGGCGGTGGTGAGTTTTAGTGACTGGTTTAGCAGGACGGAACGTTGATTGCGACTGCTCACTCACGAATCTATCGGTATGTATGTACGACAGCCATCGCTCTCGGAAAGTCAAGTTTCTTCTGGGCGGATTCAAAATTTGCTGGTTGGGTGGTGGGTGTAGTGTATCAAACAGACACATAAAATTGATGATAAACCATCTGTTTTATCTTATCTAATACCGCACGCTAGATCTTAGACATTTTAGCAGCACAACTGCGTGCCGTTTTCCAAATACCTATCTTAGTTCAGTTGCTTTGCCTTGCGATGCATACGTTGGGCTGAATGGGGAAGCCGTCTGTTCAAGCTCCAAAACACGGGACGGCTCCAGTTCTTGCACCATCAGCTTACTCATATCCCAAGAGTCGCACTGGGAAAGTAGTATTTGAGTTTAGATTACTAGCTCAATAGATCAGATCAGAAACATCCCTTCACGGTTCATCCTCACACAAGGTTATCGGTGAATGTGCATGGTTACCTAATCATATCGGAATACGAGTTTTGAATGTTAGATGCGCTTGATTCCGAAGCCAGAAGAATGCGGTTTCTTAGCTGTAAGAGCTAGCTTGTAGTAAACACACAAACTCGTATCTCCGGGTTGATTAGTTGTTGGGCGTATATCTACTTTGTTACCTTACATTCTAGTTCTTACCAACTAAGGGGAGACTTGATTATGATCAGTCGGATGAACCTGAGAGCGGATGCCTTGTCGCGTCCTCGGTGTACGGGTGATTAATTTATTTGTTAAGCGCGGTTGCATTGTCGTCTTCTATGTTGGTAATTTCGTACCTGATTGATGCTTGGTGCTTGATGCTTGATGCTCGGCTGGACGTTGCTCTAGCCGAGCCTTCGGAGGTTTCCACTTGGTTGGAAACGTTCAATCTGTTGGCTATGGGATACCGGTATCTATTTATTCATTGGAAGGAGAGCCACGCCATTGGTAATATTTAAACCGCGGACCATTGAATCTTGATGAAATGACTATTGCAGTGGATCCGGCGTCTATGTTGAAGATTCGTGAATGGCCTAAAACACAAACTAAAGAAAGGCTGCAATAGGAGCTGCAATAGGAGTTTGGAGATGGCCAGCGCTTCTGTGGCCCACGCGTAAGTTGGTTAGTAGGGTGGTCGCATGGAGAACAGCCTCGCGCCTGGAAGCTCCAGACGTGGGAATCTTTGTCGGAACGGTATGTCATTGGCTTGGGCAGAATGAAAGCATCCTTCCTGTATTTAAATTGCGTTCATTGGCTTCCAACGGGGAGGTATTGTATTCTAAGGTACTTGTACTGCGGGCAAGATCTCACAACATCACCCAGCCATGAATCGATCGGTCCGAGTTCTGTGCTAGAACACCTGGGGGCGGTTCAAAAAAGAAAGGAACAAACTCTCGTGAGGAATGGCACTACTAATTGATTGCGGACTGTTGTATATATGGTGACGAGTTTGAACCTATTTTCGGGGTTGAGATTGGTTAAGCCTCACTGACGCATCCTCGGCGGCTGCGCCTGGCGGGTGTAATCCTACAGTCCAAAACGACGAATATCAGATGGTGAGACCCTACCAAGGGAAGCAAGGATTCGCTTGCTGCTTAATCAGAAACACACAACTGCAAATACAGTAGTTGGATTTTGCAGTAAATGTGACCAGATCTGGACGGCTGATGACGGCACAAGTGATGATAGCCTACCCGTCAGGGCGTGGAAATCGGACGATTAGGAATACCGACACAAGGCTTGAATCGAATGAGTTGTAGAAGTCAGCAAAGGTTGGCATTACTATTAGCATCAGCTTGACCAGTATCTCTGGTGTCTGCATCTTCAAGGTTTTGGCAAATTCTCGCGCTTTGGGAGTGCCATGATCGGAGCAAGTGGAAGTGAAGTATTGATACGAGGATATTACGCAAGAAAACACTTCTACTCGTCTAAGAAAGCCTGACTATACGTACCAAGTACCCTCGTATCATAATAGTTTAGTACCAGGGGAATTGCCAATATTTCACGGCCTGGTGAATCTCACGAACAAGAGATTGTTGTCTCTGCTTGAGTTGATCAGTCGGGCCTGGGGCACGGAACGGAACTCAAGGAAAATGCGCCGTCCAATTCATCGTACGGCTGCCACCGTCGAGAAATGGGATTATTGTACCGTGTCAGATTTTCCAAGAGTCGGAAGGTTGCATTCCAGATGCTGGCTTGCCACGTTTGAGCCAGGGGCGCCTAATCCTGTGAAATTGACCCAGACAACGATGAAGCTTAGAAGCCCAGCAGACGCATCTAGAATCTCAGGATATGCAGGAGATCTACAACAACACAGTCAGCGTCTAACCAGACGAGAGGGAACGTGGATGTGCTCATTTTACCGTAACATGGTGGCTGCTTCGTATAAGCTTTCGAATTCTTTTCGAAGACTTGATGCCCGGGTTGGCTGGCTCTCAACCAAAACAGCTCCTAGTGATCCAAATCAAGTCCTACACGATGCAATACTGTGTGGATTGCAGTGATACGAAGTAGATCTCCGGAGCTGGCAGGCTGGCTAATCGATAGCAAGGGTCCAACGGTGTTTATCCTTTGGTGGCATCTATAACATTGCACTCTTATACTCTTGGCTATCAATCCTCTTTCTTGGCTATTGGTACTCCGGAGTAGTAGAGCAGAGTAGAGCAGCGCAGAGTAGCGCAGAGCAGAGCAGAGCAGTCCCCAACAGCTGCGGGAAGAGTAACCTAATTGCGGAATTGTGAATTGGGGTTTCCAGTCCAGTGCAATCCAGTAGTACCGCAGCACTTCAGTAACAGCACTGCACGACTCAGTTAGACTTGCAGATGGCACCAGCCCGGTACCATTGAAGCTATGGCGCTGAGCGAGGGCGGGAATCAGGGTCAGTGCTGTGATATGCTGTGCCTGAAGACCGTTACAGCCAGTAAAACTAGCGTCTTTCATAGCGTAGCGTAGCGTGGTGTGGTGTGGTGTATTATAGTATATCATAGTGGAGTATTGTGTTGTTGCTGTGCAGTGCTGTGCTGTGCAGGTGCAGGTGCTTCGTGCCCGCGTAGTAATAACTAGTACTGTAAGGGTAAAAGTAAAAATAAAAGTAAAAGCAAAACTACCAAGCGCGGGAAAATAGGCGCTGAAGATACTTGGGGAAGCAGCATATCCTCCCATCATTCATCCCCATCAAACCAGGTACAGTACAATCCCCACTTGGATTCTATTATTAATGTGTTGTTGCCATTGCGTTAGACGCTGGGTCCTGTACAGTACCTTTATAGTGTGTTAATGTACTGTACTGTACTGCACATCGACTCTACCTGACCTGTTATAAGCCGTGTGAAGTATTGGGATGTGTACGTGTTGTAGTGGCCGTATTCGCGATAGATTGTTTACCACGTACAATTGAAACCAACCGAGCGAAGCTTTCGTCGTTCATGCCATGATCAAGGTAAAACGGGCCCGACATAATGGACTGGATGTACTACTACTACTACTACTAGCTCGAGCTAGGAGATAAGATGAAAACATAGCAGATACGTCGGTAGGGCCAGCTAGATGAATGACATTATGCATGCTATACATTGATATATCTACATATCTACCTATACACATCAATCCATCATCAATCAACAGTGGCCGGGGATCGCTATCCAGGCATGCAGTTGGGTATCGTATCCTACCTAATAGGTAGTAGTAATAATAATACCATATAATAATATATAATAATATATAATAATATATAATATATATATACATACATACTTTAGCGATTACTGCGTTACGTGCTGTCCTGTACTGTATAGGTTACTTCCTGTATGTAATGTGGCCGGCCATGCATCGTCTGGATGGATTCCCAAATCCCCCAGCAGTCCGTACTACTTCTTACTCACTACTTACTTACTACTTACTACGGTACTACTTATTACTGTACACTACTTCCTTGCTGGCGTGAGAAAGTTAAGTTGGGTTGGTGGTCATCCTGTTCCTGGTCTCAGCCCCATCAACCATCTATCTCGCTCTGTCTTGGGCTCACCACCTCACCACCACACCACCCGATGGATGCATGCTCCGTGGCTTTCACCCTTCCCCCCTTGCCCATGGCTTCCATCCTTCGATGGCTTGAGCAAAGCTGGCCAATCTCATCCCGCTCCACCGGCTCTCTTACTGTGACATTTGCCAATAATGCAGGCATGGCATCGCCGTCTGCAGCGGGCCCTGTACCTGGACATACCACTCACTTCTAAATAGAAACTAGCCCCGCCTTCCTTCAATCTGTTTTGCATATGGTTCATATACTGCTCCCTGTCCGGCGATCGCTTTGCTCTTGATTGCTCTCGATTGCTGTTTTCTGCTTCACTTGTTCGCCCATGAGAGGAATCCTTTGCGATGGAACTCAACATCTTTGCAATGCCGCCGTCGACGATATTGCTTCTGCTGTCTGCGGTGTTTGGAATGACGAATGCCCTCCCGTGGTCCGGGCCGATACCGACGAGTGCCTACCAGGCGGATGAGTGGTCACCACGACCAACGAATATACCCGTAGATCCAAGAGGGCTCTTCAAGAGAGCGCAAGTAGACGTTGCGGTGTGTGGATGGGTAGGAGGAAACGAGAAGGACCCAGCGGTCTGTCAGACGGGTTCATCATGCATACACGATATGGCTCATGGATATGTGGGCTGTTGCACAACATCTGGGAAGTGCACAGCAGGAGTTTACACAAGTTGCGTCGATAAGAACAGTCCGGGCGGGAACACAGGGCTCCCGGTGGAAAACAATGGCATTTTCACCTGGTAGGTTACGATACTCCACGATAATGGGCACAGCCGATTTATACTGCACTTTTACTGACCCAATCCTTAGTCAAGGCGATAACCTCTGCTACCAGAACTCATATCCTCGAGATTATTCACAATGGGGGTGTGGAAAGCCAGAGCAAGCTACGAGCATCGAATTGTCATACACAGGCCAGCCATCAGATGTATTGTTGCAAATGGTGTATACGAGGATGACATTCCGTCCAGTGACCCTGTCATCTACTTCTACCTCCAGCTCGTCAAGCGGATCCTCTTCGTCGGCCACGACAACCACAAGTTCTGATGCGACAACAACGGCACCAGCAGCCTCCAAAACTATAAATCCAGATCCTAACGCAGCGGGTGCTTCCCCAGGTGCAACTAGTACAAAATCGGTGGTGGAGGATGACTCGGGGAAATCAAAAAATAAAGTGAACGGAGGAATTGTCGCTGCAGGTGTCATTGGAACTGGTGCCTTTATAATTGCAATTCTGGCAATAATACTGTTCTTCCTACGCCGAAGACGGAAGCAGCAAGAAAACAATAACAACTCTGGGGGGTCTTTCATGAGGTAAGTTTATATCATGTCTTAAATAGGAGGATCGATTTATCTAACAAACAACAGCGTCAAGGGCGGCGAAGTAGGAGCACCCACGGGAGCACCATTTCCATCCAGTCCAGCTAGCACTCAAGCAACGTTCCCGCGTGCCGTTGCTTATTCCCCGGACGACTTCCGGACAGTTGCATCAACTACTGGTGCTTCACCCCCTATGGATCCTGCAAGATCGATATACGCGCCTGAAGAATATCAAGGGATAGAGCAACGCATGAGAGAAAATGCAGATTTGGCTGTTCCGCCACAACCATACTACCAGTCGCCATCTTTAGATGGTGATGGTCGTCCCAAAGTTTCGGAAATTGACAATTTCTCTCACTCCTTCCATGCCGCAATCGCGCAGATGTCGCCACCAACACCACCACAAGCTCAAATGAGCAATGTCTCACCACCCTCGTCCCGAGGCTATACTCCCCAAGCCTCTGAAGGCGCTGCAGGCATAGCAATGGGGGCAATTGCTGGAGGTGCTGTACGTCGCGACAGCCGTAGCCGTGGAGGAGATGGCTACGGACTTGTCGAAGAAGATGACTATGGGCAACAGGACAGTTATATGCCAGGTGATGATTATGGCCGAGTTTTAGCGGACAACTATGGACCGCCCGATGAGTGGGAGGATGACTATATAGAAGCAGATTCCGGTCCGATCGATCAATACGATCCTATAAATAAAGAGTTGGGTATAGCAACAACAACCAGAGCTCCTCCTAGCTACACGCCAGTTCTTGGCCTCCGCCCGGAAAACGTGCGAAGTGAAGGATGGGAGCCAGCAGGCTTACAACCGAATAGAGATTTAACACCTCCACCAAGAGTAGTGGAAAGAGTTAGTGATGGCACTCCGCGATATCAGCTAGTGGATCAACCACCAGTTGGCGGGCCAGTTCTGCGCAGTCCTGGACACAGAGGTCAAAACAAAGCAGCGCGGCAAAAGCAAGGATATGATGGGAAGAACGGAGATGATTTACAAGCATAAGGACGTAGACGGGGCGATTGTAAAAACTGGAGAACTTGATACCCTTTGTTGTAAAAAAAATACTTTGTTAGATAAAATATTACACAAACTAATTACCAAAAACTTCCGATTGACTGACTGGAGAAAGTTGATTGATTACACTGGTTTTCTAACTGTCGGGATCAGTGATCAGTGATTCGTGAATATCTAAAAGTAAATGATATGATTCCTGATATGATGGTGCTTAACAGTTTCAACTGCTCCTCGAACTCGCAAGGTCTTGGTTTTCGTTTTCGTGTGCTTTGTATGGATATTTCTAGCGCTTTATCTGGAACTGTTGGGGTTGGTGTGCACTAACTGTTCTATATATTTAAATATAATTTTATTGACTTATGTATGGACTGGGGTTTTTTTTCGTGGGACATACAAAAGGGAAGCGGAATGGGGGGGAGGGGACTCCAAATAAATCATCAGAGAGATATTCCATCTGAATTGTTGATTCGGATTGGTATACTGTAGACTATCGATACAAGCTCTGGCCTGAATTTCTTCTTAACTACAATAGTATAGGCAGAGGAGAGATACATCTTCCGTGTTTTTTGTAACCTCGGAGATCTGAGCGAGGTTGAGAAAAGGAGGGCAAATTGACATCGAAGTATTATTATTTGCACCAAGATATCATTCGAATAAGAGCGTGAAATGTGTGTGTGTGATGTAGATATCCGAGTGGGTTTAGTATCAAGCCTCTATGTCTGTTTAAAAAGAGTGTGGCGGAGGTTCACAATAAATTCCTATGTAAAATCAGAAAAGTTGCAACACCCAGATTTGTTTATAAAAAAAAAAGAAGAGGCAAAAGTTAGGTAAGAATATTCTTTACTTTCTCTCAAACTAAATCGCAACGCCTTTTCGCAACGCTAACATTTGTCCAAAAACACACAAACAAAACAAACAGACATTTTCCCTTTTAGTCCCATCTCACACACTCTTTTTTGTCTTTGGTCTCCCAAGTCCTCTCTTTTGTCTCAACACACTTTATATCTCTTTGTGAAGCTCTCACTTTCTACTATCTACAAAGATGATTACAGGCTGTAAAATCCTTTATAGGTTCTCGGTAAGGCGAGTCCACTGGTCGTCAACATCACGAGTGGCGAGGATGCTATCAATCTCAGCAGCCAACGCATCCTTGTCGACAGCTCTGCTGTTAAGGAAGTTCTGGAACTCGGCATCCTCATCAACATCTCTGTAGATGAAATTAGCGATCGGTTGAGGCATGGGGCTTAGCAGAATCTAGAAGTTTACCTGGAGTTGAGAATGCTGTCGACCTCAGCGTTCAGAGCATCGGTGTCAATAGCTCTAGAAGTATGTCAGTTATGCACTGGGTTACTGTGTGCTAATGGCACCTACCTGGCCTCAATGTCGGAATCCTCATCGTCTTCATCATCAAGTCCTCTTTGCAATGTTAGCCATATACAATAATGGGAATTAAAGAATGAAATACCTTCGCAAAACGTTGACGACCGCCTCTTCGAGATATTCTTCCTCGTTGTCTCTGAGATAGGGGTCAGTTCAATGCCATGATTTAATTAGTAGTCTAAGGAGTAAAATTTTACCTGGAACTCAAGATACTGTTGATCTCAGCATCCAAAGCTTCAGTATCAACAGATCTAGAGAATTCAGGCGGGTTCAAAGACGAATGAGATTCTGGTGACTTACCGAGAGAAGATAGTAGGATATTTGTTCTCTAGTGCGTTCCACTCATCCATTTTAGCTGCTTCTGGAGATGCTTCACGAGAGAAGATGGTAGGGTATTTATTCTCTAGTGCGTTCCACTCATCCATCTTAGCTGCTTCTGGAGATGCTTCACGAGAGAAGATGGTAGGATATTTGTTCTCTAGTGCGTTCCACTCATCCATTTTAGCTGCCTCTGGAGATGCTTCACGAGAGAAGATGGCAGGATATTTATTCTCTAGTGCGTTCCACTCATCCATTTTAGCTGCCTCGGGTGCTGCCTCACTGATCAAGAGTTAGTAGGAACCTTACAAGAAGTATCATATTAAGCTTACCGGCTGTTGATGGGTGCAGCAAGAGCTGGAAGAGCGTTCAAGAGCGCGATGCTGAAGACGATTGTGGATCTCATATTGAAGTTGGTGGAGGTTTAAACGGAAGAAGAGGTTGTTTGAATGAAATGGAATGAGATGAGTGTGAATGAAGTATGAATCGCTTGATGTGAGAGCTGATGAGGAAAAGAAAGCTAACATAGTATTGAGGTCCTTATATATCATCTCTGATGTTGTACTGGACCACCCCAACCCACCGCTTTCGCCATCACCAACACTCCTTAGAGATCTGAGTATTTGAGCCTCCTCCCAAATTTTGATCCCGAGGGAATTAAACTCATCTCTTGTATGGTTCATCGGACGTTTGTGGTGGTGGTTTGGATGGTTTTGAGGCTGAGACCCACGCTTGGCGGATCTCGCTTCCTCAGGAGTGAGGAGGAGGCGCAGTGATGATGGAGAGGACAACGAACATATCAATGATGACGAGACCTGCTCCCCAACCTGTGGTCTAATGTGGCTGAGTGATGGATGGAATTTGTGCATCGACTTTGTTTGTGCAACGATGACCCAGAGGAAGTGGGTTTGGATCCATCGCTCTACAACTGGGCTTCCAGGCTGCCAATCACCAGAAAGAATTGCTTGAGATGATATTCTTGAAAAGATGGCTCCTGAAGGAATAGTTCGCTCCAGATCAACATAGCATGGCCATTCTCGTCACTTACTAGTTGAGGCAGGAGATGCGTTGGAATGTATCTCGTGACTAAACTGGTTACATACTCCGAGTTGGCTCTCAAAGATATATGTCACTTGCTATAAATAGAGAACAACTCGACAAACAACCAACTTCCTCCAAAATTATTTGTAAGATAATCTAAGTACTATGAAATGTCTAATATATTGCTTGAAACCGAGGATCTGGCCAGCCAAACCGTGTCAACTTGTCTCCAAAAGAGATAGCTGAATAGTGTTATGGTTGGAAGCATGTGACATCTGGAGATGTTTCTGGAGAAGACCTCAAAGTTTTTGGACAAGGCACAACTTTTGAAGAAGCATGATCTCCTTTATCCCAGCCGGGAGAAATAGAGCTTGCTGCGTTGAACTATTTCAATCAGCTCCCATTCCTGTTTTTCAAGAGACTACCCTCATTATCCACCTAGAGCAAGTATAAAGCTAATTGGTCCTAGATCTGTCCTAAGATGCAATCTTGATATCAAAGTCACTTCTAGCCTTATTGTAGATAAAATTTCCCTCATGATGCACCGAAACTTGATACTATTAAAGTTGAGTGTTGAAGCTGTTGCGGCAACAAGAGAGAATAGCGCAACCTAGGTAATTAGACTCTCTTCTCCTGCTATGGGGACGAGTATTTGCAGTAATTTTAGAGCAACGCAAGTCACTGGTAAAAGATGACCGCGTTCAAGACTGCTCGAGTAGAGCATGGAAATTATAAGACAATTAGCTCGTCGCCCAATTGCCACAGATAAGGGCTGTTTCCCGAAAGAGTCTGGTACATTGGGCGAGCATCTGGTTTCAGGATCTACTAAGTATTTTAAAACTGTGAAACAACATCTCAATTTATCACTCTAGACATCAATTATCTGCCCTACCGGCTAGTTTCTAAGAAACTATAGATATTCTTTCAGTCTACGATTAGCTAGCATCATTCCCCCACACTTCCAACTCATAAAAACCGCCAGTGAACCCACCACAAGCGTTTTCCTATATTTTAATTAGAACCAAAAGTTATCCAATTAGGGCATAGCGTTCAAAAAGACTTACACAACAACCCCTCCCGGCCACTCATTGTGCCACTCATTCCACCAAACCTGCATTGCTACACACGCAACCGGATGTACCAAGAACGCCGCATAGGAATCGTCCACAATCCCCCATCTCCGGTTCAACCACTTACTGGCTGTGAACAATTTCAGAATCCAGTTCCCAATGAGATAGCCAGTCGTTTCATTCCAGATGGCGTAAGAGAGGGCCAATAAATTCGGTCCTCCGAACATGGAGGGTATCTGCTCCTGAAAAGGGGCGGCATTATAAAACATAAGTCCTATGATAGACGCTGTGGAAACGAGAGAGCTGGCAATGAGAACATTGCGAGCATTTTGCGTAAATGGTGGCGTTGGTCTCTGCAATGAGGCACCGAGAGCGTAGCAGCAGATGTATTGTGGTAGAAAGGCTGGTTGGAAGTTTAGTAGTTGGATAGTCGTTCCCACTGGATACCAAAGCCGGATCACATAGCTAGCCACGATATTCAGGACGAAGATAGGGAAGAACCCCAGCGAAGAGATGTTTGGTAGTGTAGGAAGAGCAGAGTAGACGGCATCGAATATTAGTGTCAATGCACAATACCAGACTGGTCCTCTAAGGCCCCTCAGAGACATCCAGTAATCAGTGAAGATTTTGAACCCCAATCTACCCCCCATATACGCGTTTACTAAAACGAGTTGGATCGGCCCAGCGATTATCGTATGCGCCACAGCTGGTACTCCCAATTTCATCCACTTGCTCTTAAGAAAAGCAGATGTACTTTTCCCTCTCAATGACTTTGCTGAAAAATGCCCTGATAAGAAAAAAAAAGAGCCCATGAAATATGTTTGGTTGATGACATTGAACATTACCAGCGGGAGAGAGCTGGCTGGAGGATGGAGCATGTAAATCCACGAGCCAAGACCGCCATAGGGAATGGCGATGTGGTGGTAGATTACTATCATCGTGAGGAAACTCCTGAAGTTGTCAAGATAGCCCAACCGCCCTTGTATTTCTGGTTCTTTGGCATTGCTTCGGAGACTTGATCTCCATTTGAACTCTCCCATATTCCGAGCTTCTCGTTTACTTTGGAATTTGAGTTGGTGTCGGTATTAGGAATGGAAGATGATGGTCTGACGCAAATAGCAACGATACAGGTAGGCAACAGCAACAGTTGGGAAAACCCCAGAGCTAGTGTTCACAACCGAAATTAAGCTTACAGAATCACATGATACAGAGAGGAAAATACACTCATGGGAATTCTAGTTGAACGAGTGGCATAAAAACACTAAAGAGAACACAATAGTAAGAGATTAAAGGTCTGGTTAAATTGTTAAGCAGACTAGACTTTTGGGACATCTAAAACCTGATGCAACTTCTGGTACTTCAAAGCAGGGGTATTGTGAAAAACAGCCTTAGCGAAATCCCTGACTCCACTTGACTAAAGCGACCTTTTCTATGTTTTGGTCAGTAACCAAAACAATTTGAATAGACGAGTAGCAGCTTACTGGTAACCAACAGAGCAAATAAGACTGATTCCGAAGCCTAGACAGGCCCAAGACATTGACCACATCCTACTTGAAGCAAAACTGAAAAATGAAGTGCGTGAAGCCTTCTGTTAAGCCCCGGAAACAGTAGAGGTACGCAAATGGAACGTGAAGACTGAAAAGATCAGTTTTGTTGGTCGACATGAGTACTAGAAGTACTTACATCTAAACGCCAACCCCTATTCTCATTTGTATCATTATCATTATCATTAGAGAAAGCCACAGCTTCAAACCACAGCTTCAAACCACAACATGCATCGACATATGCTCAACAGCATCCTTGATACTTCTCATCCATCGGTGATTAACACAATACGGACACCTAACGGGTGCCTCCCCCACCGTCCTCAACGCTGCCGTCGATCTATCCGGCATAACAGGTGTAACCACGCCTGTCGCGGTGTGTAACGTAAAGGGATGCGGACTATGATTCGGCGTAGCATTCATATCACCAAAAAGCTGCTGATTTGCATCACCGCCATCACTACCCATCCCGTTCATTCCCTGACCACCTCTCATGTCTTGATTTTGTTGCTGCTGTCCCATATCCTGCACCATATCCCCCTCCTCACTCCCTCCAGTCTGTTTCTTCAATATCTCCGTCTTCGCCCTGCGGCACTGTTGTAGATGCACTTCTGCACCGTATTCCCTCAACAAACACTCCCTAATCTCTGCCGGCGAGGTATCTTTCGTGATATTCATCAAACGTGGTAGGATCTCCATGAGAAACGGTAACCTGGACGCACTATTCCGCTGCACCTTGGGCAGTACGGGTATGATCTGCTGCTGCTGCTGCTGATGACCCCCCACACCACCGCCCACACTCTCCCTCTGCGGTCGCGCCTCCACGGGTCCTAGAACTCGCGCTCCTCCCACGATGTTCCCATCCTCGTCCTGTCTGATCTCCACCGTGCCCATGCTTCCCATACCCATTCCCCCATTAACGCCCATCCCTCCTCCCATGCCATTTCCATGGCCATTGACAGCGCCGCCCATACCCGCCTGCTGCGGCACTATCCCTCCCATATGCCCACTCGCCGCCAACCACTCCACGCCATTCAAACACGTATGTTTGTCCCTCATCACCGTCACCCGGGCCAACGGCTCCCTTCCCCCCTTCCGCTCCCAATTGCATCGGATGACAAACGGACAGTTGGGATCGCGTTTGCAGCCCACACGTACTCGGCCCGTATCTGATTTCAGGATGCGGGGCTCGAAATGGTCCTCGATTGCCCAAGCGTGCAGGGCTTCTTTGAAGGCTTTGAGTGTCGGGAATTCTTGACGTAGCTGGAGAGGGGGCATCTCTCTCTTATCTCTACTCTAATTTTAATTTTTGGCGACCTGGATATGGGAGGCGAGTTATATCCTTGGAGGTTTCGTTTGAGGTTGGGGTATTGGTAGTATATGGGGTATTGAAGGAGGAGGTTGAGAGAAAGGCTGGGGCAGACTGGTCATCTGAGTTTGTGCTCAGGTCGCTTAACGAACCGTGCTTGCGAGGCGCCATGGGTGGGAGATCGACCACGCATAGTTGACAGGAGGGCATCACAAGCAGTACAGTAAGTTTCACTCCTGTTATGCGAATTGTTTGTTTCTCGGTACTTTTTAGTTCATCATCACTACAATTGAGATATTTCGCTCAAAACCGCCCAGCCATGTTATCATTTCACTTAGCAACCGTATTTCCAGCAAACCATGGGAGCAAGCAACCCATCCCAACGCAAAGAAATCCCATGGTATGTCCATCACCCTGCTATGCAACCGATGCCAGAGAATAAAACGAACATCCGGAAATAGTGAACGCCCAACGCGCCGATGCCCTCCTATAATTCTGTCTCGTCCCCTAAAAAGTCTGATGGAAAATAAAAAGTCTGCCCTGCGAGACCAAAATGAGTGTGGCTTATCTGTCTGAACAGGATTACCACCCCTCCCATAAAAGTTCGTTACATCAAAGCAGATTAAGAAGTGTAAGAATCAATGTAAATGTCATCGAAAAGGGTAGCGAGCGGTCTGAGTTCCAGGCCATCATGCAGACTTCGCTTGGTGGGAAATGACTGCCTGTAGGCTAACTATTGACTCAACCAGGATAAATGGATTCTGGGTCAATTATATTCGGCATATATAATGAGCTTGTCGTTCCTCTGAAGAGCAGAATCAAGATCATTGTTGCTGACCAGGCCAGGCCGCTCCCCGCTAGCTTCATCTTTATAGTATAAAGCTATTTCCTCTCCTTGTGCAATCTTTAGCCGCTCTCGGATTTTGTCGTAAAGTTGTTGATATTGGATATCATTGGGTACGCGAATCGCGATGAGATCTTCGCCAAAGTATATCTTGACCTTCATAGCCGAACCCTGTTGGCCATTCTGGATTGGGGGGGAGTTGACTGATGGCTGTGAAAGTGATGAGTTTTCACGTGTTGGACCTGCTGGAGGTCCGCTGGCTGAGAGAGAGCCTTGTCCTTTTTGATGAGGGGCAGCTGTTAAACCTGAGTATCCAGTGCCATTTAAATTGCCACGGGATGACTGTCTTGACGCACCATTTATTGGAGAATCAGTAGAAGACTGCCCTGATCCACCAGACAATCGATATTCTTCATTCATAGTGTTAGGATCCATTTCATAGTCTCCTTCTCTCGGAGCAAAGAACTCCTTAACCAAAGTACATCTAGAGATATAAGGTGGCTGTGTTAGTAGGTTCTTAACGTAAGCATCAAGATTGTGCTGTCTTCCTTCTGTGATTGCATCTGTAACATAACTGACAGGTCCAGGCATGTACGGCAGGGTACGATTTCTAGCGGGCGTGTTGCCAGCTTCCGCGGGGAACTCTGTCAAGAGCTTGATTTGGAAGTCGTAAAAATCCTCATAGTATCTAGAGAGTTCCCAATGCCGTCCGTCCTCAAGGGCTGCCTCAATCACAAACCAGTACTTCTCTTCTGCAAAACAATATCGCGGTATCCTGGCTGATATGGGGGCGTATAACTGTGACGAGGACTTGGAGAAATAAGGATTTTGTTGCTGTTGTGTTGTTTTGCCCTGTTGAGACTGTCTGCTCTGCTGCTACTTCGGATTAGCAAAAGGGGTTGAGACCTCCTGAATTACTTACGTAGCCTTGGTTGTTCAATTGGCTTTGGCGAGCCCCCTGCTGTAAGCTCATCCGGCCCATGCCCTGCTCCAGACCTTGTTGCTGCTGAGAATTTGGTACCTCGAACTTTCCAAGTGTAATGCTACTGTTTTTGTAGTCCGCAGCCATTTTCTTCCACTCTTCCACCTTAGGTACACCTGCTCTCTGAACTGCCTCCTGTGAATCTGTAACTGCCTTCCCAGAAGACATATCTCTTATCTCAATGAAGGATACAGGAATCAATCCTGGACCACCAAGTCTCCCGATTGGCTTTGCAACAAACCACTCTGGGTTTGACTGCGCAATGACTATAATCGCCTCGCCTGCTTTGGCTTCGAGCTCATCAGGCCGCTCCGCAGCAAAATCGTACATCACAATCCCATAGACCATCGCGCCCGAACCTTTATTGGACATTTTTGACATGCGTGATCCAGCATCTTGGGGGGATGGTATTCCTGAGACCGACGTATCGGAGTATCCAGAATCGTGATCCGGTAATCTGGCGGCCTGGGGCGATCCTCCGCTATCCCGCTCTGTCTTGCCCAGAGCCTGGAAGAAGTTGACAGGTACTAGCCCTCGAGCATCGGGTAACGCTGGATTGCATGCCTCGTACCAATCCGTATCATTTTCTCGTCCTATGACATGGAAGAAGTCGCCTTTTTGGAAGCTCAATTCCTGAGCGGATTGTGCTTCATAATCATAAAGTGCGCGAATAACCTAAATGACCCCATCCCGTCAACACCGGCGCGACATAGAAGGGAAGTGAAAGAAACTTAGATAACCTACCTTCTTAGGTGGTACAATCGCCACCGCTGATTTTGGAGTAATCGATATATGCTGGGCTTTGGATTCGCTCTTATCACCCTTGATGGACCGTCGGAGAGCCTGAGTAACGACAAATTAGCAACCGCTTGTCCAGCCTCACCCCTCGCAGGTCTCATATCATGGGACACCACCAGTGCTGCTCTCTTCCTACCTTCATATTGTTTGCTTTGCTTTACAAAAGCGCGTCCTTCGGACAACACCACAGATATCGTATCGCCTATGGTCTCCCTTGTTTGTCGCGATTTCGGACGTAGTGGCAGGGTTAATAGTGAGTCCTCGTTTGTTCCGGCTCGCACAGTTGACTGGTGGGCAAAGAATCACAACAATGAACCGAAGCAAACCAAATTGCAGCAGGAAGATGGAAAATGGTTAGAGGTGATTCCGTAGTCGCCGAGAGACAAACTTGATATGGTGGTGGTAGTGGTGGTGGTGGTAGTTTCGCGTGATGAGGGATGCGGTTTTCTGTAGGGGAGATGAGGAGGGGAAGGATGGAGCGACTTGACAAGGATTTGGGGGCTGGCTTATTATTATTCGGAGCTAGCTTGCTTCCATGGGGATCGAGGGTTCTTGTGTCGGTGTTGTGTGGCGAAGCGACACACGCAGAATATTGATTGAATGGATACTATACTGGACTGGACTGGACTATACAATAACCATACAGTATGTAGGGATGAGAGGAATGCAGAGAGAGATCTTGATTTTGATTTTGATCTTGATTTTCTAATAAAAGATACTGTACCTATCTATGCAAGCAAGAGTGCGCGCGCCCCAGGGAAAGCATCAATTCCGACTCTTCGCGTCCTTCCTCCGGCCCCTTCGCCCATTTTCTTTTCGGCGCCTCTTTTCCTTTCTTTTATGTTATTTTCTTTTATTATTCAACAGGTCAGTACTGAACCCTCCCTCCGCACGCTCGCACGGTAGGTAGTTGAACAGGATATACTTTTATTAGATACTTTTTAGTCAAGTCGTGCGCGTTTGATGTACACCGGGGCCGCACATGTTACCTTAGTCTGGAACACTGCCTTATCGATACCTACCCTACCCACGTTTTTTCCAAGACGATGCAGGAGTCAAGTGTACTGGAATACTACTGGACTGTACTGTGCTGTGCTTACAGCAATATGTACGGGAGAGCATATGGGAATGAGGGATTGTGGGAATGGGCATGAAAAAGGAAATGCTCGTTTGAGGCTAGCAGCAGACAGGAAGATACTGGTCAAGCCTGTCCTCCTCTACTACAATCCACATCCTACCACACGCAGGTCCCAAGCCAGACAGACAGCAGATAGGAGGAGGACCACCCCGTTCAAGGGCCAACGACCCTCACTTGCTCCTCCTCTCGAGCCTCTCGAGTCTCTCCCAACCTCTCCCAAACCTCTCCCAGGAATCCAATGAGAGCGCTTTCCAGCCGCTCACCTGGCAAGAGAGCGGCAATCCAACGCCTTTCCTTCCATAGGGTAGAGACTAGGATATCGGGATACTGGGATACTGATGTACAGTGCTCGGTAGGCCACTCATCATCAGTTGTCTAAACCAATGCCGAACAAAGCTCAAAGCTCAGCCACAGCTCAAGCATTCACAAGCACTCACAGTCCTCAGGTCTTCAATACATGGCCCAAACATATCCAAGGACGGAGAGAACTCGTCAGCTTTCACCCCATTGCATTTCAGCTGTGGCGAATATCCTACGGTATTGCTATTGCCTGCCGGCAAAGGCCTTGCGCTCTCTCAACATGGAGGAGAGGAGAGATACTATTCTTCGTACTGCGGCAATGGAACAGACCACATCATTTCAATACTCTACCTATGGGCCCACTAACTAATCAAGAGACAGCAACGGTCGGATCCGCCAAGGAATAACTACTGCCCAACTGCCTTGCCATGCCCTCCCTACCCTTGAAACAAAAAACTGGTGGTTCGCGGATCCCGAGTTGCATACCCTCCCGCGAAGTAACCTACCAGCCCAGCCTACCTCTCGGCCAAGATGACACGAACAAAGCAACTTCACGGAAAACACCACCTCGACAGTCCCAGCAACTTTTCTCAGCTTCATCCTCGCCAGACTCATCATCCCTCATGCCTGTGTAAATTTAAATTCCCCAAGTCCTAGATCCGTCAATGCAACAATGTAAGATATCACAATTACTGCCCTCGGATTGTCCGATGTATATTGCTTCCTTGCCTCGTCAAACAGAAAAAGAAGAAGAAGCAAAAGGATCCGGGCCGGCTGGTCAGAGATCCGCATGAATAATTCGGCATGAAGTGGCACCACTGAGTGCCCAAAGACGTCATCTAGGCTCTGGTCAGCATGGATGGCAAAAGGGGTCGAGGGATATTCTATGCATAAATCCGGGGTGAAACATGATAAGGTGTTTGTACAGTAAGGGTGTTCTAGAAAATTGAAAGACCACAATTCAACCAGGGGGGTTGTTTCTTGTACAGAATAAAGTAGAAGAACATTCAGTCCACATGCAAGTTTGGCATTGAGAGGACGGCAATAATTAGTGACATCGTCATAGATCTCCCTAGGGAAAAGGAAAGAGTAAAAAAACTGGGAATCCGACATCTGAGAATAGGGTCAAATTATGTCCTGATTTATACTGCCTAACTCCTTCGCTGTATGACTGACTTTTCTGCTGGGATACATCCAGCAGGTATATGTCAACAAATACACATATTCCAATGCATTTCTATGCAAGACTACCCATCCCAACTACGCCCTGTAAATGCCCGAGATCATGACAAACCCATCACGCCCAATGCATACACTCCACCACCCAAACACCCAGGTAACAAAGCTAATCGCTCAGTAGAAATTAGGTAAAGTATAGGTCAGATTCAGTGTGTCGACTCGAGATCGCAATGAAAAGAAGGGGGAAAGTCCAGCCGTGATATCATAGCTTCGAGTTCGTTCGAAGCCAATGACTGATGAGAGTGATAAAAATGGACCGCAGGTCCAACTCATCTACATCAAGCTCAAAGGCGTGGCCGTTGACTGCAAGAAACGTTGTTCCCAATGAGCTTTTTGATAAGAAGTGCAGCCACTAGTGAATAAATAAAAAGGGGGGGATTCTGGGAAAACTCCTGGCAGACAGCCGAGTGCAAGGCTAAGTAAAAACGGCAGGCTAATTCTGAAAGTCGAGATGCGAAGAAAGAGGTTAGATCTGGCCTTTGATATCGATTTTTGAGAAGGCTGCAACCTTTGCTTTTTCAAAAAGTTGACATTGAAAGCCTTTGCCACTGAGGAATCGGAGGCCATCATCTCGCTCCTCTAGCAAGTCCTGACCGTTGTGATCGAAAATGAATTGCGCAGCATCTGCGTCTGATTCAAATCCAAGCTCCTCGGTGACGAATCTTAGCTTGACATCAGGCTTATAACTATGAGGTGGATTAGCTTTGTTTTGAGGATTAAGTTAAAAATTGACTTACGCTTTACAAATATTTGCCAACGCAGCTAATCGCTCCCTAACGACGAACATATCCATGAGATAAGCACCCATGTTAGGTGTGTCGAGGTAGAGTCTGAAAAATTTGTGGTAGTTGCCCAAGGCTAATGCAGAACGTACTTTAAGAGCATGCTTGATGGCCTCTTCCTCTTTTTCTGCTGTGGTTAGATCCGCCAAAACGTCGTTCAACGCAGTGCGGTTAGCTGAGTAAATGAAATATAATATACGATACGCCTTGAATTCCACTGACTTTCCTTCCAACCCCTTCGCGTAGAGCACTCGCAGCTGGGTCTGGCATTGGTTATACTCACCAAGGTCCCCCTTCTCTAAAGCAATACGGGCGTGAATTTCATACACCATAACAGTAAACTCATTTGTGATCCGCTGCACAGTAAGATCTTGGCGCATAGATTTGAATTGGTCACAGATATAGGAGTAGTTGCCTTCCTTTCTCCACTTTTTCTTAAGTAACTCGAGCGTTTGTTTTAGTATGTGTTCAGGTCGGACATGGGATGGGATAGGGGCCGAAGTAAGTCGGAAGTATGGCTTTTCGAGTTTTTGACAGGTACCGACAACTGGGCCAGCAGAGGGCTCTGGGGATGGAGATTTATAGCTGGATTTATAGCCACCATCAAATCGTTTTTGCCGCTTCTCCATGTTCTTCTGAAACTTACTAGTACCTTTAGTGGTATCCTCCTGGAATGGTTGCTGACGTTTATCGAATCGATCTGTTGTTGCTTGGGAGGTAATACGATCTTGAAGCCCATTTTGATTGTTAGTTGTACGCCATGGAGGGGTTGAGCTCGAAGAATCTTCACGACCACCCATCTCTTGCGACTTTCTCTTCTTAGCCTGACTGGGATTTCCACTGCCGTTTCCACCGAGACGTAAATCTACAGATTGCTGTGCCCACAGAGCTTGTGCCCGTGCTGTGCGAATCATTTCTTGTGGAAGCGGTAGCGAGTCCCAGTCAATAGTATTCAAACTATTGCTATCGCTGGCGGCAGTAATAGTTTCCTTCAGTTTGGCTTCCACTTCTGCTCTAGGAATATCTTTTATAAGGTTGCTGGGGTCGAAGCATCTCTGTACATAGGTTCGGACTCCTGCTGGCCATTCTATCTTGGGTCGTTGTGGTGCTGGTGCTTGGACTGGTTGGGGGGTCGAGGCTGGGAATTGCTGGGGCATCATCTGGGGCACGTAAGGAGGTTGCTGAACACCAAATGATTGGCGAACTTGGACGGGGTGATAGGCGGGAGCAACTGTATATATGTAAGACATACTGCAGGTTTTGGTAGTGATAGATCCGAGAAGCTTACCTGGTTGATAATATTGTTGTGTACCTGGAGCACCTGTGCCTGGAGCTGGGGGTATATTAGATTGTCCCCACGTAGAAGTCATGGTGTACATTCGAGGTTTCCTTTGGAGTTTGTATGGGTTAGTGACGCGTTAAAGATCATCAAGATCGTTGAGATAGGAAGTGTGTCTTTGTGGGATTATCAAAAAGATCGGGTTTGGGTTGGGTTCGGAATGAAAGGAGACGGTGAGGTTTGTAGGCGCACTAACCGAAGACAAAAGAAAGGGCGCCATTTTAGCGTGACTTCAAATACTCCGTCATCGTAGTTTTGAGCACTTGCCAGATGAACGTCAGAATACAATTGTTACGTTCACCCCCACCATAGCGGGCAGCTTAGACTATTACGGAAGCACGCGACAGGAGGCAATGGAACAACTGAAGTTAAATGCGCAGATTCGCAACAATACAGCAGCCTGCAGGATTCTTTCCCTTGAGGCTCATGCAGTTATACATCATACCACAAGGCCACTACTGTCAGTAGGAACAGGAGAAGGACCAAAACCATCTTGGCGTATGGCATGTTTCTACAACATATAGACCTCACTACTGCGTTGAGGCCGTCCTACCTGACAGATGAGGTCCTACTCTTTGTCCAGGACAACGTGGGGCTGTATGAAGGGCACGTTGCACAATCAGGAAATCCAATGATCTCAAGCTAACATAACCACTGCAGGAAGTTCAAGATTCCAGATTACCAGAATGGCCAAATCTACCTAACCTCCCACCGAATCTGCTATGTCGATAACAAAGAGCCCCGAAAGAACTCCATTGCAATTGACCTCAAGGATGTTGAGAGATATGAGCCTTCTGCCAAATTCTTGAGATCATCTCCAAAAATAACCCTCATTCCAAAACCCTCAAAGCGAGCATCTATACAGAATCGTATTTCGAGTCTCACTGCGCCATCTAGAAGTGCTACAGCTTCGCCTCTTTCCCGTGGAGAAAGTCCCTTTCATCTGCCAACTGCAGAATCCTCATCCAAAAGTACAGGGACTTGGATATGCTCCATATGTTCATTCTCAAATCCAGTTCCCTCTAATTTCGATCCAACAACTGCCAGTGCCCATACACCACTTGCGCCATGTTTAGCTTGCGGCGTCAAACCACCATTAGCTCATGTGTTGAAAGCAGCAATTTCAAATGCTACAAATCGGCCGTCTATTCAGGTTCCGGTACCCTCCCGGACACCGATACCTACACGAAGTTCAGCGGAAACTCCTCGGCCTGCTTTAGACTTATGGGTAGATACTTCAGGGAACCATAGTCAGACTGCTCCTGGTCGAGATAGTGGAGCCTCAGCTCAATGTCCAAGGTGCACATTCTTGAATGACCCTTCTCTTATGGCCTGCGAGATATGCGGCGCTCCTTTACTTTCGGAAAGTATTATCCCTGCCTTTAGTTCTGTACCAGAAGAAGCGCCGCGCTCCGAGTCACCAGGGCCCATCTTACAGCAACTACCTCTAGCTGGCTCAAATAGTACTGAAAGCATTAAGCTATCATTTCGTGGTGGCGGAGACAAGATATTCCTTGAACGACTCAAGGGTTGCATGACACAGCGAAAGTGGCTCTTACATGGAGCTCCACCAGTACCAAAGCCAAATCGACTTCAAGAGAATGGCTCTGGATCAACAACGCCTACTGCAGAGAGAAAAAACGTTGGAATTGCAGGCCTTGAACAACGTCGCCTAGAAGTCCGCAAAAACAATGAACTTGTAATTGGAAATGCTTTTGAGGATCTCGAGGCTCTGATGGCCTCAGCTAAGGAGATTATTGCACTTGCCGAATCATTTGCTGATGGTAATGGCAATGGCTCGGAATCCAGTGCCGTCGCGAACGCTCTTGGTTTAGTTACTACCAAAGATATGCTAGGGGGAGCCAACTCCGAATCTCTATATATCTCAGAATTATCTAGAAATCTGGCAGAATTTTTGACAGATGATGCGAGAGGTGTCTTGAAAAAGTCTGGAGGTATCATTAGTCTTGTTGACCTTTGGGCTATGTTTAATGGGCTTCGAAGAGGTGTCGAACTTGTTAGCCCTCTTGATTTTGAAAAGGCAGCAAGACTATGGGAGAAGCTCAAACTTCCTCTCCGGCTCAGGCAATTCAAAAGCGGTGTTCTAGTTGTGCAAGGAAGTGATAGAACTGACGATAAGACCATTAAGGCTCTTTTAACTTGGCTCGATGACCTCCACTCATTTCCACCAGACAAAGAGCTTTCATGGGACTGGCAAGAATTTGGTCGCGGTGTTACGGCTCAAGATGCGGCAGAGCGTTTCGGCTGGAGTCTTGGAGTGGCGGAAGAAGAACTAGAGATGGCGGAAGAGAAGGGTGCTCTTTGTAGGGAAGAGAGCATTGAAGGGATAAAGTTCTGGGAGAACTGGATTGACGCACGTGAGTTCCCCAAAGGACAACGAGGTAATGGTATATGATATAATTAGATCCAGTCAGAATAGACATGAGACACGATTATCTCTCTAGAATTATAACAATGCTTGACACACTCTTATGGTTCGGGCGATTTCGTGGCTCACGAAGGCTCGTCGTGAACTAAAATACTTCCTCTGGCGAACTTTCACAGTGCTCGTCTTACTTCTAAACACTAAAATTGAATACAATGAAGACGTAATAGAAGTGTTTGCAGCAACCAAGTTTCTAACTCTTATTGAAGCCTATTATTGACCGATACCAACATCACAAATAAAAATTCCCAACAAGCTATAGAACTTTTGCAACAAGAGTCTCATAATAACTTTTTTAGTGCCGTGATTCCCTGCTTACGCACGCCTTACGACTTAGAAAGTCTAGCATTCGTTGATTATCTTCTACTTTGGCAGGATCAGAGTGAGTATAGAGTATTCGCAAATTGCGAGAAGGTGAAATATACAAACTTTGCTGTATCAAGTGGGAAAGGATAATTCCTTACATTTGACTAGTTTTATGATATGATTATTTAGGACAGTATTGGGTCCGGAAATAGCGTTAATACATGGATCTACAGTCTGCTAGTTGGGTCCATAACCATCAAAGCCTCCAATTCCATCATTATAGATCACGTACAGAGACAATAATAACGGTACCTCCATGTTTCGATCTCCTTCTACCTGACGATCTTCCTCTCCCTTCAGCCCTTTATCCTGGTCCCGTTTTTCGTTACCACCTCTAAGCAGCATACATAAAACACCTTCGACACCTGTGATGGAAACATCTCCTACAATAATTCCTAAATAATCTGTTCTGCTCCTTGTGCGCGGTCAGCATTTCATTGAATCTCTACTTATGAAGTGACAACACCGGACTTACTGGTGAAGTAGAATGAGTTTTGCAGCAGTTCCAGTAAAAATGTACAAAGTGGTCGTCTAGGCGTAGGGGTACATCAAGATCCCAGAAATCATCTTCTTCAGACTGATTGCAAGGCTTCTGGTGGAAAAGGGAGAAGAGGGTCGATGAGATATACGCCGTTGACATGCTTTGTCGAATGTGTAAGGTGTGGATATCTTCAGTTGTTTTACCAGAAGTAGTTTAGGCTTTATGTGGTTGCTAAGAATCAATGTCTTGAAGCATTTGATGCGAGTATTATGACGAGTTTAAAAAAGAAATTCTAACAGCTTCTTGTAGCAATTTGCTCTGCCGTTATGGATGAGCAAACTCACAATATTGTGGATATCTTGGATATATGAATAACAGCGCTTAAAGCTTCGCCTGTGGCAAAGAGATAAGTGAGGTTTGCCAAAGGGTTTTGATGAATCTTTAAAGATATAGGACTGCATCATAAAGAATTTAGTTGACTAACTAGAGCCTGAAGCTAAAATTTGGTGAACAGAGTGAAAGTTAATTTCACCGCCAATATGAGGAGCAAACACACTTTTCAAGGAGTATACCCCTGATAAGACTGTGATTAATCCCAAAGTATTATTTGCTACACAAGGAGGTTTGTGAATTGAAACTAGTCATAGAAATCACACCTCGGGGTCTTATTCATTCACAGAGATATGAAGGTGGCATTGTTTACAGGTTCAGCACAATAGACTCACTGGAGCGCTCGACAAATAAATGAACACAATCCGGAACTGAGTCAGAAAGTATAGCACGTCTTTTTTACAACTCTAGCCTCAATCAGCACCATCTCATCAATACCACAAGACAAGTCCAAAACCAGCAAACAACGCTACTAATCTTGATTGAAAGAAAAACAAACGCAAAAATGACCAAGATCTACCAGGACCACGGTATCCGATTTCGTACTGGAACTTACTGGGTTTGCTGCTTAACTCCCCCAAACGCGGTTTGCGAATCCCCGGTGAGCTCACCTTGCTATCTTGTGTTATTTTACCCCAAACCCTTCCGTTCTCCATGTCTTTACGGAACAGTCCACTTTAGGGATGCTTGTTTGCTGATGTATAGTTGGTAGTGTTTGAAAGACAACTCCATGAATGACGCCAATTGCAAGAGATGCGGACACATGAAATGTGACGTGTGTTTGGTTACGAGTAGGGATGATACTCGAATGGAAATGCAGAAGGGAGGAGAGATGGAAATGCACTGGACAAGGCATGGGATGTAGGTAGGGGGAGTGGCTGGATACTAACAGGTCGATAATACGCATGATCTCTCTACTATTCTCTGGAATTGGATTTTACTGTGTGGTCTAATCCTTGATGATGTGGTTTGTCGCTTGCGTATTTGAAATGACATTGCTGTGAACTCGCAGGCTAGATCTCCTTCGCTTAAAAAGGGGCTACATAGCTTACACGCGTGATGTGCCGTCGGACTGCGATTGCCAACTACCTTATATATCTATCATTGGCTTATGTTTCCTTAGTCATTTGGTACAATATTTATAGGTCTCATTCTAGGGGGACTTCAATTTTATCTACTGGACACGATCTATGTCTTTATTTAATCCATATGAATTTTACCCCAATTTTGTTGTCGCTTCAACTAGCACCAACCATATTTCTCATTGCCAACCCACTCTATTTCCTCAACCTCATTGCTACCTGAGCCATACCACATCAAGCTAGCAATGCTCTCAGACTCTCTATCAGTAGTCTTATACTCTAAACCAGTTCTCGTCACCAATTCTTTGACTTGCTCAGTTGGGTTCCAGAGCTCAACATGTAAACATTTCCACCTGCTTCATGTCAGTGTACTGCAGTCAAATAATGGGAAATTTACGTACTCTGTAGCTTCTCTTTTGGCTAATTCAATTATATCCTTTAAGGCCTGAGAATTTGCTTCTTTTGCTTCCCAGTCCTCAATAACAAGACGTAAAATATGAAGCGTATTACCCGAATTCGCATCATCCAGTGCACCAGAGAACATCCGAGTCCAAATAGCCCATACTCTAGCTCCGTCCTTACCCACAATAGCACCTTTTGTGACAGGAGATTTTCCAAATAGTTTACTGGTCATGAAATCCTCACGAATGTGGTGCCATTCCATAACATGGTGATTTGGGACCAGAGCAACATGGGGCCGAGCATCCTTGACTTCTTGCAGAGACTTTCGTAGATATTGTTGATCAATCTTGCAAAGTTCAGGGATATCTGCAGACTTTAATGGAATCGCTGAGCTGCTCTGGTTGTTTAACGATGAAGAAGAACTGAATTCAATGTGGCTTGAAGGAAATGGACGCCATCCTAAGTTTGAATAATAGTTTTTCCCGATGTCAGAGTAGAGAAAGGAAAATTTACACTCTTCTCTTCCGGGAACTCCTTTCTTGGTCTGCCATTCGCGAAGCACGGGGCCTAACTCCTTCAGCATGCGTCCGGCATATCCTCTTCCACGATACTTTGGATTGCAATATACGGAGCCAATGCCATGTGAAACAACTTCTTTCAACGTCCCATCGGAGGTACGAACAAGAGCTGGCTTACACAGAGACTCGCAAGATGCATAGATTGCACGGTCATCTGGCTGGGAAGAAGTATCGACTAGTATCCAATGGGTCACGCCGCCATTATCGGCAAGTGGGATCTTGGTGAGGTGTTCCTCACGCTCCAGGTAGCTTTCAAGACCGAGAACCTTCGCCCAGCTTTCACTATTGAGAGTCCAGGTTGCTATTTTCTCTTTTTTGGTGGGATGGACGAGTCCAAGGGATGGCGATGCTTGATCCGGGAGTGAGCCAGTGGCAGGTGGTGCTTGGGAACCCTACACATTTTTCAGGTCAGCATCTAGTGCGAGGGAAAGAAAATCCAGCTGGCCATTCCCAAATCCATGGGCTTTGAGTTTGGGAGTTTCAGAAAAACATCATTCCTCAACCTACCATCTTAGTATAGGCTGAGTCGGTGCTTGGTGTCAGGTGTGAAGGTTGGAGATTAGTCCTTTTTGTTTATTCTGGCTTGTTGGCAAATCTCAACCATTCGTCTGTGTTCCAATCGAAATACGCAACGGAACTCGGGATCCTTCGTCAAGATAAGAAGGTGCGTTTACTTGAACCACTTCTTTAGGTCAAATTGGAAAACTTGGAACTGGTATCTTCTGGACTTTGCCGGAGTTGACGTCCGAATAAGGAAGCAAAACTAAGAGCTGAACTCCGTATCCGCGTACACTAAAATTCAGTATGTTTCAAGATGCGACTCGTAGCTTCTCGAGCGCTTTGGATTGATGTCTTTATGAATTGGAAATGAGTATGACGAAGAAGCAAGAAGATATAGAGTTTGTGCTGTTTCAAGACATCTAAGCACTAGCATTACAATTGTCTCGAGGGGCCAATGAAACCAGTCAGCCGATTAGTTGTTAAACTGGAGCCAGAGATCAATGTAATCATTGTATGGCCAGTGTTCCGGGAGACCTACTGTACTATGCTCTTCCTAGAGTTTCTCTTGCGTAAACATGGTTCTGGTTCTGGTTCCGGTTCCGTCCTATTTCTGACTACTTTTATATCTCTGAGCTATGCGGTGGGATTGTTCCTCTCTTGAAGATGTTCCGGGCACCGCGTCTGACCCCACATTGCCGATGCTAGCCGTGTACGGAGTCGAGGAGGGGAAAAGAGAGGGGGAAGAGAAGAGGGGTAGAGCGATTATGAGGTGTGCCAATAGAGCATAATCGCGGTAGAATTGAGCGGTGTGCGTGGAGTAAATTTGTAGCAACACACCCTGTATCAACAATATACAGTACTCCGCTCCGTACAACAACAGTCGACGACCACAGCCATACAGCCAAACAGTCCTCCGTACTCGGTACAGCAAACAGTAACACAATACAGCAATCCACGTGATGCCGCGTTCATACAGTACTGAAAAATACCATTACTTTTAAGCTAGTGACTAGCATCAAGATATTGTCGGGTTTCTCCCTTCTATGAAATGACCGTACTAACGAATGCGTCGCCAGAGTGTGATAACTAACAAGCGGGTGAGGTTACTGTAGCTTGGTCAACTCCACGTGATGGGACGGGCTTGGGCTAACCTTAACTTAAATCTTAATACTACATACAACGACGGAGCTGGAGTGGGTCCAGACTCCATGAAATAACACGCCAACACCAGCGTCCGTTGGATCCTGTTGGACATCCGGTTGCACCGAGAAAGCGAACGGCTTCAATGCCAAACCACTTGAAATGCTCAGATGAAGCGCGGACACGTATGAGTGCCAGCAAATGCAGCTATGAGTATGGATATAGCCCCAGTAACAGTGAGTTAAGCATGATAGTGAATCACGAGTTAACCTCCTCTCTACCGGACTTCAGCCTTGTGCTGTTTTGAATATTTCCAAAATGAATTGTCCAAAGTGCTTATATACTTGCCCCTCTGGGTTTGATCTTCTCGTGATTTCCCTTCCTGTCTCTCTTTTGGGTTGCTTCAACTACAACCTTCTGCAATGGGTAACAAAGTCAGTTGCACGCGCAGGAACGAGAGAGTCTGCCTTCCACCCCCACGAGCTATTCCATACTACCAACAACAACTTAGGAGAAACCAAGTGAATATTCCTAATCCGTGGAGGTTGGTAGATGATACCTCTTAAACCCAACCCGAACTCTACTAAGTAGGAGAATTTACAGGAAAGCAGCTGAAGCATCAAGACCGGCTTTTGCGAGAAACGCAAGTACATCGGTGAAGCACCTCAATCTAGAGGGTCTTCCAATTTTACACCAATCAAATTTGGATATTTGGCTGACTCGGAGAAGATGGAGAACAACTCCCACAACAAAAATATGGTCATTGTGATCTCAGATTCGGACTCGGACTCCGAAGATGAAGCTCAAGGCCTCGTTCGTAGACGCCGGCCCATTTCGCTCTCAAACTCAAGTTCACCACCACCAGCTGATGGAAACACTCCAGGCCAAGTAGTCAACGATCTAATTCCAGGGCTAGACGATGGTAATATTTCAGACGCCGGGTTGGCTGCGCTACAGGGTGAGGAAATGTGGGACGAATTCTTGCAAGACGATGATCTAGACGATGATCTAGACGATGATCTAGACGAAGACCTGGATTTCCTGGACTTCGATGGCGATGCCCCAGGCGTAGGTCAGCAACAGGTTATGGTGGAGGACATTAATCGGCGAAACGTAGCGCAGGATTTGCATGGCGAATCTGCAAACCAACAATTCTTTGGCGAGCCACCTAGCTCCATGACTAAGGATCAGTGCATAGACGCCATCGTCGAATTGTTCCCAGAAATCTGTCGCACCTACGTTTCTGGCCTCTACGAAACAGTTTCCGCAAACCAAGAGTTCCTCATTGCTCACATTCTAGATAAGACCTCGTATCCAAAAGCGAAGGATGTACAGAAAAGTTTGAAGAGGAAATGGGCACTAGATGTGGATGAAGAAGCAGCTAAAAAATACACAGCACTAAATCGCGAAGTAGGACCAAGGGTCTTCGTGTAAGTCTATTCGTAAAACGTCACGCTTTACAAAATATTGTATACAGTACATGTAATCTTAGATACCCCAACTGTCAATTTTGGTGATTCAGGGATTGTATACAATACTCAAGAAGCTCCTCGACGTGGCTTTTATTCCCACTCAAGAACAGTACAGTTGGTTTTATTCTGCTAACTTTTTCAGACGGGATATCCTTTCTAAAGAATTCATGGATGTTCCCATGAGTTTCGTTGATGCTTGTCTGGCTCAATCTGGTGGTGCTCTATTCCCTGCATATCGGATACTCGACGAGGCACGGCAAACCTTACACCATGCAAGACCTGCTTATAGGAAGCTCGTTCGACCACGAAAGGACTACAACAACGATTTTAACGATGGCGCTGTAGAAGCTCGAATCGTTAGCGACTCGACTCGACCAGAGGCTATGGTTCTTCAAGAGTTGCAAGCCGCGCGACGGATTCGACGAAAAGCGGAAGCTAAGCGTGAAGAGGAGCATCAATACGAACTTGCGGAAGCTGAAAATCTTGCCAGGGCTATTGCCGAAGACAATATGCTTGAATGTGGCTGCTGTTTCGACAACCATCCCATGAATAGAATGGTCCATTGCAATAGCGAGGATCAGTTCCATTGGTTCTGCCGAGGATGCGCACGCCAAAACGCAGAGACTGAGATTGGAGAGTCCAGATATCTACTCAAATGCATGTCTATGGAAACTTGCGAAGCTGGGTTCTCCATTGACCAGAGGTAAGTTTGCACCCCTCCTTTTTTTGTACAGTGGCTCACAGCGTTCTAATCTAACAAAATAGAGCTATATTTTTGGATGAAAAGACAACTATCGCCCTGGAACGTATTCATCAAGAATCAGAGTTACGAATGGCTGGTATTGAAAATCTAGCGAGTTGCCCATTCTGTACTTACGCAGCAGAATACCCATCGATTGAAGAGGACAGAGAGTTCAAGTGCCAGAAACCTGATTGCGAGAAGGTCAGTTGCCGCTTGTGTAACCTGGAATCGCATATTCCAAAGAGTTGCGAAGAAAATTCGAAAGATCATGGGTTTTCTGTTCGGCGACAAATCGAGGAGGCTATGTCAGAGGCTTTGATTCGACGATGCAACAAATGCAACACCCCATTTATCAAGACGGAAGGCTGTAATAAGATGACATGCACTCAACCCGGGTGTAAAAATATACAGTGCTATATTTGTTCCAAGAGCTGTGGTTATGACCATTTCAACGATATGAGAAGAGGGGGCAAGGAAGGAAATTGCCCTTTATTTGACCAGGCTGGCGTCGAATCTCGTCATATTAGCGAAGTTGAGAAAGCCAAGGAAGCAGCTCGTGCTAAAGTTATGGCTGAGCATCCCGAGTATACAGAAGAAGACTTGGAGATCAAGCTCTCCGCAGAGGTAGCCGCAGACGAGGAGCGTCGCAAAGCAGGTCCACAAATCCGGGGGATACCTGGTTAGTATTGCCCCTTCCATAAAACCTTACCACGTCCTCTCTGTAATATTTCGACTAGAGATCCAACAAATTATCTACGCAGTGTAATATTTCACACTATTTTCTGAAATACCCATTAATACGGCATATTAGGGCTGGAACGCATAGAAGAATTGCATCGACTCCTTGAACTGCGAGAGCGTATGCTCCCAGCGCCTCAAAGGTATGAATTTGAATTGTGTAGAGCATGGTAAATGATTAATTGTGAGAATTAGAAACGTTGGCGGTGCAGTGCCAGAGGGTGTATTGGGAGGCCTAAACCCCCCGTATGTGCCTGTACTAGCTCCTTATCAAGCACCTCAATTTCCTCCACCTCCGGGTTTCGATGCTAGGCTTGAAGCTCTCCGGAACCAGCTTCTTGTGGATGCGTTTGCGGAAAATCCTTATCATGCTCCAGTGCCAGCAGCTCATGAAAATCGAGTTGACCCAAGACGAGAACAGATGATAGCAGCCGCTGAGGCCCGGCGACAAGGACATGAAGCCCGTTTGAGAGAACTCCAACATCTTAATGAGCGTGCTGTGGAACTCCATGCTCGAATCCGGCGTTTTCCCCTGCCAGCTATTATTGGGGGCCCATTGGGTGTTAACCCCCCAATGATCGGACATCCAGAACAAGGCCAACCAGCCGCAATCGATCCCGCTATTCTTCAGTTTCCGAGGCGCCCTTTGAATGTAAATCCAGCAGAACCTTTGGTAAATTTGGGTGAAGGAGCTCCTCACGGGGGGGCTCAAGGACAACCAATCAGACCAGGTTTTGTCAACGACGAACAGTTAGCACAATGGGCGGCAGACTATGATAGAGAAAGAGAGCGCATTGATGTACAGCGTCAACGAGCTGCACTTAATATTGTTCAACGCGAACACATGCGCGAGATACAGGAATTACGTAATCGGCGGGAAGTGGCCCGTCGTATGCAGCAGGAAGCTGCAATGGAAGTGCACCTGGCCCCTTTGAATATGGCGGAGCGAGAGCGGGAAAGAGAAAGACTAGCTCGTGATTATGCAAAGCAGCAGCAACCGCGTGAGCTATGACTAGAACACTAACATTGAGAATGTAATGACACATAGGGACAAACACTTGGAGACTTTTGGAAGGTTGTGAAGGGTCGTGCACATAGGGATGGATGCTGAACTCAGCATGGAAGGTGGGAATTTTGATAATGTCTCTTTCAGCGTATGTTGCCAGCTTTACACAAGCAGGTATTTGAGCGAAAACACAGTCCATTTGGGCACAATAGTTATTTCCCCACTCGTTCCATTGTGATTCATCTTAAGGATCAGTCTACATTGACTATCTTCTCCACACCTCCCATTCCGCTTCTCCATATCATCACTATCTCTAGAGCACCTCTCAGATTCAAATTTATCACTCTGAAGCTATAGATTCATGCCTGTGACAATTTATAGACACAAATGGAAACTGAGAAGGAAGTACTCGATATTCAGGCCGAATGTTCGTTCAACTTCGAAGCCTTAACGCTAATATTTGAGAAATAAGAGGTGTTGAGTGATACTCTTGAGAGATTCTGATAGCTAGAGTTTGGAAGTAAGGAATCGATTCAGGATCGTAATTCTGGCCAGCTTTTTGCAAGTGCGAGAAGAGTAGATTTTTTTACTTTTGAAAAGTAAATATTCTTAAAGAGTTAACGTTTGATCCTCTTGTGATTTCATGCTAGAGATGAAACTGATAGTTTGAAATCAATATGCGTAACTCTCCACGTTCGTGTCAAGTTTGACGGAAAATTGGGGTCCGTAAAGGAAAGGAGTGATCTTCGTTACTTGGGTGTTATACCACATTCTTAAAACCTTGCGTGCAAGAATTCTGAACTGCAAGCTTAGATATAATTCTGTTTGGACTTACCCTCCTCAATCCACGATTCAAAGAGGAATTCTCCGGACTCGACGGCTCTTACGGGAACCGTTTTGGCACCGCCAAGGTCTTTCCCAATAGTTTTACTTTTGCCCTTCCCTCCAGTCTGTAGAGACGGTTCAGATGGTACCCAAGGCTGTGGATGCTGTGTTCTTGTTAGCAGTTGCTAATATCAACCGAAAATAGTACGTACCCCTATTGGCGGATCGGCTTTGTCCTTCAACTCAACAGCAATTGTATATGTGCAACCTGGAGGTAATACTCCCAGTTTGCCACCACAATATGCCAGCTTCCTGACTGTGGCTCGTAATTGCTCTTCAACATCCACTTTACTAATCTTCAGCTCATCGCCACTATCATCGTCTGTAGCTGTTGTGTCACCAAACTCTGTAAATCTCTCCTTTTCTGGGATTGCGGGAAACCCGGATACATCAAACATGAACCGTTCCAAAACCTCTTGCTTCTGCGAGCAGATAACAAAGGCAACGCGTCTCACTGCGCCATTCAGCAGCTGTGCCTGGATCGCGGTCACTGCGTCCGTAATCCATTTGCACACTAGAGGATGACGATTCTGGCGGACGGGGAAGTTGTAGGCTCGCGTTAAGAGAAAGGTTTCTTGCGGATACAGCCCCCGCTCATAGAGAATGGTATGGAAAGCTACCACAAGGAAATCGGTGAAGGTTGTTAGGATGCCTTGGTACGTGTTGAGGATCGTCTTTGGAGGGGCAGCCATGATTGTCGAGGACCCTGGTCCAGAGAAGATAGACAATTCATGAGGATCAAGACAAAGTTGCTAAAGACCAGATTGGTTTAGATAATTTCCAAGTGAAGACGCTTTTCTGATATCTCTCACATAGCATGGCAGATCGTGAGAAAACTGGTAATGCGAAAGTGAATTGTGGTTGTCGCGAAGTGGACGCCTAAACACGCTTTTTGGTGGGATTCTTGACGAGCGCGTCTCCTGAATTTCAACCTCTTGACCACCCACCTCCATTCTGGTAAATCGGACTCTGAATCGTTACAACACCTACTGCGTTTTTTGGGACCCGGTATATCGAATACAACCTAAATACCTGCCAAAAATGGCCGCCTCAATGGAGGATCAATTACTACAATTGTTAGCAGACACACAGCTCCCCGCAGAAGGTCCGAGGAAGCAGGCTGAGTTGCACCTTCGACAAGCACAAAACGATCCAGCTTTTCCAGCGGCTCTCTCTGCTATCGCCTCTCACTCTTCTGTTGCGCCAGAAATTAGACAGCAGGCGCTCCTTATATTACGTCCTTTCGTGGAAAAGAATTGGAGCGGTCAAGACGAAAATGGGCCGACAATACAGGTTCCTGCTGCTACAAAGGAACAGCTACGAAATCAGCTTTTGGAATTGGCGACAAGTAGCGATGCCGAGCGCAAGATCAAGATCGCTGCAAGGTAAGCATACTCTAGCTTATGACCCGGGCATAAACGTTAACAGTTCACCTTGTAGCTATGTAGTGAGCAAGATTGCCAACGTTGATTTCCCAGAAGAATGGCCAACTCTCCTTCCGTCAATCCTACATATTATTCCAAATGCCAACGATGCGCAACTGAATGGAGCCCTTCGAGTGTTGGCGGATCTCGTGGACGATGCGCTGAGCGAGGACCAGTTCTTTCAGGTAGCTCGCGATATTATTAAAACAGTATACGAAATTGCAATTAATGATGGCCGTAAAACAACGTTACGTGCGCTGGCTGTGTCGGTTTTCCGTGGATGTTTCGATATTATGGATATGGTGAAAGATGAACATGGCCCTGAAGTGAAAAGCTTTGCGGACGAAATATTAACTAGCTGGTCGCCATTTTTCATGGATGTCTTGAAGAAGCCTTTGCCAGCTAGACCAGCAGAGGGTGAAGCGCCTGAGGCTTACAGAGGTATCATCGCTCTGAAGCTACAGGTTGTCAAGACGTTGATGAAAATCCGATCGATATTCCCACAACTCTTGCTTCCCCAGAGTCCGGTCTTATTTAATGCTGTCTGGGAGGAGTTGAGTTTACTTCAGGAACCATATAAGCTCATGTTCGTTGACAATGATGAGCAAGGCCGACTTGAAGATTCTGATGGCTTACCATATACACTGGACTATTTAGTACTGGAAGAACTCGACTTTTTCTCTTCATGCCTAAGAGCACCCCCCGTGCAAAAGGAACTTGAGTCTCTGTTACAAGCTGGCGGAGGAGTATCCAATACGAAATGGGTACTTGATGTTATGAAGCTTGCTGTATCTTACGCCCTAATTCCCAAGGAAGAAGAGGATTTATGGGATATCGATGTCAACCTGTTCTTAGCAGAAGAGACTGCAGTTACTGCAAATTATACAGCTCGTACAGCCTGTGGAGATTTGCTTATTAAATTGGGCGAGTGGTTACACCAAAGCGCTCTCGAGGGGTTACTGGCATATACACGGCAAATATTCTCATCCGGAGACGCCACGTGGAGAACCCAAGAAGCCTCATTATTCCTTTTAACCCAGCTCTTGATTGATTTCTTGGATGTAGAAAAGACGGTAGCTCCAGAAATGGCTGCAGCATACTTTGATTTGGTCGAATATGCTATCAACCGAACTGACGAGCCTCTACTTCGTGCACGTGGTTATCTAGTCGCTGGCGTATTAGTTCAAAGTATTCCTGATGTGGCACTCAGTCTCTTAGATCGTACTATAAAGGCCGTCAATGAAGACGAGATTGAAGTTGTGAAAGTCGCTTGTATTAAAGCACTACAGGGCTTCATCAAAGCACGCACTGTCCCAGCAGACCGTCAAGTTCCGATCGTCACCTCAATATCACAGTTCTTATATTCCAAAGATTTAACGGAGCTTGAGGATGCAGATGATCTTCTCGTCACTCTAGTTGACACACTTGCAGCAGCTATAGGCATTGACCCAATGATTACAGTTTCGGGTGACAGTGGAGCTCTAGACCTCCTCTTTCTGCTAGCGAAGCATGGCGCAGCTAATTTCCAGTTGACAACATTGGTAACCGAGACATTTGAGATCATCGTCGGTGCCTTTTCAGGGACAGAGGCATATGCAGCTTTGTGTGGCAAGGTCCTCCCTTCGTTAACGGGGGCTTTTGACGTTGGAAACGTGACAGAGGATGATCAACTAGTTGAAGTAAGATGCTCTACTTCCATTCCTACTTGGATTTGTTTGTTGATTAATTCTAGCTTGCTACGGAGTTGCTCGCAGTTCTCACAGAGAATGGTACAGAACCACTTCCAGCGGGTTACGTTGCAAGTGCCTTACCTAAGTTGAACCGTCTGCTTATGGCTACAAACGAGGGTGGTATCCTACGTCCTGGTGTTGAGGCTTTTAAATTTATGCTGATGCATGATCATCAACAAGTATTTGCATGGCACGACGAGGAGAACCGATCTGGGCTCGAAGTATGCTTGATTATAATTGATCGTTTGCTTGGTCCCACAATGGAAGACAATGCGGCTTCTGAGGTTGGTGGCCTTGCCGCGGAGCTGGTTGAAAAAGCCGGGTCAGAGCGTCTCGGACCATATCTCGAGCAGTTGTTAAAGGCTGTTGCTACACGCCTTGCAACTGCTGAAGCTGCCCCTTTTATTCAGTCACTGATATTGGTGTTTGCACGTCTCTCCCTCGTTGGAGCTCATGATGTTGTTGAGTTTCTCGCGCAGATTGAGATCAATGGTCAAGTCGGTCTGCAAGTTGTCCTCAGTAAATGGCTGGAACACTCTGTGCACTTTGCTGGTTATGATGAGATTCGACAAAAGTAAGATCTATTCTCACAACTGCAGTTCCTTGACTAATTATTTTAGTGTTATTGCTCTTTCAAAGATTTACGCCTTAAATGACCAACGAGTGGTTCAGACCATGGTCAAAGGCGACCTCATCATTCCAGTTAGTAATAAGATCATGACAAGATCTCAAGCTAAGAAAAGTAAGTTTATACTGTACTGACAATCTCTCTTCACATAGTCTAATCGGATAGATCCCGATCAATACACGATCGTTCCCGCAAATTTGAAAATCATCAAAGTTTTGATCGAAGAGCTTCTCTCAGCCTCTGGTCACAATGGTGCAGCTAATGCAGCCGCTGCCGCGGCTGCTGAGTATGCCGATGAGGAAGCTGATGATGATGGATGGGAAGATTTGCCCCCAAATGTGAGTTGAATTTGGCACGCGATGTGTTAAATACTGACATGATTTGTGCAGATTCTCGACCTCGGCCTCGGATCCACGAAAGCAGATTTGATGGCTTTTGCCGACGGATCAGGCAGTTTTGTGAGACAGCGAGATGACGAGACACAACAATACCTGATGGAGTTCTTCGTGAACGCGACTAGAGAGAACGTGGCCGGCTTTAACGAGCTTCATGGTGCTCTGACCGAAGAGGAGAAGTTGAAGTTAAATGAACTTCTTGCTCTTCAATAAAGGCTGGTATCTTTTCAGGGTAGGAAGAGTCTTGGGTATACTACGGTGATCCATTTGTAGATAAATGAAAATAATCCTGCATCTTCATAACTAGCGTTTTAGACTGCTAATCGAAATGATAGCATTTGAATTCATCTTCCGTTGGATGTGTTATTAGCGAAATCCACTAAAAATGCCCATGGCTATAATTAATGTATAAGGAGAAGAAAAGTCGTGGAGGTGACTGAACAGCAGGCAAAAAAAACCTTAGTTGCTATACTCTAAGTGTCAGCCAACCTACATTCGATTTGGAGAGCTCAACAGTCCACCCTTTAAAGTAGAGATCTAAAGCCTAACAGATCGAGTCCAGCATACCAATTGCCAGCTCGGCGGATGTCAACTAACTATGGTCACGTGAAGTTAAATATCCTCGAAGACATGTTCACTGACTCACCACTCACTCCCGTCACATATATATTAGCAGCATTTGCTCTCCTAGAATCAATCAAAAAAGACAAGAGTAGCAACCATGGAGGTATCACTTCCAGCACAGCTAAGCAATGCAATCATAGAATCTCAAGCCAAAAACCAGCGAGTCATCATCATGACTTGCGGAGTCGCAGGTCAATACACACCCACACACTCTCTTTCTCTTTTCCCTCCTTAACCCTACCTGCCTACCTACCAAAACATCAATAACTCTCACCTCACCTCAGCACACCACACCTTAACTAAAGCTGAAAGCCGAAAGCTAACTTAAATATAAAAACCCCCACAGGTTCAGGCAAATCAACGCTAGCCAAAACCATCATCTCCACGCACCCCAATTTCACCCGCCTCTCCATAGACACCTATATCTTCCAGCACCACGGGCTCTACGGGCGAGACTACCCGGCCTCGAAGCTGCCGGCCTTGCAAGACGAAGCCAGCAGCGCGCTAGAAGCGCGATTCCGCGCGCTGCTCCGGCAGGGCGAGCAAGACGTCGTGCTGGATTTCAGCTTCTTCAACCGCGCGTATCGAGATGAGTGGCGGGCGATGATTGCGGAGGAGGGCGCGGCTGGGGCTGGGGATGGGGAGGGGGCTAGGCTTGTGATTGTGTATTTTGAGGCCGAGGAAGAGGTTTTGTGGAGGAGGATAGAGAAGAGGTGGAGCGAGGGGGCGAGAGATG
>Ga0247734_1000210_pt1 | contig 52980 bp, 49 predicted proteins | sample UWRJL103311B2_FD_180933 | JGI IMG/M metagenome (GOLD analysis project Ga0247734, IMG submission 180933) | Plant litter microbial communities from Arlington Agricultural Research Station in Wisconsin, United States - UWRJ-L103-311B-2 | ecosystem: Environmental > Terrestrial > Plant litter >... | reverse complement strand
GGGGGGGGGGGGGTTTGTCGCACGTCGCATGGAAAGACCGTTATACACATCAATGGTATGGGAATTTTAAGGAGAATATGATGGTATAGGTTTTATTATGAGGTACCATATGATTTTAGTAATTGGATGATATGAATAGTATTGCACTGGAAAATGCGACCGGCTTTGGATTATGGCTTGACTAAGTATATCTCACATAATTTAGACAAGGTGAAATCATTTTATATTAGACAGTATACTGCTAATCCGAAAGGCTACATAAATAATTGGGACGAACCTTTCTGATGCTTATAAGCTCATAGTGACCGTCATACTATTAGAATGCACCATCAAAGTCGGCGGGCAGCCTTTACACAGGACCTCTAAATCACTCAAATATCCACTGCTAGCTGCTTCACTTTTACAAGTCCCCTCAACCGGGCTAGGCAACGTGGTAAACATGACTGCTGTATCTTCGCTCTGCTGCCTCATGAGTTCGTTCAAGATCAGATGTTGGGCTCGGCACGGTAGATCGTTAAAGCTGATTGGCAGTGATTGGACGAAGTATTGTGAGGAGGTGCGAGACTGAGGTGAACCTTCATATTCTTCAGAAATATGGTCTGGGAATGTGGGGCTTGCGCGATAGGCAGAGGGTAGGCGAGAGTTCCTGATAGGGGGTGACGGAGTATCTGTAAACATTATAGAAGGTCCAGGACCATCTTCAGTGGCAACTCGTGTTATTGGTACGGGTTTACTTGTAAATTTTGGCATTGAGGCATGTCGTGATAGTGGTGGTCGTTCGGATCTGGCAGATTCTGGACGACTTTGTTCTGGTTTTGGAGGTGTCCTCTCCGGCCCCTTAATAGATCCTGGTCTACTAGATGCCACAGGTGATAGTGTACCCGCCGTAGCCACTTTGGATGCTGGAGTTTTGGGTCGCTCAGTTTGTGTGAGCTCTGGAGCAGACGTTGTAGCTTCAGACTCAGTGAGCCAAGGCATTCTGGCTATTCGTTCTGGTATCTTAATCTGCTTTTCCCCTGTAGATTTTTTGGATGGCGGAGGACCTCTCATGGAATCGCCATGACTTCTACGCCTGCGAACTGGTCCAATCGGCACATCACTAAGGGAATCATCTGACTCGAAGCCATCTATATCCCCTTCACTAGCAGCACTTTCAAGTGCTTCTTCATCAGTCTCGGATTCATACTCAGACTCGCTGCTAGAATCTTCACTTGCGCTTCCTTGGCTCGCGTGCAGCTTTGTAATATTAGGGGACAGGCGGTGAGTGGTCATACCGAGGCTGACACCGAGCCTAGTTATTCCAGACATGGTATGTCTTCGTTTTGACTTCCTCAGAAGTCGACGTAACCCTAGAAACCGCTCAACCCTCTCCCCCCGAGGTCCTTGTTGGAAATTTGCTTCCGGCCAGTTATTAGGCGATGCTAAAATACCAGAGAGATCTTCAGTAGCAGATGTAGTTCCATGATTCCCTCTTATCTTCTGGATTTCATCCCACCAATCTTGACCTGCTAAGCATTTTTCCACCTCGTCCTCGTATTCCTTACCTGGAGTGCTACCGTTTACAATGATCTCATAACTTTGTAGATCACCGGATGCAAGCCAGAACACAAGAACCTCTGCCTCTATCCTCAAGTTTTCCAGAAGAGTTTTGACTCTTCCGCGTTCTTCTTCTACATCTGACTCATACTCAACAAATACGGCAACACGCAGTTCATAGACTTTCTTCCAAGCCGGTACTGTATTCAGTATCACTCCCAGTTGAAGAATCAACGTATCTGGTTGCCTAACGTTAGCTCTAATCGCCAATTGATACGGTTATCAACAACGTACAAGTGTCAAAATTTGTGGTTAGAACATTCTGTTTGGCATCTCCTTCAGCAGCAATCTCAGCAGACATTTGAATTGGCCATAGGTCAATATATTTCTTCGTGTTCTTTCCTTTGGGTTTCGGAAATTCGAGAACATTAAATCCCTTGGCAACAGCAACATTAATTTGCAGTCTTAACAGCAAATCTTCGAGAATGGTAACATAACTGGTCACTTTCATTGTTTCTTCAGTCTTGCATGTGTCAGTAGGTAAGGTCTCATTGAGCTTTTTGTCTTTGCTGTCATGACGAGACAATTTGTTTTGTCGCCCTGTTGTAGCTTTTGCTGGCTCAGTCGCTTCATCCGTAATGTCTATTAATGGAGCATTCCTTGTCGGGTCCTACAAGCACAATATATAAGTTAGCTAATCAGTGAGATAGGTGTAAGGCTTACATCGAAATTGTAAAATCCAAGAACCGCAATATTGGGCCTCATTCCTCCAAGGCCGGCGCTAAGAACAATATTCCTAGCACCCCATTCCACTCCAGGAGATATAGCAATGTTCACAAAAGCCTTAATTTTGGAAAAATCGATATATTTCGTCCATGCTGCTTGTTGTCGTCTTGCCTCGGGGACAGATCCACCAAAATCTTCTGTCACAATCACATGGCCGAGTATGTATAGAGATCCTTTTTTCATTGAATTACAGAACTGAATGAGCTTATACTGCCTCCGCGGGTCGTTGACGAAGAGTAAGATCTGTGGCCTCCAGAATTTGACTACCAATCAGATTAGCACCATAGTTTGGTTAGTGTTCAAAAGAACTGAGAAGTTAAGAGCCGCTTCAGGCAAGACACATTCAAGGAAAATTATATTTTCTTTTGAAGTCTCTAAGCCCTGGGACCTTTCCGACATGGGAAAACACGTAGAAAGATATAACGAACCATGCTCTTGCCGAAGCCTTAAAAGATACTTCCGAACTTGGTGATAAATCAAACTCTGTGATACGTCCCCCCAACTCTTTGGAGGGCTGGTGTAGTGGATAATCAGGAAGATGATTATGAGAATAGAGACACATCCGGATGCGTAGACACCATCGACAAAGAACATTGCGGTACCGCTAATGATTGAACCAGCAAGTGCTGTTTGCCAATTGAAGAAGTGGAATGAAGGTCTGAAATTGGGAGCTGAGCCGATCTTAAGCAGGAAACACGCCAGATTCATGACCAAAAAAGTCATCAGATATGTCATAGTGGTAAATGACGCTATTTGATTAAGATCACAAAGCATGGTGGCTTGTGCAACGAGATATGTCATAATAATAGCATATGTTGGCTCATCGCCATTTTTAGTTCCCTGTGCGAAAATTGAGAAGCCAGGTAGAAGATGATCTCTCGCCAGAGCCTGAAGAAGCTTTGCAGATCCAATCACACCCATTAACGTCGAGAAGAAAGCCGACGCAAACTCACCAGCTAAGATGATAATCCCTGAGATATTGGTTTCTTGAATGACATTCGCATTCCTTATGAAAGATGCTCTTGTGATTGTCGAGGCCATTGCAAAAATTACCAGAGTGTATAGTATGAAGGTTGTAGCAAGCCCATAGAGAGTACCTTTTGGTATTGACTTGCTAGGACTTTTCAGATCCCCTGACATGCTTGCACCAGCAAAAATGCCGCCGGTTGCAGGAAAAAGAATTCCAAACAAGTCTTGAAAAGTTTCTTTCGTTGGAAGTTGGCTGCCAGCAGCGCCTCGTGTTAGCTGGGGTTTCAAATTCCCCAAAAAGGTCTTCATGCTGAGGCCTGTGTATTCAATGCCTTCTTTTCTACTTTCGAAGGGTGATACAACCAGAGCAGAAAATGGGATGCTCAAAGTTGCCAACATAAGCACCACCAATAGGCCGTTGCTCGCTCGAGCGAAGATAGAAGAACCTGCCAAGCATATTCCAGTGCATAAAATTAGAACGAGAGTACTCCAGAGATACATATGCCATTTGCTCTCAGGAAGAATGTTTGCCCAGTTCCCTGTCTCGGCACCGAAATTCAACTTGATGCAGTCGATCAGTCCTACAGCATTGAGACCAGTATTAAATACGAACCCAAGATAAAATACCACGCCGATCGATCCTCCGAATTCCGGACCCAGAGATCTTGAGATGAGATAATATGCGCCTCCCCCACGAACAGTGCCATTTGATGCGATAGCCGAAAGAGAGAAGGTAGTGATGAGATTGATAGTATATGCGGCTATCAGCATACCCATAATTCCGAGTACTCCTCCTTGACCTAGTATACGTGTCAGTAATGGACGGGGCGATACATAAAGAGGACAAACCAAGTATAAAGCCGAATCGCAGGAACATCAAAATGCTCAAAACATTCAAGCAAGTAGGAACATAAACGCCACTGAACATTCCTAGCTTTTCGTTCCCCCCCACTGGTCTTGGAACTAACCCCGTCTTTATAGTAGGATCCCCGTCCAGCTTTCCTATATCGCTATGTTTCTGTGCTGTCACGGAGTTCCTTCTGGATACATCATGTTTTCGCCGTCCATTGGAAGGCCGGCGCGCCTGGGACATATCATTCCCGCCATCACCTATATGAAAAAGACGCTTGGTAAACGAGTAGTTGCGCGGTGGTGGTGTCGAATCGTTTGTATCGGGCTCATATGGATTCGATTGCTCTCTAGAGAAAGCTGGCTTCACTGAGGGCTCCTCGTTTATGGTGGAACTGCGCTGGTTAAGACCGCTAGTGGTGTTCGCAGCAGTTCGAGATTGAGAAGTAGAATACTCATGAACTTGCTGGCCAGAACTTGACATCCTGCCCGAGGCCTGGATATCTTATGTAGACACTGATTGCATCCAAAATTTAGCCCGCGTACCGCGATCCATAAAGTAACCAAGCCAAGCTTCTTTTCCAGCAAAAATCTGCCAATAAGATGAAATGGGAGGTTTGAATTTAAAAATGACAATGCTAGCACGGGGAAATGTATAAAAGTAAACACAGGATTCAGTTTGTGGCTGCTGGAAGTATGAAGACCAAGAACCAGAACCCCTCAGAAGAAGGAGCTGGTGAACGTGAAGCAGTGATCCCTGCCACAGCTAACGTCATGGCACCTCAGGAATTTTGAGTTTGAAGATGAAGAATAAACAGCGGAATAAGAGAAAGAATAGAAATAGAAACGACAGAGAAGAAAATAAACTTTTTGATGCTTTACTCAGAGATACACTTTGTGTTTCTTCTTGTTCGAGTTTCTGACGAGATTGGAAAAGAAGTCGATATTGTAGAGGAGGGTCTTATTCTCATATCAACCCCCACGGCGGCAGCTGATTCTCACTACCAGCTGCTTGATTGGACTGCAGGGGGCGGGTGGTGTCTCTCTATCCAAGACATCTGGGTTTCTGCTAAATTAACACCATTTCAAATGCTCCATCGAACTCACCGGTACCATTGGGGAATAGGGAATACGAGAGGCGTGCAGCTATACTTCGGATTGGCAAGCATAATTTACTTAAACGTAACTGTGATCTTCTTAGGATTAAAACTTTTGCATAAGCAGGTTCTTTAACAAAACCAGTTCATGGTATACAAAGTCTATATAAAACTAGAAACGGCGAAATCTCTGGAGTTATTCATCTAGCGACACCGGGGCTGTGTTTATCAACCTGGGTTGACCTGCCAAAGTCAGACTTTATCACCAGGTGACATTCCGATAAAATAGATACCCTCCGAGACTCCTCACCATTTCCAGGACCTTTGGTTACCTATCCTCAACTCCAGAATGGCATCTCCTCGGCCTGTTCCAGTGGCTTCCTCGCCTTCAGCTGCGAGTCGCATGTCCGAGAGTCCCAACAGAGCTGCCTCTATAGCTAGGTTATCCTCACCTGTTTCACAAAGCATAGTATGTGTATCTCGCAGACTGCACTACTGTTTGGATAGAGGAATGTATGGCTGGAGCTTGGAATCATTGACAGATACCTTGGGACCTATGAGCAGCTTCACAGCTGGTACATAGGAAGAAGTTGTTTGTTTTTCAAGCTTCGGCACATCATTTGGTTACTAAGATTCTCTCCCACCATAGATTCTATACTGTTCGAAAAATGCTTACTTTGGAATAGCCAGGTACACCTAGAACCCCCCAGGTTCGACAAATACCAGCACAAGGTCTACCTGCACAGTCTCCTGGCAATATTACTCCTCTAGCAGGTGCAACCGCACAAGCATCGCTACCTGGAAATGGGGTGTCAGCCCTTACAGCTGCTCTATCTGCTTCCTTTGGGCAAGACCCTCCTAAGCTAGGAACTCCTCCGCTGCGAACATTGGCTCCGGGCACCACTAGTAATCAAATACAAGCACAAGGGTCAGCACCGCAGAGTGTTTATGGATCCTTTGACAAAGGTGCTCGTACGGTGCAAGGTGCATCTGGCGCGGCAGCACAAAACACATACGAAGACCCAGAGATAGTACGAAGACATCTTATACAACCAGAGACGCAAGGAGATGCAGGCTCCACGCTAAGCCAACCAGCCTCGTTCCGTGCAGGCTCACCCATGGGGAAAACCAAACAAGCACATTTCGATATTGCCCCAGGGTTAGATGACGATGAATTCTCCAGTCTGCGGCTCCAAGGTGGGGATACCACAAGGCCTATATACAAATGGGCGGAAGAGAGGACGCGGGTTCAAAGAAGCCAAAGCTTCCACATCTCTCGACCTGAAGCTGAAAATGAAGCCTTGGATATTGGGTCAATTAAAATGCCAGGTGGATTTAGGAGAAATTTTCTTCGTCGAAATGCAGAGGCTGTGGCAGACGTGGCTGTTGAGGAGGATGGTTCAAGTAGACAGCCAAAATTACTCACAAAGTATGTTAGCTATGAGAGCTCTGTTCTTACTACCAAACCTTGACTATGGAGAAAGTGACTAACTCTTTGCCTAGTAATTTTATCGAATTTTTGACACTATACGGTCATTTTGCTGGTGAGGAGCTTGAAGAGGATGATGAAGACCTCCAACCTAATGAGTATTTTGGACCTGGCGATCTCTATGAGTAAGTTCGCCCCTTAACTTTTCATTGGCATTTCAATTTTACTTGTGAAGATGATCTCAAAAATGTGGCACTGACCGTGGTTATAGACCTGATGATCACTCAGGGGATGAAGATACAGGACCTACTGAAAGAAGTAATCTTCTTACCCCAGGAACAAAGCGAAGGACGCGTAGACCAGCACGTGTTCCTGGCACAAGTGGTCCTGTCAGGGCCGCCATGTTACTGCTCAAGTCATTTGTGGGGACAGGAGTTCTTTTCTTGCCAAAAGCCTATCTCAACGGTGGAATGCTTTTCAGCAATGTCATTCTATTGTTCGTCGCAGCCCTTAGCTATTACTGCTTTGTTCTACTGGTAAACAGCAAACTGGCTGTAGATGCATCCTTTGGTGACATTGGCGGCATTCTCTATGGAAAATGGATGCGAACCGTTATTCTTTCATCGATTGTCATCAGTCAAATCGGATTCGTCGCGGCGTACATTGTTTTCACGTCCGAAAACCTGCAGGCATTTTTCCAGGCAGTAACTGATTGCGCTGATCCGATTCCTATACCGATACTGATATTAGCTCAAATGGTGTTCTTCCTTCCCTTCTCTTTGCTAAGGGATATCTCTAAACTCGGGTTTACTGCCCTCGTTGCAGATGCCTTCATCCTCATTGGATTGGTCTATCTTTACTACTACGACATCTACACGATCGCAAAACAAGGTGGTATTTCAGACATTATTAATTTCAACAAGAATTCCTGGACCCTATTTATAGGAACAGCTATTTTCACCTTTGAAGGTATTGGTCTCATACTTCCAATTCAAGAGTCGATGAAGAACCAGAAACAGTTCCCGGCAGTATTAGCGGTCGTAATGGTTATAATTACTACGATTTTTATATCGATGGGTGCCCTATCCTATGCAGCGTATGGTTCTGCTACTAAGACTGTTGTCATTCTTAATCTGCCACAAGACAGCAAGTTCGTCAACGCGGTACAATTCCTGTACTCTTGCGCCATTCTTCTTTCGACTCCACTTCAAATTTTCCCAGCGATCAAGATCACGGAAAACGAACTCTTTACTAGGAGTGGAAAGTACAACCCGTTCATCAAGTGGCAAAAGAACGTGTTTAGATTCTTCTTTGTTATCTTTTGCGCAGGTGTTGCTTGGATAGGCGCAAATGATTTAGATAAGTTTGTGGCTCTGGTTGGTAGTTTTGCATGCGTACCTCTGGTGTATATTTACCCTGTAAGTCAAGTCTAATGTGCAAGTGAAGAAAGTGTCATGAGCTAATGATAGGAACAGCCAATGCTCCATTATCGAGCAGTTGCCAAGAATATCGTTTGGAAGACTGCTGATGTTGCTCTATGCCTGTTTGGCCTTGGAGTCATGTGGTACACCACCTCCCTCACAATAAAGAGCTGGGTAAGTGGCGGCGCAGAACCTAAACAACCAGGGTATTGTGATCGGAAGAAGCTAGGCCTCCTCTAAAGGTCGACGGAGGACTAGTAAGCAACCACTCGTTCCCTGCAGTGCCCAGCCCTTTTGGATATATACTAATTTTCGAATTCTAAAGGCCGAGAAACCCTGAGTTAGATTTTGGAAACTAGAAGTTGGACTTGAAGCAATGACTTGTTCATTCTCTGGGTCACATAAGTGCTCTCACGAGCAGGATCTGCGGTTTCCTTCATGTGTATAATGACTTCCTTATACTCTTCTTTTGCATACTGCATAGCGACGGTCAGATTTTTGTACACTTTGGCGACCTTAAGAGGGATCCTTTGATTGTAGAGCGTTAAATTTCAACATAGATTCAAGATACATGACTTGGCCTTATCTTACTGATCACATCGTAATTATCTCCCAAAAGTCTACTATCAAATAACGCCGAAAAACGACTACAAATCTCACTAGTAGAAGACAGATTCTACTAATTCCATAGCCATAACCTAACAACCAATTTCACAGCCAATCTCACCCTCCCCTATTCAGGAGCTACACCCAGCTTGGTACCCACGAAACCCATTGGCCCCCTTTAAGCATAGCCATTAGAGGACCGGCTCCTTAGTAGCCTAGCAGATAGCCACCAAGGGTAAAGACGAACATAAGTACGAACATGGGCGCGAATTCAGCCGAAGGTCTGCTTCCAGATCCACCTTGAAGATTCCCGGTGGATGGTTTAGATGTGGATGTTGAACTGCTTCTGGTGCTGCTAATGCGGCTGCTTGGATGTTGTGATGTGCTGAATGAACCTTTGTTAGCTTCAATCTCTATCTCAAGAGTGTGCTAGAGATATAGGAACCATACGCGGAAAAGGTGTCGTTCGAGGCCGCCAAAACCGTTAGGGCTTGAAAGAGGAGGAAGAAGATGGTGGTGATCGCTACTTGGAGACGAGACATGTTTTGATTTTGGTTTCGAGTTTGAATGAGTGTGGTGGATTAATGGATGGATGTACGACTTCAGAGCAGTAATGTGTAGGTAGGGACTGTGGTTAAAGGAGAGTATTTGAAAGCAAGAAAGGGGACGAGAGAGGTAGGTTCTTAAGAACATTAGTCGCCTGAAGCAATGTAGGAATGTGAATTAGCATTCCACCGCCAAGGCGTAGTAGGACAACTTTGCCGTGGAATGTAACGAATGGGAAGAGGTAGGTATTGGATTGGTTTGTGCTTTGTGCTTTGTGTATCATACATGTGTTTATGAGAAGTCCGGCTAGGACAAATCTACCCAAATACAGGATATTACCAAATGGTTGATAGTAGTAATAAGAACCCCAGGTTTCAGGAGAACTACTGCTCTAGACACTCTCTGTCGACATCATCTTGTATTGAGGCGTTAAATATGTAATATGAAAGATAGCATTGTATCGAGGAATTCGGCACATACGATTTATAAGCAAGTAGAGATCAATCGATCTATTACTTAACTTGAATCTATGGTGGAGTGTGATATAATGTGCATCTAGTATTGTAAAGCACGTAGTAGGCATGAGATTCTAAACCAGTAGTCCTTTTTTTGAAATTTGCGTTTTCACTTTCATACCATACGAAGGTATTGCCAAAATTATTGCGTTCATGTATGCCAAGACAATGTGAGCGCTCTACGCCAAAAATCGCGGTCGCGTCTTCCCACATCCATTTGGTCTTCGAGTAAAGTCACACATAATCCTCCCCCACAATGGCAGCCTTCGAAGGAGAAGGGAGTATGCTTCATGGGCCCTCGTAAGTCTCTTTACTCTCAAATAACTACAACTAACATAATTTCAGAGACGATGAGCGTACTTCGCTCACTCGCCAGCCCTCTCTTTACAAATCGCTCCATACCTTTTCGTTGGAGAAAGAGAAGCACTACCAGCAACAATACGGAGACATGTACTTTCTTCGTCTGACGAAACTAAAGCCTGCGGTAGAAGAAATTGCCGCTGAGGCTTGGGATGGATTACAGATCTCTGACGAGGAGGTTGAGAAGGTTGATCGAGTGCTGGATGTTAGGCAGGGAAAGCTATGTTGGGTTGCCGGCACGATATACATGCATATGCCATTGAAGCCAAATATTCTAGAGGATATCGCTAAAGATGTATGCTTCCCCCCCCTAAACCCCCAAAAAAGACTATTTTGGTGTTAGGGAGCCGGGACTAATAGATTGTAGCACTGGATTTCAGCACCGCCACCATTGCAGAAATACACATCGGCTACAGGAGAAGATATAATAATGCTGGAAGATGAATCGGGAAGGATAGCATTGTCTGGTAGTACACTTGAGAGGGAGATGCTTGTTACGGGATGCATTGTTGCTGTTATGGGCACTGAGAATTCTGAGGGTGTATTTGAGGTTGTGGATATGAAAGTGCCAGACCTTGCCCCACAGGCAGAGCGCTGGCATACTTCAGACCTTCCAAAGACCAATGGAGACAAGAAATCAAAACTAGAAGATGTAGATGAGGATATGGAAATGGACAAACCAGTCCCTGGAAGTGGGAAGAAGATCGCCATTGTTTCTGGGCTTGGATTCTCGGGAACTAACACGGACAACTCTCTGCAAATCAGTCTTCTTACAGAGTTCCTACTAGGTGAGGCACTGGACCCCGTTGTCCAGGAAAGTGTATCGCAAATCAGTAGGCTCATCATTGCTGGTAACTCGATTGCTTTAGATGATGATGCCGTATCTCACGACACAATTGGAAACACACGAAAGGCACAGAAGAAATATGGCTATGATTCCAGCGCTTATAATCCGGCCCCTACAGAACATCTTGACAATTTTCTAACAAGTTTACTACCAAGCATGCCAATTACCTTGATTCCTGGATTTACAGACCCGGCCAACGTCAGTCTTCCCCAGCAACCCATTCATAATGCTATGTTCCCTCAAGCAAAATCATACGGCTTCATACCAGCAATTGCAGGCGATGAGCAACAACCGGGGTGGTTTGACGCCGTAACCAATCCTTGGGATGGTGAAGTTGAAGGTTGGAGAATTTTAGCAACCGGTGGCCAAAACGTCGATGATGTATTCAAGTATGTGGAGAGTGAGGATAGATTAGGCATGCTGGAGGCAATGTGCAGATGGCGATGTTGTGCACCGACAGCACCCGATACATTATGTAAGTCGTGGCTAATAAATTTTGTGGCTTCCCTAGCAATATCTAGAAGGGTATCTAACATATCCAGGGAGCTACCCATTTCAAGACGATGACCCATTTGTAATCACTTCTTGCCCCCATATATTTTTGGCAGGCTCGCAGCCCAAATTTGACACAGCTTCGATTGAAGGTCCGAATGGGCAGACTGTCCGCTTGATCTCTGTACCTAAATTTAAGGAGACTGGAGAAATTGTGTTGTTGGATTCTGAAACATTGGAGGCAGAAGTTATCCGGTTTGTCGTACCATCATGACAACATTGGAACAAACAAACCCACAAAGAAGGAGGATGTAACAAATAAGATTTATTGGAGATGATACCACCTCGCCAGCATAAGAAGCAGGTTTATTCATCAACTTGACTCATACTTGACATTTTCGAAATCCCAAAACATGGGGAAATTAGTCGAGAGATCGCAAATCCTGCTGACAAGCTTGCAGCTGATGGGGGAAGATCGGGATAATTGATCTGGATATGGTGTGGTGGTGTGTTGTATCAAGGCTAGCAAGAGGAAAGTCTTCATACGGGTAGCGAAGATCAGGTGGACAGAATATATCCCAACCTTCTATGTTTCCTCGCCACAAATGTGACTTCTTTAATATTCTTTGTTATCAAGCAGGGCATTTGTCACCAAAACACGAATCTTGAGGTGCCGCTTGAGCCGGTTCTAGGTTGTAGAAGCTGAGATCTTGGTGAAGCTATACATACATCTTTGTTTTAGGTTATTTCCCATGCAGAGGGTGTAGTCCTCAAGCTTTCTGGGTACATTACGCCTCATAGCCTCCACGGCGATGCATATCATTTTGCGTTGTTACTCTAGTTTAGCAGTAGTCACATACTACCAGAATCTCACGTGTGATTCTAGAACTTTGAGGGCAAAAGGCTAGTAGTTTGCTCAAAACTATGTTCTTGTGTTTATCGTCACTCTTACCGATGTGGGAAATGTTCTTCAAGCTTCTTCAATATTTACCGGGGGTCTGCTTAGCCAGCTAGCCAACCAAAAAAAAATAAGCTTAAGGCGAAGGCGTTTCGATTTCGTGTAGTAGGTTCGCTAATGAGCATTTCAAATAGAGTTAACCGATTTAGGTAAGTATGCAATCACGACTGATGTTACATTGCGGCTGATATAGCATATACTCCTTACGGTTCGCTTATTTTACAGTATGGGCAAAAGTTTTCGCGCTGTATTCTGTACTTTTCAGCTAACATGAGCTTCGCCCTCTCAAAGATTTCAACATAATAATGGACAAGTGATGTGACTGCTGGTTATAGTCTTAAACGAAAGTCCTATTGGCTATCCTAATTGTCGCGTAACATTCTGGATAGCCAAAGCCATACTCGATCACATAATTGATAATGGACCCGAATCATGGATCTAATACTTAGACGCATAGCTCCGAAGTGCTGACATTTGACACAGGGGCTATCAGCAGAGAAATGAAAGCCACAGCGCTCTTTAGCTTCGCCCTGACCGTGTTTTTCCTTTATATGTGGCAATTCTAGTTGGCTCTAGTACGGTTGCTGTACTTCATCTCGATCCCTTATTAGTAGCTACATTCTTTCTAGACATCTTTATTTCCGTTCTCAATACTTTTTTGAATGACTGATAGAACAATCTAGTCTTTTTTATATTTCTTTTATAGATAATACTATCTCAAGACAGTTTCAAAACATATTAGCTCATCTAATCAAGTCGCTTGTCGAACATGTACGCTCTCAAAGCATTCTTCCTTGTCCGTTATATTTTCACTCTCCATGCGTATCATTATCCTATATTGATACTCGGTCTGTTTGCTATTACAACCATCGTTGTGAGAACATGCCAGAATCGAAAACAAACTGGAAATCATAACTGTCGCCCTCCTCCATCATACCCTCATCTCGATCCCTTCTTCGGCACGGACGCGCTCCTGAGATTCTTCAAAGCGCTATGGCAATACCGTCTGATGGATGAGATAAATTCCTGCTTCAATAATATAAATGGTGGGATTCATACCTTCTCAATAAACTTTCTTGGGTCCACGGCCATATACACGATGGAGCCTGAAAATGTCAAAACGGTTTTCGCAACAAGCCATAGACACTACGCGATTCCACGGACGAGAAAGGAGGCATTGGGAATCTTTGGACCTGGGATTTTCACATCGGATGGCGAGCACTGGGAGGCTTCTCGGGCGCTATTGAGGCCGAATTTTGTGAGAAGCCAGCTTGACACGAAGATGATGGAAGTTCATGTCGCAGCGCTTATTAACTCTATCCCTAAAGACGGCACGGCTACAGATCTTGTGGAGCTTTTTTCTGATCTCACGATGGACACGGCTACGGAACTATTTCTGGGAGAAAGTACCCATTTGTTGCAAGGTAACCAAGAGCCCAAAGCTCTTAGATTTAATGAGGCATTCGGCTTTGTATCCGAGAAATTGAGCATCAGGATGGGTGTTGGATGGCTTGCGAATGTGGTTCCTGATCGCAAGTTTGACAAGGGTGTGGAGGATTTGAAGGAGTTTATTGGCATTTATGTGCAACGAGCTCTGGATTTGAGACAAAAGATATCAGGGCCAGACCACAAATTTACAGAGGAAAGTGCCTTTGGAGAGGGAAACCGCTATGTGTTTTTGCCGGAGCTGGCAAAGAGTGGTTACAACAAGACCAGGATTGCGGCAGAGCTCATGAATGTCATTACTGCAGGACGTGGATCAATAACATCCCTTCTTACGGTATTCTGGTTCACTATCGCGAGGCAACCGCAAGTTTTTGAGAGATTGAAGAGAGAAGTGCGTCAGGTCCTTGGAGATCGGCCACCGACTTTCGAGGAATTGAAATCTCTCAAATATCTTGGATGGACTTTGAGAGAGCGTAAGTTAAGATTATCTCTGCTTCCTAAACTTCATGAAGCTGATAACAATAGTACAAAGATTATACCCAGTGATACCTGTCAATTCCAGAGTTGCAGTTGTCGACACAATTCTTCCACTAGGAGGGGGAGGTGACGGAAAGCATCCCATTTTTGTCAAAAAAGGAACCAGAGTCTTACACTTCCCATATTCTATGCACAGACGGAAAGATATCTTCGGGCCTGATGCGGATGAGTTTAGGCCAGAGCGTTGGGAAAATCTGAGAACAAGGTTAGTTGGCGTAATCCTGGCATGACGTTGTACTGACAGGTCAAGTTGGGAGTATCTACCTTTCTCCGGTGGTCCCAGGACTTGTCTTGGACAGCAGATGGCTTTGACCGAGACTTCTTATACATCAGTGCGAATGCTTCAGACTTTCTGTGCGGTTGAGCCAGGAGATGATACAACATGGGCAGAAAAACTGGTGCTAGCAATGTCAGTAAAGAGCGGGTGTTGTGTAAAATTCCGAACTACTTCTTGATAGTAATATATTTGAGCATTTCAAGTCATAAATTCTCCCCTAAATCCGTAGTGTTTCAAGTATCAAACCTCTAGATCACTCTATACTGCATCCTGCTCAAATAGAGAGCTGTTCTAGTAGCTTTAAGACACAACCCTAGTTAGAATAACAATTCATGAGAATCTCATATTACTACCACTATCAGAGACCACAAGAGCTCTTAGTCCTCAAAATTTCCAATCTGTTCACGCTCTAAGTTAAAATCATGCATGTATCGTTCCCTGACTTTGTGGTAAAAAGAAATAAGAGCTTCAAACTTTTGACAAATTGGTCATCACTAGAGTCACACGGTCTAAATATCTAAAATACTAGAACATAATCATCTTCACTTGCTGTGGACGTGTGATAATGATGTTTATTAAGGAAAAACAAATTATGCATAATATATGGTCTGCTATCCCCGGTAAGATTTGAAAAGATTCACCCAGTCGACTGGGACAGGGAGGAGTTACTATGTTAAAAGAAAAATAATCTTCACCGCCTGTATGGATTAGTTTCTCGCTTCCTTTCGCTGAAGAACCCTGACAACGATCTTTTCGCTCTCAAGTTGGCAAAGTCCTTCTTTAAGGGCCCTATTATGGGAAAGGACAACATTTTCGAACTTACGCTTCAATTTCCTCATATTCCCCAAGAGATTCATTCGCTTCTCGTGCCTCAATTTGATAGTCTCTTCATTTGTTAAATGACCGACTTCCTGTGTGCCCAGAGGAAAATAAGTGAGATCCATGGAGATTAGGAAGCGGAATGTGGTTAGGACTTCAGCTTCTTGCCCAAGAACCGTAATGTCTTTCTGATCAACCCCGAGGCCATCCATGGCATCAATGGAAGTGAGCATGATCGCTGGTATGTTTACAACCTTGTGCTTTTTGATCACGATTCTAAACGTCTTGCAGGCTAGTTTCCCGACAGCCTTCATGAACCTGCTACGGCTCCCAAGAAAATCGGCAAATGTTATCATGTTATTTTGAACTCCCAGGGCGGTAGTAGCATGGCGAAGTTTCTGGGGCGTGACCACGAGCGTAAGAGACTGAAGAATTGCTTTGGCTTCGCCGAGCTTCTCGACACATTCACAACCTTTTTTATACCAACGGAGATCGTAATTGTCTTTGCTGCCCTCGATAATAATATTCTGGATATAAGAGATAAACTTAGGGGCAATCATGAAGGATTCGTTTAGAGTGCTGATTTAGGTGTTAAAGGTTTTCGACTAATTGCTCTTCGGGGACTACTTACTAATATGTGATTTCTGGCTTACGCAGTACAGCTCGAAATAAGTTCTGTCGGTATAGGAAACGTGATGCTTCGTCTGAAATTTGCTTACAGACACGAAGAATCGAGTGACATCGAAGGTTAATGCTTTCAACTTGTGTCAAATCGGCCCTAGGGAAGTGTTAAGTTGGCTATCTTATTTAATTCGCGGCAATAAAGAATTTAACGTACTTGATAATGATCGACTTCTCATATAGCAATATGAACCCATAGACATTTTCTCTTATTTCTAGAGGAATCCTTAAGAGATTTGAGGACTTGGGACTGTTTGGCAGCTTCTCTGTATCTTCGATATAACTAAATAAGAATGCCATACCTGCACCTGCATTGAATAGATTCTTTTGCCTGCCTTTGCCTTTCCTTCTGAGTGCGGAGATTGGCAGAGTTTGAGTCTTTCCCCATGTGTGGTGACTATCAGATGATTTGTTAAAGAGAGCAACAAATTTAGATTCCAGTACCACCTCATCCTCTAAAGCAGCTAGATTTGCCATAGAGCATGATGGCTGACGACGCCTCCGCGAGGCTAGTGAAGTGTACTCAGGGGCAGCCCTCTTCTTTGAGGTCTCTGCATTCTTATTAGGTGCCATTGCGGTTAGTGGTGATAGATGAGGTGATGGTCGTATTGTTGTGTAAATCCGAGTTGAGATTCAGTCCATAGAGTTGCGTGTTGCAATGTAGTATGTTAATACCTACTTCCCTCGAATTCCGAATCAGGCAGTGAAGCTTCGGTTGCTACTGCTAACTCGGATTAAGATAGGGTAGAAGATCATGACTAACTAAGGCGTTGTGTTCTAGATAAACTCAAAAATGGAGGATTTCACTGCAGAAGTTATCGCCGGGTATAGATATGCAGACTCCCTGGAAAGAAACAGGCCTGCGTGATAAGGCTTGCTAAGTGAAGACTTAATATGTGAAATCGTTTAAACTAAACTATGCCCGTGGACGGACAGCCGAAGAGTATATACTTATGAGCACCAATTTGTGACGAACCTTATCTTCAGTTGGAGACAAAGCTATATCTGAATTCCATATGAGCGATAGTCGCTACATCCCTTCAAATCCTGGAGCACTGTAGACTCTATCAAAGTAGTCCGCGTTTAATGTGCCAAGCTAATTGACACACTCAAACCACGATACTCTATCGGCGTGCTATTTAGACTTGCTGTTGTATTTTTTGACGCATCTCCTTTCCCCTTTCGATATATCATAACACTTGATATACTAGGCGTAGCTCAATGTATTGTGGTAGCAATGTCGTGCATGTTGCAAACATGCAAAGCAAAATGAGACTACTTTAACGAGAAACAAACAAGGACTCAGAAGACTGGAAAGAGCCACAGATAGCACACGCAGCTATGTTTGGTGTACCACTTTAAAAGAGAATGAGCCAAACCGTATTGACGAGGATAGCATTGTGGGTGGTCCATGGCAACATATTTCCTACCACTGAGCGTCCAAAGAATTATTACTATGCATATCTCTGAGTCTCATGCTTCACGTTTGCCCCAAAGAAGTCCAATGGTTTGTACCGAGTAGATAGATCTTCGCATCTTCATCCTAATAACTTCCGTAAACATACATATAGTAGTCATATCCTACACGCCACCAGTATCTCACACGAGGCTTCAAGTCTCCAAACTCCATACCAATGATCTATCCTCCCGTACTATGTAGATGATTCCAGCTAGTGGCTCAATGTACTCCTCCCTTTTGCTTTTCTTCTCTGCAGAGTCATTCTCCCTTTCCTAGTCCGAATCCTGCTCAGGAAACCATGTCTTCTCTTCCTCACAAAATGACTAGGATCAAAGGTTCGTCGGGGACCACACCGAATTTGTAGTGAGCCTAATGCTGGATGCGAGGATATTTTAGGCAGCAAATCAAGAACCTCTCCGTTGGGTACATATAGAGGCGCAGAAGTCGCAAGAGAAGGTCTGAAGGCGGATGGGAAGATTGTAGGCCTTAGAGGAGTAATGGATGTGAATGTTCTAGTATAAAAGTTAGAGTTGTCTGGTTGGAGTGACGAAAGTCTCACCTGGTTGACGATGTCTGTAAAACGGATTTTTGAACGGCTCGTGATGTTATTGTAGGGACAGATAGCGCACCGAATCCTCGAGAGCATCGAAGGCACAACATACTGGCGACTGTGGTCAATTGGTAGCTCCTACGTTCAAAGTGAGGTTTATTGAAGTCGGTCGAAGTTGACAAGAAGGGCGCTAGCGGCTTGAGCGGCCGCCCGCGTTTCTCCCCCAAGGAAAAATCTCAAAACTACTTGAACAAAGATACGGTGATTACCATTGAGGCGCATAGTTAAAAATGTCGGCTTTCCCACCCCAGCGATCACTTGCGTCCCAGCCAGTTTCACAAGATGTGGCCTTGAAACACATACAAAGCTTTCTCGAAGCTACTACAAATAACGCATACTTCCGCCCCAATGCACGTCTCGAGCCTACCGGCCCAGCTGCCAGCGAGGAGCCTAGTATTACAATTCATAATTTGAAACGAGTTGAAGCTGGCTTAAGAGGGGAATGGCTGGAGCCAATTATTGATTTGAAGGATGGAGGCGTTCAGGTCGCCAGCGGGATAGATGATGGAGTTCAAGGTGACGGAGACAAAATGGATGTGGATGGTTGGCAAGATTTAGCAGAGTACCAAAGGGAGCAGAGTATTGAAGTGGGGGATACGGCGCCTCACGTCTCTGTTGTGGATCATGAAGGGGATGATCAGGGCGAGGAGGCGATCCCACTAGACAAACCATCGAAGAAGCTCGCAGAGCCACAGAGCGTGGGAGAAGAGAAGCTGGATAAAGAAGCAAGAAAAGCTGCCAAAAAGCTGCGACTAAAGGAAGAAAGGAGGAAGCAAGAAGAAATGCGGAGGAAGCAAGCAGATTAGGGCGTCACGAAACACAATCCGACAAACATCAGAATTCGGGAGCCGAGGCAATTTATTGTTTATGTCTATCTTCTACAATTCCCTTCCAGACGCCTTTACCGCCGCATCATCAACCTTCACTTCTGGTACATTTACCGTGGAGTCTCCGTACCATCCCAATGCGCCGAGTCTCTCAGATAAGATTGGATGCGAGAAGTGGTAGCTCGCATACATCCAATCGGCATCCATTGTGCTCAAGTTCTGAATCTGTAGCTTGATCAAAGATCGAGCAAGCTCCGAGGAGTAGCCTAGGTTCTGTGCGAACTCATCGGCCTGGAATTCATAGCGTCTGCTCAGGATGTTCATCAAGAGCTTGATAACAGTGTCCATTGGTGCTAGAGCATCAGAGAAAAGGATGAATCCAATTATGATTGGGAACTCTTTATGGAAACCAAAGGACTGGTACAGAGAGCGATTGTTGATGAACACGGAGAACAAGGCGAAGATGTAGAAGAAATGCGCCTGTATAAAAATTAGCAAACATTAACTGTCCTGCCAATTAGTGCTTACCTGTGAAATTCCAAAGAGCCTGGTGGTATGTCCCAAACTCCAGTGACCCAATTCGTGTGCCAGAACAGCTACAACCTCTTCGGTCTCGCTTTTCTCAATCAAAGTATCGTATATAACAATGTGCTTTTTCCATGGCATTCCAAAGAAATATGCGTTACTGTGTGCGCTTCTTTTGCTACCATCGATAACGTATAGCTCATGAAGTGGAAACTTTAGCCTTTCAGCAAGTCCCTCGACGCCAGTCTTGAGTCCACCGGGTTCGAGAGGAGATAATTTGTTGAACAGAGGCAGAATCGTGATAGGATAGATGGTAATCATGAAGACCTGTAAGCCAGCGCCGAACAACCAGAGGTAGTAGAAGAACTGGTTTCCAGTCTTCTGAACAATCGACAAAAATCCGGCGAGAATAGGGGGGGTAAGCACAAATGCCAACATCTGACCCTTTAACATGTCCATCGCGAATAGCTTGGGAGTTTGTTTATTAAAGCCGAACTTCTCTTCCAATACAAAGGTATGATAGATTGAAGTTGGTAGAGAAAGAATCTGTTGGACGACAATGAACGTGAGGACGAAGACAATCGAGTGGGAGATTTCGCCCGTGAAGCCAGAGGGTGCGAATCGAAGAAGCCATGATCCAGTCAATGACCAGAGTTTAGGGAGGACGTCGTAGTAGATGAATGCTGTGTTTTGAATTTGTCCGATGAGACCGCTGACGAGACCGTACTTTGCTTTCGCTCTTCCATAAGCCTGCTTCATATTAGCAATTGTTGGTACTCGTTGATCAAGCAGCTTTTCCTTACCTGACTCTTATCGAAGACCTCTTGGGAAACCTCATTCCGGAGAACCTTTGGTGGACGCGTTTGCTTCAATACCTGGTATTGTCGCAGAGAGAGAAACCCCTCGAAAAGGAATTGTCCGAGGGAGAATCCGACGATGAGCTTCTTCCAAGGGAAAAGAGGCCTGTCCAAGGCACGCGCAAGTCGCTATATAAGTTAGCTGCTGTATGCTTTTAGATGGAGAAGTAGCATTCATACCTGTAAAAAATCCATCCTGAAAATCTGAACTGTTGTTGATGATGGCCAGCAGAGTTGGCCTCACCCTGATGATATTGAAGTGAAACGGAACAACGGGGCTGACGCTGACTAGAAATGTGTCCCCACTACGAGAGCCAAGACAGGCGAGCAGGCTGAAGTGTGTTATAGTAGGGAGTGCTATTTACTAATTCTAGTAACTTCAACTATCACTCGATTTCTTTTTGAAACTAGTTGGAGTATTGTTGAAAGTAGTTGACAACATTCCGTTCCTATATAATAATTAAGTTATGGCAGCTATCCAAACATATGACCAAATGAACAAGAACGCTGGTCTGTGATGCATTCTCGCTAGTCATTGACCCTGCAGATCCATACATCAACATTGGGTGGTGGTCTATTTTCGTCCCGCTAGGTACTTTAGACCTGCTTCACTATTACGATAAGAGGCTCAAGATCAAAATATTTTGAAATTTGCTTGCTTGCTTGGCGAGAGGTATATATCAAAGTGTGCCCAAGTCTCGCGATTTGGGGCCAACTATATATACACTTAAACGTCCAAGAATCTCCTAGCAACCTGCCCTCCTAATTTCTTCATAGTATTCGAGCAATTCTCTTGCCTCACTTGGATATACCTCTGGCACGTGTATGAATGTGTAGGAAGGTTTTGTATCAATTCGACTGTCGTCTAGATTTTAGCATGGCCCAAACTACATTCATGGAATTTATACCTTCGTTTGCTGCTGAAACCATTTCCTCCTAGTTGTTGATTAGATGTATCCATCGAAAAGGCCGCTAACTCTCTTGAAGCTCCTGGAATGGAAGACAATTGGCCTAAAGTTACTCCTCCAGGCTCTCGGCCTAAATAGAATCGGTGGTCAGCTATCTACTAGAGATATGCAGGATTCACGATTCGGGGGTATTCAAGTGAAAGCGGTGACCCAGGGTTGCTTACCAGAAAGAGATCTTGAACTCAACTTCGAACCTCCATGACCACTAGAGTATGAAAGTGGTTGCGCTTTTCTTTTACTAAGATTTTTGTTTGCTGTGAATTGGGGAGCTGGACATGCGTCTTGCTTGCTTTTTGACTGAACTTCTGGAGCTTTGTTCAAGTGTTCCAAAGCCGGTATGCCCTTCACATCTCGCAGCAAATAATTCATCTTGGGAGTTCCCTCCTTCAGTTCTTCGGAAGTTTGAAAATCCTGAATAGGCATTTGCAAACCCAGACTCAAAGGAAGCGGGCTTGGATCTGCAATTCAGCTTAGAATTTCATTGCTTTCATCCACCTTCAAGGCGTAAAAGTGGCACAAAAAAACAAAGCTGCAAACTCAAATTGTTCCTATGTGTAGACTGACTTGCTGTATACATACCATTGGGATTATAAGGTTGCGGGCGGTAATATGCAGATGAGATTCTAGTCTCGAATATAGCACCATTGACTACGTTTTTTTCACGTTAGCATTCCAAAGAATCGGAATTTCTGTTTGAGGGTATTTCCAAGATTACTCACAAAATCCAGGCCATTGCTGTTCCTCGATATGGTGTCGTGTGATAGCATGCCGCTTCAGATCCGGCTTGTCCATCAAGCTATGGCTATCACTCCTATTGTGCCACTCACACAGGTGACATCTCCATCCTTTAGTATTACTTGGAGGTTGGAATTCCATTATTGTTGTGTTGGATGTAGAGCAAGTTTTGTTGTGTTTTGGAGCGAGTTGTTGAGGTTATGTATTTATGCAGCATCAACCTGCAAAGGGAAGGAGCCGGGGATGCTACTTCACTTTGACCTTTGAGTAACTTACTTAAAATTCACCGAGGGTTTACGTTCAATGAATAAACTTGCCACAATGAACACATATACACCTGTAAATCAGTGAGTCAGTGAATAAAAGTTGCTGCAGCAGATATCATTCTGTAGGCGAAGAGTAATATGATGAGTCCCATTGAATTATTGTATCAAGGGTTTCTACAGATCAATTCCTTGGAAACATGCAAGTCACGCTGAGACAAAGTCTACTTCCTTATCTAACACTATAATTTGAATATATTGTGATAGCTTTAGGTAGGCCTGGCGTATAAACTCAAAATGAGGTTAAATATCCCATTGTAAATACCTTGCCTAGATATGTCCACAGCCCCTTACTTTTTATTTTATACAATCCTGACCTTCTAGTCACTCGCCAAAGTCTGCATTAAGCGGATAGTTTTATACATCACAACTTCAGATTCATTAATCATCTATTATTCATCCTTCAATTTCAGGTTTAACGATTTGAGTCCTCCATATGTTGGTCTTGGCATTCTGATTGTGCTATCTAGAAAGGAACATGATAATGGGAGCCATTCTGTACTCCCCTGAATGTTCGAAATCACCCGAACGACTCACTCTGCGCTTGACTTATAAAAGAGGCCTGACCTACTAATTGACACATTCTTTACATGTGGGGCAATTGCTCTCGCTTAAAATAGGGGCACACGAAAAGGTACCTACTTTACTCACGAGGCATCAGAAGGATGGAAAATTATTAAGACCCCGAAGAATGAATTTGGGGACGCGCAACATTTGTGAATATAAATCTCTGCAAATGACTGAGAACGGATGATGGCACAATTTTTTTTGCAGGGCCTGGTGCTAGATTTGGTGGGCAGTCCATGAAATTAATCCAGTCATATTCATCTAACACTACTGTACAAATTCTAAACAAAATGAGGGGGCGTTCCGCACACCGCCCCGAGTATGTCACAAGATCATACACAGTTCTCAGTTGGGTCAATCTTCTACGGGCAAAGGGGGGAAAAGTGACTCCCATACGTCTTTGCCCACAGGTATTTTCGGTTCTCCGTAATCCGCATCAGTACCGAAGACTGCATACTGTAGCGTTCTTCTTGACTCATCTACCCCGATGGTGTCAAGTAACTGGGCTGATTTTTCCGGCATGAATGGTTGGAGTAGAATACCTATGATCCGGAGGGACTCGGCGCAGTGGTATATCGTTTCAGTAACATAGGCTGCATCATCCTTCCGATTCCACGGAGCCGAAAGCTGAAGATATTTGTTTGTCTAAAAACTGGTAAGCTGAAATTCTTTCTAAGATGAGGTATTACTTACTTCAAAAACGGCAGTCATAAGGATTTTCAAAGCTGCCCCAGGGTCCAATTTATCCATACTCGAGTTCATAGCCTCAGGCAGCGTTTTCAGAAACGAGATGTGTCCCACAGTGAGTGACTCCGAGCCCGCAAGACTGCCATTTAGACTGAGGACTGATTGCCGGACATTCCAGATTTTTGGTCTGACTATCCTGCTAACCAAGTTACCCAACCCATTTTGGAGATGGTTTTTATAGTGGCCAACAATCAAATGGTTCCCATAGTCTGAATCATTTGTGATGCCGCCATCCAGAGTCAAGTAAAACCGCATCACATCGACTCCAAAGCGATCCATGGCGAAAAATGGATTAACCACATTTCCAACGGACTTTGACATCTTCCGGTGATCCATTGTCCAGTGAGCATGAGTGAGGATTTGTTTTGGGAGCTCTATGCCGAGGGCCATGAGGAACGCAGGCCAGTAAATACAATGAAATCGAACAATGTCTTTGCCAACGATTTGCACGTCGGCGGGCCAGCCCATAGCTCTTTCTTTCCCAGGCGCCCATGGATAGCCAGCCATGGTAATATAGTTTACCAAAGCATCTAGCCAGACGTAGATAGTCTGGCTCTCGTCGCCAGGTACTCTGATTCCCCACGACAATCTATCCACAGGTCTCGAGATTGAAAGGTCTGGTAATGATTCAGAAACCCACTTTACAACCTCATCCATTCTTGTAGCAGGTACCACGAAGTCTGGATTTTCTGAGTAGAAGTGGAGAAGCTTGTCCTTAAACTCAGAAAGTTTGAAGTGGTAGTTTTTCTCCGAAGTCCATTCCACTTCTTTTTCTGTTTCTTTTGATGCCATGAATGTTCGGCCTGTCAAAGGGTCCAACCTCTTTTCAATTGAGACTTCAGGGTAGAATGTCTCGTCACTAACACAATACCACCCTTCGTGCTTCGATGCGTATATATAACCTCTCTCCTCTAGCATTTGCCAGCAATACTGGACTGCCTCCTTATGATCTTGATCTGTGGTCCTTATAAAACGGTCATTCGAAATATTTGCTCGTTGTGCAAGGTTTTGGAAGGTTTTTGCTGTCAGGTCGCAGAATTCCTTTGGAGGTGTGTTCGCCAAATTGGCAGCTTGTTGGATCTTCATCCCATGTTCATCAGTACCTGTGCAGAGAATTGCTTTGCGTCCTGCCAGAATCTGCCATCTCTTGAGAACATCTGCCAGCACCATAGAATACAGGTGTCCAATGTGAGGGGCTACCCAGATAATTAACACACGTCCAAAATTTTGCCAAAGAAGAGATATCTACCAGCATTAACGTAGAAAATGGGTGTGGTGACGTAGAACGGCTTTTTGGATTTAAGGTCGGCCATTGTTCTGACATGGCGAGATATAGATAGCCGGCAACAGGCTTGCGCGCTGCCAAATCGAGGCCGCAACGGACCTCGAAGGAAAGGAACTACATTACTCATCTCCAGACTATAAGTCCGCTTGTCAATGGCAGGATCATTGGCTCGATTGGCTACCTGGATTCAAATCAAACCATTGAAGTTACACCGAGTAAGGCGGACTATGCGGCCGTAGCGGGGAAAGCGGCCGCTGGCACCCTGTTCAGAATGGACGCGTTGACGCGTGGGGTAAAATATGACGGAACGGAGATAAAATGTTGTTTTAAAAAACTGTTTCACTCTGAATATGGTGGGCGGTGAACAGGCGGTGAGCGCATGTCGGAAACCTCGCTTAAACCTCAGGAGATATATATCCTGGGCTCGAGCCTGGTCTCCTAGTCTCGTCTGGTATTGCACAAAATATGATTGAAATATGCTCCGAATTGTTGTTGATTTTCTTTACATATTTAGCGTTAATGTTCTATGCTCATATAAATCAACACAAAATTGGCTAGAATCAGAAAATATAGCGATGATGCTCAGGTCCAGGCTAGCCCACAATGAAGCTAGCGAAGCTATATCTGAATGTGGATTATCTTATCACAGAAAAGGTGCAAGTTCCTCAATTATGAGACTCTATTTGCGGCCTGTCCCATTCAGGATAAGCAGATACGCAAATAACATAAGAGTATATGCACCAAAAAGCCTTTTAGTAGCCAGGAGGAAAGGCTGATATCATGGCCGCTTGTGTTTCATATAGTACGGGAAATATTGGTACATTTGGTAAGTTATGGATGAAGTTAAGTGTCTCTTACAAAACTTCCCGTAAGTTGGACTATCTTTCAACGTTACATATCTCGTCTTTAGGCTAGCCATTTGGTAACACTCGGTATTTCATTCTGTACCGCCAAATAACTCGTGATACATTTGGAGAGTAAAATCCCAAAATCAAAACAGCATGGATTCATTACAGGATTGAAGACTCTAGAGTAAGCTAACCAAGGACCATTCTGTGGTTTATAGGATGAGTTAAGTAATTCCGAAGTTTTGCAGAATTTATCTCGATTACAATGGCAATACTATTATTAATACATTACAACACATCAAAGCTTGTGGTAATCTAAATGAACATCTGTTGCTCTGAAATCTGCTTAGAAGAGATAACCACCCTACAGATAAGTTTATCCCTTAGGCGCCAGGGACTGTCTTCTCTGCTTTTAACTTGTTAAATTCGTCAATAGCAGCGCCAGTTTTGATTACTGTCGCAGGAGCATCTAATGTGTCCAACAACAATTCAACAAACTGCAGGAATAGTTAGCACGGATTCGCTTGAAGTAAAAAGGTCTGACAAACCTCAAAACAACCAGCATCACCAAATTCTGGTTCATTGAGCAGTTTCGTCAGTTCGCCACATGTCTTGACTGGTCCGTGATACTTTGCTGGGAAAGCTGGGCCAAATGTTCTGGCCAATGCACTATAATCGTAAATTGCGACTTCGTTATAAAAAGCTTCTTTGCCGTGAATGAGGCGTTCGACAGTGTAACCTCCATTATTTAGGACAAAGCTAGAATTATTGCGTTAGAATCTACATTAGTTTGTGGGATCTCTCGACTTACATAATCGGTTTCAAATCCCAGCGTAGCATATCTGCAATAGCCTGAACAGTCAGGTGCATGCTTCCCTCTCCGGTAACCAGGATCGGTCTCTTCCATTTGCCTCCGCTCTCTTTAATGGCCTGTCCAACTCCCACGATTGATCCAGTGGCATAGCCAATACTTCCAAATACGGTCTGATTGAACATCATAACGCCCTTGGGAAGCTTAGTGTCGCATAGACCGAATGCTGAGGTCCCCGTCTCGCCAATGACGATGTCGCCAGGGCGAATGAAAGATCCAAGTGACTACCAAACGATTAGCATATCTGGAGAAATTGTCGGTTCTGAGAGAGAAATAACATACGGGCCAGAGAAAGTCCTGTTTGAGTGCATCGCCTGGGGAGAAATTTTGGGTAGGGAATTGATTCCATGTAATCTTTTTTGAAGAACTAGAGAACGATCTGTTGCCTAGATTTTTGACAAGACTTGCAAGCACCTTATTCTCACTGTTAGCCAGGTATCGAGGAAAATCTTAATTCCGAAATATTAGGCTTACAGATTTCATTGACACATTGTATTTAACCTCACCAATCTATAAGTATGTTAGTTTCAGCAATGACTAGTCGATTGGTATCATGCATACCTTAACCCAAAACCGTTGGAAATCTATCATCACGTCTTGCTTTACTGCTGACGTAAATTCCCCAGTGTTAAAATCAGACTAGAATATAGAAGTGAGCGGAGGGCCTTTCCTTTGATACACGGTCAAGGCATACCGGAAAATTACCAATCCACATAACGGCATCAGAACCTTCGACTGCCTCTTTCACTCCAGGATGTGTTCCAGCACCGGCATAAACACCACCAAAGTTAGGGAGTTCCTCATTTATGCCGCTCTTGCCCATCGCCGTAACGAAACTGGGGAAATTGGTGAGTTCAATAAGGTCGTTAGCTTCAGAAATCACATTATGGCGCATAGCACCTGCCATGATATTCTTGTCAGCCTAATGATCACTTAAATGCAGAAATCTAACGATGACGTACCTCCATCAACAATAATAATAGGGCTTGATGCACGCTCAATTTTGGAAATGATATTGGCGACTACCATTTTCTCAAGCTCGGCATCGTTTGGCGGTAGAGTAGTGACTAATCGACTTTCAAGTGGAGTGCTGGAGATTAGCTCATATGCAATGTCGGCCGATAGCCCAATGTAAACAGGTCTAGATTCGCGAATCATTGTGTTTAGAACTCGATCAATTTCAGATGCAGCTGTCGGTGGATTTGTGATGACGGTTGTAGCAGCAGTGATGTGCTTCGCCATGTTCTCATACATGCTTTGTTATTGTTAGATTTGGTCTTCGTACTTTATAACTCTGAGGGAAGACATACTCGAAGCGGCCATCACCAAGCGAATGATGCATGATAGCCTGAGTTCTCTGCGCAGCAACAGTTGGATATCCTACTATGTGCACTACTGGGACGAACTCGCAGTATTGACCTGCCATGCCACAGTACGCAGAAAGCTCACCGGGGCCAAATGTAGTGATAAAGGCAGCGTTACCATTGACACGCGCATACCCGTCAGCAGCATAGGACGCAACGAGCTCGTTTGGGTTGCCTTTCCAATCTAGGTCGTTGTCTGTGACGAGATCTAAAAGGGCAAGCTCGTAATCTGTGAGGTTTATTAGTGACTCGGTGTCGTACATCTTGATAAGGGAGAGATACCTCCAGGTACACCGAAGACAGACTTGATTCCTAACTCATGGAGTCGTTTGAAGAGATAATCTCCTATTTTGATTTGAGCCATGATATGGTTTTGTAAAGCACTGGTGATTAGAATGATTTATTATGAAAGGTAGACAAGAACCTTGGAAAGTGGAAGTGATGCAGCTCGGTTCAGGCGTCGATGCGGTATATATAAACATTGCCTACAAGCTATATCTCTTAGTATCATACATCTGGTAAACCCGATCATTCCGTCCAACGGTTCACAGCAATCTATCTCTCTTGATGAAATGTCCTTCGGCAATTCGGTCTTGCCGAATGTTCAAAGGGAGGTAACAACAGAATTCCCATGCATTGTGTGGATGCTAGCCTAGTTGCTACCTAGGCACAGTATTGGCTTCCACAAACCAACCGATTGCCTTTAATTGGATTGGCGCATCACCCATTGAATCTTTTCCTTTTGCCTTGCGATCTCTCTATTAATACTGGATATGAATGGCCGAACATAACCTGAGGTTAGAGTTACCGGTGACTTCACGAATACCCTGAGTGGGCTTGTTCTCTACGTGTATAGAGTTTGGTTACCAAGCCAATTTCTGGCTCAACTGAAGTCGCTGAGCCATGCTTCTTCGAAGTTGATGGGTAAAAGTCAATATCTGATTATGTGAGCTGTTCCGATTGAGTAGTACAGATCTGAAATATCGTGTTGCTATTGGAGAGTTTTGTTTCTCCTTGCCATATATCCTTCACTCCCACAGTATATATCAAAGTCATAATAAGGTGGTGCTACACTCGAGTACTACAGTACTGTATGATACGAAATTACCTTACTACAGCGTATATACGACCGACCGATCGATCGAAGTGCATGTGCCGAGCAACCAAGAGCCTCGGACCAAATGACGTTGATTCCCGAGTTGCCCGCTGGTGGTGTGTCAGCACAATGCACAATGCTGGTGATGCATCCTTTAAACCCTTTCTACAAGCTTGGTGTGAGGGGATCCCGAGCTAACGATGTCGTACAGAGTATGCAGTCTTAATGCTGGTGGGGTCGTATGAGTACAGTATGCTGTAGACTAGACTGTTACATATCGATAGAACCGATTAAGCTTTTGGCTAGTGCCATGATGTAAAGTAGATGCCGTACGGGGACATAACCGGTAACCGGTAGCCCGTACCCGTACCCGTCCCGCTATCCTACTACCCCCGTGCCAAACTACAGTAGTAAGTCCGTCACCAGAGTACCAGCAACTATCTAATAAGCTTACTTGGTAATCGAACATTACGATTGGAACAAGTTTTGGCAAGTTGGTTTGACAACTCCATGGCTTCTACCAATGATCCGACAGGCAATTCTGGCTTATCACCCTCATGCACCGCAATGTACTCACGACCGTCCCACCAAGATGGCATGGTATGTAGACTTGACCAGTCACAGCAAGCCAACCGAACAACCAACAAAATGCCAATCCTAACGTAGTTTTGCCAAATGGCTACGCTGCTAACCTCGTCAACCTTCTTTATTATTTCTCGTCGTTCCAAAATTGAGAAGCAGCGTCTGTAAGTTTGGACCTGGTGTGGTATAATCAGCCTTCCAACACAAGCACAAGCACAAGCACAAGAACAGAACAAACCCAATCTATTCTAACTGCATCACCACTATCAATCTCATCTCCAAGTATGAAGACCAACATCACCATCCTCCTCCTCTTCCTTACATTTCTGTCCTGGTACATCTCCGCGCTCCCCCACTACTACAAACTCGCTAAAAAGTCCGGTCTCCCCATCCACTTCACGCCAGTTAATCCCTCCAACCCTCTCTGGCTTGTTATTGCGTCCCTCTTGGGCTACTCTACTCTCGAACGGTTTCTTCCAAAATTTGTTTTCGACAGGATTAAACTTACCATCGTGGGATGGGAGGCACGTTGTTATCATGAAGTTAACGAACGGTGGGGAGCGGTCTTTATACTTGTTTCTCCCGGATGCAACACGATTTTTGTGTCGGACCCGGAAGTGGCAGATGCGATTCTAACGAGGAGGAAGGACTTTGGGAGGATTGAGATTGCGACAAGTGTGTTTTTGTGTTCCTTTTCACCTAAGTTCTTAAGCTGTACTAACGAGATTATCCAGAGATATTGGCGGTTTTTGGGCCGAATTTATTATCGGTATGTCCATACGTCTTCTCTCCCAAGTCTGAAATTTTAGGGGCTCATTTTTATATGACAGTCTGACCATGATGATTGGAAACGTCACCGCCGAATTGTGGCACCCCTCTTGAACGAGCGGATCATGACTGCCGTATGGGACGAATCCACAACCCAGGCATGTGACATGCTTGCTCTAATCAAGAACTCCAGTAAAGCAGGCAAGTCTCCAGATTTCACAAGCACTCCCGAAGACATGAAAACAATCACAATAAACGTGATTGGCTCCGTTGGCTTTGGAACCACCAGGTCATTTTCAGAAGCGGCTAGCACAGAACCCCCCAACGGATTTAAAACAACCTTCATGAGCTCAATCCTCCTTATTGTCAACAACTTCTTCGTTACAATTCTCGTGCCAGCGAAGGTCATGCTTCTTCCTTTTATGCCTAAAGCTGCCAAAAAGCTAGGAACAGCAAAATTGGAGTTTCCATTACATCTAAAGGAGAAGATTGCGGAAGAACGACGTTCTCCCGGTCTCAATAATAATCTTATTGCCACGTTGGTGAGGATTGCGGACGAGAGCGGTGGTGAGGCCTCGAAAACCTCGAAAATGTCTACGTACTTAACTGAGGAGGAAATCACTGGGAATCTATTCAATTTTACGATTGCTGGCTTTGATACTACAGCGAACACACTCACGTATGCTATTATGGAGCTGGCCATACATCCCGAATGGCAAGATTGGATTATTGAGGGTATTGATGCGGTGTCCCAAGCCCAACCTGGGGCAGAGTATGCGACAATGTTCCCCTTGTTAACACGGTGCCTTGCACTCATGGTAAGTAAATCCCACTCAGTACTCAGAGTAAAGGGGTTTGACACACTTAGTTTGAAACCCTCCGTCTCCATACCCCCGTTTCGCACATAGCTCGCTATACGCACCAAGTTCCCCAAAATATCGGAGACATTCACTTTCCCCCCGAAACACTTGTGCAAGTGAGCCTCCAAGTGATTCATACCACTCCCAAAATCTGGGGCAATGATTCCCTCTCCTTCAGCCCCTCTCGCTGGTTAGCTAGAGGACAACCAAACTGCGAGACGCTGATCGAGCCAGCTCGTGGTGAATTTATGCCTTGGTCGGGAGGTCCACGATTTTGTCCGGGGGTAAAGATGGCCCAGGTCGAATTTGTGGCTGTAATGAGGGCTATATTCAGCCAGTGGAAGGTCGAGGTTGCAGAGCGTGACGGTGAAACTCAGGAGGATGCAAGGAAAAGATTGGCAAGAACTGTAGCAGATAGTTCTCCAAAGTTGACGATCCAGATGGTTCGGCCTCAGGATGCCGTACTAAGATGGGTAAAGAGGTAGCTAGAAGTTATGTCAGCCAGCAAATTGAAATTTATTTGCGGAGTAGTCTTGTATTAAATTAGAAGCGATAGTGAATATAGAACTTTGGAACTTCACGGAACTCTTCCGAATACAAGAGCTCTTACCAAATTGTATATGTCCGAAAGATTCTTTCCCTCACACATGTTTTTCACGGCATCGCATTTCTAAATCTTACAAAAAGTATCCTTCGCAGCTAGAACAAGTGAACCAAAAATATAACTTTCGAACCGTTTTTAGAGAGGTTATTTAATCACTGAGAACCATTTGATTTTATGGAAAATTTGAGCTACTATATCAGCCAAAATCTATTACTTATTCCTGTTTCAAGCAAATAACATATTGGTATTTATCACTCCATTTAATAGTCTTTGATAAAGTAATGTATAGGTTAAGTTAGTGATATATACAACAAATACTATCATCGTCCTTGAGATTTATTTGACTTATCCAAAATATTAGGGGTTTCTACAAGCGCGTCATAGGATGTCGACAATCAAAGTAGCTAGCTTGTTAGCCAAGAATGTGCAAGTCGATTCCCAGAATCTCAACCAACTCTATAAACTAGAGAGCTGTATGGTGCTATCTCTGAATTTAAGACGTTTCTCAGCAGATTTGCAAATATCCTGCATTCGGCACCAAACTATGTCTAATTAGCCTCGTAGCTGTCACGAGACACTAGCTCCTTCATGTATGATAGCTAGCACCAAATGTAAACTATATATCTAAACAAACGTCCAGACTCCAGAGACAGAAAGAATCAAGACATTACTTCCATACATAACAATCTTTGTTGAGTGATTCTCTATAGTGGCCGTAGAGACTGGAAGCATGAAATGTTAGCAAATCAGATGTTAGGTGACACAATGAGATAGATCATTGAAAGCTCAGACGCACGTGTGACCTGTTTCCATATTGACCCATTTTATCTTCACCATGACTCTGCAGCAAGGTCACGCGTAACTGGATTTTTGAATTTCTTAAGCATAGAGCTGAAAGTAGATAGAACTGAAAGTACTTGGATATTTGGGATTTAGCTAACGTTTCTATTATTGCTACACTGATGATATATTTTTGGCCATCTTTATGGGCCATCACTTCTGAACCATGGACACTTTTGAAAGGAAATAGGCACAGGATTTGATCTGGAATATATAATACCCGAAAAGTATGGTAAAGTGTATCATAGATAGTACGCCTTGTTTCCGAAGTTCTCAGATGACAACGCAAGCCTTCTGCTCACCAAAGAAGAGAGCAATGAAAACGGCTTTGCTAATGTGATAAGTATAACAAAACTAAATCTTGGCACATCTTAGATATTCAGTATAAGTTTAGAATGCCGAACACCGAGTTCCATTGTGTCGTCGTGCTCCGAAACAGAAAGTTTCAATGGAAGAGATATAGTGACATTGAGGTTCTGCTGCAAAAGATTACACAAGAGAACAAGCAACTTGTTTTGTGGTTGGCTCGATTAACTAGATCGCGTTCCATGTTGAATGCGTTGGTAGCTCTACCCAAAGCCAACAAGATCTGGCACCATTTACTCAAAAAGTGAAAACATCAATAATTCAAGAGGTCGTTTCTTAATTCCTTTTTTCTTTCTCTTCTAAAAAGTTGCCCTATCTTGTACTCTTTTTGAAATATTATGCAATCGGAAAAGGTCGGGTTTTCCTCAGTAAAATACATAAATTCAGCAATCCAGAGAGATATGAACTTGTCGATTGTCTATTTTGTCTAAGAACCCCTAACCCCAAATAGTTGGCTGGCAAACTCTCACTGGTGACCTTCTCACATATACTACGTCTATCTGGGGTTTGAAGATCCAGGCCGATAACGTGGGTTGAATACTCCCAAGGCTGCACTGCACGGGCGGCTGCATATTTATCTACTGGCCAATGAAAAAAAGATGTTCCTCTTATGCACAAGGTTTGGGACCTGCACAACTATGGTGTGCAAGAAAAATAACTTCTGTGAGATGCAATGCTGTTGGGTAATTTGCACAATGTATTTATTACAATGGATTGGTGAGACTCGCGGTGTGTAAACGCACGTTGTGGGAGGAGATAGAGAGCGTGTGAAGCCGGGGGGTGGCAAGAGGACTACGAAGTTGAATATCAAGATAATTCTTTTAACAAGCTTTGTTGGGTGCTCCGTAGTCGCCTTTAGCTGTGCGATTGAAGACCAGCAAAAGCGTTTCTATCGCTGGAAAATAACATTACTGGGGATAAGAAACAAGTAGGCTGATTACAGAGCTAGCGGTCCCATCATGATGATCTGGTAATGAGATCACATATGTACTGTACATGAGCTGGAATACAGTGGAGTGTGCGAAGTTATGTTCATTGAAAGGCGTATTTTGATAGCACAGGCATTTGAACATATGCAAACCCATATAAACATCATCTAATTCATCTTATGCAATTCTAGGTCTTTGTGTCATGCCATGCGCATTTTGGCTCTAGTTCCCAAGTTCCCAAGTTCCCGAAAAATGCTCATACCGATCGACCGAAGAAAGCTGCGGAGAACTTGCGAAGGACGGAGAGGTCTATCGAGGGCAAGAGCTAGTCCCCTGACAATAGAGAATTAGCCATCGACAACTCCTTGACATCAGTATGATTAAAATGGGGGTTCTTACGGATTTCACCTCAGAAGGGGGTCTGAAAATGCCCTGAGTTCCTCCATCATCGGGTTTCTGGCAGCCAAAACCTACATCGCCCTCCTTGGCTGTCTAAAAGTTGTTTAGTGAGAGCTGAGGAGGTTGGAGGATGGTTTCTCCTACACTCAAAAAAGCATAGATGCCAGGTTGAATTGCATCGTTGGAAATTCCAGGTTGAGGTTGAGATTGGGTTTTCGGGGACATGATGGCCGTTGCGGAAGATGTTGATCTTGCGATTGAGTAGATTCAGGTGCTGTATACAACCACTACCCCTCCATCCATCAGACGCAACCCCACCAAATGTTACACACATAATTTTCATTTACCCCGCCACTAGTGGGTCCGTTTTTCTGTCCTCCGACCACGGACTCTGCAGTTTTGTGGTTAGGCTCATCCAGAAGCCCGGAGTCATTTAGTTATCGATGATTCCAGTCGTGCAGGATATTTGGTTATCTACCGGTTCTTTGGTAGCGATGAGATGTCCTAAGCTCTTGCAGCCCGCCCGGAAGCCGACAGGAGTAGCGGATAGATGCTTCTTCACTAGAATTCCTTTTGCCAGAAACCCTGATGATCTGGGCTGCACTGGAGGTCGTTGTGTCGGGTGCGTGTTAGAGGAGATATTTCCAAGACATAACCTACCAATTGCCATGTTTATTGAATAGCGCGAATAGCGATCGCAGGCTATGTGGAGTGAAAGCGATCTCGTCATCACCGCCATCACCGCCATCATTCTTCTCTCTGCACTTCAACCAAAAGGAGACATTCGATTGATTGATTGATTGAATCAACTGGTTGAGCGGCAGACTTTTGATAATCTGGCGGACCTAAGAATATGAGATAGCAGCTCGTCAGGAATTGCAGGTTGCTTCGTGGAATGGGATGTGCTTGGCGATGGAGCCTTGGATGGAGATGGTCATGGCAACCGAATTTCCACACGCTCGCTGGCACACAGGCATTACTTAGTGTCCAGTGCTCTAGGTCATGGCCTTCTCCAATAAACCTGGCAGAGCTGAGACTGACTTTGTCAAAGGACCTACACCAGAGCATAACAACTTAACCACAGCTGTGAGCAGTGATAGCAAATGTTCTGGTCTGGTGGGGCTAATCAAACATCCAAAGAAGCAGTTCCGTGGTCTTCTTGTTGACAACCAATAGGACCTCATCACATCAACATATGCCATTATATGTAAAGTTCGGAACGATGTGCAAAGATGGCATATTGCAGCGCTGTCATGCCACCGACGATAGGACAGTGTCCGACACACTTGAAAGTTCAAGTCATGTTATTCGGTGCGGGTAGCAAGTGAATTTCATTGCCAAGATCGCGACGTTATTTCTATCGACTTTTCTTCAGCAATCATTGTGTTCAAGATGTTGCTCCAGTGTGGAACACAGAAACATCAAAATCTTGCCTGTGCATATATGCAAAGTTCAGTTTGTGTTGTCTAGCTTTAGCTGCTGCCGTTTGGGATTTCTTGAGCTAGGCTATCAATTGGGTAGTCTGAATTGGGTTTTGGGCATTGATAAAAGCGGTGTCATGTTGGGAGGCTGGTCTCTGGACCATTGACGAAGTCCACATAATTGTGTTGTGCTCGTAGGAGCATAGGAGTTGTAATGGATCCCGAGTAAGTTTTGCAGTTTTCGCTCCTTGCTCACAACAAAACATGTAGTATTTAGAGACAAGGTGCTCTTTTGGTTGGAACATGTCTATATTCACGTATGATTTGAGGCTCAACTGCTGCACAATTGTCAGTATGAGGATCAACCAAAACCACACGTAAAAAGAAGGCTATACACAAGTGTTACACAAAACGAGGGCGCAGGGCGCCCTCGCATATCAGGATGCTCCCTGCTTCCTAAGTAAGTACTATGCCCCGCCAAAAGTCTGAATCGGAATTTCTCCACTGAGGTGGCCTACTTGCTGACGAGTGATAGATACATAGCTATTTACAAAGTACTCCTATACTCCCTCGACTCTGTACCATCCCCAGCAATTCACCACGGGATGTATATACCTAAATACCTGTTTAATATATCGCTGGCAGAATTCTACTCTACGCAATATTTCTCTACACAATACACTATGGATCTCGAGTATTTTGAATATCTCAACTCTACAGGCAAACGAAGACTGAGGGTTAAAGCTCCCGAGCCAACCTCAAAATATCAGGATGACTTTTCAGGATGACTGGGGCCAGCCTCTAATATCAACAGATGCTGATTGGCTTGGTCCAGCTGTCCACGTGATTTTACCTCGTCAGCCTATCAGGTGATCGCGACAGTATAAGCCAAGCCAGAGACTGTACTACATCCATCGACCATCGACGGTGTAGTAAAACAGCAACGTACCTGATATGTGCAATAATGGTGTGTGATGAAGCCAGGCGATTGGCACTATCTGACACCCACCAAGCCTGGTATTGACTGCAAAGTCCTGTCTGCCTGAGAATTGGCCCGTAGCAAATTGTTGGATGGATAGGATGGCCGGAGCCTCCCTCATATGGTTGTTGGCCGGTTTGATGCAATGTAATCTTGCAGAAATGAATTTCCTACTTGAAGTCCTCCCAACGATTCCCCAATCTGGGAATTGCACTGTCTGAACATGTCGATATTGCGATACTGCAATGCTGCGAAATCCGATTTCAGCGTCTAGGCGAGCCTACTCCTCTCCTGGATCCGATCCGCTAAACAGTGTTGAGCAAGGCAGGCAGGCTGGCTTGACTGACCTCCCAAAGGCTCGCCAGCCTCTCTTATTGCGATATTGGCTGCGGAGATCAAATTCTACACCAGATGAAATATCTGGAGGACCTCATAAAATAGACCTTACAGGGAAACAACCCAACCCTTTACCTTCTCAAGGTATGCTCTACCAACTAGACCTGGGGAATCCAGTATTGATGTGCAATAGAACCCTTGAACGCATTAGCTACAGGATGCGACAGTATTCTGCCGCGGTTCACTTTCAGTCGATCACGCTCTCGCGCCGAATCGACAGAGGATCCTCTTGCCAATTACCAATCCGGTTATGCCCAGTTCAACAATGAACATTGTAAGCTTCCACCGAAGGAGATCCTAGCACTCCAATTACTAAAAATAGCCAATAGACCAAAGCTATCCAGACGGCTGGCCGAGAGTAGCAGCATTCTTGGATGGTTGCGATTCCTTTGGAATATATCGAAGATTTTCCAAATGCCACTCTAGACTCCTCGTTGCCCATATGACAGACATCACTGATATAGAAAAACAACTATTTGAGATGGACAAGAATGATGAAGATGGTAGCACTAGTTGGCGGCTGAAGAATCGTTATCATGAAGAGGGATTCGATACAACAAAAAGAGAGCTGCTACAAAAGCTGGAGACTAAACTAATTGCATATGGTAAGTATCTCATCTCTGCAGTCTTCTCACCAAGTAACGAACTTTGTAACTTGTAGATGCACTACTGCTGAATCAACGAAAACTCAAGGCACTGGACAAAACGCCGGCGAAGGACCATAACAGCGTCTTTCAATGGATATGGGCCAACAAACCTCTGGATGATCATGAATTTGATTGGATTTTTCATCCGGGAGACTTTGTTTCTATGGTGCCTCCTCGCCAGAACCGCTTTGAAGATTTCATCCGCAACCACCTTGATGCTCAACCAAAGTCATACTTTAAGGTCGGTCTTCTTTTAATAGACCCGTACGTTCTGAGGTATCTATACAGCTAAGAACCAATTGTTTCAACAGAAGTTTTTCAAAACGCGACCTGACGGATCTCAAGACTCTTCCAAAGAAGGGGAAATGGAGGAAGTCGACATATTTTCAACAGCTCGCATAATCACTTTTGCTAGGTTTATTGTTGTTCTCTTTGCAGTGCTTGTTCTACTCATTCCTGTGCTTCTTTTCCTAATGACCTCGATGAGCAGGGCTTGCATGGCAATCGTTGTTCTTTTATTCGTCTTCATTTTTTCCATTATAATGTCTCTCCTTACAGATGCTGCAATCCCAGAGATCTTCATAGGGACTTCGACCTACTGTGCTGTTCTTGTGACTTTTTTGGGGAACCTGCAGAATGCCAGAACTTGAAAATCATTCTGAGATGAGTAATGTCGATTTGCTATGAGTATGTTTGGGCTATTTAGACGGGCTTGGTAATTGAACTATCGAATGAGACATTACCTAATTTCACAGTAGAAACTATCTAGACAATATCCTGGGTGCGGTAATTAAGCGTGACTGGGCGTAAACAGCCTGCTTTCAGCCTTATAAATTGTGGCGAGTATACTTTGCACCGCCACCACTGGGAGAGTCTTGCATCGTCGATGACCTCCGATGACAAACGTAGTAGAGTAAAACGCTGTTGGAACAAAACTCTTTCCATTCCTGACTAGAGGTGGATCACGATGGCGTTGGTACGCGATGATATCTCATTGGATGAAGGCTCTAGAGCATTGCCAACTGAGATGGGCGTGGCTACAGCATCAGACAACCTGTCATTGTCATGCGACTGGCATGGTTGCAAGAATACAAAGATATTCGAGACCCTTTCGAAGCTCAAGTCAGTCGCAGTCTGTACGATAGGGGTTTATACTGCTAATGCTTAGAAGTAAACATCGGAACGGGCACCTCAAACTATATGAGTGTCTAGCCCAGCGGTGCACAAAAACATTTTCCCAGCAGCAGGCTCTTGATCGTCACAAGCAACGTATTCACGAAGATAGCACGAATCCAGAATTGTACTATCATTGTAGTGTGGATGGATGCAAATATGCGAGTTCAGGCCGCAAAAGGTTTGCACGAGCCGATCAAGCTAAGGAGCATATCAAAGATTTTGGGCACTACGGACCACATTCGCCAAGTGACCGTAGAAGGCGGGCGGGGAACGAACTTGCAGAAACACACCAAATTCAAGCTTGCTACGAACAATGGACTTTGAATGAAAACTCTCCGGCCCACCGCAGTGTGGAGATTGTCGAGTTCACCTCTCCTCGTACAAAACTATGGCATACGGATGATACTGCAAACCTATATCTACGCGATAGCCTGGATAAATTGATCGGTTCTGAAATCATAGAGTGCGAAATTCCGACTTGCTATTATCGCTTGTCTCCCCCAGGTGGCCTTCGAGCAACTTTATTCAAAACCGTCCAGGGCCTAGAGGAGCATCGTCACCGTGCCCACAATTTCCCGAGGGAATCCTTTGACTTCCAGTCTACCAGTGAAAGCGTCGGCACTAGTAGTCTGGCTTTTATAGATTCTGATTTGCCGTTTAACTTGGAGGGGACTATGGATTGGGAAAAGCCCATTAACTGGGATTCTTCCGGCCATGCCCCATTGCATAATGATGAAACCTTGGTAAAATATTTTACATTGCCCGAACTATTCTAAATACCAGACTTATTAACCTTTCAATAGCTAGATGATAATCTGAATTCTGAAGAAAATACTACTGTGCACGAATCTGATTGGCAGGATTCTATTGATGACAGTAGTTTATACAACAATATATTACATGATTCAACGTCTGCTTTACGGCCTGGATCTATAGCATCCAGCAGCGAGTGAGCCATTTTTTTTTAATTTTTTTTATAACTAATACTGCAATCTAACCAGTACTGTTACCATGGCAGGCGTGTTTGTGAATTTCCAAGATGTGGGGGCTTCTTTACGCGGAGATCAGATCTACGTCGGCACAAAGCCACTGTGCACCGCGTCTCGACGCCGCTTGTCTGCTCAATCTGTCATCGGCAGTTTCGAAGGAAAGATAAATTGAGAGATCACTTGAAGAAATTCCACCACTTGGCAATGGAACCGAGGTCTGCAGATTTGATCCGCATGTATGCTGAAGCTCCACCTAATTGCATTGCTCCGAGAAACATGATGAAAGAGTGTGTTCATAATGAACCGAACGCCCATTCTTCAAGTAGTGACCGAAATCCAACAAGTACGGGTAACTTCTTACCTGCTGGGTCTATTCAGCCGGAGCAGAGTAGCAGTTGATGTGAGTATAAAAAGGCCCGTGAAGGGTATACAGTATTTACTATCAAAACATATACTTGCGCTACAGGTGTTGTAATCCCCTCGGTTGGCATTTACTAATAAGCATATAGACGCAGGACGTCGGCACTGTCTGTTCACTAGTTGCAACAGATGTGAATACAAGTTTGAACGAAACTAGCAGTGATGGCTAACAAGAGGGGGCGCCTTAGGTTTCAGTTGAAACAGAAGTTGGATAGAATCATTACATACGTTGGACGTACACTATTACGTTGTATTATTAGCAAAGAGAGTCAGGGTGAACATATCCGCAACATGCATTTGTTCTGCACTGTACACGAACGAGACGGATATTTACGAGTTCAATACCAGATCGGAAATGGCTCGACTTAGACACTCTAATAAGCGGGGATTAAAGGGTAATAATATTTGTCCAACCACGCATCTCTTTCCACTTTAAGTAACTTCGCCTCTGGGGATACGCAACAGACTTATTCGCTCGACTAGTCATGATATTGCCATTGCTATGAACCCTTCCCCATGATTATTGAATTGTCGCTTTAGGGCTTAAACATCCTCAAAACATTACCTGGTCATCCCCGCCAAGTGAAGCACAAATCCGATATCCTATATCCCACATCTCAAATTTAAAATGACCTAAATAGAAGACCACATTCGCACACATGTCTTCCAAACCGCCAAGCCTAGCACATTCTAGCGAGACCGTACCATTCTACATCCTAGTTTTATTTTCGCCGGGGGAATAACTACATCTAGATTGCAGCATACCTGAAATATCGGCACTCTATATGTTATATGTTATACATTTGTTGCTAGCAACAATAGGGTGACGGCTAGAACTAAAGACAAAGACCAGCAAAGTGTCCACCACCTTGAAACTCGATCATTTGTGCCCGCTCGTATAAAGACGTAAAGAAATGACTCCTGATCGTGCCGGTACATGTGACCATTCCTCAGAAGCAACCTTAATTGACATGAACTGCATGGTACAGTACCTGTATGGTGGCTGGCTCCACTCGACACACTTTCCATCTCCTAAATTCCGCTATTGTATATTTACTAATGATTTAGAAGTCTAAATTGGAAGACTTAAACAAAAGGAATGTAAAGGATACTGTCGGATCACTTAGAATAGGGGGCACCCAAAGCAGTAGCATCACCACAGAACAGAACATGCTTCTGAAAGAGTGCCACAAGAAAGATTGATGATTGACCTGGATTTAGCGAAGATAATATAAAGCTTATACCAACTTGTTTCGCGCGTTTGGCATGTTTTATAAACTCCTATTCGTGGAACTGAAGCCCCTCGACTAATAAGATTGTAAGGAGGGTTAAAGCTCTGTGGAGAGTTATCCAAGAACAAGACCCATATTTCCCAATTAGTCGTTAGCTCAACACTTAGAGACCTCTCGACCAACCAGAGTCGCGTGGCTCGTGCGTTGTAAATTCTCGGAAAAACAGGGGGTCTGGCTTATGAGGAGATAATGTTTTGCCGGTAACACCTTCAAGGCTGGGCTGGACTGACAAAGAAATTGCAGCTTTGATTTCACACAATTGAAACTCGATTATTCGTGCCCACTCGCTGTGTGTGAACTATAAGGATTTCTCTGTTGGTCACGATGTCAGAAATTTCAGATGATGTAGAAGTCAGAATCGCTACAGCGGGTAAGTTATTTGCATCGTCACTCGAGAGCCTAGGATATCGTTTGAGCAAACACTCTTGACGCATTCAGTAAATGTTGAGTTGAAGGATGCTTGGATTTATCACAGTGTCTGATACAACTAAACTTTGGGCTTTTATGTTCGGGGCTTGCTAACGTTCCCATAGCTTGCGATGATTTCGTTGCTAGCTATTATACTGCTATCAATGATGGGAAGAATCTTACATCCTTCTACATCAAACCAGACTCAACCTCCCCACAAGCAGACATATCCTTGAATGGCAGAATTGTCACGGACCCTGAACAATTACAAGCCATTTTCCAGAAAGACGTTGGCAAATGCACATACGACTGCCAGTCATATGACTGCCAAGTGCTGAACACAAATTACAACGTCGGAGCTCCTGAACACATGCTGGCACCAAATAAAGACGGCAAAAAGCTCAGTATCTTGCTAATGGTGAGCGGTGGCGTGAAGTATCGAGACTCGGTGGAAGGCGAGGTGAGGGGCTTTAGTGAGAGTATCATTTTGGTTCCCAACTGGAATGCCCAAGGGCCTAAGGCATCCAAAGGACTCAAGAAGTGGTTGATACAGAGTCAAACTTTCAGGCTGGTGGTATGAACTGAATTGCTTTGACGGGCATGAGCCTGATGTTGGTAATCTAGCGCCACATGCGGTACATGTCTTCCACATTGGAAGCTTTAAAGCTGCAACTGGCCAATACTCGTCTTGTTGAAGACGATATGCACAATGGCTTCATAGATGCATTTTTACTTGTCGGCACCATAAGATAGTGCAATTACTATATGGGAAGCTTCGAAAGTTCGTCAAATTAACAAAAATAAAGATGCTCAACTTCCTGCTATTCGAGTCTTCTTAGTGAACTTGGCTGGCTAGCATAATCACCTGGCTGGAAACTTTTTCTAGTTCTTTCAAGTACTCGCGTAATCTACTCCAACGTCAAAGTCGAAGTCCTCACTTTTGCCATCCCTTGAAGTCACACCAGCACACGCTTAAACCCTATACATCTCTAACCTAAGCAAGCCTCGTACTGGGAAATAGGATTATATCCTTGTTTGTGGTCAGTAGTGACGGGTTTCCTCCTCAGACCATAACAAGTCAAGAGTGAGATTTGCTAGTGAGGTAAGATACACAAGCTTGACCTCCTGACCTGAGTTTGAAGACCAAAACTTCGGTGATCATTCACATTACGCGCTAGGCCTCTTACCTAATTTGGATAAACTGCTTCACTCTTTTCAAGGCTTGGGTCCACTTTTTTGTTGACAACTAATAGCCTCGCTTTACACAAACTCGTCGTTGTCAAATCTAATTCCGCAGTTCTTCTCTTCAGTACATCAACTCTATCACAACACCAGCCATGAAAGGACCACCAGGGATGCTAAACAGGGAGGGTGTGGATGGTTCTGTCACCGTATTTCTCAAAGGTTCTAATGGAGAGATCTTGAAAGAGTATGGAGCTTCAATCGAAGCCGAAACTAATACGTCAACCTGCTTTGTTCTGACAGCATTGGATGATATTCTGAGTATTCACTATGTTAGTGATCCTGGATTGGTTGACTTTCTTGACGTTGTAGTTGACGGCATTTTACGAGAATCCGTATCACCTGTTAAGCATCAAGGCACTGTTCGAAGGGTCTGTGAACAAGGAAAAATCAAGAAAAAGCCTGGGAACGTGGTAGATAGAGCTATGCCAAAGTTCTCTAAGCTACAGGTTTGCAAGCGCAATACCGCAAAAGGTAAGATAATAGCTTAGCTGTTTTTGTCAAGGGAAGCAGTACGAGACTAATAAGATAGACAAATATCCAATGATTGCCTCTAAGGGTCAGGCAGATGTGGGAAGTATAGAGATCCAGTTTTTCGCGACATCCCCGCCAAGTCAAGAGTCGCCTACCTCGGGTTTCGCATTGAGATCTTCTTCGTTTATGGAATATGGCACTTGGGCGGACCAAAATCACAACGTCTGTTCTGCTCAATGCCCTCCCGTATCGTTTGAGACTGGGTAGAAGCTCACTGAAACATCATTCTCTCACAGATTAGCTGACTCTCACAGATTCACTGCACCTAACAGATATGGTAAAGCCTCTGTTGATCGCATTACGAAAACGTGGTCAAGCGATTATAAACATGTAGGCTCTATCAAGTTTCTTCTACGCTCAAGAGTAGAAATTCATGCCCTTGGCTTCGAAAATATCCCGCCGTACTATGTATCTTCTGTTCCAGTGCCCAAATTAATGGCAAAGCCAGAAGTCAGAGATACTAAGTTCATGAAGTCTTCTACAAGTGTTTCGGGCACAACCCCGAATACGGAGCCCGAGTGTGATGACGACGAGGAAGAAGACGATCTCTTCGTACCGATGCGAAATTCACGAACCTCGCGAAGTGCTAGTAGTGGGAAGAGTAGTAGATATCAATCTGTAACTTTCTCCTCCGATACTGAGCAAAAACAAACTCTTCTCTCGGCATTGACCAGAACCGGAGATGCCGGACCAAAAGCTGACAACACCAATACGTCCACTTGCACAATACAAAAGGATCTGGATGTCGAAGAAGAACCAACGTTGGATGTGGTTAAGGAGTTGGGAACCATGAAGAATGCTGCCACCTCGATTTACGGATTGAAAGGGGGCCCTGCGCATACGGCTTGGGTTGAACGAGACACAACCGCTGCAGAGTTAGTAAAACAACATAGATTGGAGGAGAAGCAGATTTGTGAAATTCGCCAGTCATCGCAACCTCCTCGGTCTCCTGAACTGATGGATAGGACAAAATCCGAGCTCCAGGTTCGTCATTCATCTATGGAACGAGACAATCTGATAAATCTTACACCATCATTCACGCCAATCAATCTGCCTTTCCTATATAGTCAGCGTTATGACTTGCACAAAAGTAAGAACCTACAAGTCAAGGATTCTCACATCCCCACCGGACTCGTAGACGAAGAAGATAAAGCAGCTTTGCCGCTAAAGAGCATATTTTCACAGAATGTTGTCGACATCTCGGAATTCTCTTTATCTCAAACTGAACATTCTCTAGGTGTTTCATCATCTGACTTGACTACTCCAACTCAACGAGAGCTGTCCCTTGCGTCGTTGAAGCTTCATCATGATTCACCGGCTGTTGAAAAGCCTCACAAGCAGTCTGTGACAATATCTCCCGAACTACATTCTTGCCCTTCTACGATCAAGCATGTCAATCAAGAGTCTCATCTACAGTCATATACTCCTAATACCTCCGCTCACCATACAATTCCAAGCCCCGATGTCTTGAATGCCACCATATCGTCAGCGATATCATCTGGCGAGAGACATGCTGCAACACAAGCTCCACGTAAGGTAAACAAGCGGAAAGTTGATGAACTGAATTACTCTCCTAAAGCAATTCGTGCAGAGACCATGTCTAAAAAGGTTGCAAGATCTCCTGCTCAACGAAGCGCTGCAGATATCATGCGTCGTAGCCAAGATGCAAAAAGTCGGCTCTTGATTGCTCAGCAGAAGAATGAAGAGCTTCGTCAACAACATGAAGCTCTCCTAAAACTTCGAGAGGAGAGAAAACGAGTATGTATAAGCGTATGTAAATTTATCGAATTCATCTTCTAATTGTGATACAATAGATGCAAAAAGACCTTGAGGAGGCCGAGGAGTTAGAAAGACAAAATGCCGAACTGCAGGTAAACAGAAAATAGCCCAAATCCTCCGATGATCATTTTATTGAGAGTTTATAGGCACAAATTGATGCGATGTACAATGAATGAATCAATAGTTCACGATAAAACACCAGCTACAACACAAATTTCGCTAGCAAATGTGCGGTACCAAACAGCCGTTTTTAAAACACCTCCCAGTCGAAATTTTGGAGTTGTTTTCCTCTCTTTAAGCAAAGCTATTCCATTTTGCAACTTGTTGCCAGGCATTGGAATGGACGATTACTCACAAGCCCCTTGTATATTCACTGCGTGAAGATCATATGGTTCTCGGTACTTTCCCCTAAGGCGTTTGGAGGCAGTAATTTCAAGCATACGAATATCTAAAAGAATCACAAGCAATGGAGACAACATGGGGCCTATAGGATAGGCGTGCCGTCTGATATGGCGGCTTGGACAACAAGCAATAGAAACCAAGCAATATAAATCAAAAAGTTTTTCTTGATTACAACTAAGTGAACCTTTTTGCCCTTCAATCTTCTCAAGTTATGGTGATAATTGAGCAAAACTTGTAACAGCTTTCGTTTTGATAACCTAAAATACATTCACAGTACCATCAAACTCCAGACTCCGTAGATATTTGCTATTAACTCATGCTCTAGGTACTCGCAAATTTGCCTTAATTCTCTCCAATAGCTGCTCTTCAGTGTCTTTTGGGTTTGGGTGTAAGTTTCTCTACAGTATGTTATACATCAGTTATCAGATCTAAGTAGAGTAGCCCAGTCGCTCGGCGTATCATCTGGGCTGCGGAGGCAAGAAGACAGCGAATTGATATGGACGTCAGGTAGTATCAAACTCTTCAATAGAGTTGGCTACGGACTGGAAGAAACACTTGCTTACCGCTGCTAGCCACCTTCTCTTTTCATCCTTAGTCCACGTTTCTGGCTCTAGCAGTGCGGTCAGTCTCCCAAAAGCTACGAGATTGAATGGCCTTTTTTTCTTTACGTACCGCCAGTTGGGTCTTGCTCTCTGGGGAACATATCTTGGCCCCAAATACTCCATGCTGCGACTGCAGTGATAATTCCACCAAAAGCTGGGTATATTTATCAGCCTCGTTCATAGCTTTGGAGGAGAGGACATATACCTAGGAAAGTGTTCTAGATACAAAATTAGTAATTATTCTCAAAGCATGTGATGGTCTGGCATACTTTTGAATTCAGGGCTCTATCTAAAGGAGTAGGCATTTTGACGTCGAATGAGGCGAATACAATGTAATTGCTTGAGATGGCTTTTAAGAATGATGAGTTCGAATATGAAAAGCAGTGGGAATAAGATACACAATTTAATTTTGTTTTAATAGGCAACTTCTAAAAATTTGAATTGGACACGTCGGTTTGATTCATTGAAGCTCAAAACCGCGTCATCAAGCCCAGGCGGCGATAGGTTACACCATACCCCTGTGATCATGCCCCGCCGCCAAGACTCCGAGTCGCTTGTGATAGAAGCTAACCCAATCCGATCGCACAACCCAAAATTCGACTTGAACAATTCTCATACCGAACGCCAAAGTCTAGACAATCATCCATTCATTCCCGATCAACCGCCAAAATGCCTCGCGAAATTAAGGATATCAAGGCTGTAAGAATTCAACATCAATCTGCAAGCCAGCTGCTGGCTTTGCGCGTTCAACGGCTTGGTTACTAACGATTCGAATAGTTCATTGAGATTGCCAGACGCAAGGATGCTTCATGTACGTTTTCACCATGTGCGAATTGACGGGATCGATTGGTTTCATGAGCAGAGGAGAGCTGGAGAAATAAAGATTGCTGCAAGTGTTTGAAGGAATCAAAACTGATGGAGATAAACAGCTGCACGGATAAAGAAGACCAAGGGATCGCAAGTCTCCAAGTTCAAGGTCCGCTGCCAACGCCACTTGTACACTCTCATCGTCAAGGATTCCGAGAAGGCCGAGAAGTTGAGACAATCATTACCACCCAGTACGTGCTTTCAGGCCAGTTCAGCATTGAGCGACCACTCCCGACTCCCGTACCCTCTTCCGCCTGGATATCTGTACTAACTTTGTATCTCAGCCCTCACCATCACCGAGACCCCAAAGAAGAATGCTAAGGGAAAGAGAGTCGCATAAATGAACTTGATGGATGGTGTGCTTTGTGGGGTTATGGGCTGTTGAGCATGCATTGGCTGGATTGCAAAAAGGCGTCTTTCACGGCATGTTGGCACTTTGGACGCTTAGCTGTAATGGAATAGCAAAGCGAAATTGAAGAGTCACAAACAGACAACAAATCATCTCGTGTGGATGCTCGAAAATAGATGTGACGAAACAGCAGAAACAGTATAGGTCCTTCTGGTTTAGGGCACAGAATTTGGATTTCACAGGTCTATGCTCCGCAGTTTGTTGATGTCAAGTCACGACGTAACCAGTTTCTACGAAAGCACTACTTATTCAAGTGGGTTTTACTACGGATAGTCATGATCAATTTGAGAAACTTTTCATCTTGTTGTATTTCTTATATTTGTCACCAAACATCTCACTTCACCGACAAATATTGGAGAACTTCTAAGGCCGTAGCCACGGATTCTTAGTCAGTATTAATAATGCCGCTGTTTGTTTCTAATTTGTTTAGCTTCAAGAACCTCAGTAAAGCCAATGATTACCTTGAAATTGCTCAAATTCGGCAGGAGTCTGCGCAAAATCTACATGCGTCTTGACACTTTCCATACTACTAATCCATACCCACATTTCTCTTCTCTGACGTTGCACAATTTCATTCAGAACTAACTAACATTCCGCAATTTCATGAGTCTTTATATACTGCTCTAGCAAGCCTCGCACTCCCCCAAGCTTGCTCCAAACCCCAGCCTTGAGGGAAGTCGAGACGAATATGCGACCGAAGCTTATTATGGGTGCCGTCAAGATCCTCGCCTCGCATTTTTCTAGATTAAGATTTTGGAATCCACATGCCACGTCGCCATCTGATAGTCTCGAGATGTACTGATAAAATATTTTCAAAAGTTCGAGCAGGGTTTGTCGTGTAGGCATCTACGAGGCTCCATTTGAGAACATAGATGTAGATCGATCTTCGACTGTGCTGGAACTAGTCGAATTTATAGCTGAATTTGGCCTCTGGGATGTCTTTTGCAGTCCGGAGAGTCTTTCCTGTGGAGAAAGCTGGAGTTAGAAGTTGAAGGTAATCGGGTGAGGAAGATTGTTTAATTCAATGAGCAGGTGGGTGTGCTTGAGGATGGCGAATTCAATAACCGGTTGTTTCAGAGTTAATAAAGTGGAAGGTAGAAAAGTAGCTACAAATATCAGATCCATGGAGTTACCCTGTTTTTAAAGAGTTTAAAGGTCAAATCCTTCAGTACTATTAAATCCCGAATTCGGCCAAGGTGCTGAAGACAACTTTCGTAGGCGAATAGGCGACTTCTGCGGTTTGATTATTAGGAGATAGTCATATAAACTGAATTCGTTTACCTGGTAAACACAGCTAACTAACTACCTTATTTCTCAATCATGATCTCGATAGATGTGGCCAGCACGTGACCAAATGTTCATTAACCTATCTACGTGTCGAATCGTTTAAGTCTTCTCAGCCAATTAGCCATTAATATTTTGGTCATCTATGCATCTACGGCAACCTCTAGGCTAATTTTGCTCATACTTTGGTCTATAGGCTCATCTCTCCATAGTAATTTTAAAACTCAGTATTACTCGTTTGACCATCTCTCGATGCTGCACCGTTCTTTCTACAACAACCCGTCAAAGGAGAATCAATTGCGAATCCCGCACTTCTAATACGTTTTTGTGGAAATTTGACATCTTACCAATCCTTGTTAGGTTGAATCTTGATAAAACACGGACATCAACCACAAAGCCTCACATTTAAGCAATCACTTCCTCCAAATTGACTCAAACGCCCTTCTGATAACCCTGTTTCTCGAACGGACCTCGCCTAGGTGCTGCTCCAGGACCGTCTTTCGACATATCACATTAGAAAACGTGGTGTCTCGTTGGAAATATCCATGGGTAGCCGAATATCTCTGCCATATTAAATTACTATGCAGGGAGACTGAATCATAGCCCACAAGTCTTTTATATATATATAGAGTGGAACATCAAAGCTGAGCCTAGACCATAATGCCATGCTCTGGGCACGTTTGTCAGCAAATGCTCGATTTATTATTTATTTTTGGGTCTTAGTTGGCGTCGTGGCTTTACTGGAATCTTTTATGTTAGGGCTACACAAGTCCCCATTTCTTTCTGTGTCTATACTGATATTTCTCATTTGGGTACCTCATGTCAGTATGGTATTGGAATACTTTCGTCACAGATCGTGAGTATAGTTTGTTAATTTAGATCTAAACTGTGTTGTTTATCATCTTGCCGTATCACAAAAAGACATTAAATTTAATTGAGATGGATTTATCTGCAAGGAGCTACACAATTATTATGAGTGGTAGGTAGCACAAAGCTCAAACAGTTAGCTTCCTGCATGGCAGAGCCTCCACTCGTTACTTTTTGGCCACTGGATAGGGGAACCATCCTTCTGGGCACATCAGTCTCAAGTGAGTATCAAATATCTGATTCTAAGCCAGATGGCTTCCAAGATGTCACGTTATTATAGAGGATTTACTATTTAGACCTCTTCTATCCCCTCTCTGGAAACCATCTATCATTGGTGTTTTCAACTTCTTCTTGAACTTGGTTTGCTTTATTCTTACTGGATTACACTCATTTCAATACTACCCCCTTTCATTTATTGTGAGATTTAACTTTCAATATCTTCATGACACATGATGAAGACCAGTGTATTTCTCTTATTATCTACATGGATTTACCCCATTGCAGCTATCCCCACACGGGATAACTATGTTCACGACAAGTTTAAATTGTCACCGTCACCTCTCAGTGACTATGCATTTGACCCAAGGACACCATCCATCAATCGGAAAGTGATCTATGAAACCAAAACACGCAATTGCTCCGCTAAGACAGCCTACGATACTGAACATACGACAAAGTCGGTCAACTATCATCAGATCTCTGTTCCCCCGGCGAAGTTCACGCATGAAACAAGAATATTCCCAACACATTCAAAAGCATACACGTTTAAATCTATACCAACAAAGTCACCCGGCACATTCCCAACGCTACATACTCCTTCAGGCAAGCCAAGACCTACTGGAGCTTGCTCCAATGACCGGGACACAAGACGGTGCTGGGGCAACTATGGCATAGATACAGATTGTGAGAGGGAATGGCCAAGCACTGGGGTGGTTGTCGAGGTATGAGAACTGAGCCCTATATGTTGGAAAAGTCTGATTTGTGATAATATAGTACTGGCTCACGGTCGAGAACAATACCTTATCTCCAGATGGATTTGAACGCCAAGTTTTGACTTTTAATGGCACTATCCCTGGGCCTCTGATCACAGCCAGTAAGTCTTCGCAGTGGGAGAAAACTAAGAAATTCTAACATCCTCAGACTGGGGTGACACTATAAAAGTGCACGTTAAAAACAATCTATTGAACAATGGGTATAGTTCCCAGTTTTTCCCAGTTTTAAACCCCAGTTGAATTTCTAACGTCTTTAAAGAACTAGTGTCCATTGGCATGGATTTCGACAATTGAATTCTAATAACCAGGATGGCACCAATGGTATCACAGAATGCCCAATTGCTCCTGGAAAGACAAAGACCTATGAATTTCAAGCTACAACTTATGGCACAACTTGGTCACAGTTGCTTTTCTAACTGATCTGGAATATTTGCTAACTGTCCATAGGTATCATAGCCACTTCTCAGCACAGTATGGTGACGGTGTTGTTGGTCCAATTATCATCCACGGTCCTGCAAGTGCAGATTATGATGAGGATCTTGGACCTATTATGGTACAGGACTGGTAAGAATATACATTTGCCATAAAAGGGCTTGTTAAGAGTAAATTAGGTATCACCAGACTATCTTTGAAACCGAATACTACGCGCAGCACATTGGGCCACCAAAAGCAAACAATTACCTCCTTAATGGAATCAATGCCCCCGTAAACTCAAGAGACGGGAACCGTTTCACTTTGAAATTCAAAAGGGGAAAGAAGTACCTCTTACGGCTAATCAATGCCTCTACGGATAACTTTTTCAGAATTGGTATAGGTGAGCTAGCCTTGCACTGAATACCATCCTTGTCCGTTTGCTGACTGAGAGAAGACGGCCATAAGTTTACTGTTATTGCCAATGATCTTATTCCTATTAGACCATTTGAAACGGACACAATACCAATGGGAGTTGGCCAAAGGTACGATGTGATTGTTGAGGCAACTGCTGAAGTAGGAAATTACTGGTTCCGTGCCGTCAATTCTTTAGGTTGCGGCTCGAATGAAAACACTGGCCTAGGCATTGCAAATGGGATCGTCGAGTACGAGGGTGCTTCAAACGGCCATCCAGATTCCACCCCTGGCAATTATTCTTCTTCATGCCACGATCTACCTTCACGTAATCTGGTCCCAATAGTCCGGCATTCAGTTGACAAAGCAGGTTTTGAGATTGGTTCGGAGAACACCCTAGCGGTGGGCGTTCCCGACAAGGCCATTACTGCATATAGTACAGATCCCGTTTTTATCTGGTCTTTGGACGGCGTAGCAATCGACGTTGACTGGGAGAACCCAACGCTCCTCAAGCTCCAGAATGGCATCAGTGACTTCTCACCTGTTGAGAACGTTATTCGTCTCGATAAAGTCAATAGCTGGACCTACTGGATTATTCAGAACAAGTTCAGGATTGCCCATCCGTAAGTAGGCCTATTCGTGGAGACTTGTCAGGTGCTAACAACAATCCAGAATGCATTTGCACGGTCATGATTTCTCTTGTAAGCTTGAGGTTCACGGGAGCAAATAATCCCACCAGAGAAGGTATCGGGGATGATTAATTTGAGACATGTGTTGAAAGCAAGATCGAGACATGGCTCCGAGTAAATTATTCCTGTAGCTTTGTTCTAATCTCAGGAATTCCCCCC
>Ga0247734_1000209_pt1 | contig 53044 bp, 49 predicted proteins | sample UWRJL103311B2_FD_180933 | JGI IMG/M metagenome (GOLD analysis project Ga0247734, IMG submission 180933) | Plant litter microbial communities from Arlington Agricultural Research Station in Wisconsin, United States - UWRJ-L103-311B-2 | ecosystem: Environmental > Terrestrial > Plant litter >... | reverse complement strand
GCCTCATTATCTTGGCAGTAAATTACGGCAGCCTGGATGTTCGCTTGCTGAACTGTCTTTCCGCGTCCGAGTTCAAGACGTCGAGCATTGAACTATAGCTTTCATCACGACCACCCTTCATCTACCTCTCTTCGACCTCTCTCCAATTGTTTGCAAAGATGGGTCTCTTATACAGGCTTGGTGGTGGATCGGCTGCGCTCACCGTCATTGGATTGTGTAAGCTCCCAGCATAGCTTTAGACATGACGATTCAGTACTGACATCTAGCAGATATGCTGTTTACTGGCAATGGAGAAGCTTTCAACGTATGGACTGCAGGCTCGCTTATCTAGATAGCAGTAACTGATGGTGTATAGGTTGGACAATTCCTTGAAGATGTATCACCATACGCGTGGGCAACCATAGGTATCGGAATGTGCATAGGTCTCTCCGTTACTGGCGCAGCATGGTATGGCCCTTCCCCTCCAAGTTTCTCACCATTACAAATCACCAAAAAATCAGCAAACAAAAGAAACAAAAAATAGAAATCTAACGAACCTTCAACAGGGGTATTTTCATAACCGGCTCCTCTATCCTCGGTGGTGGTGTCCGCGCCCCCCGAATCCGAACCAAGAATCTCTTGTCAATTGTTTTCTGCGAAGTTGTTGCCATCTATGGAGTTATCATGGCCATTATCTTCTCCGCTAAACTAAGTGCCGTAAACGGTGATGCCATCTACTCCGGCAGCAATTACTATACCGGTTATGCTTTGTTCTGGGCTGGGTTGACAGTGGGAATGTGTAATTTGGTGTGTGGTGTTTCGGTGGGAATTAACGGAAGTGGTGCTGCTTTGGCTGATGCTGCTGATCCGGCCTTGTAAGTTTGGCAGACGTCGGAATAAGGGATTTTATTAATGATTTTACTAGGTTTATCAAGGTCCTCGTTATTGAGATCTTCAGCTCTATTCTTGGTTTATTTGGACTGATTATCGGGTTACTGGTAGCTCAAAATGCTAAACCCTTTGATAAGGTTTGAAGGGGTTCAATGAACATAACGAGAATTGTTAGGTACGACACGTACAGGAAGGAGTGGCTCTCGTTGAGCCGATGTAGTGCATGTGTATATCACCAGGCAACGGAGTTAAGGTAGAGGTTGATCTGAAGGGTTAATTGGTGGACGAGTGTTGCATTATTAGCCTAGTGGTGCTAGAATGCATGTATCATATTTTGACCACTAAGAATGCAGGTGGAGAACCAACCAACTGTCCCCTTAAGTAATTTACAGACTACAGTCCTAGCCCTTGTATCAAAAGTACGATACTTCCAGATTTTCTATTTATCTTACAGCTCAGTAGTGTTGTATGGAGAAGTAATCCGGCTCAACAAGCGAATCATAAGCCAGTTTCCGTTTCTTTGGCATATGAAAGAGCCATGATGATACCTGCTCGCTAGGCTGCATCCAGAAGTCCTTCGCCTGTGGTGTTTGATGGATTTTTGGGTATGAATGTGTCTTTGACGACTGCCGCAAGCTTCTCGTTCGATGTTTCTCCCATGCTGCTGTCCGGGCATCTTGTTGTTGGTTGCGATAACTGATGGCTGGATATTCTGGTTCCTTGCTGATCATGATCAGGAATTCTTGAAATGTCATTCCTCGTTTCTGAAAATCAACGCTATAATTGAATTCTTATCAGCAATGTTTTGATCTAGTTATGATTGAATAGGATAACTGTGAGACGGGACTCTGTAGACTTGCCTGAAAATATCCCTCGCCATGATTCCCTTTTTGACTTGCTCGGATATTCTTACTCGGTCATTTATACTAGCGCCTCCATTCCTAGCCAGTCGGGTGCGGCTGAGGTCAACCTGAACTCCATTTAAATGCGCAAAGCTTGTCAATCTGATTATATATTAGTTCAATTCTACAAGTACTTTACCATTCTGTTTCTTTGTATCGAGCAACGACACACATTCAAACAGGTTTCTATAGCAAGAGGAACAGAATCGGCTGTACTCACTGTGTTTGTAGAGGAAAATCTTCTGCGCCCTCATCCGTTTCATATAGTCCAAGATTCTCGGGGAAGGTTAAGATGGAATTTGCGGCAGCATTGTATTCATAATCCTCCTCACGAAGGGATAGCAGATATGCGTGACTTCGTGTGACAGCTAGCTTATATTAGTGATTCTCAGTTTCAAGGGAGACAAAGAGGTCCAACCTCGTCTGTAAAAGAATAGTGGATTCTCACGATCAATTCTCTCGTCAACCTTCTTATCCATGTAGTTTCTTTGACCATATAATTTGTTAATCTGCGTCTAGAGATTAGAAATTAGATGCGGCGGGGAACGCTATGTAACCGACATTGTAAGTCCTGCAACAGCTTCTGCAAAACCCATCCATGCCCATCCATACCCGTAGTATTTTCTGGTTATCTAGAGGCTGCAGATCATCAGGTCTTTCCACTTTCTATATCATTTCCGTAAAATGGAGCATGTACCTTGGGTGATAGTGAAGTCTGTATAAAGCCTCCATTACAAGCTTCCAAAATACTTGTAATTCCAGCAATGAAAAATACTCTTGGACAGTACGAACAAAGCTCTATGGTTCGATGACCGCACTGTCGATGCTCATGATACTCGAATTGACACATGGTGATGCTGTGGTAAGACTTTAAGTTGTAACTTGGAGGTTGTGGTATCGTGGTCCTAGATGTCATAACAGACGGGGAAGGAGCGGTTTCGTTTGGCAAGCACACCCCATTCGAACTCCCATGTATGGCACAAACGCACATCAATCCAATTGTATGCGACCTATCTATTATTGAGTCCCAGTATAAGCAAGGCATACTCAAACCACGCCATTGGAGTGTAACCTCATTTGCTTGAAGCCTCCCCTATGTAACATACAGTGAGGTGCAATCAAACTCAGTCTACAAGTAGGGCAGTTCCATTAAGGATCGTAGAGTTGTCGAATAGGTCCCATTCACCGAATCTATCGTAACTTGGTATATATTGTGTCTGCATGAAAGAGTCTGAGGCGATAAGTGTATTTTAGTCGTGGTTGAAATGAGAATATAGCCCAGCAGGGTCTATCTACCTCATGATAATCCAGTGACGTTCAGATAGGAACTCAGATATAGATGAAGATATCAATATGCCAAATTTGGAAAATATCAAAACTTGAGAGCTTGAGAGTAAAGAAATTATGAAGGCATTGGGTTGCCTTGAATGTACTAATTTGGCGCGCACGTAGCTAACCAACCAAAATGCATGGCACAGACGTATGATATCAATAGTAAAGAAAGCTTTTGACTAGAGAAAGCATATAGAAACCCCTTCGGAAAGTGGAGGAAACCTTTAGGACTATGGAGCTTTTTAGTACAATGGGCACTCTGAATTTGCCAACCAAGATATTGGATAAAGTGAAACAGAAACTCAGTCAACCAGGGCAATGCAAAAGCTTGTATCTCTATATTTGGCTGTTAAAAGTCATCGCTTTAAGTCATCGTCTTACAGACATTATGTCCCAATCCTGCCCATTAGCAAAGCTTCAATCTTCGCACCTTTCTCCGCGGTTCCCTTTCCGGTTGGAAGACACAACAACGCATTCGCGCTCTTCAAACTACCAACACGTGAGCTGCGTTGACCTCCCGTGCTACTCGCATACATCAAACCGTCCTTACCCAACGTGACAATCGCACGATGATATTCAGCTCGTTGGGGATCGAGACGGAATTCATGAGCTAGCGTCACTAAAACTCTGGGTAGTCCAGCTGGGGAGACGCCAGAAGCATAATGCAAAGATGGGAGGACGAAGAGATGAAGCGTGACGATAGCTGACACAGGATTACCGGGTAACGAAAATATAACCTTATTGACCCGTTCGCCATCGTTGTTCTTTACTGGCACTGTTGCGAAGGTTGTGGGTTTCCCGGGCTTCATTGATACTCGTCCAAAATGGATCGTACCGCCTAAAGCCCGTTCAATAGTCGGCTTGAGAAGATCTAACTCTCCCATTGAAACCCCGCCAGATGTAATGACCACATCGACCTTCCGGAACGCATCTCGCAAGTTCTGCTCCAAATCCCCGGGCTTGTCACGTGCCACCCCTAGATCAATTACTTCAAAACCCCAGCCTTGAACTGCTGCCATGATTGTTGGCCGATTGCAGTCTCGTACCTCTCCAAGACGAAGATCACCTGGTCTACTATGCTCTACAATCTCATCACCTGTGGAGAGCACGCCAATGACTGGCCGTTTGAAGATATTAACATCTGCTTTCCCCACCGATGCAAGCAGACCAAGCTCGCCCCCAACCGCTGAGATCTCTTCTCCTTTTCGAAGAATCACTTCTCCTTTCTTTATGTCACTCCCGACCTCTCGGACGTTGTCGCCGGGCTTGACGTTTTCAGCCAATATTTCAATCTCCTTCTCCTCTGCACCATCATCGGTGGTTGTTTTCAGAACGGTATCCTCAACCATGACAACTGAAGTAGCTCCAGGTGGAAGGGGAGCACCTGTAGTAATTCGTGCTATTTGACCTGTCTTAATTGGAGGAATTCCTCCGGGTGAAGCATGTGATATCGAGGCAACGGGGTATATTCCTTTGCTTGAAGACCCATCATCAGATGCAATCACGGCATAGCCATCAACGATACTTGCCCGGTATGCAGGGACGGCTTCTGTAGCTGTCACCTCTTCGGCTAGTACAGACCCTACTAAGCTGCCATCAACCTTCGCTTTGATAACTCGAGGTTCGGGTGTATGTTCTTTGATGAGCCCCAGGGCATCTTCAACCGAGAGCATAGGATATTGTGAAGAACGATTCCTTCTACTAGGCCCAAGAGTCGGGTCATTCGATCTTGGATTATCCCCAGCGGCAGTATGTCTGATTGGCATTGCATGACCGTGACTCTGGCCATGACTATGATTATGACTATGATTATGACCGTGGCTATGCGAATGGCTATGTGTGGGTGCTCCACTTGTGACAGAGGTTACACCCGCCTCCCTTTCCAGACTTTTCACGCCTCCTACATGAAGTTTTCTTGAGTCTGCTCCTGCTGCTTGTTGGCATGCGTGGGGGAGTAGCTTGAGAATTGACTGTAGATTTTCCTTCGCTCCTTTAGGTGAACCTGGTAGAGTAATGATGAGAGTCTTATTCCGAACTCCCGCAACAGGTCGTGACATCAGCGCAACTTTGCAAATCAGCAAACGACCAAAATAATCTTGCCATGAGACGTACACGGGGTAACGGCCAACGAAGCAGCAAGCATTCCATGAACAAGTCCAGGGGCTTGTTTATGTAGGAGGGGAGTGATCGCCTGCCACCGGCGTCAGTATCGCAATTACTCCTTCTAATGTGACTTCTGCAAACCTCTGGCGTTCTATCGGAAATAGCAAAACCCGTTCCACCAGTAGTGATTATAACGTTGACGGCATTGTGGACATCAGCCCATCCCACAACACTTCTCTGAATAGCATCTACCTCATCCCCCACGATTTGAGTTTCCGTCACTTCCCATTTGCCGTCACCGCCTTGTTCGAAAACTTCTCTTAAGATTCCACCCGAAGCATCGGCTGACGGATCTTTGGCAGCAGTCGTCGATACTATAAGTATCGCGGCTCTTAATGTTGAACTCGACATTTTGGTTGTGAATCAGTCCCCGAGCCTCGTAGTTCCACAGAGGTTCTTGATGCCAAGTCCTCCGTCATCCAAGCCCCACCTCCGCGTCTCCCCAAAAATTCCTTCCTGAAGCCGCGTTACACGATACTCGTCCCTCACAATCGCAACAATGGTCCGAATAAAGAACCGCTATCTACTCGTTAATATTCTCTACCCCGAACTCTCCAAGCCCATCACGACCTCAAAAAATAAACTCCCAGATGTTATAACATTCCATCAACCTACAACCAATACACTAACCTCACGAGCGTTAGAGCAGGGCATAAAGAATGAGATTGAGAATTTGTTTGGAGATTATGGATATGGTGCTGTTCGGGATAGTATAAATGGTATGTTCTTCCCCTACGTCTCCAACTACCTGGAGATGAGAGGAAGAATTCCCCCTAACGGGTGTGTTTTTTAGTGAAATATTTTTCCACAGCAACAAGCACATTTATCATAAAGGTTGCGAGAGATCATTATAAACTAGTCTGGACAGCATTGAGTTTTATGACCCAAATCCCGGGAGTTAGGGATGGAAGGAAATGCGTGTTCAGAGTTGTAAGGGTTAGTGGGACGATCCGCAAAGCACAAGAGGAAGCTGTTAGGAGGGCACGAGAGTTGATTTTGGCTGCGCAACGGGACTTGAGTGAGAAGAGCGAAAGCTCACTTTCTGGAATTTTCAATAAAACAGTAGAAAGGGAAGATGAGGGCAAAAGTGATGCGATGATGGTGGATCGGAGCGACAGTGAGGAAGACGAAGCTATTGGTGGATGAAAAAGGGTATCATTGATTCGGATTCTTCCTTACGACTTTTATACCACTATCACCTGGAGGCATCGCCAAACCATCCATCTCCTCATCGCTATCGGGAGCTGGTGCATGCTCCGCCGCTCTTTTGGCTTCGAGTGCGGTTTGAGCTGCCCAATCCTCCCGATCTTTTTGGTCCCACGCTTCTTTATTATCAATCCAGCGTTCTTGGACGTCTTTTACATCCATGGTTGTGACGCCTTCCCGCATGGCGACTTGCCAGACTGTGTCGTTGGCACCTTCTGCTCCACCAAATGCATATCCTCCGGCCCGATCTATGACTTGCAGTAAATGCATCATACTCTTTTTATCCTCAACTGCTAAAGTTTCAAATCCTACAAGGCCGAAGCTTTCAACCAGCTCAACTATTGCCGTATTTAGACCCTCGAATTTGGAGCCCTTCATCATGGGTGCCTCTTCTTCCAGATGTGGAAGCAGATACGATAGATCCTGGACTTCAGTATAGAAATCGAGGTTGAAAGGCAGTGGCCCATACGTCGAAATCTTATCAATCTTCGTCAAAACATTCAAATGCGGAAGGTCCATCTGGAGCATAGCTCGAAGGGACAAGATCAAATGTGAGATGTAAAGAGACGGTTGGGTGAGGCAATAAGAATCCGCCAGATGCATAACTACTAGCTACATAGATATCAGCACATAACTTCCCATCAACACTAGTTGCAAAAGAAGATAAACACACCCTATAGCCCAATTTTGCCAACCTCATAAAGATGTTCCGTAAACTCGAATGATGCGTATAAAGCTCCACCTGTCCTGGACAATCAAACAACACATAGTCCTCACCCAGTTCCCCAAGTTCATGTTCTAACCATTCCATATTATGTTCTAGTTCTTCTAAAGCGTAAAGCACACCACCGTTAGGGCCAAGATCGTCTTCAGCCATTATATCTTCAAGTTTGATGAGTGAACGCACGTCGATAGCGCATTCATAGGAAGTATGGTCGTTTGCTGGATCCAGGTTTACGACGGAGCATTTGCGTCCTATGGCGGACATAAACTGTTGCACTAGAAGATGGAATGTCAGGAAAATAGTGGAGGGGTTGGAGGGGTAAAGGGAGAGCATACTTCCATCGCAGTAGGTGCTTTTGCCAGCTCCTGGACTGCCTAGCACCAGTTGCGCAAACGGCATGGTAGTATTGGGTTTATCGATGGAAGAGAATAAATATTATAGCCCTTTTAGTAGACTTTGTATTAGGTATGGAAGGTATCGAGGTGGGGTGATCGTAGGCGTTGATGCTTAAGAATACCTCGCGTATAAAATTGCTTTCTATTTGAGCTTTGTGCTTGTTAGTGTTCTAGCCGAACATTATCAGAGAGTGTGTAGTGCTTGTGTATATTTCTTTTTGGCAGACGGGAGCAAGAGATGAGAAAGGTAGAGATGAATATGAGCCTTGACCTGTGGTAGAGGCGAGGCGGAGACAAAATAAACTTGTCTTGGCAAGGCTCAGGAACCAAAACATCACCGACATCAGTTCCATCAAATACAAAATAACATTTTGAAGCCCCCAAATATTACGAAAATGGCACCTCCACGTACGTTTTGCTTCACCTACCTACTAGCCTAGCTTACAAGAGTAACAGAAATTCAACACGAGCTCTCGAATCCCCCAACGGACGCGATTTCTGCCCTTAAATTTGCGCCAAACTCGCCCACAAGGCTACTAGTAGCATCTTGGGATAAGAATGTCTACCTGTATGAAACTATTGGAGAGGAAGAGGGCGAGAAGTTAGTACAGGTCTTCGAACACCGCGCGCCAGTGTTAGATGTATGTTTTGGAGCGGACGATGATGAAGCCTTCACTGCGGGGATGGACTGGCAGGTTAAAAGGTAGGGCAACTGCTTCTCTCCTCTCTGATATATAAGACGTTAACGCTCTCTAGATTGAACCTACAGACGGGCGAACAAACTGTGTTAAGTACACACGAAGCACCGGTAAAGTCAGTGGTTTACAGCAAAGAGCATTGTACGTTGTTCCAATTCCACTCTAAAGCTAAGCTAATTCCTACAGCCCTCCTCATATCTGCATCATGGGATTCAACGCTTCATGTACACACCCTCGACGTGCCCTCGAGTAAACACACCACTATTCCATTACCCGCAAAACCGCATTCTCTCTCAATTAGTGCCTCTAAACTTGTCGTAGCCATGGCATCCCGCCTTCTCCATATCTACGATTTGCAACCTACTGTTTCCCTAATCTCCCAGTCCAATGGCACAGTTCCCTCATTTGAGCCCTGGCAAAAGCGTGAATCATCACTCAAATTCATGACCAGAGCCGTAGCATGCATGCCTAATGATGCAGGATACGCAACATCGAGTATCGAAGGTAGAGTCGCAGTCGAATGGTTCGATCCCAGTGCCGACTCGCAATCCCGTAAATACGCATTCAAATGTCATCGCCAACCTGCACCTGAACACGATGGTACCGATATTGTGTATCCTGTGAACGCATTAGCGTTCCATCCTATCCATGGCAGTTTTGCTTCTGGAGGTGGAGATGGTGTTGTAGCGCTTTGGGATGCGGTAGCGAAACGCAGAATGAAGCAATTCCAGAGATATAGTCTGAGTGTTGCAGCGCTGGATTTCTCGAGTGATGGGAAATATTTGGCGGTAGGTGTTTGTCCTGGGTTTGAGGATGGCCAGGAAGATTATACTGGAGAGGGCCAGACGAAGATATTTGTGAGGGAGTTGGCAGAGACGGATGCGAAGGGAAAGGGACCGAAATAATAGAGGGAAATGGGTCTGCTCTTAGCATGGCGTTGAAGGGGTGAACAAAATCTGACAACATCTCCGAATAAAATCGCCTTTGAAGCAGGTCCTATTTGATCAAGTGAATAGCCGATCGCAGTATAAGAAAACCTCATGTGTTTGAAACAGTAGTTCGCTTGCAAAAGCTGATTACCGCGAATGGTATATTTGCAGTTTCCGGATGTCTCATAGGATGTTACAAACGTAGTACGGTATAAACTGGAGTTTAGTTGTAGTCTTGAAGCAGTTTAATGCACTTGTTAACTTCTTTCCACTGCTCATAATCATTTCGGTGAAATTGACAGGAAGTCACTTGGCTCCCTTCTAGTTGTTGGAACATACTATACCAGATGATGCTCTATGATCTCTGACTTCTTTGGCAAGCACAGCACTTGGATATAGGCTTCAAGCTTCTTGCATTGTTGATGCGTCCATGTTTTCTTTTTTGTGCCCTTGGTTGGCTTGTACTTGGCATGACGGACGTCCGATGATTGAACCCCCATCGGACTCGAGCAACCTCCATTGAATTCGGTATTACCTGTAGTCCTTAAAAGTCACATAACTCAAACTCGTCGGTGTGCATGAAAATCGCATTCCGGACTTTCATGGGTTTCCAAACATCTCACTCCAAACAGCAAGAGAACATAAGTATCCCATACCCAAGCCTTGAACAACAACTTCTGTCGTTCTAATAGATTAGACATATCGCGATGGCAAAAGGTATGCCTGAAGACAACCTAGGTATGGCTTTTGAGAGCCTCAGCAAGGCATACCATGAGATTCCGGACGGCCTAAATGTCAATCCGATAGTGAAGATGAAGCTCATCAAAGCAGCACAGAATATTATCGATGCTTTGCAATCACCTCTTGAAGCTGGTCAGATATTCGCCATGCGGAACGCTGTTCATCCGTGTTATCGTATTGCAGCGGACTGTGGACTATTAACGGAATTATCTAAGGAATCGAAACCTTTCTCTGCGAAGCAGCTGGCCGACAATACTGGTGCTGATGAATGCTTGATAAGTACGTATATCGCATTATTTTCAACCAGTCTTAGAATTACTATATACAAAAGGGGGTGTGAGAACTGACATAAAGAAAGTCCGTGTGATGAGGGTACTCACAGCATCGGGAGTTTGTAAAGAAGAAGGTGAAGGAATATACTCCCACAACGCACTCTCCACCTTCCTTTCCGACACACACCATATAGCCATCGCGAAATTTGTGTACTTCTCCTTAACCCTATCCACCTCCGTATGAACAAATCGCTAACAATGCCAAGATCTCCGGCTATAGCCCGTCTCCCAGAATACCTCTCTCTCACCTCCTACCGCAATCCTGGTTCCATGACCGGCTCCAGCACACCTTTTCAATATGGCAACTCCACACCACTTCCCTTCTACAATGCACTAGGTCTTAATCCCAGCGCCCGTTCTGGGTTGGATGCCCAGATGCGCGCTCATGTCCAGCTCGAACGTTCAAATTATAAAGCTGGTTTTGCATCTATTTATGATTTCGAGGGGATTGTAAATCCGTTGATTTCTGATGAGACAAGCGTTGCGATTGTGGATATGGGTGGGAGTAAAGGACATGTACTGGAGGATGTTAGGGTGCACATACCACAGTTAAAGGGACGTTTAATTTTGCAAGATCTACCAGAAGTTCTATGGGATGTCGATATCGATGAGGTAGAATTGATGTCTCATGACTTTCTGAAAGATAAGCAGCCAGTTGTGGGGGCTGTGGTTTATTTGTTCAGACAGATTTTCCTGAACTGGAACGATGAGAAGGGCTTACAAATATTGAAAAACACGAGTAGGCTTCCCCATCTCCGAGTGATATTAACAGAACTAATGAAATGAGGGAATGCTTTGGAATTTCGACACTCTCGACTCTTAATAATGGAACCGGTACTTCCGTCATTAGGAGCGCCATTGCCTCAAGCTTTGTTAGACATTCAAATGTCCCAAATGGGTGGTGGACTCAGGACGCAGAAACAATGGAAACACTTCTTACACAAGGCAGGATTTGTGGTTGCCCGGTTTTTGGAGGGCCAGAGTGGACAGACTGTTATTGAGGCATTTAGGGCTGACACTCAACCCAACAGTGAATAGGTAGCCGACAGGTGTTGTAGAAGTAGAGTCGCACTTGGTAGGCAGTGTGTTGAGACGCCTAGCTTAGAAAGAGGAAGAAGCCCAATTTGAGTGTGGAGGCAGAATTCATGACCATCTCAGGCCCTGGCTATCTTTGAAGTTTACTGGTAAATTTTAAGGCTATGGATTGCTTAGTCTTAGTAGCTAGCTAGAAACCTTGTTTGAGCAGTCGAGGTTCCATTTTTGATATATAATGTACATCTTGCTCCGAGAAGTTCGTCCAGCACTTCAGAATAATGGTGGGGGGAAACCGAGTTAGAGATTTGCGAAGATAACTAGGTAACATCTCAGAACCTTTTCGTTGCCTTTGCTCCAAAATCGCTCATTTTACTTTAGCCAAGCTGCAAAATATATAACATCTCTTCAGATCCTTGCATTAACCTTTTTTCAATCCTCCAAAGCGAGATATAATGGATTTCCATCCCAATTAATTCAATAATATATCAGAAGGTCCACCGAGTTATACAGCAGACCCTATATTTCGCCCATTGTCAATGTAGCCATGTGATCTCACTTCCACCTTATGCTCGACATTTACGTGACTTTTACTTTGATGCAGGTTATGCATCTCCACCACTCCTCTGCTATTGATTTCCGTAATGGAATGGTTCTCAGGCAACCTTGTGAACAGTCGGTTTTCGTCGTCATCTGTGGCAGAGGCATTCTCCAAGCTTTTGCTGTTTTTCGACCATGATTTGGATCCACTGCTTGGGTTGCTACTGTTCTTGCTGCTCTTTCCCCATTTAAATGCACTGCTGCCCTTGGAAGTCATATGCTTTGTTGGTGCGCCAATTATCAACGAGATTATAGGTCGTAAAGCTGGAAGAGAGCCTATCAAAAAGTCAGAAGAGTAGTTCAGGAAAATGTTTGTTCTTATACGCGAATGCTTACAGCAGATTATTGCGGTGTTCATTTCCAGAAGTGTCCAGATCTGGGCGTCGACAAATTCCCAGGTTACATCGATTGTCTTTAAGTTGAGTCGCAAAAGATAAACAAATCCGACGATCGAGATAGCAATGACGCTGTAGCATATATTAGACACTTTAAGATGAAACATCAATTGAACTTACAGGCCGCCCATGAGGAAGATACCCATTACACAGAATCTTTGCCAATTGGTGATTTTGAGTCTGAATACAGCATGAATGGGTAGACACAGAATACCAATCTCAGTAGCAAAGTTCGGAATTGCATTTCCCCAAAAGAAGTTGTAATCATCTATCGAGCAAACTGCTGGAACAGTCTTATCCCAAAGGCCCCTGATTGGGCGGCATTGGAGGCAAGTAACAAGTAACTTGAAATTAGAAGGTCAATAGTGCATATATAACTTTGCGTAAAGAACACTCACAATAGCAATTCCCCAAGCTGCAGTTAAACCTCCAAGAACAAAAACCCCTTTCTTGACGGTTGGATATACTTTGAAGAGTCGCCAATAGAAAGCTAAGAGGGAAAATTTCACGAACATCATAGTCAATATGAAGGTAATTTCCGAAATAAAAAGCCCTTTCAGGAACGTCTGTATAGCATCCGGTGGGTTACTTAGCACCCAAATATGTTTTCCCATACCATGGGGAACCACTAATGAGTAATATCAGCCACAACTCTCCAATAACAGTTCGAAATAAATCTTACCCCATACTACAGAAACGAGAGATCCAACTGTGCTACATAACTGAACAACATGTCTTAGCTTCAAATGCTCAAATATTTATGGCGATGTTTCGTACCAAAGCAGGTATAGTCAAATAATCGTCCCACCAGAACGGAGCACCAGCGATCCTTCGCGCCACAAATCGAAGACCAACGCATACAAGACCAAAGGCCCATGTAGCCATGGTGACGCCAACAATTGTCTTTTGGGAATTATCGGCTAGATTAGTTCCCGGGGGTATAGAGAAATCCATTCTGATTCAATGGCGTTTTGTGCCTGGTGGTGTGCCGCACACGGTAAGGTTTGTGAACTTTTGTTGTGTACGCCAAAAGGAATCGAAAGGCTGGGAGCTATTGTTTTTTGGCACCAAGTGGAGGGTCCAGATGCATATATACTCTCCCGCCCCCTTCTCTTCTAATCTCTCTTACAATGCAAGATTTTCTGCCATGCCACTTCGCCGTGAGATTTTGAAGCAGCGAGGCGCAGAGGTCGCTAAACAAGAAATTAGCGTATCAAAACAAATTCTGTCCTATGAGGAGATTGGGTGCAAATGACTGCTAGTGTTATCGAGTAAGGCGCAGCTCAAGGGATATTACCGAGATTGATAAAGCCCGAAAATGCTAATCTTTGCTACAATTCTAACAGGGGCGCAACTTGGTTTCCAAGGACCGCTGAGAGAGATCTTATATCTGACTGCGTTGAATGCTACAATAGAATCTAATAAGCAATATGGTTAAACACTTCGAATACTACTACTGATGGTACAAACTTTGAGTTCATAATCACTAGGCGAAAACTCATATCTCGGGACTTTTTTTCTCCACATCGCCTTTGCATTTTCGTCAACCTCACATGCAGTTTAGCCTCATGAATTTGGGAACACAACAGCACGTAAACCTGGTACGCCATGTGCCTCCACAAGAACGAATACCACCTTTCCATTTCCTAAGTGGTACAAATCTCACAGCCCTGCGTTTAATTTAGGGATATCGCATATGTTGTAAGAACTTTATAAGCGCTTAACAGTCCGTATTACGCCGGTCAGGATACAAAATAGTGTGTAACCCATTGTGCCACTGTACGTGCTGTTCTAAGAAAAGCACTCGTGTGCTGCCGAAATGCAAGAGCAAGGATTTTTGCCAGTCCAGCCACTACCAATACGAGATAGTAGCTTTTCAGGTTACACTCTCCAAGTATGTTATATATCACCAAATCGCTGATCTGAAAGTTGTCATCTGGTATCCGTGTAACATAAGCTAGTAGCGATATATGAATAAATTTGCGAATTTTCAATGTATCAACTGGATTTTGCATCTTTATACTCTTCTGAAAAAGAGTAAAGCTGCAGAAAAGCAGTATTTATGTCAAGCTTCCACGGAAATAAATCAGGATTGATGTAACGTCAATAAGTGAACACCGATAATGATACTACTGACTGGGCTGCTGATGTTAGCCTGCACAACCCCTGAATGATATTCAGCTGGGAAACTTTCTACGCGAGCCCTTGACTCCCTGCAAACCTAACCCATTTAGGCCTAGCCCAGGGGCACTTCAGATAAGCGAGTCAGATCATTCTTTTCAATGTAGGCACTGCAGCTGCAGGTAAAATGCAAGCTTTTTCGAAAATCTAAGCTTTCCCGGAAATCTGCTAGGTGATCTAATCTGTGATACTTGCAGGAGAAGAAGTCATCGGTTCTAATATCGAAATATCTGCTTCAATAAGCTATCTCAGCCTGAACCTGAATTCCTGAAATTCCAGCCATATGCAGTGCCAAAAGATTGGTCAGATTGGAATAAAGCAATGAAGTTCTATCTCAGTCTTTACTTTTAACTATTAACATATCTAATATGTTGGTCACGTGAAGAGAACGTGGTGATATTTTTAGTAACGTGTTTATTGAGGTGGGCAGGTCAGGTGTGTGCCTACCTAACCTCAAGTGGGCACGTACTAGCTATTTAAGAAGGCTTTATACTCCCTACTTTTAGGCTTATATTTAATTAAGACATTTTGAGTTATATTCTAATATAAAATATAAATTTTATAATTTGGATCGACAGTCAGAAGCAAAGTGCCCTTTCTTACGCACTTTACACGAATACCCTTCGATTTCATAAAAGCCTTCTCAAGCTCAGGTCTCATAGGAACTCTCTGAAAGACTGAATTCTTTCTCGTATTCAGTATTGGAGACTCGACTGCGAGTTTGATACTAATGTTCGTAGTTTGACAGTATTAGCAGCACTCAAAATAAGGTTATTTAGTCAGGTTTTCTCCATAAGGCGATCCACGTTGTATAACAGATGAATCAAGCCTTGAAAGGACAACGAAGCAACTCGGGTCATGACTGGAGCTTGGTAAAGCTGTCTTAGTTGTTGATAGAGTTCATCTCGAAGCGCCTCGTCATCGAATTTCAATGATCGAATTTCAACGGTCGGACTGTAGTGTGGAATTGAAAAGAAATCCCTGAAAGGATACATAGTTCTTATGGTAAATACCCCAAAGGTTCAGCTCGCGCCTCTTCTTTCTCGTTGTAATTTTGAACGACGTTTGCAATACTCTAAGAGGGACAAAAATAATATGAGATACTAAAGAGAGTTAGAGATGCCTTGATATAGCCTATATACCTTAGCTAATACGTCTCTGGGCGTGACTGGAGTAACTTTGGACCTGTTTTTGGTTGTACTAATTACCTAGTGCGTAGTTATTCCGGACTATAGGTACGCAGGTGAGATACTGAGTTGTGGGTGTTGTTACACGGCTCAGTGAATCCCCTCGCACTATCCTACCCTACCCGAATGCCACACTGGGATGTCATCGAAGAGCAGAAAACTATTGAATGTGGATGCTAGCCCTAAGGTTAGCCGACTGAGGTTGAAGTTCCTAATAACGCTCGATCTATCTGTACTGATGTTGGCAAACATTATGTCTAAGGGCTCGCCATCACTACTGCTGCTTGCTGGGAGATTCGACTAGTGCTAAGTCAGGTTATATATAGAGCATCTTTCTTTTTTAATATTTTCGTCTACTTTTCTTTTCTTTTTCTTATACATCAAGTCTCTAGATTCAGGTAGTTCGTTCACCTCGCGAAATTTACGCCATAGATCCATATATTATTCTTGAAGCCTCATCCAGAGTCTTTCCAATTGTACATTCACCAATCCACTCTCTCACATTAGCTATCGCGTCTTCCGGTGACCGTTTCCAGTTCATCAAAAAGCCCTGCACCTCAGCAGGGCTCAACAGTCCCTCTGGGATTTCCGAAGAGAAAGTGCGCGCCAACTTTCTCACTCGCTCTTCCGACTCTTTTTCCTCCAAGGTGGGATCTTTCGTCACATCGCTTATCGAGTCATCGTGGTCACTAGTACCACTACTGGTGAAAGCTTGGAGAAACATATTTTCTGCGTGTGCTGAAGTCGCCATGTCGAAATGGATGCGAACATCGACTCTGCCGGGGCGCAAGAGTGCTTTATCAAGAGCATCGACATGGTTCGTCGTCATGATCAGCAGCCGACCTTCCTGAGATGCTACGCCATCAATCACATTGAGGAGGCCGGATAGGGAGATGTGGCCGCCCATGTTGTTCATTTTCAAGCCATCCGTGTCATCATGATTCGATTCCTGCTGCTGTTGAGCAAGCTGCTTACGATGTAGGTGGACAGCATCTCGTGTGGCGGTTAAACCTGCGCTGTCGATATCCTCGAGCAGCACGAGACACCGGTCCGGAAGCTCGTCGAATAACTCGATCAGATCTTCTTCTGTGATGGAAGGTTCCGCAAGAGACAAGCAATAGACATCAAGGCTAAGATATCCCGCGAGTGCGAAGGATAATGATGTTTTACCCGTTCCGTGGTGACCGTGAAACAACTATGGAATCATAGTCAGATTTATGCAAAGAAAAATTAGATAGAAGTAGGTGTTTGCAAGAACAAAGAAGAGAGAGAAGAGAAAGAAGGAGGGAAGAAAAGTTTCATGCAAAGGAGACAAACTACACGTAGATGTTCGCAAGAACAAAGAATAGAGAGCAGTGAAATAGTGAGAGAAGTCTTACATAGCCCCGACGGTACGGGATTCCACGCTCTGCATACCACTTTCTCGAGCTGGGTTTCATGTATTCATGGATGTCTGCTACGAGCGCTTCCTTTTGATTAGGCCTTAGCACCACTGAATCCAGTGGCCGCGATTGTCGTCGTGCTGCCGTCTTCCAGACATTGCCTCCTTCTTTGCGCTGCCGTCGTGGTGCCGGGCGTCGGATTGTGGTCCTCTTTGCGCCTCTTTGGTAGAATTCTGCCGATGCTTCCTCGATGAGAGCTTTGATGGGCTTCGTCGTGCGACCCAAACAGAATAGTCTTCCCTCAATGAGCGAGGTGGGCATATCGAAGCCTTGGCTCGTCATACGTCTTAATTCACGCTGACGATACCACATGAAAAGCGTTCCCTTGTACCAAAAATACTCCGACATTCCCAGCGATGTTTGGTAGCGCTGCGGCTGTCGATCTCGAATGTGACCGGACGGCGGGACGAACGCACGCGTCGGGTCCGTATCAGGTACAAGCAGACTCGAAAAGTCGATGTCTTGATGTCGTCGACTGGGCGGCACCGCGATTAAACTATGGGAATCATGTCCAATACCGCGGTGCGCCATCCATTCCATCACCCAGAAATATGTGTCGACGTCCGACGCAATTTGTACGTCACATGTCCCGAAGCGGATCACGAAGCTGAACAGCTGGCTCTTTAAAAACGTGAAGGACTTGATGAGCGCAAAGATGAAAAAGGCAATGGAGACGAGCAGCGTGATATCAAACCCAAAGGTCTCGAGTAAAAGTCTCGAAATGGTGCTGTAGCCAGGGATAAAAGCCTCGAGTAAGTTGGTCGGCAGCTGCACAAACGGTTGCGAAGATGTGAGATTGGCAGGTAAGGATATTAAGGGCGTGCTTAGAAATGAATTCATCTTTTTTTGGCTGTTTGTGTTTTCAGTTTGTGGCTTTTTTGCGTCAAAAGGTCAGAAAATTAAAAAATTACTATATTAAGCTCATCTTAGAGGATCTCAAAGGATGGTGGCAAAGGTGTAGGTGCCTAGGTACTAAAAGGTTGAGGCAGCCTCCAAAGTCATGCACAGAAAAAAACCAACAACCAACAGTCAGCAACCAACAACCTATCAACTACAGCGTTGGGGTCCAATAACACGCTCCGTATTGAATATCCGCCACGTAAATTCAGTTAGTTGAATAAGGCAAGAATATATCCATGACTTGATTAGAAAACTCAACATTATACAAGCCACTAGACCACTTGACATCTGCTGTTATCAAAATCCTCATTAAGAAAATCATCGGTCACTAGCAAACCGAGATCTGTTAGGTTGTTTCCTGCACCCGTATACCATCCATTTGGCATGGGCCCTGAACCATATTCTAGCATTCCCATCAAATCGAAATCTATTTCATGGTCCCGCTGCAAGCTACCTCCACTTACAGCATGTATTGTTTCTTGTATTCCCTCCTTTATTTCCAAAATACATGGCCAGACATCTTTGATGGCTTCCATAACGTCCAGAATTTGAGCCATTGGCTTGGATAGATCCTTGTCATCCCATGATGACTTGTCCAAATATCTTTTCATCAACAACACTCCTGCTGCTGCCGATAGCGTGTGCACAATATTAGAGGGAGAAACTGAAACTTATAAAACCTCCCATAACTTCGAATTAGTCTCAGAATTGCTGCCAAAGACTCGTAGCAAATTTCGACATCTTCACTATTACGTACGGCATCGCCATCAAGATGCTGACGAGATGGTCTGTGTAGAATAATCATTCCGGTGTGAAAGAGCAGATGGAGATGGAGGACATATGGAGGTACTTGGCCCACCGTCCACTGATTCCAATGCAGTTTCTGGGGTAGTCGGGCCATCCATTCCATCAATGATGCATAAATCTTATTTTCAGTTGCTGCTACAGCTACTGCGTCTACTTTATGTAAACAATTTTCAAAGACGTCAACAATCATAGTGTGAAATATTTTTGCAAGTTCTGCCTGGTCTGTGAAGGCGCCAACCAAACAGACGCCATCCTCAAATGCAGTAGCAGAAGTTCCTTTACAAATATATGTATCAGTAGTCTCTCCCATTCCGGCGGATAGGGTATTTTTATTGTATTTCGAACATCAGCTTCATGGGGATACAAAGCTGGAGGACGACCGAAGTAAAGGCTCAACTGCTTGTCGACAATGAAAGCGGCCCAATAGACGCGTCTGAGTATTTCCCGGTCTATGGACGAGTCAGTAGCACTGTTCCAATTGTTTGGATCCAGATGTAATCCCATTTCATGCGCTAATTGGCAGGCCATGCCACAGAAGAGCCAGCCTTTTGAGCCTCGACCCTGCCCTATCTCCATCTGGCCTAGCACAAGTAGAGACTGTAGAGTAGTAAGTTCCGGAAGCTCTAGTGAGTCATATAGCAGACCGGTAGCCTGTTTAGCGAATCCAGTAGACAGTGTCCGAAGTGAGGAGTCCTCTGAGATAAGTGCTGCTGCGGCACAGATAGAAAACATCAGCATATCAGAGTAGTACGGACCGCCACCAGCAGCCAAGTCTCGCAAGAAGTACTCGCGATATATGCACATGTTGTATTGGTACAACTTCTGAAAGTAAATTCTCATCAAGCCGCGACAAACATCGCCATTGGGATTATAATCGAACCTACTAGACTCTGAAGAGTGGTTCAGTCGAGAAACTGGTCTATACTCGAAATGTCCAATTTGTTGGGATGCAGGTGTTAAACTTCGAGTGTTGTTGCCTGTGAATCCTCGACTTCCACTACCAGTAAGTTGAATTTCAAATAGACTAGTACCTCTATAAAATTGAGTGGCCTTTCTCTTTGTACAAAGTTTTCTCATTCGACCCTGCTGAGCCCGAGGTGCCACAGGATAGTCGACGCGCGCAGAATGCGAAGAGATTGGGGACCCAAGCTGGACGTGTTGATTCAGAGCTGGGCGAGCCGCTGCCAGAAGCTCACTTCTTGGAAAGTCATCGGAATTTGAGAGTCTCTGAATTAAAGACGCTTGCAGTGTGATCTGGCTCTCGAGTGCTTGTACATGCTTTCTGGTTGCTGGCCTTTAGTTCTTTTATCAGTATATGTAGAGACATTCAAGAGATAACTCAAGCAACATACCTTTGTCTCTCCCCACCTCCAGGAAAACTACATTCTTCCTTGGAATTTATACACTTAGAGCACGGTAACCGTCTATCGCACTTGATCTAGTTATTCTATGAATATAAACTCTTGGCACACTGTTCTCGATCCAGGGTTTACGCACTTTCCGTTTACGGCACCTCTTGCAACTTATGTCTAGTCAGCATATCTCAATGAAATAGCGATGCCACGTCTAAAAGAGTGGACGTAGTTTTACGCTATGCTGAGGATTTCAGGGCCAGGGTGAGGCGTGGAGGAGTCTCTTTGCATCTTGATTGGGCAAAAGAATGATGAGTAGAGTAAGTCAAGTATGTCGAGTCTCGAAAGCGGAGTCAATTGTTGCATTTTTACAGAATCATGGATTCGGTCATTGAGATCCGGCGAGTTGCTCGACGGGTCCGTAAGGATTGATGATAAGGTTGCTAGTACTTCGACATGGAGGTGGAAGTCCGTTTCCATGATGACTCTCCATCAATTTCTTGGCTGGGATAAAGATAAGAGCCTGACTCGCTATCACCGTCACCCCAACAAAGCAAACATGGGATGGCGTATAGTGTAGCACTTTATAAGATTCTTTCCATAACATGCTGTATCTGAAAAAGAGCTACTGTGGACCTACACGGACTCATCTTTCAGTCCATAGTAATCTTCATAATCTCCACCTAGAAGCCGATCTTGCACAATTCATTCCCTCTATCACAATGTCTTAGCTAAGCCTATCTTTCCAACTTCAATACACGCGTTTGCCGTAGTAGCTATGCACAAATAGATGGGAATATATCAGTTCATAAATATCTCTTAGAATCGGAACCAGGTTTCTCCCATTGTCAACATTCGTAACATATTCTCCTGCTCACGTGATCTCCAACCATCATGTCATCCAAAGGTCAAGATGTTGTCCTCGACAACAAAATAGGGACCAGCAGTGAGCTGAATGGTGACGATGTTATCTCAGGAAGCTCTTCTGAGCTCTATCCTGATCCTATCTTACAAAAGAGAATTCTACGCAAACTCGACACTTACCTCGCACCTCTTTTCTGCGCTCTCTACTTCCTGTCTTACTTGGATCTAAGTAACATTGGGAATGCTGCTATTGCCGGTCTCAAAGATCAGCTTAAACTGAGACGAGGTCAATACAGCACGGCCGTGAGTGTCTTTTTCGTAACCGACGTGGCTTGCATGTTCCCTCTGGTTATGGGAATGAGAGAGCTCAAGACACACCGATGCATCACCATCATGGCATGTGCCTGGTCGCTGGTCACAATCGGAACAGCTTTTGCTCGGTCATACGGCTCTTTACTTGCATGTCGTCTTATCCTGGGGATATGTGAATCTGGCTTCTTCCCTTGCATTAGTCTCTATATCGCAATGGTATCAACCGGAAGGAACAGGGACTCCGGTTTGCTTACCCCTTTGCTGCAACATCATTCTCTGGGATGTTTGGGGGTCTTATCGCCACAGGAATTACTAGAACTGGGACAGTCGGAGGATTACAAGCCTGGAGCTGGCTGTACATCATTGAAGGTCTTTTCTCGCTTCTTGTAGTACCATGGGCCTGGTATGGGTTGCCAGAATATCCAGCCAAAGCCAAATGGTGGACCCCCGAAGAAGCTGAGGCGATGGAATAGCGCGAGGCCCAACGAATTGAGTACATGGGCGCGGAAAAATTCGATTGGTCGCAAGTCAGATCTGCGATGAAAGACTGGAGGCTCTACACAGGGTATGGGTTATTCTTCCAACACACTGCAGGAAAAGAAAACTACTGATAACATTAGTGCTCTGATTCAATTCTTTCAAGATATAATTTTGTATGGTTTCAGCACTTTCCTGCTTTCTATTCTTCGCCTTGGCCTAGGTTTCTCTGCGTTGCAGGCACAGTACCTGAGTGTACCTGTGTACCTTTTAGGCGGTATATCGTTCTTCACTGCTGCTATGATTGGTGATAAGTATGGTCTTCGAGGTACATGTATCCTCGTTCTCGGCGTTTTTGCTGTCGTTGGATATACACTACTTGTCACTGTGAAGACCAACGGAATAAAATACTTCGCTTGCTACTTGATTACACTCCCACTCTACTGTGGACCTGGTCTTAACGAAACTTGGATTGTCAATAATACAGCACCGCATTACCGACGCGCAACCGCACTGGGAATCTCTCAAGCAGTTGGAAACATTGCTGGGATTGTCGCACCCCAAGTTTACCGATCAGCCCCGTACCTGTTGGGACACTATGTTTCACTTTGCTCGGCTGTAATTTGTATGATTCTAATATCAATCCAAATTATTCATTTCAAAATCCAAAATAACAAGAAGGACCAAATTCTGAGAGGCGAGAAAGAAGATGACCGCAAAGGGACCACTGCTGAGGACAACCTGGATTTTAGATATGTTTATTAGAGAGCTAGGTGGCTGGGAGGAATAATGTATATCCTGCGAGGGAAACTATTAGCTCTTGTAGTAAAGCTGTTGTATTAGACTATTAGGGCAATCCAGAAATATTGGGAATGCTAATAACATACGGAGATTATTAATAAATATATTTGAATTGAATTCTAAGAGCAATTTTATCCCTTTTCAGAGCTGGCTCAAATTAGAAGGAGTTAGATGTGCAGAGTTAATAGCATATTGGTTGAATATTTCTTTGAGTATCAGTAGTCCCAACAGGTTTTTAACTTCTCTAGGATGGCCGTAAACTAGTGAACGACAACACGTTTAGAACAAGTGTTACCTTCCACATGCTGTCATTAAGAAAAGAGTAGTATGAATTAACGCACCGCGCCGAGGTATACTGCTAGTGTATAATTGACTTTACTGTACTATGCAGCAAATTTAATAATATCATCCTATGTTGTGAATCAGAATATCACAAGTAGGGATATGGCTTCTCCATCGGGCCATTTTGTACCGCAAACGAAGATATCAACGACCCATCAATCGCGTTTGCTCTACCCTCTACCCTACGGTTATGGATGATGTAGTAAACTATCCATGTGGCCGCAGAATGCCGTAAAGACATGACCTGTACATGCTATTTGATATCTAGGAAATATAAAGATATCTAATCCCCAGTATATCGCTTGCGGAATCATATAAATAGGGAGATAGCAGTAGGTAGCAGCATAAGGGGGATCTGTAATAGATGATATTATAATTCAATATAACGATAGAGATATATATCATGTCGTATCAAGTTAAGATGTCATTCTCCAAACAATTTAGCACCAGCATATGGCCCGGCGCATGACCCATTACAGTGCCCTCTAACGAAGCTCTCATAACTGCTTCTTGCGGTGTAACTCCACATCCCCAGAACAAAGGCACGTTATCCTCATCCCCAAACACACTGCCCATGGCGGCCCCATCCATGGTTAGAGGCGCATCTCCCCACTGAGGCGTATCTATGTCTTCAATCCCGAGCCTTTTCACCGCATCCCATCCCCATGCCACACATTCGCCGTGCGTAGGAATATATTTCCGTGTAATTGCACGGATCTGGTCGATATCTTGCTGTGGGTATGGTCGCATCGACACTACGTATGTCCCACCCGTGAATGCTCCAGCTGGATTCAATGGAATATTACTACGGTACATAGGCACATTACGATGGAGCAAGGCATGGCGGGGATGGAAGCCAGATCGTACCAATGCCGACTCGAAACTATAGCTACAACCAATGAGGAACGCGACATGATCGGATGTCCATTGAGAAATGATATCAGGAACCTTTTCTTGCACTAGCTTTGAGTTTTGGTAGATGTTGTAATTGGGACAATCCGTACGAAGATCGAGAGACGCGGCGATTTGGGAACCGGGAATGGTAGGTATGTTGGATTTGACATTTTGGAAATCCCCCGAACAACGGGACTCCGCAATCAAAGGACACAGCACTGGATTACGTGCACAGAGGTCACGGAAGTCAGCTGCATACTTCGATGGGAGGATAATTAAATTCGCTTGTAAGTGTGAGGGCGCGAGTCCGGAAGTTGACTTTGTGTGCTCGTTCTTCCTGGAAGCTAAGCGTACTTCGATGCCTGTTTGAAGTTTCACGGCCGACAAGCTTGGGAGTTTTTTGATCCTAGCAATAGTTGTGACTGTGGTTGACATTGCATTAAAGTTGGTTTATAATGATACGTAAGGAGGAATCTTCACAATTTGAGAGGAAGTCGGTCGAAAGTATTCTATCATCAAGATGATTGATGTAGAGCGTGCGAATTAAATATTCAAGGATATAACATAATCTCTGGAAGTTATCCCACCTCAAAGTGGAAACGTACCTATTATATGATTAGAAGTGCCCCTAGAGGCTGATTTTTTAGTTTTAGTTTCGCAAATCTGCTTCAACAAACCCGCCCGTCATAGCATGATGTGCAGTTGGCGAACTTCCCGGTTAGAAAAGCATTGTCACGGAGGTGGAAGTGTCCTCCACCCTCTTAATCTAGTAAGCCCACTTCTCGCCACAAGCGAATGTGTGCGGACTTGGAACTCCGCCATTCACCTTTTTTGTTTAAATCTCAACTCTATCAAACTTGACTTTATCTTTGTTATCTCAACACTAAAATAACAAAGCTTAACATCTTTCTTTTCCATAATACGAAGATTTAATATCAATCCAAATATTTAGGTCATACTGATAAACCTGAGACATATAGCTAATTTACACAAAAGTCTGTTCTGCCTCCCAACACTACTGGGTCTATCTTATCTTTGTTTTCACTCCATTTGGAACATCTTGACTTCTTTCGTAGCTATCTAGATCTTCTCTCAACGAGTTTAAGCAGATTGTCGACATGCATCCTTGCACGAACATGAAGAGAGCAATAACATGGGAATAAGTCCAAGAAAGCTTGTTTTTGGGCGGGTTATGTAGTTGTGTAGAAAAGGCAATATTAATGAATTGGTGAAATTTTGTGGGGAACCAGCAGTGATATTCGACTTCAAACGGCCACATTGTAACAGCATTTTTCTAATTGGACAGATGGTCAAAGGCGCTTGGTCCCATCTCCAACTCTCGTTTTAACACATCGAGATACCATACCGCGTTACCCGTGGGATCAAGCTCCGTGCTGGTGTAGCCATTTCCTAAGTACGAGAAACGATTCCCGTGATACTCCACATCAAAGTCCTCGTATCTTGGCTCTTTCAAAACTTCAAAGTAGTGCAGACGGCTACCCGGCCAGACTGCAGTCACTGGCCCGTGCGTTTTGCCATTCTTGAACCACGAACTACCAAGAGTTTATATATGAGCTCAGTTTACAATGTCTGTGAGAAGAAAAAAAATTGACACCAAGAAAATCGAGTGATATATACCTGCATTTAGTTGACCAAGCTGTCCGTTTTAATAGCTCATGCGTGTGGTTATAAGCATCTTTCATAGCAGCCTCTTTAGGCTGTAGATACCTGATTGATGTGCACTGCATGTGGGTGATGACTTTGAACATATAGCGTGTATGCCATTCAAGGATGGGCATAATAGAGCCATGAGACACGGGTCCATTTGCAGCAATGAAGTCTTGAGAATCCAGTCAGCTGTGGGCCGCCTTGGCATGATATATATTTGTAAGGAAATTAAGCTTACAAAACATGTTTGGGAAGCCACGCGTCATGATACTGAGGTAAGCAGACGGGAAATCTCCCCACGTTTCTTTCAAGGTTTTGCCGTTTTGCCCGATCATTTCGTAGGCTGGTGAAGCGACGTTAAAACCTGTAGCGCAGATAACAACATCAACTTTAATTTCATTGCCCTGGGAATCAATGATGCCATCTTCGGTGAATTCGCTCGCAGATTCAGTTATCACTTCGACGTTTGGGCGACGTAGCGATTTCAAATAGTCAGAACCTGGTGTCATGCGACGGCATCCCAATGCAAAATCTGGAATAAGAGCTTTCGTAAGAATTGGATCTTGCCCAAGTTGATCTTCCATGCTTTTTTTTACGTAGTCACGAGACGACTTCTGATCCACACTATTAAGATGCATCTGCGACATTAGTTCAACAATTCAATAAATATGGAAAGGCTCAGGCATTACCAGTGTGAAGCGTTTGTTTAGCTCGCCTTCAACATCTCGACAGTACTGATCTAAAGCAGCTGGGTTGTTTACGAAGTCTTCTTTCTGCTCTTCGGTATCTTTGGCGCCAATAAGTATGTGAAGAGGAAAAAACCGTGGAATATAAACACTCACACTCAAAATTTACACCACCTGGTGCGGCATATTTTGCACCAAAACCTGCAGTAATCCAGACAGGAGAGCGAAGAAATGGATAAAGCTTTTTGACCTTGTTCTGGATAGAAGGAATAATTTGTACTGCAGACGAGCCCCCGCCGATAACAGCAACAACCTTGTCTGTCAAATCATATTCGTCGTCCCAAGCAGCACTGTGCATCAGTTTTCCTTCGAATAAGTCTATCCCAGGTATATCCGGGTACTTCCACGAACTGTTAGATAATCAGTGACTTGGATTGAACATTGCATGGAAGGGAAGGACTTTAAGATTCCGTGACAACTAGCTAGAATTTCCGCCGAGTCCACAAACACGGTGCCATCTTGTCTCATGATTGTAACCTCCCAAATTGACTGCTCTTCGATCCATTTGGCTTGTTTGACCGTGTGATTAAGCGAAACGTATTTCTCGATGCCGGTCTCCACAGCCCATTTCTTCAAGTACCGCCATATTTCTTCAGCACCACTGTAATAACTCGTCCACTCAGGATTTCTCGCAAAACTCCACTGGTATGAGTGACTTGGTATGTCACAGGTACAGCCCGGATATCGATTCTCCAGCCATGTACCACCGATATCACTGTTCTTGTCGTAGACATTAATTGTGACGTTCTCGAGCTGTCGTTCCGCCTTGTACGCTATTTGCAAACCCGAGGCCCCTGCGCCGACTACAATCAAACGCATCGGTCGCTTGGTAAAGGCTGGAGCTTCGGGAATGGCATAGTTTGAGAATGACTGGCGGTAGAATTCGTTTTCATGCGGAGCTGCAGACCCGTTGCTCGGCTCATCATTTAGGAATTGTGGTTTGAGCGAGAGAGAGGGAAGCTGGTCCACAGAAGAAGACGTCATAATGAAGTATGAATAGATAAGTTTGTTGGACTGTTGAGCTGGTTTTGTTAATGCTTGCGTAGACCTACAAATCGTTTATTCTTATATTAGCTATCGTACGGAGTACTCTCTTGGTCTTGCTTTTTTGGAAGTGATCCTGTGATTTTGCGGCCCGAGATAGGCGTCTTCAAAGACATTTGCAAGAAAACCCCTCATCTGCTTGCAAATCCTAGCCGCCTAGCAAATAATACAAACTTTCTAGACCATTTATCTGGCTTGCATGTGCATGTGACAGATATGGCCGGGGATTTGTTGATTTGCTGACTGGGCAAGCGATTAATGATAGCCGAGAACCGACCGAAATATACTTTCTAGGTATGATGAGTGAACATATGGCTTTAGTGACCTGATTACTTAAGGAGAATATTGAGAATATGGCCTCAACTATTTAGATATAGTACAGTCACTCATGGTAATAAAAGAAACTATATATCAAATACATTGTATGAGATAATTGACCGTACATCATATAGTCACGTGATTAAAGTCACGTGGTGTATGTAGTAGCCTTATTGGGATTGGTTGTTGATCATCAACAGTTGGTTCTCCTTGATCTTCAAAATATTAATCCATTCCTGTCTGGAAGCTGTCGAGGAGGTTTTCTGGACGAGCCTAAGTCATATATTCTGTGGGCACGCCCCCCCAAAAAAGAATGGTAAATGAAGCAACAAGTTGGTTGCCTCCTGCATGGTTTTGGAAAACGATTCCAAACCCTTTTGGATATTTAATAAGATTTATGCATCATTAGAATAACCGAGTATATAATAAGCCTTCATTACTATGTATAAAAAATCGTACTTCTGAGTTCTGTGTACGTGTAAATTACTCATCAAAGTGCAAAAGGTGAAAAATGATAAAAATACAATAAAAAAACATACAACAGTAGGGATTCGCTGGTGGTCACCCACCCAACTACTAGTCTACCGATCTAAGGCTTGTGTATGGCAGAGCGGACGGGATGCCCAATTCTCCTTAGTCTATGGTCGTATGTATCAGTTCTTGTAAAGTCTATGTTCATATAGAGAAAGGATTGTGTAATCTGCGGGCGGGTTGACAACGTTACCGTGCTCGAGCCGTGCAGCGCCGTCGTCCCTAGTCGTGGTCCCCTCGCTAAATTTAAGGTTAACCATAATCTGGGATGTCACCTTTTGGATGTAAAACCGATGGAAGAGGCCTAGTACGCTCCACTTAGATGCCTAAAGATTAAGACCAATGGCCATGTTTGAGGTTCATCGGAACAAAAGAGGCGCATTATGGTTCTTTGCTATTGTCTCTTACTCGCTACTGGTCTGTATGGTAAACTAAGTCTTGTCAAATCATGGCTTTACACCTTCAGACTACATATTCCCCGTACTGATGCATTCTGGTTTTGTGCATAGGGGAGCGACCAACTGTGCCGTAGCCTAGACGAAGACCTTGTATTGGCAGAGAAGTCATTGTCTTGTCAATAATGGTAACACGCCTTCTTTGATCACAGCTGCCAGATAGGGAAGCCTCTCTAATCCGCTGATTGTTGGTAGAGTGGTTGAATCAGGATTCGCCGAGCTCAGTTCTTGCCATAGATTGTTTAGAATGCTTTGGTTGGAGACCGCATAGAACAGCATCACACACAATCGCCGGATGTGGTCTCCAATGTTGCTGTTATGCTACCACCAGCCTCATACGTGAGCCGCCACAGTTGCATTTCTTCAGCCGGCAGTTTTGCGAATTGTGTCGTCTTGCTGAAGAACCTTTTGCTTCGAGAGAAGATTTAGAGAAGCGCGGCGTATGCAATGGGTAGTAGAATCGACCGCGGAGAACAGGGCGCTAGGTGAGCCGACTGACACTTGGCTCATAACGGCTTGTCAATGTCCTGGCTAGTGGAATAGATCACTTCGTAAAACTCTGGATTGTTAAAGTCTAACTCGTCAGGAGTGATGTGAATAATTGGGCCTAAGTTTCGCGACACAATGAGATTAGATGTGGTGCGAAGGAACATGCAGGCATTACTAATTTTCTTATAAAGCTCTTCTATTATGAACATGGACTGTCCCCCTTCCTCCTTGCAGTCCCTCGAACAATTGATAATAGATCTCATACCACCCAGGAGCTGCGGCAAGCTTTGGACCCGGATGCCGTCGCTATTATCATATTGACAACCTGTCGGAGAAGATATTGACGAGAGTTTGAATGGGAGTTAAAGATTCGTATTATCCAATTTCTTTTAGCAATCTTTCTTTTCTTTGGATGTTTTTATCAGCTTAATGAGTGCACAGGGTGAAATTCCATATCATGAGATCTGGAAAATATAATATGGAATAACAGACCCGGCAACACCTTATGTTCTTACCAGACAGTCTTTTACATATGTCACTTCTAAGTGCAATCAAAATACTATATCAGGGAAAATAAAATATATAAATCTCATTAACTACAAGTCATCACACAAACAACCAGAACTACCTGCGTTTTCATCGCCCGATTTAGGCCATATGTCGTCCAGACCTTTCAATGTGACCCTTAATAGTTTTGATTAATGATTTCACTTTCATTTCAGATCGGTTGAACGACGACACAAAAGATACTCGCTCAGAGCCCCTCGACCTATTTCCAACTTGTACTCTCACGAATCCGAAGAAACAGCCACGTTGGGAGGATGACTGATCACTTGAAGTCGCTATACTTATCCTGGCACCACTCCCAGAACCTGGTGCTTTCACCATTGGTGGTACCTTCATTGATATCTGCACGACTGTGGACCTTCACCAGATTGCCCCACGGCCAGATATAAGAGCCATTGTTGTTCTCCGGAGTAATCTCGGAAGTAAATCCAGAGTACAATTCGGTATATGCACCCATTTTCGGCTCATAGAGAATCCGATTGACGAAAAGCATCATCAGTCCCGGTTGATGTCTGTAGAACTCGGACTTCAGATTTCCAGGGTTTTGGCAGACGCTAATGACATTGTCTTTAGCGTACCTCTTGGCACATTCAACCGCAAGCCAGTAGTTTCCGACCTTAGAGGCGGCGTAGTCTGGAAAAGGATCGGTGGATTCGCCGGCTTCGATGAGCTCAAAGTCAATGCCGCCTTTCGGTGCTTTTAACTCTGTTATTGCTGAGCCGGTCCATACAATGCGAGCTGTCCCATTTTCCTTGGCGGCATTTTTAATGTGGGGAAGAAGCAGTTCAGTGAAGAGAAGTGGAGCTACGCAGTTGATGCCGATATGTCCTTCGATTTTCTGCTCGGTCGACAGGCCTTTACCGGCTCCAACCCCCGCATTATGCCACAGAATATCCAGCGTGTTCTCTTGTTTTGCAAATTCAGCTGCTGCAGCTTTTACCTTAGCCAGGTCGGCAAGGTCATAATATAAGTACTTGAGCGTTGCGGGAGTAGTTGTTGTAGATGAGGTCGAGATAATCTTTTCGATAGCCTCCTTCACACGCTCTTCCGAACGGCCTGCCATGTAGATTGTAGCGCCTGATGGATACAGCATTTTTACAAGCTCATAACCCACTCCTGTATTGCTACCAGTGACAATGAAGACCTTGCCAGCCTGGCTGCCAACATCATTTTCGGTGAAGCCAGGTTTGGCGGGGACATACTGAGCGTAGAGAGCCTTGACTAAAGACATACTGAAAAATTGTCGACTGACGCCAAATTGATGTTGGAGAAGAGAGTGATAATGATTCAGATGTGAGTTAGTAAGGTGCTAAGGTGCAGGCTAGTGAGGTAGCTTTTCTTAAGGTGATTTGTTCAGATAGGAATGCGGGGATGGGGGGAGTTCAGTCTATAGAGCTATGAGAATATAACTTTATAACAATACTTACTGTGTTGGTACTACAAAGTGATCTAATTGGTATGCATGCCTCACATGCCTGTATTCCAACAGTTCCAACATTAAGCGAGATGCCATCATAATACCCCCTGGGGATCCGTTTCTCCTCATATGATAATCACACACCCACGCTAGTTACCGTTTGTAAGGATATCCTCACTCACTTCAAGGTCGGCACTGCCAAAGAGGCTAAGAAGCTTCTCGATAGTTGGGATAAGGAATTCAATTATGATAAGTATGAAATAACTTTGAATCCAAGTTGCAGTTCTATTGCCAAGATCAGACTTCTCAATTTGTGAATACTGCGTAGCTCTGAACGCGAGCAGGATTGGAAACTGATGCCTAAAACTGTCAAGCGCCAACCTATTTACGACATTGATACACGATAGAATTCAGCATACGATATAGTCCAGAAATTCCTTGATTTGCTGCCAGAATACGCTGCTTTTGTACAGTCCCACGATCAGGTCAGATATCTTCCTTCCGAGTGCGAGATTGTAGCTTTGCGCCAACTGGCCTTCGTTTTGGCGCCATTCAAAGACTTGACTTTGAAGGTATCAAAAGAAATGCCTTCCTTAGTTCGATCTCTTGAGCTTTACTGGGATTTGAACGACCTTCTCAAGCAAGTTATGACAGGCGCTAGCGACTACTCTCAACTTAATCAATCACTTCGCGATGCTTTCAAAGCTGGCCAAAAGAAGTATATGGTCTATGCCAAGAAACTAGAATCGAATTCGATGATATACGCCGCCCATATCCTCGATCCTCGTTGCAAAGTATCCATAATCAAGAATATAATGCCTATACAATTCGACCAGATTATCGATGATGTCAAGGACTACTTCAAGACCGAATGGCCCGCTGTTGCTGGAAAAGATGCACCGAATTTGGAACATAGCCTGCTAGAATTAGGTGCTAAGCGCCCTTTTGGCATGTCAATTCCCCAATGGCATGGGGTTCAAGCCAAAAGGGAACGAGAGGCTGAGCTTTTCGTCACATGGGCAATTTGCGAACTTGATCGTTGGATTGGAATAGATCCCGAAGAATATATAGAAGTGCCTAGGTTCGATCCTCACTTTATTCGCAACTGGTGGAAAGTTAACAGTTCTCTCTGGCCTCATCTCGCCGTCGCTGCAAGAACTCTACTGCCTTGGGCTGCAGCAGAGGCTGACTTTGAACGTTTATTCAGTTATTGCTGGGACGAATACGGGATACGGCGACATGCTTTACACTCGAATACTGTTAGGATGTTGACTCTACTGCGTAGCAATTATTAGTCGGAGGATAAACTCGATCAAGAACAGATTCAAGACGCAATGAAGCTTGATTTGACGTTTGGATCATGTTTCAGTAATCTCTTTCATCCTGACAGAATTGATAGCCATGTTCCAGGTATTTGCTCTCCTTTATTCCATCTTTGTACCTTAATCTAACGAGAATTTGGAATCGACCCCGATATCTCTCGCTCTCCCCGTATACGAATACCATCTCTTTTTACGGGCCTCGATAACCCTGCGTCTACGGATCCAAACGCTATACCCCGTCGCCGGATGGTTTAATTGGAATTGTCTAGTTTTGAATGGAAACTTTTTCTATAAGTAGCGCATCAATTAGAGCAGATATTAGGGCCAAAATACTACATTTGAGACGCAGAAACAATGATTTTCACGAACTCTTCACGAACTTTTTTACTTCCCGAAATCAGGCCTCGAATTTGACGAATCAGAGGCCAAGGATAGCGAATTTACCAGCTAAATTTCGTGTTCAAACTCTTCAAAAAAATTCAAAAAAATTCGTAAAATTCCTCTTCATTTCACAGCCCTAATCGTTAGTGAGAAGTTGCCTAGGCACCAACTCTCCCCAACTGATTCTTTAAATATTTCAAAGCATCCATGACCTGCTGACAGAGAGGCAAAGGGAACTCTACCTAGCAGATCCGGCGTGCACGAATCTGCTGTCTAGGATTGCTTGTCTTTAGTCCTGTACTTATATTTATTTCATCTTTGGTGTCTCTCCTTGAAAATGGATCTTGCTTCTATCTTCTTCGGCCTCTTTCCTGGACTGCTTGTACCTACTTTGACGAAGGTGGTGCAACAGACTCGGAACATATGGAAACGGACACGAAGGCTTTCAAATGTCTACCTTTACATGATTTGGGTAGAAGCGATAGTGAATCTGATATTCTCTCTCACGACATATCTGTACCTATGTGGCGTTATCCCGGACAGGTGAGTTTGGCCCGCATTTTATTAAATTTTAGCGCTGATCGGATGCTTTTAGTCTTGCATATTACTTTGGTACTGGTTAGTTATTTATACACAAACATTAAAGCGGCGCGCTTCCTCAACTGACAAAGGCCAGTAACATTATGGGTGATTCAGACCTAGCTCCTTTCGCAAATCATCGCTAATCGTGTTGCCTTGATCATGGTCGACAAACGCAAAACCCGGCTCCTGAAATGGGCCCTCGTTATCCTCGTTGGCTGCGTCAACATCTCTGTCTATTGTATTTGGATCCCTGCGCACATTCCATCAGCTACCCTAACCATGGTAGTTCTCAACAACATCTGGGAATGGATTGAGAAGAGCCTTTTCCTTCTCATTGATTTTGGACTCAACTTGTACTTTTTTGTATCTGGTGCGATCCCAGCTCATTAAGGGTGGATTGACGAAGTACTGGCGACTTTTCAAATTCAATGCAGCAATTGTTGTGGTATCCTTGTCTATGGACGCTTTGCTCCTTGGGGCTGCTGAGCCTGCCGAACCAATTTATGTAAGTTTCCGCCTGGCACTCCCCTTCTGTAATTTGTGGCCGTTTGTGAATCGTACTAGTCTCTCCGAGATCCCATGGCACAGCCATCACCCATTTTTTGTTCCTGCTGAATGAGAACTGACTTGATGATTTCAGCTACATCCAATTTGTTCCCGTCGCTTATATCGTTAAGCTACATATCGAGCTCACTATGGCGGACCTCATCTCAAAGTCGCGCGCAGCAGTGTTGCTAAGCGAGTTGATGATCGGTATTCTGGTGGCAATCACACATCCAATCGCACTTGTCGCACTTGTCGCACTGGCTGTACCGCCGCCGAGCCAGCAATGCCGCAGCCTGCTAGCTGCTTTGCTCACCCGGTGAGGATAAAGACAAATATTTCTGGAGGGACGGCGGATAGCGTTCGGGATGAGGATCAAGCCGCAGGCACTATGAAGACGATGACTACGGTTGTGGAGTCGGAGAGTAGTGAGGATTTAGTGCCGAAGGATATCAGGTGAAAGCAAAGCAAGTCACGGGTTCACGTCTTATAAATCCTACTATGCCAACGTCTCAGCTTCACCGTAAGACTTCATTCCTGACCACCGGCCCTTATTCGAGACAGATTCCTAATATGCAGTGTATGTAATGTTCTTTGACGAGGACATGCCTCAGCAGAGCTGTAGCAGCCAATTCATAATCCAGCCAGTTCATCATAAATATGCTTGTTTGCCAAAGAATGCATTGTTTTATGAACAATTTGTCACCGAATTAAATGCACGACATAGAGCTAAACATCACCATGATGATTCTTTGGATTACCAGGATAAAGATAACTTAACTTACCCAATATAGCTAGGTTTTATTTCAGTTTAATAAGCTACAAAGACTTATAAACCTCCCTTTCCAATTCCATAAAAAGTTCAATGGACTTTGGATCCCCACTTGGCATTAATTGCGAGAAGTAAGTAGCAGCAACACCACTTTCACGATCAACCCACTGTCTCTTTGTCAATAAAAAGCTCTGACGTTCTAACACTAGAATAAATTGAACTTACCCAGAACAGATTGGGCATGCCTCCCCACTGCATAGCACCGACTAGCCTTCCGGTGGCTAAAGGTTCCATGTTGAGTAAACCACCAAATCCAAAATTGACTTTCAGCCCATCCGGTAAGTTCCCAGCGAGAACGGATTTCATTTGCGGGACCTTGAGTACATTTTCTAGGTGGATAGGGTCAGATAGCTGCGGCTTGAACATTTCGTCAACAGTGGCCGGCTTGAGAATTCTATCATCGGAGCGTAGGAAAGCTTCTATAACTTTCATGTAATCGGGAGCTGTTGTATACACCCCTATGCCGCCGCAATCATCTTGTGCAGGACTGGCAAACAGTGGCGCTGGCATAGCCTCAACATGACCGGCAGCATTTCGAACTGACATGTCGACTCTGCGTTTTTGTAAACCTGGGTTCTTGTCAATATTGAAGGTTGTTGAGTTCATGCCCAACGGCTGCCAGATGTTCTTTTGCATGTATTCACCCAACGAGATGCCTCCGTTTAATCTCTCTACCTGTTGGTCTTTGTTAGCATCATGCCAGGACCCCAATGAGTTGCATCTTACTAGTCGACCTGCCCAATCGATTCCCGCCCCGTAAGACCAGCCCTCTCCAGGTTCATAAACAAGCGGGAAGATGTACCCTGCATCCTATTTGAAGATTAACCGAGCCGACTTGGGAGCAACGAGTCAAAAATGCTTACAATAGAGCCACTGAATGTTCCGATTTCCTGCCCAACGCTTTGTCTCCACTGCGTCAATTTTGGATCCATAATATCATAAGAAATGCCACTTGAATGTGACAACAGCAACCTATCAGAACGTTGTCAATGATCGGTGCCACGACCTAAAAGAGGCTCTGGCTTACCTCAATGTGAGCTTGTTCTTAGCCCTGCGCAACTGTGGCTTCCCGTCTTCGCTAAATCCCTCCAAAATCTGAGCATCTTTCCACTCATGCAAGATAGTAGAGACATCGTCATCCAAGCCAATTAAACCTCGCTCCACAGTTTGCATGGCAGCAATTGAGGTCATCAATTTTGTCATTGAAGCACCGAAGCAAACTCCATCTAGCTCGATCTCTGAGTCCTTACTCCATGATCCTATTCCAAAGCCTTTAGAGTATGATAATGATCCTATACAAGATTTTTGTAAGTATGAGATGATTTGGAGGCGGCTTAGAACTAACGCTTGATATCTTTGGCCATAAAAACAACACCCGGAAGAGCCCTGGCACCAGTGCCGTCGCTTAACGTTGCTCCTTGAAGCGTGCGGTCGAGCGAGTTCTGATTCATCTTGATGTTGACGTTAGTATTGCCGAGTAGGTAGGTATTGGAGGAACAAAGGAGCTGGCTCACTCTGGTGTGGAACCTCTTCGGCTGTCAACATAAAGCTGATATTTATGATCAGACGAGAGCCAAACTCCCCGAACTGTGCCTTGGTGCTGGAGGTTCTTGTAAGCGAATACGCGGACCGAGGCCTACGATTTCCCCACCCCACCGCCCAATCTAGCGAGGGTTGGACTGGATAGCTGGGGGTAGAAGTAAGTTCCTGGCTACCCCGCATCAGGTAGACGCCAAGGGCTCCCCGAAGCCCTGGGGTTCTAGGGGCACGTGGCTTCGAGAAGAAGAGCGTTAAGAAATCCGCTTCTAGAAGAGAGTTTCTAGAAGAGAATCAGTTCTGGGATTAGTGTCCTAAGTGCCTAAGGCCAGAATTAGTCATATGATATATAGAGTAATGAATCAGACGGCTAACCTGACCCCGGTTCTAGGGGGTAGTGTAGTCACGTGATGGACCCCGGGACCCCGGGACCCCAGGACCTCGCCTTGGCACGAACGGTTCTATATAAGTAGAATAGTTTCATTAGATAGGAGCTTCATATTCAAAACGTTATAGTTAGCAATACAGATTATTTACTTAGTAACGACTTCAATTCTATTTGAAGAACCCGAATTCTAGTTCAACTACTTCTCCTACAATACCAACCCGACAACCCTTTAGCCTTATACTGTAAGATATTAAGATCGGTATAATAAGGCTCTTTTACTAATAGACTTAATAGGCTCGCTTATACAGCTATATCTAGAGCAAGGATATGTTGTAGTAGTAATAGCTATATTATAGTAGAAACGGTTGCTGCCTAAGGTCATACCATATTCTATCATACTAGTATTTGATAATATTTGTAATGTAGAATAATATCTAATTCTTCTAAATTCTCTCAAGTCTATTCTCTAACTAACTATGCGTTTGGGTTTAGAAGGAGCAAAGGACCAAGTCCTATCACCGTATATTTACTCATAGGGGCCATATACAAGGTCAATTAATACGACTTATAACAGAACTAAGCGGCGAAGCGTATAAAGATAACATAAATGCTAATCAGTACAGTTTTTCTAAGTATACTAGGTCATACAATGTCACGTAGTATGACTTGTTACAGCACTCTCAGGCCCGAACTATCCAGCGGCGCAGTGTATAAATATAATATAAATACAATATGGCTTATCGACCGGCAGATAATAATAGGAAGCTTTGTTGAAGTACCTGGAAGGTTTAGAGCTCGAGCATACACAGTTGTAAAAGTACATCGAATCATAATAGTTACCTTATTATGGTCAATTTGATAGCCCTCAGATTCTTACCGAGAAACTGCTACTATGATCAAGGGTATTACTAGGCATTGTTGATATGTTATATAAGGAGTATTATCAGTGTTGGTAATTGATTAATTGATTTGGTTAACAAGTTATAAGTTAACCATATCAAGCCTTTTCCTCTATTAATCAAAATTCAATTAATTCAATTAATTCGGTTTACCTTCAATTAAGAAATGCTTAGCTAGTTTGGGATACACTTCCTTTTTAGGAAGGTAGTATAGATTAAACTTTTGACGGAAAGTAAACTTGACAGGGCAACTTTCGTATAATAAGAATAAAGCCCAAAATGTTACAAGATGTACTTTTCAAAGATTAGTATAGTTATCTATTAAATCAACAAAAGATAATAATCAATTTGATCAAGCAAATGATCAATTACTAATTAATTAATTTGTTACCACACCGTCTATTACAGGCACCTTACATATATAATTGAAACTGTAGCAATCGAACAATGATGTATGATAGTTAGGTAAGTAATAAAGGAGAAGGACGAGGCGGAGAGTTCCAGACAAGGGTGGGTCATAGTGGAGGGCGATATTGGAGGGTATATACACCGCCTGGTACTGCACATATTGTATGTAGTTATAAACATAAATTCCTTTGCCCACCTAACACTGATTAAGAGCTACCACATAGTCTTTAGACTATTAGTACCAATATGCCTTCCTTTTATCCTTTCAAACTTCAAATCAACTCTCCGACACACTTCTCTTCTAGATGTCACGACCCGCACGTGAGAGCACCTTCTCTTATACAGGCACCTACATGGTTGTGGGCACCTTGGTATGAAAGGCACCTTTTACAAGAAAGGCACCCCCGGATCCCTTAGTACTATTACCAGTTACCCGTATTAGCATTTATTATATAATTTAAGTACTGAGGTTTAGACACCCGGAACTGAAGGGGCTTGGCTCTGAGGCTCTCTCAGAACCGACCCCTTACAAGTCACATAATAGACCCCAGGATCTTGGGATCTTAGGGACCCCAGAATCCCAGAACCTCGCCTTAGCACAAAGGGTTATATATAAGTAGAATAGTTTTATTAGATAAAAGCTTTATGCTCAAAACCTTATAGTTAGTAATATAGATTATTTACTTAGTAATAATTTCAATTCTATTTTGAAGACCCCGAATTCTAGTTAACTACTTCTCCCATAATACCAACCTGACAACCCTTTAGCCCTACTAAGTAGGATATTAGGATCGTTACACTAGAGCACAGCACAACAAAGACTGCAATTATAGCAACACGTACAGTACAATGAAGCTCGCCAACGGCCTCGTTTTTATCTTCGCAGCATTGACTGCTGCCGCTCCCTTTAATGCCAATCCTGAGATTGGTTCATTAATCAAAATTCTATTGCTTAGGTTTATACATATTTAAGAACAGAAGAAGAAGATTTTGGCCTAATCTTATTGATGGAGATTAGAAGGGACGACTAGCCGTGAGCTATGTGTAACAATCCTAATATCCTACCTAGTAGGGCTAAAGGGTTGTCGGGTTGGTATTGAGGGAGAAGTAGTTAACTAGAATTCGGGGTCTTCAAATAGAATTAAAGTCGTTATTAAGTAAACAATCTATATTACTAATTATAAGGTTTTGAATATAAAGCTTCTATCTAATAAAACTATTCTACTTATATATAACCCTTTGTGCTAAGGCGAGGTTCTGGGATCCTGGGGTCCCTAAGATCCCAAGATCCTGGGGTCTATCACGTGACTTGCCAGGGGTCGGTTCTGAGAGAGCCTCAGAGCCGAGCCCCTTTAGTTCTAGGGGGCTAAACCTCAGTACTTAAATTATACAATAAATGCTAATACGGGTAACCGGTAATGGCATTAAGAGATCCGGGGGTGCCTTTCTTGTAAAAGGTGCCTTTCATACCAGGGTGCCCACAACCAAGTAGGTGCCTGTATGAGAGAAGGTGCTCTCACGTGCGGGTCGTGACACTATGCTTATAGACTGGATAGGATATAACTAAAAGACATGTTCATTGGAACCTATTGGCCAATATAAACACGAATGGTTGATATTGAACCCGGCTCTATCATTTCTTTCAGATACAGTATATTATATCCCAGGCTATCAGATTTTAAGGTTTAGTTGGATTAGATGGGTTGGGTGGATTGAGGGATCTAAATTCGTTTACAAATATCTCATAGGCTATAATATGATTCTTCCGAAAGGATTTGCTACATTATGTTAAGAAAACATCAATTACATCTGGCTACGTCATAATTGAGGTGATTCTACTGAAGCTTGTCCCTAAAAACTATCTTTGAGGCCAATATATGAGTGATAGTCATCAAGGAGGCGATATTTTACATAGTCCCAGACGGCGGTAATGAAATCTAAATAGCCAAGTTATTCAACAGAGGTGGCAATGCTCTATTGGAGAATTGCACCTCTCTTCCTTAAAATTTAAACCATTCACGAATTTCCAGGGCAAAGAAAAGAGCTCCAGTGACATTACCTAAAGCCAAGATCTGAAGAATGTACAACTGGTTAGAGACAGATCAATTAATTATGGTCTTTCCTATGTATTAATGTAGTGGAAGAGTTGAGAACGATCATGTAGTACTTATAATAGATGAATACATGATATAAATTTGCACGATTACAGCCCGGATATACTTTAGGCTTCTTCTACTCCTTTTCGCATTGCTTAATCCCAGTATTCGCTTCCATCTGGACACGATTTATATCTATCGTTTTCCATGAACCCAGGCGTATCATCTGGAATCAAACGGTAGCAAGCAGAGTTTTCTGTAGCCCAGTCCATTTTGTTCCAATCTTTACATATCCGTGGCTAACCTACGCCACCGAAAGGTTCTTTTTCATCGACCTGGTCATGCAAACGTCCTGTATATCGCGGTGTATCGTCTGCGTGGCACATAAAAAATTGCCTGAGCCCATCTAGGCAATGCTTGAGGTGCCTCAAACGTACACTCAGAGGCTTTCCCTCGTGTGCCTCAAGGACTGTCTTGCGCATATACTTCTGCCAAAAAGGTTAATCTTGGCACAACTTGTCTCATGAGATGAGATAGAAATATTCTCAGCAAGAACTCACAACACAGTGCAATGCATGCAGACCTTCAACAAAATAGATCCCTTTGGATCTATCCCACGGCCATCGCTGAGCGCTTGGCAGCCCAACGGATTGGGTCAAAGTATCCGGCAAGGCGACAATAGCTTCACTAACCTGAAAGCCCCGCGGATCGTTCCAAGCAGAGTATTCCTCGGTACGGTTATCGCTATTCCATGGGCTATAACAGGTCCATTTAATAGCGATGTCAGCTTCCAAATGGGCTATAGAGGAAGGTTAGAGCAAGAAAAAAAGAAGAGCAAAAGCATCGGATTACCGTAGGGTGCTTTTGAATGCTTCTTCGCCATAGGAAGCCAGCGAAGACCCAAGAGAGGGGAGAGGTTCGGTATCAAAGAGCCTAAGAGTAACAACTAAAGCGTTTAAGGAACCCAACGATGCCTAGGCGTAAGATGTGCCGCCTGTGTGTCGCCATCGTTGTCTACCGCCGACTGCCTTAGAAGCTGGTATTTTCCCATGTTGGTTTGTCAATTCGATATTCACAGATTTAGGACCCAAAGACCATCTTTGATATACAAATACAAAAACACTGATAAGTTCGTGATGGGATCTAGGAGAATTGAAGCTTAGCAGTAATTGATGTAGAAGTATTGCTTAGAAATGCCGAGTTTCTACTGCTTCGAACTGGCAAACAACCATCTTCCCTAGTCAGTCAAAACGCCCGGCTATACTGCATACATATTAAGATGCGCGAGATAGATCTATCACCAACTATACGAGGTGCGAGAGATGTAGGAATATGCATATGTGAAGGAGGCAGGGCATAGGTACATGTATGTACTGTACTTGCAGGAGGGTTATCTCCCTATCTCCCCTCCCCCCCCCCCCCCCTGGCCCAAGGGGGCTCTGTACTCGGCAAATCATATTTTTTGGCACTAACCATTGCACCATTGCCTACTTCGCATCTCGTATTTACCTTTGTGCAAGCGCCGATTATCAACGTGCCCATTTGTCCCTCGACATAACATTCTTGGCCCTCTCTCTAATATCACCGGAATTATCCTCTGATACCTGGACTGCAGAAACTATCCTCGGGTTAAAGATCTATTAAGGAGGCCGGTGACTTCAGCCGCACAATTCCTCTCACCATTTGCCAATGTCTCAGGCTTTCCTGGCCATAATATGGGCCGCAGCCTTCGCATTAATAATTCTTCTGTGGCGGAATGTCACTGAATCGGTGGCCTTCAAGGTGAAGAGACGGAAAACAGGCTGCTTCAAAGCACCTATGTATCCCCATACTGACCCATTTGGGGGTTCCGATTTAGTCAAGCAACGACAACAAGCTAACAAAGATGGGAATTTACAAGCTCTCTACACCCGTCATTTCAACGCACTGGGCAAGACCTGGGAAGAGATCTTCTGGAATCAGCGTGTGATAAATACCATGGACGCCATGAACCATCAGTATATTCATGCATTGGGCTTCGAAGACTTCGGAAAACCGAATCAGAGAATGAAGATTAGTGCTCCTATTCTAGGCAATGGGATCTTTGCCGCAGAAGGTGCACACTGGAAACACTCAAGAAGCATAATCAAACCCATATTTGCCAGAGCAGAGCGCGAAAACATGTCAATGATGGCGAAGCATGTTGATCGATTCATAAATCTTTTGCCGAGAAACTCAGAGACTTTTGATGTACTGTACAGCCCATGTTGAAGAAGATGGTAAGTCAATTTCGATTTCCCTCCTTGTTGAGTAAATAAGGTTAAAGACCAGGTCCTTGATATTTCAACGGAGTTTCAGTTTGGTGAGTCTGTAGATGCTCAGACTCCTGAAGGCGCCCCCATAGCCGACCGATTTCTCCATGCCCTAGATGCAAGTTTAGCAGGCTGGCACAAGCGCCGCTTAGCTGGCTTGCTCTCTGTCCGCTATTATTTTGATAAGTCTTGGCCCGAATCATATAAGCAGTTATACTCCTTTGTTGATGCTCATGTCAATCGGGCGTTGGAACTCACCTCATCTTCCGGTATCGAGAAAAAGTCACCCCATCCAGTAGAGGATGCTTCTCAAAGGTACATTCTTCTCTACGAGATGGCCAAGGAGATTCGCGACCCAATTCGTCTTCGCTTCGAGCTCATCAACATCTTCCTACCTAGCCACGATACCACCGCCGCCCTTCTTTCTAACATAGTTTTCCAGCTTGCCAGGCACCCAAAATACTGGGCCCAGCTCCGAGAGACTGCTCTAGCTCTCCCATTTGATCCTTCAGACCCAGCCACTCTGTCTTTCACAGCCCTCAAATCCCTTCTTCCCTTTCGCTACATCATTCAAGAAACCTTCCGGACCATTGGCCCGGTAGGAAGAGTCTTCCGCGCCGCACGAAAAGATACGACATTACCGCGTGGCGGAGGACCAGATGGCAAAGCCCCTGTCTTTGTATCAAAGGGAACGACAATATGTTCTCTACCATATCACATCCACCATGACAAAGATATCTGGGGAGATTATGCTGACGAGTTTCGGCCTGAGAGGTGGGCAGAAAGGAAGAGGAACAGCTGGGAGTATGTACCGTTTCTGGGTGGGCCAAGAATTTGCCCAGCGCAGCAGCAGGTTTTGTTGCAGGCGACGTATGTGTTGTTGAGGGTTGTGAGAGAATTTGAATGGATTGAGAATAAGGATGAGGTAGTGGAATACGTGGAATTGCAGAGGATGGCTATTGAGAGTCAGAGAGGGGTGAAAATTTCCCTAGGGCCAGTTCAAGACAACAGCAAATAAAGTTCGAGATAATGGGACGCCAAAAAAAAAGAGAATGTGTGCGCAAAGGTTTGGGATTTGGACTGAGATTTCTCAAGGAGCCGAAACTTGTGATCAAGAACCCATGGAATATATGATTCATCAACGACAACTTCTTCAAGCCTATCAAGCGTTTCCCCAGAAAGGAATCTTTTTGAATTGATACCATTTCCCCCAATCGCAATCTCGTAGCTCAATTACACCTGTTTCCACATAGTAAAGCTTCCATGATCTGTGACATAGTTTTTTTTTTTTAATAATATACTAAGGTCAAGAGGGATTGGTTCTTATTTCTGCCATAAAATAGTTGATCATGGACTCTTGAGAAAGCCTTTGGAGCCCCTTGCCAGTTCAACCTCAAAATTAGTGGGAATACAGCTTATGTCTTTTGAGAAGTTTCCTTAAATGAAGGAAAACAAAACAAATAATATATTGTACAGTTGATGTCTACCAAATTATATTTGAGAGATTATGGACTACCCTGAATCTTTTTAAATAGTTTTCATTGCTGTATTGAGGATTCTAGCTACATAACTAGTTATTTTTGCCAAGTGGCTATAACCCAGCAAACCAGCTCTTCGCAACGAAGCCATCTGCACCTGCCTCATACAACTATCTGAACGCAGTAATGCGTATTTCTATTTCCAAAGGACCTAAGGCTTATGTGTGATTAGCAGAGGAAGTTAGCCCACTTCTTCTCAGTCTATGGTTGTATAGGCCAGATTCTGTGGTTGTTTGCAATCTATGTAGGAGGGGAGCGACTTTTACCACTATGGAATGCAGCATGTACTCTGTTCCATAATGGACTGTATCAGATGGGTCTTGACCGAGATCATTATAAGAGACACGCCTTGCAATGTCACACAAAAGTCCCCAGAGATAGTCAAGGAAACAGCCCATTCTTCTGTCATCCTAAGCAATTGTCAGTGTGTGGGGAGAGCATTTGCTCCTCGAAAGAAATATCTATGAGTCGAGCTGCATCTACAGCAGCACTTTGGCCCAGAAAAATGAATCTGAGAGCAGTATCTATGCGCCTAGCTACTGGTCCGATCTATAGATGTTCAATTTCGCCCTCTATGAGCAAGAGCCACGGGAGTTTGCTGGCAGGGGATGAAAGCGATCTATCTTCATTTGATGACATCGTAAGAGCCAAAAACCGAATCGAATAAGCGCACATTTAATCTGCAGATGAAACCGGTTGCAATGAAAGTCGACGTGAATATTGTGTGTAGAGAGGTAAAGGAGAAGTGGTATGGTGGATTGACGGTATTGAAAGTAGTTTTTGTGCTCGAGCTCCAAAGGAAGTGGGCTAGAGATGGACTACAATTGTTCGGGATTCAAGGCCAGGACGAGGTTAGATATAAAAAAAGGCCAGAAAAACAAGTAATTGCCCATACCGTGCCGCCCATTCCCCTTGATGCTGCCTTACGGCCGCTTATGTGTGTATCTTGGCCACAATGTATCATCACGTGCCTTTATTATGGGTGGCTCACTCCTTATGGGCGGATGTGACAGAGACGATGAACAAAACATAGAACTCCTAATAACCTAGAGTGACAATCTTGCCAATAACATGTCCAATCATCAAACGCGGACCGGATCTCTCTTTGAGAATGCCCTCGTGTGAGCCTGCAGGACAGCCCCGTCCACCATGCAAGAAGCTGCGCGCCTTGTGTAACCACCCTGATATGGCAGGATTGGGCTGCTAAATTGTTTACACGTGCTGTGAGCAATAGAAAGACTGCATATCGGGCACAGACACCTCCACTACAAATAACCAGTTCCTCCCCATGCCTGCTTTATTATCATATTGTTCCCGACTGATAAATTAAAAGTTCAGATCATGGAAGCAGCTAGCGAACATATTGGAGAAGGGGTGGACGCACTTTCCATTGCCGAAGACTCTGGGCCCTCAGAAGCTCTAGTTGGTCGCCCTACTGTTGGGTTGAACAATACTACAGCGACTACAGAGGGCCAAAACAACACAAACAACGCCTCCAAGGCATCCGGAAATGTTCGGAATATCACATTTTGTCGGTCAATCGAGATTAAGGATTCAGATGACAGAAGACTGGACTACTACAAACTTGATGAATTCGAGAACATCCAGGACTACCAGATCAATAATAATACTGAACCCTTTGAGCATGTCAAAGTATACAAGATGGCTCCACGGGCCTACGAGCAGGCCAAGTACACTGTTTCCCAAGCTGGCACAAACCCCCAGCATTCCGGGGTAAAGTCTCGACTATATCCATCTCCTGGGTCTATCCCCGAACAATACCTGCGCATATTCTCAACTGCCATTATTCATGCCCTCCGCTCGATTGTGACATATTATCCTGCTCAGGATCTGAGCAGTGACATCATTGAAATTCCTCGGCCGTATCCTGTTCTTGTACACCATTACGATGAACTAGTAAATTTTCGGGATCAGCATGCTGGCAAAAATCCAGCAATCCTATGTAGCCGTGAGATAAATGCCACCAAAGACCTGGAATTGCTCCTTCGATTTTTGGACGAACAAGTTATGGGTGAAGTTAAAAAAGAGATTGAACATAACAAGAATGGCCTATGTACTTTTAATCACATGTGGCTGTCACTGAAACCCGGCACAACGTTTTTATGTGGTACAAGATTGGACACTTTAGACATAACTGGTGTGGTTCACTCTATCAGTGGAGGTTCCTTCGTGTCCCCTGCGGAAGACTGGGACATGAAATATTGGCTCTTGGAATTCGATGGAGCTTACCTGACCAGAAAAAGAAATCCGTTTTTCGTCGCAAAATTCGACGGAGTGGAGAAAATTAATATTATACTATTCGATGAAAAGGATATAGTTGAAGCCATGAACAAGCACCCCTCCGTTATGGAGGCTGTAAATGTCGGTAAGGAGTACTGGGAACTTCTGAACAAACAATGCAGGTTTCATATGGGTAAGGCTGTGCCTTTCCCTCATAACGAAGTGAGTACTAAACACCGACCTCTCATAACTCTATTGATAATACCCAGGTAAACGGACTTGTTATGATTGATTTGAAGAGCTATCATGATGAATATCTCAAAGCCAAAAATATGGAATCGCGATTCAGATATTTCTACGACGACTCCGATCTCAAGAGCTGGACGTCTGACTGCGATTGCAGTGTTTGTATCGCAAAGAAAGACTCTTCGAAGACAGAGGCAAAGTTTAGCGCCAATATATATTCCAAAATTTCGAAAAAGGTCCGGCAAAATCTGCGTAATCATCTTTATTTTCTGTGTCCAAAGGTGATCCATGCCTTTGTCTTTAAAACACGAAGTTGGGGTCAGTCCAATGACATTTCCATATCTATGACTTTCTAATTTATGACTAGAGTTATTGGACATCAATAACCTCAAGGAACCAAATTTCGACAAAGATATGATAAACCACCTCGTTATGGAACCCGGTTTAGCTGAGACTCTAAAAGTTCTTACAAGGAGCTATGCCAGGGTCAATATACATGGAGAAATCTTGCCTCCAGGACTCTGGGTTGCAGATTTTGTGGAGGGAAAAGGCAGCGGTTTAATTTTTCTCTTACATGGAAGTCCTGGAGTTGGTAAGACTTTCACAGCCGGTATGTCATTGACTTGAGTGGTTTATCACAGAGACTCAGAGTTAACCAGAACGGTAGAATGTATTGCAAATTTCTTAGGATGCCCTCTCATGGTTTTAACAACAAGCGACATTGGTATTGAACCGAAAGAGGTGGAACGAAACTTGGCCAACAAGTTCAAAACCGCAAAGAGCTGGAATGCTTTATTGCTAATTGACGAAGCTGATGTTTACCTAGCGTACCGTGATGTCAAAGATCTCAAGAGGAGTAGCCTCGTAGCTAGTTAGTACAAACTATCTGCTTTCCGCTACCATGTCATGTTACTCAAAGTACAAGTCACTAGTTAGTGTTTGAGTATCTCAGCTGACCCTAGGGATTTTAGGCTTTCTTCACGCTCTGGAGTACTATGATGGTATTTTGTTCCTCACTACCAATCGCGTCGGTGCATTCGACGATGCAGTTCTCTCTCGCGTTCACGTTCAGCTCTTCTACCCCGAACTTACGCACGATCAGCGAACTCAAATTTGGATGAGCTTTATAAAGAGATTAGATGGTGATACAAAGCACTCGATGCGCGTGAACAGCACCGCAAAAGAATACATTAGAGGAAAAGAAGTAGCGGATCTCTCATTGAATGGCCGGGAGATTAAAAATGGTGAGTCGAGATTTCCTGTCTAAGTTAGTACCAAATTTAACGTGCTAATGTTCCGTAGCTTTCCAGACTGCCGTGGCACTAGCTGAATATCAGGCAATCAAGGATGAGGATGGCAAGACCTTAGTTACGGATGATCATATACAATCTGTGCTTCGACTAAACAAAAATTTCAAGAATTACATCGCTTCAATTCACCAAGACAGTTGGGCTCAGCGGCAGTGGGAAAGGCCTCGTGAGGAGTAAGTGGAAGTGTTTGGGGAGGGGTCAAGACAAGAGTACTACATTTACAAAGCATTTTGATTTATGAACGGACTGAGCAGGAATATTTTGGTTCATCGAAGTTATTTTGCAATTTTATTGTTTGACTGTAGGTGATGTTGCATCATTATTAAGTGTTGGTAAGCTGCGCTACTTGTTGGTAATCTTATGCACCTGTTTAATACATTTTGCTTCTTGAAATAATCTTCACCCCCCCAGCTTCACATCGGCGAGAAATCTCCTCTGCAATGTATTTAGGATTAGTAAGTCCTAGCAAGAGGAGACACTGTGTTATACAGCTTTCTCGTTTGTGTAAGAAATTTGATAAAAGTGAGGATGACGATATTGCGCACTCAAACTGCACGTAGTTGAATCCCAACGGCGAGAATAAAGGCAGAGAGGATACGTGTCGTAAAGGCAAAGATGCTTGAAAAAGCAATAGCAGGTTACACCAAGAAGCGAGACTTCCTTTTGGAGAAGCGTTTATACCAACTCACGTGATGCTTAAACAATGAATGATGATAATGGAGAATAAATAGAAGACTTTCTTGGCAAATTAAAAGTTGTTGGAATTTTGGTAGATATATGAACGCAATGTCATGCTGAAAGGCTGAAGGCTGAAAGAAAAGCTTTCTTGACTTGAGAAATATATTCAACTCCTCAAAAGTCAGGATTCCTCAAGTCTTCCGTGCGCCCCAGATCCCCCGACCAGACTGGCCTAGATCTACTTGCCCTCCTGGCACAAATTGTATGTCCAGGTTGCGCTTCCCCTTAATTGTCCGGACGAGACATTCAGATCTACCAGTTGTGGCAAATAATACATTCAGCCTTGCTTCTTGGAATATCTTCAGCAATTCTTCCACAAGCTCCCTGTTCTCAACTTTGTCAACCCAATTAAACCCATCCAGGATACAGTAGGTTTTCTCTGTTTGAGGAATCAAGGCCATCAGGTCGCGAAGTATCGATATGGCTGGTATCCACCTCTCCGCCGTCCCGTCAAGCTGTTGAAACCGATGTTCCGAGAAGTCAATATTGTTTGCCAAATGTAGTTGCAGCGGCACCAGTATAATTATTTGTCGGAGCAGAGCGTAGAGCAGACTTGTCAATGCCTGCATGTTGCCGGTTCCACCAGGCGACACTCGTGGACAGAAGTAGGATATCATATGTACATTTTCTAGTGCAGCCAGCTCAACTAGTTTGGCAGAGATCTGTGTCGTCTGATTGTCTACGTCGCGAGACATGCCTGGCGGACCCCTCAGCCACCAGAGCCCTGATGAGCTGTCTACCTGGATCCATTCTTGGAGCCAAATTAGCGTTTGTAGGCCGACGGATGGTGGGCTAGAACATTTTAAACAGAGTCTGTCCTTGTTGAAATAAATCTCCAGCGTCTGGGAGTTGTGGCCAATTAACTCTGTGGTCCATCGGCATACAGCTATTTCCAGAGTTGATATTAGCATCTGTTAGCACCAAGGTGTTGTGGAAGGTGTTTCGTTACCAGGAGAGATATGAAAGCCATCGAATTCAGCGTAGGAATTCCGGGGATAACATGGGCTCTCAAAGCGCTGAGGGGAACTGAACAGGTCAACAACAGTGCCTTTTATTTCCCCTAAGCTGGCATTTAGATTGCTGAATTCACGGAGCATTACAGCGTGGTTATCAGTGGCTGTATCGTAAATCTCAAATACCTTCTCACTAGTGATCACATCAGCATATTATAATTTCATCCCGAGATAGCCTGCTGGGACGCACTTTGTCGAAATACCCAGATGGGTAGAAAGCTGAATTGAAAAAGATTCCACGTCTGTTTGAAACTTCTTCAGCTCGGAATCGTTCGTTGCTGCTCTGAAACTTTTCCATAACTTGGTTGGAAGTTTGTCGCTTGAAATGAGCTGGAGCTTCTGCAGCTTTTTGTGCATGCCTTCTAAGCTAGCTCTGCAATTTTCCAGAAGCTGCTTGAGCTCTGGGCTGCTCTCGAATTTCCCTGTCGGGCATTTTTCGAAGCGTTCAAGATCGTACCGAAGCTTGTCGACCTTGATAGCTACAGAGCGCGTAACCGTATCGTGACCGACATTGATAATCTGTAATACTTGATATATGACTTTCGCGGACTGAACTGAAAATGTAATAAGGCTAGCAATAGCGGCGGCAGGATCCATGGCAGCGGGGCTCGGTGTTCGAACTGCGATAAATCATTTTATAGGAGCCTGAAAAGAGTTAGATTACCAGCCATGAGCAGCGTGAACGAAATCAAAGGAGAGAGCACGATTATAGATGTGTTAAGCAATATTGTAAAGGAGTTGTGAATTAATAACGTCTCGACACACATCGTGTAGGTAAGCATGGGTCCCAGGTAAGGATCCGATTGATGAGTTGCTGGCACATAAGGCTGTGTTGACCAACACAGCCTACTCGTATATTAACGAGTGACAACGTGCACAAAATTACTCTACAAAGTCGGGCGCGCAGCCTTGTTCGTGTACTTTAGCCCTGGAAGCAAATCACCGTTGCAGATCCATGTTGCCACTTACATTTCTTAAAAGTACAGTACATGGCGGGTACAGCGCGACTAAGTAATAAGCTATATTCTACCCCGTCTGGTTCGGCCACTTTCAAAAACGAAGCAGAAAGCCCAACAAAAAAGAAAAAAGCAAACCCACAAATACAACTCGTTAATCAAGTTGCTGTATATACCCTTTGCAGTGTTATGAAGTTGAGTGAGACGCCAAATTTAATTTTTAAGTTAGCTAGCCAGCTAGCACAAATTAAGAAATAAATAAATAAATAAATAAATTTAATATCATCCTTTGCCATCCTGCAGTCGGCCGGGAAACTGCTGGTTGTCTTTTGGAAGCATAATCTTGTGGAGTAATAGGTAATTATACACCACATAGCTTTCTCGCTTAACTGGGTATCTATCTTCTAAGGGGTTCCTTTTCAACCAACAAAATATACGAAAGTTGATTTAAATCCTGTGCATTTGGCCGAAAAGTTGTATCTATAACTTAGTTCCGCATACGATCAGTGCTTTAATCAAAGGATCTGCTCGATGGCAAATATATTAGGTACTTTACATACTCAGGGAAGTAGGCATGTTCACAACTAGCAATACCGAGCTTCTAACGCAGAAAAGAGTCCGGTGGCGCTTGGATTAATTTACCTTAGTTAGATCCCATTAAGCAAGCTTTGGCAAGTTTTGGTCTAGAAAGCTCAAATCGAATACGGGAAGCGGGCAGAAGAAAAATATTTGCTCTAGGCATAACATGGTAGATATTGTCAAGCGAAGCTTGCATCGTCTCCTAGTCGTGGAGAGTGGTGTTGGGTTTGGTATATGCTATCTAGTTTCATGGCGAAGTGCTGAATGCTTTTTACAATTACCATAAACCAAGCTTGCCTAAGTTCTAAATATGCTTTTGTCAACTAAATTACGGAAGATCTGTTCCTGGACGTTTACATCGCCCATCAAATATGCTCAGTTATTATACTATATACAACCCTAGTAAAACAATAGGATGTTCCTGGTGCCATTATACTCAATAACCTTACTTGCAGTCCACTCCAACTCCCACATATTCTATTTTTCGTAGGTTTATGAATCCTACAAGCCAACTTAAGTTAGTAGCAGAAAATCAATAGTCGCCCCCAAAGCCGTTTTAAAAACATAACCTATCCTCCAAACGCTACAGTATACAAAATCCCAAATCATCACCTTCCTTCTTCCCCCTTCTTCCTCAAAAAATTCCTCCAGTTTCCTCAAGATAGTCTGAGTCTGTGCTATTTAGCCTTGAAAACCCCCTCTAAAGCGGAGCATATCATCTACCATATCCCCTTTAAAAAAAAAAGGATAACCAACCACTATTTTTCAGGAAATCAAAGACAATTAACAAAAAATGAAGAAAAGAAAATCTAGCGATTCCTAAGACTGGTTTCATTGAAAAACACCCCCGTTGGTGTTGAATAAGTTTAGTAGAGGAATGTTTGTGATCAAGATTAAAAACACACAGAAAGTGTACTCACGCTTGTTGTTTTCTGGTATATATGGGTATGGGGGCGGGGGCGGTAAGTGTGGGTGTTAGTCATGGGTTACTAGCTACTACATATATAGAAAGAGAAGGGGGTTTTATGATAGAGATAGAGGGAACAGGAAAAGAAAAGAAGGAAGAAGGGGTTAGTATAATGAATGGTTGGATAAGAATGAAGAATGGAGGGTGGATGGGGTGGATGGGTGGATGTGTAATTTCTCGCTGAAGCAAAAGTTAAATTCGTGATATCTTTTGAGATATTATATGTAGACTGGTAGTGATGAGATTAGTATATTAGTATATTAGTAATCGTAGTAATAGTAATAGTAGTAGTAGTAGTAGTAGTAGTAATAGAAGAAACGAAATCCGAGCAAGGTAAAAATGTGCAGAAGAGAGGAGATTTCTTTTATTCCATTTTTGGGTCAATCCATCTACAACCTGTCAATCTCACACCAACCCCAAGTCTCTCTGATATCTCACACATCGCAGGCCAAAGCTTCCACATGCATGCGTCCCATATTATACACATGTTATACATCATCCACCACCTCCATCTCCAGCATCATCCTCACTCCGTCATCTCATACATATCGATTGCCAACCCGGCATCGTAGCGGATTTGCTTATTCGTTGATCTTAGCTAGGATACTATCATTCGCGTTAGTAATCTCTTCGGCGCATCGGGAATTTCCTGGGAAAAGGGAGGAGGGACGAACTCATGATCTCTGAACAGCGAGTACTCCTCATCTCCAACCTTGACGGGCGAACCACCATACTATAATCCGCGTTAGCATTCGATCTTCCAAATCTCTCATCTCTCCATGCCCTCCCCTTCTCCGCATTCCCCAATCACCATCACCATCACTACCCCCAAACCCCAACAACAAACAACAGCACCACCACCAAGCACACATACCTGAGGAATCAAAACACGATCTCCAGCCTTAACCCCACAAGCCACCCTCTTGCCATCCTTATCCAACCCGCCGGGGCCAACAGCAAGGACCTTAGCCTCGTTGAGCTCCTTAACAGCCGTCTCAGGCAAGAAGATACCGCCGGCAGTCTTGGACTCGGCCTTGATGCGCTGCACCAGCACGCGGTCGAGCA
>Ga0247734_1000207_pt1 | contig 53315 bp, 40 predicted proteins | sample UWRJL103311B2_FD_180933 | JGI IMG/M metagenome (GOLD analysis project Ga0247734, IMG submission 180933) | Plant litter microbial communities from Arlington Agricultural Research Station in Wisconsin, United States - UWRJ-L103-311B-2 | ecosystem: Environmental > Terrestrial > Plant litter >... | reverse complement strand
AGGAGAGAAAGAGGATGAGTACAAGGATGAATGTGAGGACGAAAGTAAGGGTAAGCACTAGTGCATATCAATTGGACCAGACTGGAGGATAACTGAATGAGAATTAGAATAGCATTGAATGCAACCTACAATCTTTAGCAAAAAGGACTTCCCACCTGCGACAATCTGATAAAGGACTGAGCTTGGGTTACTTTCGTATTGAGGGATAAGGACCAGGACCTGAATCTGGTTTTCGGCAAACTCGAATCTAGGAATGGCTTGTTGGATTTGGATTGGCCTTGACAGGACAAGCCGCAGCAGACTTTGCGGTTCTTTGCAACGCGTCCCTGATCGCATCTGGCTGTGCTGGGGCTGAGGAAACTGAGGGGGGTTTTTCCGTGGAGCAAGAGGGACTAGCCGACCTGCATTCCGTGTGCTTTGGACAGGAATAGACTTGAGAGAAGATACAGATGTGGATGTGGTCGCTGTGGACTTATTATTTCCTCCTGTGTTCCAGTTGAGGTTGCTATCCCTCACTGTGATTTCAAGCCTCTCCTCCTCATCTCCTACCAAACAACGCGTTTTTGTCCTGGCCTGATTATGATTGGGGTCATGATCGTGATCGTAATATGTGTGGTGGTCTCGTCATCTACTGCCCGCTTCTTGGTGACTTGATGTTGTTGTTCTTGTTCTTGTTGTTGTTGTTGTTGCTGTTGTTGTGGGGATGGATCAAGAGATGCTTGTTGGTCAGGGTGTGTCTTGCGTCTTTTGCACCACTTGTTATTAGGTGAGAAAGTGTCTTTCTTTGTATCCATCTTTGTTTCAGTCTCAGGTTGCATCCGCTTGGGACAACAAGGACTGGTAACTTGGGTTAGGCTGTCTGGGCTAGCGATGGAGTGGTGCATCTGCTGCTTGTACAAGGAGGACATGCTGCGGTTCTTCTCCTACATGAGATAACTATATCTTGAATGCCAGTTGTTGTTCTGCCATGCAATATAATATGTGGTGATGTGGCTCGGCTCGGGTAGTTGTGGTTCGGGTAGTTGTGGTTTGGGTGGTAGTGGATCAGGTGTTGTTTGTTCCTCGCCTCAGGCCTGAAAATGGTTGATATGACGTGTGCTCTTTCCCTGCCAATTTTGATGATTTTAATTCCTTTTTGGTACACTAATGATCTGGTTGATACATTTGTTGTTGATTTGCTTCACCTTGGGCACAATTGGTTGATACAATGGCCACTTGCATTAGACAAACTCTCTCTGGCAGGCGGTGGTAGCCAATCCAGCCAGATCATACCAGTAAAAAGCACCAAATGTGCATCAGGGAGAAACAAAGGGGGAGATGCAGAGATGCAGATATAAAATACAAACATGTAAACATATATATTATATTATATTCTCATACCAACAATAACAACAACAGCAACAGCAACAGCAACATTGAGCATCCATGACCTCCTTTGTCGTCTTCCCCATTCACCTCTGCTGTTGTTCTTCTACCTAGCAAGACATAACTTCTCACAGTCTATACATCCTAAAATTACTTACCATGGGGTCATCGTGGATCTCAGTGGGAGAATATCTGGCAGAGCTGCTGCCGCTAACACGCTGGATCCAGGAAACCGGATCTGCGTCGACGGCGAGCAAGTACTACTCGTGGGCAGATGTACGCCGAGTGGACTCCTGGGATGGCTTTGATGAGATGACCCCGGAATTCCATGCCATGATACAGTGCCCCATGTCAACATCCCCCAATCTCGTGATTCCACGCGCGAGCCAGCTCATTGGGTTTGAGCTAGTGGGTATAGTCTCTTTGTTTTTAGAACTTCTTAAATCACTTTGAGTACCTTCCCGTATTACTGCCAGGGCGTATTAATGATGTGTTTCAACATTGTCGTGATTCGCTCCCAAGCGTTTTAATTGGCACAGCTTATTCAGAGCAGCGATAGAGACCACACAGTTCAACATACAAGGCACAATATGGCAAATCATTGGAATATATTACTCCTACAATAGCTCTAGCCACCCACTCAAACAGCCTTTTGATGTCTTGTTACAGAACTGAAAGTAAAGTTCTTGAGAAGCATCTTGGAAAGATATCGTTATTATTATCAACGATGGCACCAAAGTAACAAAGGTAACAGACGTACCCACATGGTTTTATCTATTTGTTATTTTTAGGCCAGAACTAATTCCATTTCTCAGACTTTCCCCCTGTCTTTGCTCATTCACCCCAGTTATAGTTATTAACCAATAAATAACACGTTATGACTTCTCAAGAGACTGTTAGGATACAGCCACATGTAATGGTCTGGTTCTTAAGCTTGAATAGCTCTTAACTAAACGTCGGGTTGATATAGGAATAAAGTGGCAAGTATTAAGTCGGGATAAATTAAATTAAACAGAATTGACTCCGTTACTAATTAAACAATCTATATTACTAGCAATAAAGATTTAAGCAAGAAACTCCTATCCAACAAAAACCATTTACTTGTATAGAACTCTTCGTGCCGCCAAGGCTGGAGTCCAGAGGTCCCAGGGGTATCTCACGTGACAACGGCTCCCACCCACTAACCGAACCGGCTTTGCCAAGAACTCCTGATTTCCGGTGCTAACTAACCGTCGCATTATATTGGTACTCTATGATCAGCAATGCCGGTTAATACATATAGGTGCTCTATGCTTGGTAGATACCTTAACAAACATAGGCAACTTGTGCTGAGGGTACTCCTCCTATCGTCGGCCACGCCCGGGGGTCGTGACATCCTGGTCGCGATGCTGGATCGTGACTATCGGGTACCCGTGGGTCAGTTCCTATTTGGCAAAACCCGAACTGCGGGTACCTATTTACCTATTTACCAGTATACTCAACTCAGGATTGACATGGTCATGGATCATCATAGTCTGACACTGACGTCAACAGGTCGCTTTCCATTCCAGCCAACGATCATTCGGGGTTAATGCTTCTTGCGGCGCAGTAAAGGCTCTCTGGTTGTTTTGACCTGTTAGTAGTTCATTTCACTGCACTTCATCACCCCTCACACGTTGATTTCTTCTTAACACTCTGCCAGAAAGATTACATTACACCAAATCCCAAGCTTCAACGCAACTACACCGACATAATTCAGTTGCACGATCAACCCCTAATTACAAAGCATGATGCTGCTCAAAGATTTCTTTGTTCTGTCCCCTTGGCTACTCGGTGCGTATGCGCAAAAGTAAGAGCCCCGTACTTCACATCCTCGATATTGTTTCTTTCTTTTAAACCTCACGTTATAGTGCTGACAGTTTTTCCATAGCCTCAAAAGACAAGGAAATGGCAACTTTACTGTGGCCTTCTTCCCCAGCTTCGACGAAGCTACCTGTAAACAACACAACATCGCCAACGCCGCCTCCTTGACCATCGAGACCATCCCAACAGCTTTTACCTGTTTCAACCTGACTGACCTCTTCACACAGCCTTCAGACAACGGGTCCCAGGGCGTTTGGAGAGTCCCTGACAGCAGGCCTAGCCCGAGAGTCGATTACTTGCTAAGCAACCGCGGCTCCTACAACGCTGATACCAACTACACGAATGTCTGGTATCAGCAAGTGAACCAGAACGTCAAGCCCGGGGCAGACGGCACGTGGGTCCTATACACCTACGCCTTTGCAAACTGTATTCAAAACGGCGGCGACGCCTTTGAACTTAAAGAATTTCCCTGGTTCGAAACAAGCTGCCAGACAAAAGATGGGGGAGAGTGCCAACAGCTGCCGAAGCCGGTCAAGAGCTTCGCGATCGGCCCAGCCGCCCCCTACAATGCCCGCCATGGGCAGTGCGAGGTCTGGGCCACAATGGGAGACGCCTCGACATTGAACCGTCGAACTTCAGCGCTGCTCGTCGTTGCTGCCACTATGACAGCTTTCCTTACGCTGTAGAGAGAGGAAACAAGTGACAAGATGCCGTTATGAAACTCAATATCACAAGGTACAAAAGCAGACCTTATTATGTATTTTACCTTGACACATTTGTGACACTATCTCCAAGCCCCCCACCATACATCTCGAAGTTGGAGTTTGTGCCGTGATGTTGACAAGAGATCCCATTGCACCCATCCATAACTTCAAAATCCCTTTTTGTCAAATTCCGTGAGTGTAGAGAAGCGATACTGGCAAGTACATCCATATTTGAGATGTTATAAAGTGAGAGTATGGAGCTTCGGAGTGCGCAAATATATAAGGACAGGAAGCGCATGGCCACGCTATCTAGTATATCCCATATCGAGACAAGTCCGATCCAAACTTACGAGAATCTCGATGAAATTATTCGTGACTAGGTATAGTCACTCTAGAATATAAGCCTTTCGCACCTCAATCATCCCTTTAACCCTACGACGATGGTTCGCAGATGTAGGACCACTCTTTTTGTGTTGGGCTATTTTTTGCTTCATGAGCCTGGCTATGTCGTCGTTAGTCCGGTCATGGGCTTTTTTTCGTGGCAAAACCTGACGCTTAGAACCGTACACAGAGATACGGACTTTTCTCATATGCTCCTCGTTTCTGTTTGAACTATTGCCAAGGCTAGTAACATCACAATCCAGATTAATGTCAGAATTCGATTGAGGGTCAACGTCTGCGAAGTCAGATTCGAGATCGCCGTCAGAATCGGAGTCAGATTGAAAGTTAACGAGTGAAACGTCGCTCTCGAGTTCGCTACCGGAGGTAGACTGAAAGTCTCTACCATCGGGGTCAGAACAACTATCCTTTAAGGAGTCTATCCCATATTCTGCCTCCCAGTAGGTGTACCAGTTGTTCTCGAGCAAGGTAGCGCAGCTACCTCAATCCGCAGATGGCTAGGACCTCATCGCCCATATTATCACATGCAGGCATTTCAAGTTTCGCCAGGATAGGACTGTCGAGGATAATTCTCGCGAATTAAGTGAACAGGTGTACGGCAGTTGTTATGGTTCAATTAACCTAGAGAGAAGGGGGAAAGACAAGGCAGCTTTGAGAAGCGCGTAGTGAAGAGAACCATTTCGAGAGCGTCAGGCGGCTGCCTTAAAATGCATTTTCGATTGGGGAGGGATTCGTCCGAGTGGGTCAATTTGACTGTTCTATATCTCCTTAAAGTAGACAGGACACTGGTTAAGCATGTGCAGCATAAAGTTGAAGCTTGACAAGCTAAAATGTTATCGTTAGATCAGTTCATCTTATAGAAACAGATTCCATCATTGAAGGCAGCAACGATGCAATCACGTTCTGATATCATATCCTCAAGAAGAGCCTATCTTCTAAGTCTGCTGGAATCTAGTTGGGTCCAGAAGCACTGTTATTCTAGAAAAATATTCTAGAATAAATAGGATCTCAGAAGACAATTTCAAGAACATTGTATAAAACTCTTGATTCTCGAAGGTTACTCTCCTAAAATCGACTTTCTTGATAACAAACTTTCGTCTACCGCCTTCTTGTCTCGGGACTGCGTATAGCTCCGTGATAGCTTCCTTCAGATAACATATTGTTCGTGAAAACGTCTTCCGGGCTTATTCTTCAGGTAGTTTTTCTCTCCTCTGAGAGTTTTTGAAAGAGGGATTAGCGCCCCGGAGCATTCTGTAAGAACATATACGCTCCTACAAGAGCCCGCTGCCGTGCTAGCTGTATTGTGTTAACACACACGGAGAGCTAGCTCAAGTTTTGTCCTGCCAATTGAGCCAGCACAGCAGCACAGCAGCCGAGCTGGCACAAATGCTGCCCGTAGTATTTGAGCAGGTGCAAGCTAGCAGATTAGGGATATCAAGGAATGTAGAGTTACCCAAACACAAGCCTTCTCAAGCACTTATAGCTACTAAAAAGCAAAATTATGTTGTAGTCATGTATGAACAAATAAAGATGTTTTGGAAACATCTTTAGAAAAGATTTTATAACTTTAGTTTCCTACCACCCAAATTAAATATACTCGAAACAAACAATAGCTCTATTATTTAGGCAATCAACCTTTCCGCTGGAACTTATTATCTAGCAGCGAAAAATTAAAAGCAGCCTAATTCACCATCATTTTCATTAACTAAATCTTGTGAAAGACATCCCCAAGATAATCCATTGCCCCAATCGGCACCCCCAGATGCCTCAAAATACAATATGCAGTTGTCATATGAAAATGAAAGTTCGGGATCGCAAACTCGCTCAGATATTTCTGCCCACTCTCAAACTTGAAGTTCCCCATCTTCGTCTCCATGAGCACTTCACTCTCGGACAGCTTTTGGGCCTCAACTTCGGAAGGCTTGGGAACCGAGCTCAGGAGCTCAACTGTGAGCTTGATCCGGTCCTGGAGTTCAGCAAAAGTCGTTTCTTCATCCGAAAGAGGAGTGTTCTCGAGTTTAAGAACTCGTACGCAGAAAAACTTTGCCGTATTGGACATACTTTGGACTTGGTATGGGAGACTATCAGTCTGTTAGCTTAGGAAAGGTGGGATGCAAATGGTTCTATACGGTCTCATATCATCCCTCAGTCGGAACGTTAAGAAATCCTCGTGTTTGATGCCATTTTCATCTGCGTATTTAACGCTCTTGTCTAGAATTTTTGATAAAGATTCCAGAGACCTGATCATCATGGGGATCGATTGATCATAGATAGACGACATGTTAAAGTCTGAACTGGAAGTGAGGGGGACCGATGCGAATGTCTTCAAAATTATTGTTCTAAACTTGGCTGAAGCTCGAAATTGAATTGATTTTCGAGCGATAGAGATTCTTTTTTGAGTCCGATAAATGGTTCAATTTTAAAAATGGGCAGTGGTGGGACTTTGAGGGCTTTTGTATTCTCGTGAGCGTTATGTTACATTGTTTGCTTAGTGCTGACCGCACACTGCCTCTAAAATCCCTTGCTCGGCCGAATGTAAGATTACTATTCGAACGTAAGATTTCTATTGGATACGTCGTTACGAACTAACAAGCTTACTTCGTACAGGCCCAAATACTTGTAAGTGGGACCTATGAACGTAAATTGCTTGGTAGCTTTAAGTTTAAGTGCTAGTATTTTGTATAGCCTCTATCTACTCAAATTACTTGAATATATCTATCACCTATATTATAAATTAACTTGGTAATTATAGCTAATATAATTAAATCCTAAGTTTCTGTGAGGATTGGTAGTGACAGAGAAGTCTAAGCCTGGAACGGGTATTCTAATTAATACAAGAATAATCTATAATTCCTAATTACATCGCCAGGAGGTCGATTGATATACCACTTTGTTCCCCCTGAGCTAGTCTAACTTTAGAAGGCATTTCCGAACTTCGGGAAACCCCCCATTCCAACAAGCCGAGGATAAAGAGACTCATAAAAGTTTTATTACTTTAAATTACTTGATTCTATTAATTATTTATCTAAAATATATACTTCTACCTAAGCCCAAGTAAGCCGATTTCTTTTATATTTTTTAATTAAAAGAGGTTTCTGGTATACGTAATAATATATATATCCCTCTCTTTTAAAGGTAGCCTGAATTGCCTTTATATTATAATCCCAGCTTAAAATAGAAGGTGTTTTATCCCAGGAAGTACGTTAATTTGTTTTAGAGGCTATAATTCACTTAATTAAGTATTTACGTTACGATATACTTAAAAGAGGCTTCGGCTACATCTCTTCTTTTATAGAGTAAGTGGTTAAAAAAGTGTATATTATATTTGACGTATTATATAACTGGTTTATAGAGTAACATAATTAGGCGTAAAAGTAGTATCGTAATAATAAGTATAAATATATAGCCTGTTATCGCAAATATAATTTAGATGGCGTAGTTGTAACAATCCTAATATCCTACCTAGTAGGGCTAAAGGGTTGTCGGGTTGGTATTGCGGGAGAAGTAGTTAATTAGAATCGGGGTCTTTAAATAAAATTAAAGTTGTTATTAAGTAAACAATCTATATTACTAACTATAATGTTTTGAGCATAAAGCTCCTATTTAATAAAACTATTCTACTTATATAGAACCCTTCGTGCCAAGGCGAGGTCCTGGGGTCCCGGGGTCCCTTTTCCTTTAGGAATCCCAAGATCCTGGGGTTTATTACGTAACTATACCTACCCCTAGAACCGGGGTCAGGTTTAGCCGTCTGGTTTATTATTCTATATATCATTTCGTAAGTTCCAGCCTTAGGCTTCTAGAACACTTGTCCTAGAACCGATTCTCTTCTAGAAGCTTTCTTCTAGAAGTGGTTTTCTTCTCGACACGCTTCTTCTCGAAGCCACGTGCTCCTAGAACCCCAAGGCTTCGGGAAGCCCTTGGTATCTAGAACCAGGTCGTGACAGTAGTATCTTTGTAGTAGGAATGTTATATGTTTCTATAATAAGATTTAGTAGAGAATTAGGTGTAAAAGCAGTATACGCAGCATTATAAAATCATTGGGTGTTCCTCCTAGTACTAGAATCTCCCATTAGGGGTGCATAGGCGCCCCACTTACAAGTATTTGGGCATGTACAAAGTATATCTTTTAGGCTACAAAATATCCATGCTGAATTTTCCACTGTCTGGCAGGCCGAAGTTCCTAGTTTCTGTTCCGCTTCCATGTATATAGACTAAGAAGTCGTAATACTTCGTACAGCTTTCCCTCGCGCTAATTTTAGCACAGTATAACAAAATCAAGTAAATAGTATTATTCCCTTGTCCGGCGCCAAGTGGCCTAACGGTAGCAAGGGGGTTGGTTGCATAGCATAACTTTATGTATTTTTGTATTTAAATATTAAAAACTATTGGTAGGCTACCTTGTCTATTTGCACTTGGACACCGAATGGTACTGGACGTAAATTGAGAGTGTGTATGTCTGGGGGTTTCCCCCAGTGGGTCAGTACACATGATTTATAAATGGAATGCTCAAGAAATTATCGATCATGGCGATCCGTGGAAAGTAGTAGTAGACCTTATCCTGCAGCTTTCTGCTATTGTTGAATTATACTATATGTGCCCGGAGCAATTTTCACCTTGCCTGCTGGCAGCGTTGCACGAATGGTGGCGGCCAAAATGCAGACTTTACATCAAGTCTTCCATTATAGCAACTTTGACAGCGAAAAGTTCAAGTTATTGACCTTGCCCTGTTTATATTCTATCTAGATGAGCTGTTTCTTTGCCAGCTGCGAATCAGAGGCGGTTTTCGAATAGTGTTATATTTGGCACCGAATATAAAGGAAGTTAATATTTATTGTCTCGCACCGGATGCTTATCTCCCAAGCCAAAATGAAGAGTCACTGAAACCAGAAGCATGTTGTCTAAAATTCTTATTCAACAATCAGCTTAATACCAGTTAAAGTTAACTACAACTCTAACGCGACTCGAGCTATGTGAAATCTTCAACATAGTTATATGGGATATAGTAAGCGCCTTCCCTGGGGGTGCCTTCTATAAGAAAAGCAGTTCACGGATTATGAACATTGTCTTTAGAAATCGTTAAAATAGAATTGAATAGCATGGCCTTATTTGCTTGACTCAGGCACTAAATATTATTTTAAACAACAACTACTTCCCAATTACTCTGCCTACCTCTTTTACTCTAACGTAACCATTTGACTTAAATTAGATTCATAAAAATATCAGTAAATATTGCGTTATTTAATTCAGTTATATTAATTGTCCACCTTTTCTCTTGTCCTCCTCTAACCATCCCCACTTTCTCACACATATATGTATAATACTTGACTACCATAACTTTCTCACCAGCATAGCTAGTACTATGTTATACACCCTAACTTGTAGCATTTTATTGTCTTTAACACTCCATTAGTCTCTCTTTTTAGTAGTGATATCTTTCGTACAGGATATCAGGTCAATGCAACGCACAGCAATTGCATCTTGGCACTTCCAGTACACATTGCTCAATTCGGATATTCCATCACCTAAAACAGCAATTGGTCCGTTCCAGAACCCTTGGCATAGCTTGGATTTGGTATTCTTAAGCATAGTTCGCCTCTTGCCGCCACTTCTATGTGGTATATATTTGCACAGGCTGCACATATGTGGCCGCTCGCAATAATTATGCAATATCACGTCACTCGCCAATGATATTCATTCCTACCCCAAGGACGAAATATAAATGAGAGCAAATGCTCCCTCATTTGAGTAAAGTTCTTAGCTACGCTTATTTTTCATGCTTTAAATAGCGACTTACGCAGCAAAATGCTTCTTGCAAATTTAACGAATATTGCCTTGATGGTAGGAACTGTGCTGGGTGCATATGAAGGTGATATTGTTCAATATTGGTAAGTAATCATAGTAATGTGCGAAACTAAAGTCTCTGAACAATGTTTAACACAGAGAAGGGTGGATCAATCTGCTATCCTAGTGAACGGCTCCATTATTGGTGGTCTTCCATCACCACCATCTGGTTGGTATGAAGCGATTGTTCAAGCCGCTGTCTACCAAGCAGCATTAGATGGGCATAATCAATCCCTTGCGTTCCAGCAACTCGCTGTTTCTCATGCAGCACACGACAGTTTACTCTGGACATTTCATGGCACTCAGCTTTATGCGACAATCAATTCAAAATTAAAAGCAATTTTGCCAACAATTAGAGTTGATGCTACCTCGACAGCCGCAGTAACTGCGATTCAAATAGGTCGCTTAGCAGCGCAGAAAGTCTTAACAGCACGTGCTGATGATGGCATAAATAGCTTTGTTGATTTCAAACCTTTGCCTGATACGCCAGGGCTTTATCAGCAAACCCCGGGTGGTCAACTAATCCCGGACACTCCACAGGCACGATTCATTAGGCTATTTGGAGGTGTCGGGGATGTCAAGCAGTTTAGACCACCCCCACCCCCAAATGCAAATTCTACGGACTATGAAGCATATGTGATTCAGGTTAAGACTCAAGGGTTACGGAATTCTACCGTGCGGACTGCACGCGACACGGAGACTGCATACTTTTGGCGGGAATCAAGCCCAATGTGAGTCTCTTGCATTTCAGAGTATACGAAAGATTATAACAACTTATCTAGAGCGTGGAATCGACTTGCGCACGCGGTTGTTGGAAATTCCCTGGCAAAAAACGTTGTTGCTTCAGCGAAATTTTATGCTCAGTTGAACTACGCCTTAGCAAACGCTGGAATTGCAAGCTGGGACACAAAGTAAGAGTAGTTGAAGCATTCCCATATGAAAAGTCTGAATTACACTAATACATGTTATGTACTAGATACTACTACAATGCATGGCGTCCAGTTACAGCTATCCGCCGCCCTGATATCTGGTTACCAACAGGCAAAGACGTGTCCGACCCGGAGTGGACACCTCTTCTTACGCCAACACCAAACCACCAAGATTATCTTTCTACGCATGCAACCTTTGGTGGGGCTGCTGGCGCTGTCATCAGAAATTGGAATGGCGGGGATGCGGTGGATGTTTTTTTGAGCAGCAACGTTACTGTAGATGGAGTTGGAGTGATTACGCGAAATATTAACAGTATAAAGCAAGCCGTCAAAGAGAATGGCAATAGCCGTGTATTTGGCGGAGTAAGTTATGAACCACCCAATGATCGTACTATTCGTTCTGACGTAGAATATTCTCAGATACACTTTCAGTATGCTACAGATACAGGCAGCAAGGTGGGAGACTGGGTTGGCCGTGTTACATTAGAGAACTTTGACAAGAATTGGGACAAATTCTAATCTCCCAGTAAAACAATCATTCTGAAACCGGAGGACATATTTGGGCTCTACTTACTATTCGTGAAATTATTTAAGACTCGGATAGCTTACGTGATTGGATTCGAAGCCGGTACCGCACTTTCCGGTACCGCACTTTTATAAAATGTCTGAAAGGTTTATTATAACCTACAATTTTCTCTTTTATCATTTTTGGGTTGCCAAGCACATGTGTTAAATTTACGGTTGTCCTTTGTAATGTAGCTAATATGTTCAAAACATGTCTGAAAATATTTAAGCAGCGTAAACTCAGAAAACAAAAAAGCTTAGTTGTTAACTCTTTTAAAGTTCTGTAAATGGAAGTGTAAGCTAAAGGCTATAATTGTTGATAGCATGCCATAAGTAGCTATTGACTATATAAAATGAAGGATATATAAGTGAAGGAAAGTAATCCTTAAGAACATTGTCTAGGTAAGCCTTATAGACGGCGCATAAAATCAATTACTTTGGCAAAACGGGTAAATAGTTTATTTATTTTACTTGTCCAAGTTTAACAAGTTTAATGTGGTGTCAATTTCCTTAGCATGTGAGACTTGACCTTTTTCATCAATGATTATACGAGCTATAGTAATCTAATATATAGTATAGCTTTCATTTAATATATAGATTTAATGAGAAAGAGCTAATATTAATTCAATGTGTTAGCACAGCTGCTGTGAACGTCAGATCTATAGCTAGATCTCGATTTTACTAGTTTCATTCGATATAAGTGATATAGTTTGGATTGAACTTGTGGATGGTACAATCGTTAAAGCCAAATAAGAGAATATTCTAAGGAAGGAAGTACCCTGAACAATCTCGTATTAAACCTAAAGAAGAGTTAGGCCAACAAAGCTGCAGGCAATCCCTAGAGTTTCTAGAAGATAGCAGAGCCTGACATAAACATTAGATAGATATTCGATACCAGCAACTCTGCAGTTAGGTTAATGGTGTAGCTACCGGAGATTCTGTATTCTAAAATCTAACTTATATCTTAGTTGTTCGTTTTAAATATGTTGCTACTTACAAAAGTTTCTGAGAGTGTTCCTCCAGCTACTGGAGCGGATATTTGCGTAGGGGAATTTGCATAATAGTGCGTTGCATATAGCCATCTAAATAATATTCTAAATATTATCGCCAGTCTCTATCTGCTCTATGCGGGAGAAGTTGCAGTTACTATTATATATTTCCGTGGGGTACTGTTATCTATAAATGTTATCTCAATTTTGCCTAACTTGTAGCTCAATGTGTGAATCTTTAGAAGATCCGAAAAAGAATCTAGATATGGACAAAAAAGTCAGTTCCACCGAAAATTTTCTATATATATTAAGTGGCAGCCTGAAGATTTTATAAGACTGATAATAGTGTGATAGAAGAACGCAGATATCTTGTATGTGATTGAACATTATTTAACCACCTCTTGCAAATGTAATCTTTCGGATTTAGAAGCACAAGATTTGTTTTATCCAATATTTCATTGTTGTTGTTGCTCAATACACAATACACAATTGTCTTCTGTTAAAGTTAAGATATACATCGGCTAGAAATTTCTAAATATAGCGTGGATATTTGAAGAAAATCTAAGTATTACTATACATTAATATAAAGTTAGTAGTAATTAAATCTTCACGGGTTACTAGGATATTTGGGATCTACAGTGTGGCCTAAATATAACGAGAACAATTTGTGGGTATTATTGCATTATTTCCAGCGACTATCAAGCTGGTAGTGATCCATTCACAAGAGCACCTGCATACTCAATATCCAGCGCTGCATACATAGCCAAATTTAAGTACCTATCTTCCGACTCCGTATCTCTCCACTGAATAGGGTTTGCCGCGCAAACCTGGATTGGGCCAAGATACGTGAGGTGGGCGTTGAGATCAATACCCTTGCTACCAGCATTACATTCGACATTTGCAATTCCCTCGCAGACCTTTATATCGGCAGGTGTGTATACGGAGGTGGATGCAGTCCCTGTCGAGAGCCAATACTCTGGGCTTACATGACGAAATCCGAACAAGATAGGTGGGAGTCTTGGAACTGGATCATTGAGATGCGTGATACGGTGTTCCGAACCAGGTTGCGATGTAATATAATTGGCAAACACATCATTACCAACCTATTATCTCGGGTTAGTGGACGTTACTAAAGGGGATAATATCCTGCATCATGACTTACTCGAGGGGAACCAAAAGTGACAATATCACACGGGTAGCCAGCATTTCGAAGGCTTGCTCCAGCGAGGGTTGCTATAGCACCTCCCATAGAATGGCCAGTTATGTAGAGTTTGAAGCCGGGGTTTGCGGCAGTTGCTTTCTTCACAGCTTCTGTAGTTGCTGCCTTGACAACTGCCCAAGAAGCAAGGAACCCAGCATGAGCTTTACATCCGCTCCCAAACTCGCAAGGAGCTTTGAGGAACAAAACATCCAAAAGAAAGTTTCGGATGGAGTTGGAGCCACGGTATGACACAACAATAAGCTTGTTCGTAGGATCTACAGCCACAAGTCCTGCGATATCTAGTATTGGATCCCTAGGATATATTGTCAGCATCTATAGAAGAGCGAACGGTAATATCTAAATTCGATGTTATCACACGTACAAAAACTCGGCAGTGCTAACTGCATTTGCAGCGGTAACCTCTGGACAAGCGTTCGAGGCACATGTCAGTGGTCCTGCTTCGGCAACATTACAGCTTAAAATGAATGTTAGTATGGTAGCGCAAGTTCGGAAGTCAAGCGTACTATGAAGCAGCTGAATACTGAGCCAACAGTTTGAAGTTTGCAAGTTCACTGTCTGTGACTGCAATATCTGTCAATTGGGTTAGAGAATATCTCATGTGCAGTGAACGAGGAGACCCGACCTCTATTCTTGATTTGAACATCTCTTGATGGAAGAGCTGAAGCTGTAGAACATACTGCTAAACAAATAGCAAACGCTGTTACGAGAGACAACATTTTGGAATTGACAAATTGTTTTCCGTGCTTCGAGAATGAGAATGAGATTGAGCTGATGTTCTGATTTGGAAATATTAAATTAGAATGGAGCACAAGAAAACCGGCAAGACTGCGTGTCCAAGTAGATGTCCAGTAAAGAGAGTGGGAGAAAGAACTTCAACTGTCCAGTTGTCGCTACTGAGCTAGTTCATATCATACCAGGAGAGAGGATTCATTATATACACAAAGATTCGTCCTCTCCCCCACGATATTGTTGGGGCTGCTGCGCAAAGACTTGCCCCCTTCCCCGCGTATATTATTATTGAAGCTACCTCAGACTACTGATTTCTTAATCAGGAAGGCCGCAGCATAACCCAAATGTTCTTTTTGGTTCGAATTTAACATTACAGTGTACAGAAGCGGGGACAGATTGCGATAGGCCAGAGGTCTGTGTGTACCCAATGCAAGTGAACCCAATAGCATTGAGGAAGTACATGGGGCAGACTCTTCCAGTCTCATTAGGACTTTGAGTCGGTAATCCCCTATAATTGTATTGTATAATGAGCTCCTCGATTTCAATTTGACAAGTAAACAAAGCTAATAATAAGGAGAACGTAATAGGCATTGACATGCATACGCTTGATTACTTAACACACCATTGTTGGTACACACGAATATAAACAGCACATAACCTCTTCACGTCTTCCACTGTTCCCGACTACCAGAATTCACGTGTTTAAATCTGCAGGGACCTTGCCGTAGGGGGCCTCCTAGGATATTGATAATTGATACGACTCGGGATTGTGGCGGACGTGTTAACTACTATCGAGTGACGCTCCGAGCATGGCGTATGAAGATAAGGTTTGAACTGCCAATAGTTGGCAACATCGCTTAGCCACCCTTGTTTTAGATTAGTAACCTAAGTAGTGGGCCAACCCCTCTACATGTGAGAAAAAAGGGGTGTAAATTGGTAGATGCGTCAAACGCGATATGTTTAATGTAACTAGTCTCCTCTAAGTCTAAAATTATATAACAAAATTATTATGCAAGTTTTTAATAGTCTCTTGACATAAATCTTTGGGGGTTTTCTTTTAAATAAACTATTATATAGCTGTAAATGTTATTTATTACACGTTAAGGTGTAGAGCGAGCGCACGTACCAGTTCGGGCCTGTTTTTTCTCTCATGTGGAGCCAACGCTTCGCAATAGTAGCGCAGAAAGGGTCCGTGGAGCGAAGTGGATCTGAGGATCAATCAGAGAGACCTGGGGACACTTAGGAAGTCAAAGATACAACGGATGGTACAGGCCTTTTTGTTTTATTTCTACAATTCGTCACCGGCAGCAAAAGCTAGAAAATTAAATACGTCAAACGGGTACGACATATAGCTGCGTTTCGACGCTTACTACTAGAAGGGCATTGGTGGAATCTTGACAGCTCGGAACCGAGTTTGCATGCGGTGTGTGAGTTAGTCCTCCGGCATGGCCTGCACAATATCAATCATGGCCCATGAATCATGGGCCATGATTGATGGGGTGATGCTGGGTGGATCTGGTGAATGCATGAAGTTGTACACGGACCCCTTACCCAAAAAGCCGGCATTAGCTACGGAGGTTTTCAACCATGTTCTACCCAAACCATCATCTTCCCCGGATGGCGAAAATCCTCACTTATCAGTACACACTTGATTCGGAAGTCTCGGTCACCTTCTAGAACGCCAAGCAGGGATCAGACGAGGACATGTGGGTCATATATGATCCCAAAGTAAAACCCTAGCTTGTGAGAAAGGTTGTCTGAAAGGTTCAAGCAGTTAGAAATCCACAATAACTAAGATAGAATGCCGAAAACAGGGGCACAACGAGGCGTTCGTGTTTTAAGTATCCCAATAATCCTTTCCAACCTCGTGGTTCCCTGAACTCTCATTCTGTTTCTGGCTTGAGAAAGAAATTATTTCAGCCCATCTCACTTGGCGTTTCTTTCACCTTCACATTCAAAAGAAATTCCACGATTATAAGCTGTAGAGAATGCGATTCTCTCAGTTTGGGTTCGGTTTTGTGTATCTGTTTGGATATGTGAACGCGCAAGCAAATCTAACCATTGTGGGACAGCAGCTCAGCTTAATGCCAGCATGTGGAGTGAGTTACATTCAAATCTTCCTATCGTTCTATGGTATAGAGATATATATAGAGACTGACCAATTCTAGCTTGGATGCCTCACAGAGAAAATTCCTTTGGTCGGCTGCAGCTTGACTAACATTAGCTGTCAATGCGAAAGCTTACAACTCGTGGACATAACCTCATCATGTTTATACGCCAATTGCACGCTCCGAGATACTTTGGGTGACTATTATTCATCAAGATTTCAAAGCTTCAAATTGACATATATACAGACACTTCGAAGTCCATCGCAGCGATTTGCGAACGTCCGTCAGAGTCAAAAAACCAGATGCTCCGCATTATGACTTACGTCTGCGCTACGATCACAAATGGCGCAGTTTTCATACGTTTTCTGGTTCGATGGCTGTTGCATCAACGAATTCGACTCGATGATTATTTTATAATACTAGCTATCGTGAGTAACTCGAAAGCTTGCATTGCTTCGCCTTTTGGATTGTTATAACTAACCCTCGTTTTAGATCGCGGCTGGTGTTTTCACCTACTTTGGAGTTCTTTGTATGTCTATGAATATATACTTCAAATCTTTCTTTCCGGGTACTCATGTGACAAATAGTTGAACACAACGGTTTTGGCACCCACATTTGGGATACAGACTTTGACGTGGTCCCAGATTTGTTATACTGGTGTAAGTTTGTGCATATATATACTTCACCAAGTCTGATGCTAACCATGGTAGTCTATATAACCCAAGCCCTCTACATTATGACAATAGGGGCAGTGAAGCTCTCCTTGCTATTCTTTTATCTCAACGTTTTTCCAAGAAAAGCATTTAGAACCGCTTGTTTCTCTACTATAGGTTTTGTCCTTGCATGTATGGTTGCTTTCATTTTGGCCGGAGTATTTCAATGTTCGCCAATATCCCATGCCTGGCGGCTGGACATAGCTGGTAAATGTATCAATTATAATGCGGTAGCATGGGCCAACGCTGGAACCAACATATTTCAAGATATTATTATCATATTGCTCCCGATCAGGGAGCTTAGAAATATTCAAATATCTTCGAGGAAGATGAAACAATTATATCTCATGTTTGGGGTAGGAAGCTTGTAAGTGCCTAACTACCTATCGGTCTGAGTATCAAGCTAATGAAGTCAAACCTAGTGCCACTATCACTAGCATTATTCGACTCTACAGTCTAAAAAGGTTTGGGTTAACCCCAGATCCCACATGGGATAATATCCCCACGATATTTTGGTCAACGATAGAAACAACATCTTCGGTCTTCTGTGCGTGTATGCCCGCCATGCGAGCAGGGCTAGTGCGACTCTTCCCAAAGATGTTTGGAGGAACCAACTTCTTCAAAAGTAGCGGGGGGTCTTCAACATGGGGCTCAAAGGTTTCCAGATCAAATAGGGAAGCTGTCCATCAAAGATGGCTGTCTCGAGATATAAATGGACACTCAAGGAACAACAGCATAATGCTGGGCTCAAAACAGGGCGAGAATTTTGTTCGTCTGCCAGAGCCAGATCTGGTCGCAGGATCAGAGAGGGTTAGAGACAACGATCGAAAAAGGGCCAAGCCCGGGCATGAACTAGATGATTTATCGCCTATTCACCCCAAAGATTAATATACACATTCCATATGTTTAATATGATATATCCCTTATCCATATGCCTTTAACTTGTAAGAAGTTGTTTTACTATTCTATATTTGCATGTAATATACAAACATATGTGTTGTAAATAAATATGAGCGAAAATGCTATTGCTTAAAAGCAGGCTCTCTCTCAAGCTATTTGATAACTTGCATGTCCCAAGTGGGATGTTTGAGATCTGTTTGTCTAAAGAATAACAAAATGACGGATATCACCACCAGTTCGAATATAGCTAGTGTCCATAAACATTCCTAATTTGACAATAATGACAGTTATTAAGTACTAGGCAAGTTCAACATTAGATAAAAGCAGTGTAATAAGCCTGCAATATGCAGAAGATTATAAGTTTGATGAGCGGAAAGACTAGTGTACAGCGTTACTATATGGCAAGCGGCAATTAATATGTAGATCTTTGTCGCTATAATTGTAAAAAATACGGGAGTTCAATAGAACGTGTGTTTTGGAGGTAGTTTTCTCCATGTGTTTGTTCCCACTTCTTACAACGAGAAAGGATAGTCCGGACTGTACATAGGGTGTTTTGCATCCTCCTTTTATTGTCCACTCTCACCCTTCGGATAGAAAGTCGATATATATCTTGATAGAAGTTGCATTCTTTAGGGCTGGTATACTTGATTCCTGGCGTGGAGGTGGTCAGAAGTTGTGCTGTCTACTGCTGCCATTTGTTATTTGTCATATAACATAAAGTCCTTGGTTGTGGAGTTTTCCCTAAAATTAGGTTAGGTTATCTTGCGCTCTTCCCCGTCCACTATAATTGAACTTTAATTCCTCTTACTATTAGTTGTCCAAAATTCGAACGCAGACGCAAAAGTCAGCATGAAGAGGGATAGAATTTAGTGGGTTGTCTTAAAGAAAAGATTCTATAAGCATTCGAGCTTCATCTTTGCCGCTTCCGGACAGGATCAATGCCCCTTCGACAATATTAGACGGATTGTAACCTTTCAAATATGGTCTGAAGTGTGTGCTAACTAGCTGCTTCGAATCTATAATATTCCTCTAAACTTCATATACATCGTTATCGGGTATAGCTTCGTCACGAATCCAGGAGAGCAATGGCATTGAACCCTATATGAAATCCACTATTTCAAGGATAGAATCTTACCTGTGCTTGTCAACCAGTAGCGGCCTTAAACGAGAATAAATTCAACGTAGCACAAACCATGCTTAATCCTGGCCATTATCCTGGAGTTTGTGTATTGCGAGACATGCTACTGACGTGTATGCCGGCACAGTTTCCCCCCTCCCTGACTCGGTCGGATGTGGGCCTGATGATGTCCCCCGTAGTCCGGACGCTTCGGACGTGGGAAATACTGCGCAGGGTCACTAACTCCCACCATTGAGCTAATCAAGAACTTGAGCTCATGGGGAGCTGGTAGGGAGCTCGTGGTTAGTGGGCAAATCTATTGATTGTGAATGGTACAGTACAAGTAATGCACGCATGGCCCTGCCCTATAATATTTGCCAAGGACAGTACCACCGAGATCAAGGAACGGCAGCCAAGTCCTCGGTGGAAGTGAATTTTCTGGTATGTTCCTAACGAGATTTATCGTGGTTGGAAGAGTACTCAGTATCCAGTTTATTGGAAACAGCGAGTTGGGGAGAGATCATCATGGGTCCTAGTGGCTGCACTGAGTGCAGTGCACTCATGGCGAGCGATACACCATGAGAGCTTGCATTTCTATACCTAATATTGATTTTGGTTTATATACAAAGTGATGCTTTATGCGCTATAACATCACATAAGAATGTAAACAGGCCCTTGTTTTTCCTTTAAAGATATAAACATGTTTATTTACGTGAACGAATCACGATGCCAGACTGCTGGGAACGTTACCCGAGAAACAATATTATCCAGAAGCCACACTCAGAACCAGTCTTCCACGCATAATCAAAAGCAAATTATTACCATTTGATCAAACTTGTTTCTTCCCCTTGAAATATTTCTGGCAGTCCTATCATTTGTATCGCTACTTATTTGTGCCTGATGCAATGATAAGTAGCCGAAAAATGTATCGCCAGTCATAAGTAGCTTATTATCATGAAAAACGGTGCAGATGATTTATATTTTAGAAAGCAGACCTCGAGGCGGTGCACGTGACCAGACTCGAGCGGCAGAATTCCGTAAGGCGGTGAATCGCATTAGGAAACAAACCCCATCAACACCACCCCTGTACGTAGGAGAAAAAAGTGGCCGATATTGGCACACCCCAAATTGATTTTCTACATTAATATTCAACCCACGAATTAAGTTTAAAGTGGACTATTAAAGGCGCATATACTCTATACACTATGAACTACTAATTGGTAATTTTTGGCAGTTGTCGAAAGTTAAATATTGCACGTAAAATGCCATAGATTAGAGTTTGAGAGTGTGCCAATATCGGCCCCTTTTTTCTCCTACGTACAGCACCCCTACGTAGAACTTACAATACAATCATCGATCCCACTGAATACAACTGCACTTACATGATATATACGTAGTGGTACCCCGTACTGGAAGTGATCCGACAGATGGATTTTATAGTCTGCTCAAGCAATTCAATGAAAGAAGCACTGAGAGCATTGCCAGAGTTTCGTTTATTTGCCAAAACTCGAGGTTATATAATTTTGGACATGGTTCCATACGAACCACCCTCACCCACCAGGAAATAAACTTCCGAGGGAGTCCAATTCCAAATTTTGCTCTAAATATCTTTCAGCCGAATTTCAAGCATTAAATATAAGATAGAACAGCAGTGTTACAAGTGGTATTTTTGTCAGGGCTCTGTATGAGACGTCGAGCAGGGTCACCTGACTAAGGATCACCTGTTCGGGCAAAAGGAAGAACTCGGTGTCAGTGTGAAACAGTATGCTTTGTAATACCTCGCACCCTATTCGATAAGGCTCCGACTGGCCTGCGATATATAGTAAAGGGAAGCATAATCTTGTAGTGGGTAAAGATTAGTTTGTATAAGATTTGACTAGTGTAGTAAGAATCGAAATCTTCGAATACTGTATCACTCTACTTTTGAAACCTTACAATTTTAACCTTGCGAGTAACGTTTAATCAAAACTCTGGAACCTAAAAGTTACTATTTACTACCACCGCCTTTGTTTTCTATATATATAAATCCACAAATCATAATATTATTTGGCTGTGCAATTTTTGTAAACTGTACTGGTTTTATTTGGTATTAGTCCAAAGTAATTACTTTTTTAAACAACCATTTCTTATTCCATCGTTTTAAAAATATCACCTTATACTATAAGAAGTTTTATTTTCAAGTTTTGGATTTATGAATGCTATATATTTAAATAATTTGATATACTCTTGTGGCTTGTATCAGTCTGTGTGCTGCTTAACACTTAAAGTACTTTGTGACTTCCCCCCTTTCGGGTTCCCAGACGAGTAGCAGCGTATCTAGGTGGTAAATCTGAAAGAGGGATGGTCATCTCCCATATTATCCAATGAATTCTTACCCAGTCTATAATCTCTTTCGCCCCTATCTCTCTTCTTATTCTCATACTTTAGGCCAAATAACATAATTGTGGCCATAAAAGCACAAAAGCACAGCAAACTCAGGGCTGTACGGAACCCTGTCTTATATCCTGGTTTCTCCGACGTAATGAACACATTACTTGCGATAATACCGCCACAATTACCAATTCCGACCTGAATAGCTGCCGCCATCGAGCGTTTATAATGCCCACCCATCTGCGTCTATTAGCATCTTAAGTCCATAGAGTATAATCGATAATTTACCTGATTAGAGAGCCAAGCTAGAGTCACTGGTTGTGCCATATACCCACCAACTGTGATGAAGAAACAGGCCATATATCGGATACCAACGGAGACAGTATTCATAGAAAGAAGAATAGAATATCCAATTACACCCACGCAAACACCAGCCATGATAAACGAATAGCGATGACGTAAGTTATCAGTGGCAAATGCCGTTAGGAGGGCGACGATGGTCGCGACCACAAAGATAGGTATGCTACGGATTTGAGCCATTGCAGCAGTATAACCCATTTGCTATTAAAATTTAGCAGGAATCCAATAGATTGTAGAAGTAATTATAGAAGTACTTGCATTCAGAATTGTTGGGATGAAAAAGCTCGTGGCATAACCGGTGGTGACCACACCCATATACATGCTATATAATGGTAAGTTAAGTTAACACAGGTCGACCACTACAAACGTACAAAGTACCACACCAAATTTTCCAGTCGAAAAACACTCTCCGCGCTGCGCGTTTATCTAGCATGTCCATTCTTGCATTTCCGCTGTCTTCCAGGAGTTTATGGACAAGTAGTCTGCGCTCTTCGTCGTTCAAAAATTTCGCAGTTTCTGGCCAATCAACAATCCACCATTTTGACAGTACACCAACCACCACCGTAAGTAGTCCTTCAACAATAAAGATCCAGCGCCATCCCTCATACCCGCCGATGCCATCCATTTTAGCAAGTGCATATGCCAGAAGCTATTTTTGTTAATCAAATTATTCTGATTAAAACATTGAACTGGATACGTACACCACCAAAAGCACCGGCAATTATGCTAGCTGTGAAGAATAAGCTCAGTCTCCACTGCAGTTCATATCTTTGATAATACATTGATATTAAATATATGCAGCCTATTCGCTTCAATGACACCTTCAGACATTTCGGTTTACATTTGATAACTAACCTGGGAACAGTCCAGCTTCAAAAATTCCGACCACAACTCTCATAGCCACAAGCCCTGCAAAGCTTTTTACCAAACCTTGACCAATAGTTCCAATTCCTAAAACAGTTTAGCAACCGGCATAGCAAAAGGGAATACCTTAATGGAACAAAGACTAACCCCATAGCACCATTATCAAACTAAGCCAAGTGCTTGGAGCCAGCTTTTTAATAATAATATTACTGGGCACCTCTAGTAGAATATATGGTATGAAAAAGGTGAATAGGGCGATATTATAATCTTGCCCTTCCATACTCAAGGTTGTTTCAAGTCCCTGAATCTTTGCATTCCCAATATTTGTCCGATCCAAAAAGGCAAGAAGAAAGAGTACAAAAAGAGGAGGAATAACATGAAGGTCGCATTTCCAAGTTAACCTGTTTAGAGCAGCTACATCATTGGCGGGTTGAGTAGGTGATTTCTCTGAAATTGGAAGATCTTCTGCTTGATAGACGGCAGGCGTTTCGATAACGCTTCCACTGGTTTGAGGGAGAAAGCGCATTTTAGAGATTTACTAGTGAAAACGTTCATAAAATTGTGGTACTAGAAAAGTAATCAATAATATATACGTGGTGAAGAACAATAAGACCATTGACCTTTATTATCATCTATATATTATCCAAAGCTTCACGGTTAAAGAAAGAAAGAAAGCGGGGTAACTTATTTACTTACCCGAAGCATTCGGAATCTAAGTACGGCTGTTTGGTGTCAAGTATGCTCACTTTTATAATTAACTGTTGCCCATTTTTTTAAAAAAAAAACATTTGCCCAGGTGGTGTATTCCTCTAATAGAAAATATCATATAAGTTCTAGTCACACCGCCTTGGCGCCTTCGCGTCTCAGCACTTTGGATTAAGACTTTATAATATATTATATTATTTTTATTTTAAGCCATAAGGCATATTATCAGGTGTAATAACTTTCGATTATAATCAAAACGAAATTTATGCTAGCATAAGTTTATACTTGACGTTTGGGTTGCAAAAATACGAAATAGGGTAAGATCGTAAGCTATATCGGGAACGAGATGAACGTTCGCTTGTAAAATCCGTCCCACTAGCTACCCCTATGCCTATATTTACCTGAGGCGACACAAACGATCACGTGTGAGCTGTTAAGGATTTATATTATGACCGACTTATACGTAGAGATTATCAAATAAACATGGGCTATAGGGGACAAGCACCTATAGGGGAATTGGAAAAGAAGAAAGAGGATGACTAAAAACAAATGATCGCGCCTTTTCTAGAAAATATCCATGTGCCCGCCCCCCTCCCCTTTCTAGACAAGCGTTAATGCAAAAGGAAAACAATTTTTCCAGTAATCATCTTCATCTTTAAAAAAAAAATTATAAGTTACTACGTTATTACATAACTCTTTTATAGTGGTTTTATCTATAAATACACTTATAAACCCCGCCGTCAATGACGGAAACACGGGTACAACCATGTTGAGAGAGATATACTTTAATAAATCGGGAATCGTTTGTAAAGTGAAAATGTTAGGTAGATTTATTCTTTCAATAGGTGGAAGGAACGGCCAGGCGCTAGGAGGTTGGTATCAAGACATGCACTTACGATGCTACCATCGCTTCATGTCAAGATTCATTATATTAGAAAAGTAACATCACCATTTGCACACTGGCATTCTCACAGTAAAAGTTGAGAGGTCAGAAAATCGCGATCAAGCTGGGTGTTATTTTTTAACTCGGGAGGCTGGCCAATTTTATACTTGTTCAGCGTAAAGTAGGCTTAATATATGAGCGCTTACTTATTTTCATTCTTCAGATATATTGGAGCATCGAAGAAATGGGTTACAATAGTTCGTCCTATATTATACAACAACCAAGCTAGCTGTGTCTATATAAGTATATGCATAACTTTACAATGTTGAATCTAGGTTCACAGAGCATGAAGAATCAAGTCCAGAAACATAAGTAAGTAAGATGTCCATTGACTAAAAGAAACTGTGGTGGTTTGTTTCTAAAAGTACTAAAGCATAACACGGTCCAGCAAACATCATGTCCACGTCCCGGGGTGGCGCCGAATCTGGCGCAGCATATTAATATTCTTCTCATATCGGGTGACTATACATGGAAGCTGTTTGAGACTGTCTCGCCACACACACACACATATATTTCTAGTATATTCCCTTCTTCCGTTATTAGGTTCGCTGAGTGCATCATATACTGTAAATCACACCATAATATATTTATTAACACCTCGTCAATTGACGTCGGGTGCATCAGGCCTTACTAGTCCATGCTGAAAGCCATTTCCGTTTCTCGTTTTATTACTTTATGATTTTCGACAACAGCTTGGCAACAACTTCCGCTGTCGATACAAACGCGAATCAGCAGCTCTAGTAGCTTCATATCGAAACCTTTCTATTATCGAAACCCCTCAAATATCCACAAAGAGGTTTTCCCCGCAGTATGTACTTTAATTGCACCGCAAGATGAGCAGATAGAAACAGAATGGAAGCATGAAATGTATGTAGAAGAAGAGCAAGTTATAATTATATAACCTGAGCTTTGTTACAATTAAGATTTACCGAAGATGAAAAGAAAACGAAAAATTAATGGCTCACCCCAAAACTTCTACTTTGTCTGATCAATTCGCTGTCCGCTTTCAACGATCTGCAATGGATCTAGCCACAGGTTATAGGCACCCTGACGAATGTAATGACAACGGTACGGGAGGAGCCAATCCAACGACTAGATCGACTTTGGCCTAGACGAAATGGCTTGTTAAATTAATTTTATCGGAGAGCCTTGCTGGTGTCCTGGGAATGGTAGGGGGTGCTAAGATATTTGCCACAGCTTCGTCGGCTGAAAAAGGTTAACGCATAGTATAAGATATATAAATTCGGCATAAATTAGTGTTAATAGTACGGCATATAGGATTGAAACTTGACTGAAAAGTCATTCAATGAAGGCAGGTACCTACTCACTTCCTCAAATTCTACTCCCGTGTGAGGACTCAACGTCCTCATAACGCTCTTGGCGTTGGCGTTTGAACTCAACATCCAACGCACTTTCCTTTTAGCAACTAGTATATTTTAGATAAGAAGTCTCTTGAACCCTTGAGAAGAATCAGACACTTTTTCCATACAGATTCCACCTTCGTGAGGTCTGATATCCCGGGAGTCTTCTTGCGTACTATGGCTTAAGGGCGCAAGGCATATTATTCAACCTGTTCTTTTCTCTTATCTTGTTTCGCCTTGCACATGCCATAGGTTTGTAGAGTATTTTGAAGAACAAACTGTCGTCATACCTATACCCAGGTGCTGCAAGACCTCGATAATGGAAGACTTCCATGGTGGCAACAATTAGAAGCCCCGGACATTGCCATTCAATGCTGGAACATGCCCAAGGGTCATCAATCAATGAAAGACCTAGTAATATATGTTCGGGTGGATAAGGCCAAGCATAGAGAGGTCAATCACACATTAGGCAACCTGAACTAAAAGAATTATCCAAACCCCTTTCATAGCAAGTTCAAGGACATGATAAAGCGACTCACAAGCAATGGACTCATAGAGTGGAAAGAAAAGGAATTGAGTGGTCTCGTAGTATCAAGATTAGTTTATTATTCAGTCGTTCAGTCTCAAGATCGTCCGTCTGATTTTTACTCAAAATAATGACAATAAAGCTTGAGCTTAGATGAGCACCGTGTGCTGTGAGGATGACAGAATTAGATTTTTCTTACAAAATAATAGAATATATTAAAACTGACATAGTAGGAAGAATAAATCACATAGTTGCATGGCCATTAAAGGAACAGGTTCATTCTGTGTGGAATGAGTCCACTTTTATTGTCGGCGACCAATAAATGCGGAAGGTGTAGCCAATAACCGGAAGTAGCTCTGTTAAGTGGTACCATGATACCATTATAAAAATTCCCAAATTGTTTCTCCATCATACGATCAGTTGTTCGCCGGCTGAACACGGAAGAAGTGGATGTTTACTAGATCTGAGCTGTCAAAATCCCTGTTAAACCTAGCTTCAGCTTGTTTACACGTTTTCCTGGGGATTCTCCGTCGTATGTTGCACGCCGATATAGATCGCCGACCTGTTCTGCGTCTCGAATTACTGTTGTACTGCGGTTTCGGACGCATGTTCCAATTGCCAGATAATGTGCTCACGGGTTACATGGTATCGTAAGTACGTTACAGTTTGAACAGTCCACTTCTATCTTGTCCTTCAACAGTTTTTTGAACAGGCACCGGCTTCAGGGTTGCATAATTGAGCAAGGAATAAATCAATAGGAGTAATTTACACGATAAGGTATAGAGTATAATAACCCCGCACTCTCCTCAGACACTTCCTCTCTATACATCCTATGTTCTCTACCAATTCGATTATCTTGCAAGTCTTCTTCAATTTTCGATAAACCGATCGGTCACAGCAGCTATGGTTGCTCAAGCGTTCCTGCTCTCTCTTTTCCTCGCAACTATTACTCTACCTTCTCCGACATCAGCTGCGCTTCCATTCGGTCACCTCGGTCCAGAAAATACAGTTTTATTTCTAAACGGATTCCACTTTCTATCCGGTGATACCAGTGCTGAGATCAGTGCCAACCACTGGTGCGCTATTGTCTCCAATGACTTCTTACAATGTGTCGTCTATAACACTGCTACTACTCCAGTCCGTTTGGCAGGAATTGAGTACATTATATCCCCGACGGCCTTCGAATCTCTCGACTCTGAAGAACGCCAACTATGGCACAGTCATAGCTACGAAGTCACCTCTGGCTTTCTGATCGAGCCCAACATGCCCTCCACTGTCGACCATGCAATTATGGAAGTCCTTGTGGGCACATACGGGAAGACCTTTCACACTTGGAGGTACGATCAAGGGAACTCCAGCATTCCTTTAGGAATTCCTGAAATAGTAATGGGCTACACTGGAAATTCTCAGATCACACCAGATTTTGTCACGAAGAGGGATGCGCTATTTGGCGTTAACACAACCACCATTCGTGAGAGCAGGGCAGATATTGTGGCCCCTAAAGTCATTAATGGGGCCGACAGTTGGAAGAATGGATATGTTTTGACGCTGGAGCTTCGGAATACTACCATGAACACGACTTTTGGTTGAAGAAGGTATTGGTCTCAATGTAAAGGCGCCAATGACAGTAACTGTATTTTTTAAAACCAGGCAATATTATGTAAATAACACTGACAAGATAAATGGAATACTCTACTCCCAATATCGATAGTTTCTAAAGAATACTTTTAGCTATAATCGCCAATGTTTTTGTTTCTTCCATCCAGATCTTATGTGCGTGTTCATTTTCCATTAATATTGCTACAAGATACATGCGGCCGTACTTGGGCTCACATCTGAGACAAACTCAAAAAGAAACTAGACAAATATCTATAATCTTTAAGAACGAAGACAGCTGGTGTTTCCTAATGTACTAGCTGACAAAACTACGATCTAGGGTAGGTAAGATCAGGCAACAAGGCTTCAAATATTTGTATACGCAACTCACTATAAAGGGATCCGTTAATCGTTGGGCCTAACTAATCGTGCTTCGCTGCTGTCCCATCAAAGAATTGAAGGTAGAAACGGTGTTGATATTGGTGAAAGTAAAGCTTAAATAGGCTGTAAGTGGGTCAAAATTAGGAGATCTAGCCACACTTAGGGCTCAACGCCACAGTTTATCCCTATCTCCGATTCGATAGTTATCATGATTAGTACTGATTGAAAGCTTACGCCTGAGCTTGAGAAGTTTTTAGGACACCGCATGTTAAGGCTCGTATCAAAATTAGTATGTTGCTAAAAGATTTTATGAAATCTTACTTTTTGAATATTCGGGAAAACTCAAACATGTTTAGTTTTCAAGGTAATTATTTAAAGCTAGAGTTTTCGAGAAATGATTGAGCATGCGTAAAACTAAATTAAATTGACATCCACAGGCTTTCTTCTCATGTCTTCCTCGGGTTGGGTCCTAACAATAACAGACTATGGAACGAAGTCTTATTATCCAATCTTGAAATCATTAACTCAATTCTTCCTCCTAGGTCTGAATCCCAATTCTACAATTAATTTAATATTTGATTGTCGCACCGAAATTGCCTTTCTATTCATAAGACTTTTTCCTAAATATTCGCTAGCTAAATATATAGGTAGCAATTCCAACTTTCCTAAACCGACGATACATGTATGTCAGTTTGCCTGATAATCCCTTTGTGCGAGTCATTGTCGCGATCATCCAGCCGATCCCAGTCGCCATCACCCATCGCGTGTGCCGACACCCTATATTTACCGTGTAAGGTCAAAGGATCGAGAGGTGTGCTGGTACTCTTAGGTTGGAACTACGACGCAAAACAATTAGCCAAAAAAATAATCCGGGAATTTAAAGGGGTGCCTTACTGCATATCCACTTGCGTTTTGGGAATCGGCATAGTATTTGAACAACGCACGGAGAGGTGGCATTGAGCACGCAATTACTGTCAGACCGGACTCTACTATCGACCAGAAAAAGATGTAGCCAAGGTGAGCTGTTGAAAAGAATAGTTAGTATAGAATGTCTGGGAGATACCTGGGAGGGGGATTTCTTACATAGAATATCTGTTGGATAAATATCTGTATGGTAGTATTTGAAGTCTAATAATCCGTGTTAGTTAGCTTTGTAAAACTATAAAAGAGAAAACTGGAAAACACGAATCGTTCTGGTTACTTACAGGGCATGCGTAGTGTTGTGGCAATGCTAGCAATAATGCCCATGCCTAGAATAGCTAATAAAGACATTAGCAGCCATAACCTCTTTTACTTGCCACAAGATGATCAGAATATACCTATTATTGACACTTTGGTACGCATTGGGAGTTGCAAGTTTGCTATAATAAAGAAAGGCACGATAGCACAACACCAATCGGTCACTAACTGCGTTGATGAAATTGCATAGCTGACTGGTATAATCCCTGCTTTTGCGCGGCATGTCCCCCTATTTGCAAGTTAGCTATCAGCGGGACAATTCGTTTCTTTAACTAGTATTAGGGGCCGAATAAAACGTCGACGACATCCATGTTAATTGTATCAGTTTATCAGTTCTATATGCGGAGGACTTAGGCTAACTAGGTCATAAAAGTGAAATTTAATAGGCTAATATATAAAAACTTCAGGACTTACAACAAAGGGTTCCAGTTTGCTGCTATTGGGGTGCAGTTAATCAGAACAAATAATATGCCTCCAGTGGTGGCAAACAAGTTAAATCCCATATTAGCCATTACAACATATCGAATTTTTTTCCGCTGGTCTAAACGCATGCAAGCAAACCCAATGGCAGTTTTGGTAATGGTGGTCGCAAATATATAATGCATCTGGTAGTAGAACGTATATTCGGTGGCCCGAATCATGTATAGTTGTAGTGTCTCTTTGGGAAGGTCACTGTCAAGGCTCCCGAGGCCAAAACGAGCACTGTACACCCCGAAAACGCAACTTGGAACAAATACCAGCTTATATGAGTAGCTTTATTAGCTTTGTTCAAATAATGCTTGACTGAGGGCTCATCTACTTACAAATCCGAGTACGGCAAGATAATCATCGGTACTCCAAGCATTCTTCGACACCCTGTGACCACCAGACCGCACCCACACCCGTAATGGGACGATGATGCATGCGATAACGCCGAAAAAGATTGAGAAGACCTCGATTGCTACTCCTAGATTCTTGGGCTTTAGGGAAGGAAGCGCATGGACAAGAACATTCAGCTGCTCGCCAGTCATACTAGGGTCCATTTCAGCGGCTTGTGGCTTTGTTGCACCTGCAAGTTTGCACTAATAACCAAGTAGGGTACAGGAAGAAGGAGGGTACAGCTTTCACGGGAGTACGATCAATGTATATATGGAATTCTGAGAATCATGAATGGCAATAAGACCCGGATGTCGAGACTTGATTGTACCTGGGCTATATTTTGTAGGATTTGGGTTAGGAGAAATGTTTTCCTTCGCAAGACAAGGTTTGCAAGTGCCGCAGTGTCGTATTGTAAGGATAGTTAAGAGATCTACCTCCCGACATCTACATATGACCAAACGTAGCAAACCCCAGGATAACAACCATTGGCTATATCGGGCAGGCTCACATGGATTAGAATGTTGTACTGCACAGTTTCAAAACTTACTTAGTACTGTCTCCATCTTATCTTGGTACGGCTACTGCTGTTAAAGTGTCTTGATGTTATCCAGCGCCTTTTATCTTTGCTCTGCTATCGTAAGTTGCCAAGAATCCTCCCAAGATATGCTAAGTACGTATAGTACTGACAGGTGTCTCGAGCCGCCCACTTTCCCGGTATCCACTACTAAACGAGATAATGCTCGGTTTGACGCTAGCAGGGCAGGCGGCTCAGCGGCTCAGCGGCGCGGAACGTCAGCTTGCCATCCGAACTAGCTAGCCAGGTATGCACGAAAAGTACTTCCGTAGACAGTACGCTGATTGTCTAAAATTCTGCTGCGGTACCTCCGTGTAAGTGTTCCTGCTGTCGATCCCAGGGAGTATCGCAAGCGATTGGCCCGTTCTATGCATCAAAGGAATTGATTTGTGGGACTGGACAGTGGAAGCATTGCCTAGGTACTGTACTAGTATTACTCCATGGGAAGCCGATACGAATGTACAGGTAGATGATGGAGAATCAATCCCCCAGGCCCGCTTTTTGCCACTGTATATAGTATAGATACAGTGGTGGTCTGCAAGGTAATTTGCTCATGCAATAACTTACGCCCTATTGAGGCGCATGAGAATGTAGCTAACCTTGGCTAAACAAGGGGCTTTCTTGTTAACCTTTACTCATCATGCTCCTTGCAATTTCGCAACACCTTCCCCGTACTTTGTAAACAAACAGGTCATAAGTACACTCACTGCCTTGTACTCCGTATGCCACTCATATAAGAGCGGTGCCATGCGCAACCTTGCTTCCACGTTTTTTTCGTTCATTTAACCACTCATTTAAGTGTGAGTGTTATTGGCAATAGGATCCCTACTCCATCTGTCTGACATGGCTATCGAGCAAGCCTCTGGGAATCTTTCTCTCCTCCTCTCCTCCAACACAGCCCTTGCAATTCTAGTTCTAGGCGGTGCATATTATTTGGCTACGGCTATCTATTCGGCTACTCTGCACCCACTTGCCGGTATCCCAGGTCCTCGGCTGTCCTCGTGGACTCGTATTCCCTATTGGATTCATGTGTTCCTTAGTGATATAGTGGAGTGGCAGCACAAACTACATACTCAATATGGCCCAGTCGTACGTTTCGGCCCTACTGATGTAAGCTACATTGGTATACAAGCCTGGAAGGATGTCCACGGTCAAGAGAAGGGGAGAGAAAATGGAAAGGCACTCGAGTTCCATCTGCCTAATGTCAATGGTAACGACCCGGTCAAACATTGACACTCATATATCGTATTGACCAATATATCCAACAGGTGTTCCAAGTCTTATTGCTGCTGAGCAGGACGACCACAATCGAGTGCGCCGTCTTTTCTCTCCCGCATTTTCGGAGCGGTCGTTAAGAAGTCAAGAACCTTTGTTTCAGAAGTATGTGAAACTCCTGATGTCTAAACTACACGAGCTTGGTGCCGATGAGACCCCAATCGAGATTACCCGGCTACTCAATTTCACAACATTCGACGTGATGGCAGAATTATGTTTTGGGCACTCCCTCGATCTTCTAGTGAATAACAAACTCGACCCTTGGGTCAGCTCTATTTTTGAGAATCTTAAGGCCGTTCCGGTCCTCCAGTTCATTCAATACTACCCTATCATTAACATTCCGTTTTGGCGTTTTCAGCCCAAATCAATTCTAGAACAAAGGAAGAAGCACTGCGGTTTCTCAGCGGATCGTGTTAATGAGCGGCTCAGACTGGGATCCGATAAGCCTGATATCTGGAATTTGGCTTTAAGCGCTGCCGAACAAGGCAACGGACTTAGTCTCAAGGAAATGCACTCTAATGCCGAAATCTTCATGTTGGCTGGAACGGAAACTACAGGTAATTCCTACAAAGAATTGTCAGATGACTGACCATACTGACTCTACTTCTTTAGCTACACTTCTCAGTGGTGCAACTTACTTGTTATGCACAAATCCAGACAAATTTAGACTATTAAAGGACGAGCTCCGAAGCTTCAGCAGTGCAACTGACCTCAGCTTCGACAATCTCGTCAACTTGAAGTACTTGAATGCTGTTCTCAGAGAGACACTTCGGCTATACCCCCCTGTCCCTGTCGGTGTCCCTCGCGTTGTGCCAGAAGGAGGATCAGTCATCCTCGGTAGATGGGTACCTCCAGAGACGCGTGTGTCAATCCCCCACTATGCCTCTTATCACTCTGCGGCACACTTCAAAGACTCTGAGGCTTTTAGGCCGGAGCGATTTCTCGGCGACTCTCTCTACAACAATGATGTGCGAGATGCACTTCAGCCTTTCTCTTTCGGGCCGCGGAACTGTATTGGTCAAAATTTGGCCATGCATGAAATGCGAATCATCCTCGCCACGCTCCTATATAATTTTGATATTGAACTTGTAAATCCAAACGAAAAGTGGTTAAAACAGAAAGCCAGCGCGTTGTGGATCAAAACTCCTCTGATGTGCCGCCTGAAAGCTGTTTCTAGGTAATTCACTAAAAGTTGTTGGAGAAGGAAGGAACAATTTCACACATTGAAACCATGATTAGGGAAATGATTGTTGATTTGGGACGGCCTGCTTAAAAACTACTTTTGCCAACTGGTTGTTTGCATACACTACTAGGAATAACTCCCCAAGCCTAGCTAAGTAACAATAAATTATAATATCCATTAATGAGCCTATAGTGCATCACTGTACAGTACTATCAGCCAGCAGTGGCAACAATTATATCATGACGGTTCAGGATTGCTCGATCCAGATCTTGCGTTTAACCTTAGCATGATCTTAAACTGCTGTTTATTCACAGTTTCCACAAGAATGATTGATTATAATCTGTGGAAGCTATTTGTGCCACATGACTATGTGCCCGCTGGTAAAGTTGAGGGAGAGTACAGATAGTGCGGATAAAATCTAACAGGACGATGCAAAAGCCAGTTCGGAGTTAAGATGTTCATATTGCTAGGATCGAATGCCAATACCAAGTTATGAGATCGTTTTCGCTGGTGATAATGAAGGAGTTAGAAAGCTTACAACTTGGTTCATGTTGAATGAGAAAATAGGGTGTATAACATTCGAGGGTTGTATTGAAGAACGCCAGCCTGGATTGAAGCAATCCTTTCCTTAAACAGGATATCACCCATTGCCTAACATTTGTGGAAAGGACAAGACACCCTTCAACCTGACTGCCCCGACTCTCCCGTATTTTTTAATATGCAGACGACGTAACTTAGTTCTAAGCATGTCTAAGCTCCTTATACTGTCACCCTTGCCTTTCTTCCAGACCACTTCTCTAAACTCCTACTCAATGTCCTATAGGAAGCAACTTAAAGCTAATATTCTTGGTTGGTGCTAGCGCTAGGGGATGAACCTCACGTTCATGATTAAGAAGCATGGCAATGGCCTTAGTAGACATGTAGTGCATTTGTAATGTACACCATTATAGTCTGGTTGAAGGCTGTTGGGAGTTTTGGAGAAAGATCAGTATCTGGAGTGTGCATTTTAGAGCAAAAGTAGTAGTTGAGGTTTGTAAAACCTAGGTAATGCTGAGATTGATGTATAGGTCGCTGTAATTGGTATACTAGGATGTTTATAAGAGCTTCAATTGTCGATTGCTGATTGTTTTGTAGAGAGTTAAAGTGGGAGCTTGGTACAAACTACACTACTCGCCACGATGTGAAAGAGAAAAACGACTGGAAAGAACCTGAATTGCATTTCCACCTGCTTTGCTATGCACGCTAAATCTAAAATGTTGTACGTTACGATTTACTACCAATATGGGGGTCGTAAGCCTGCGAAATTCGATGCCACACCGCCATCACCACCATCATCCTTCTTCCTCTGTCCAGTTATCTGAGTCGATGTTAGTGACGATCTGCTCCAATAAAGCTCGTAAGCCTCGAGTTCATAAATAGAAAACTCACCTCCATTTGCACTAGCCGGTGGATGTGTACTAGCCAGTCAACGTAGCTTTGCCTATATATTGATGTTAGATATAGAGAAGCGACATGTCAGGAATCTTCAAAGGTGCTACTTACGCCTCATTGTTTCGATCCTCAACTAGCAATCGAGCAAACTCAAATTCTGCACCATCGAGTCCCTGTCGGGCAAGCTGTATTGTCAAAGCTTTGGAACCTCGCATTGTCTTTAAGTATTCGAGAATATTTCGCACTTGTGCGTTGAGGTGAGTCTGCAAAACAGGCAACGAGGAAGAGTATGGATCCAGTTCCTTTAGGTTGTTTTTGCCTTCGCCAAACAAATCCTCCAGTAGATTCGGAGAAGTTTGTGCGTGGAGCCACATATAACAGTTCTGTCCATTATCTACGACGTATACACCTCCCTCCTCAACTCGAGAGAAAGACGTTCGAATCGAGGGTGGCATTTGTAGATAACCATCCGGATTTGGGAAACCATCCTCCGGGTTAAGATTGTGGATTGGGATGAAGCGAGGATACAGATAAAGTGAAAGTTCGAGGGCGCCCATGCCTTTGATCATTCTCATGTCGTGGACACGTCGATCAGTTGGTTCTTGGCCAGCCTTGAAGGCACGGGATTTAATGAGGCCAAGTATATACATGCTGAATTCCTTGAGATTCTCTGGCAGAACGAGTTGACCTGGGGGATGCGAGCCAGAGAAGTTCTTCCGATACTAATAATAATTAGCTAGCTATAGAATGGCAAATGATTATAGACTGTGACACCAATCTATTAAAATGGGTGCAATAAGGATTACTCACCCCAGCAAGAATATCAACGTTCTTTTCGCTCAGTGCTCCTCGAATGTCACGTAGAGAATTAGTTAGCATCTTGGTTGCGGCCTCCTTTGCAATCAAAGAGTAGACCGCATCCTGGTCAACAAACTTCATAGAATCCTTGGCAAAATCGCTGACGCTGGCAATAACGTTTGAGCATCTTACTCTTCTCTCACCACTGGCAGTGGTATATAGCAATGCACTTTGGAAATGGGCGTCTAGCTTGGCATCGAGTTTACCGCTAAAAGCTGATGTCAGTAATGATTTCAAAAAGGTGCTTGCGGAGCTAGCTCACTCGTAGCTGAACATAACACCCATTGCCTTATCAGCATCGACAACACCAAATTCCACGTCAGCTCCGAAGCTGTGCTGGGTAAAGTTGCCGTGGTAAGCAGCAACTTGGAGACCATTCGAGCAGCGCACTTTCATAAGCGCTTGATATCCAGTCTCGCGCGTGACAGTATGGACAATTTCTTGGAGTAGTTTCTCGTTGTCTCGCGGTGCAACAAAATTGGGATAGTAAAAAGTCTCTCCTCCAGTCGAAGCAGACACATGACCTAAAAATCTTAGTCCTGTAACTTATAGCAGAATGAATAGGCTCACCAATTGTTGCGATATCCAAATAACCACCACCAGGTGCAGCGAGGAAGAAATCCACGCCGACTCCAGCGGCAACCATTTTTTCGGCTGTCTTCCTCCATCCAGGATGCTCGGTATTAAACAGCTTCTTCTCTGCATCTCCGCCATGTTGCTTGCCATCATCTCTTAAGAACAACCGTCCGGGTCCCCATGTAGGTAACGCAGATAATGAACATACGATTTTACCACCAGTCTTCTCCAAAGCTGCCAGTGCTGCGTTAAGTGTAGGGAGTAATGCTGGCTCTGGGTTCTTGATTTGCGAAAAGAGTGCAGGTAGTTGGCTCAGTAATCCCGTGATGTTGGATCTAAGTAGTAAGTATCCCCTCGTCAGAAATGGAAATGAAACTAACCTCGCTTCATAGGGGTCGACAAATAATCCCTCACTAAGAGGGACGAACGGGTCTTCAATGTCAGGCATAATTAGCATTTGCGCCTGTTCTAGTGCGGGCTATATGCCTGTTAGTTATATAAAGTGGCGCGATTTAGCAAGGAGACTTACATTCATGTTGTAAAAATGTATGTCTTTATCAAAGGTAACAAATCCAACTTTTGATCCTTCTGGTATACTGCGCTTTGGAGTTCCGTCCTCCTGCGTCGAGTCTTCAACGCCATAGAGTGCAGCCAAAACGCCTTCACAGAATGCTTGTAAATAGCCTTTGTTGAATGCCTCTTGTCCCACATCAATCAAAAATAGCCATCGTAGACCCACCGGCTCTTTATTCCAGTATTCCTTGGGGACCAAGAACTCCACGGTCCCTCTCATTAATTCTGGCCGTTGTTCCCGATCAAGTCGAGCTCCCGCAGGGGTGGTGGCACAGAAATACTCGGGTGGCACATCGTTGGGATAATTGCACATGTTGCACACAAACTTATTGCCTCCAGCTTTGAAAACCATAAAAGGATTAATATATGCTCGGCATCTGTGGCATCTGGGTGGCCCGATTTCACCGAAATCTAGAACGGGTATTTCAAGTTCTCCTGGCTGCTGAGGAGCAAGAGGTTGTAACAGCAGTCCCAAGGGCAGACCGGTGGAAGCCAAGGCATCGGCGGTGGCAGGTATATTATTCATGGTGAGGCGAGTAAACTTGGGAGAAGAGTTCCCCTGGTCGAAAGCAACAAAAGACACCGATGCCGGTGGTGGTATATGATGTTCAAAGGTTGGGTATACATTTTTCAGGTAATATTGTGCAAGTGAGTCGCGAGAAGAAGGGACGCCGGGTATTTGGTCTGGATCCACCCGACCTTGAGCAGACGCTCCAACATTTGCAGCAAAACTAGAATCCGAAACCAGGTTCCTGATCGAAGAGTCGCCTTGTGACATCTGGTGCATGGGATTGAAAGGTCCCTGGGCAGCTGGAGGAAACTGGGAAACTTGGGGTGTAACAGGCCGGGAATTCGAGAACTGTCCTCCTTGCAGGTGGGATGTATCAGCATTCAAGTATGCGGTTGGCGCGAAGTCGCCTTGGGGCATGCCATTGAAAGCTGCTGAAGATCCGGTGGGCTCTACGATATGATGTGCGTGTCTATCCTTCTTCTTTTTCCTCCCATGCGTCGGCACTTCCCCAATTCCAAGATTGCCCATCTGCGCTGCTAGTCCTCCATCTTGCGGTTGTCCTGGGGCTCCCTGGTTGAAATATGCCGGATCTTGTGGCTGGCCGTATGGTGTTGGCGCACCTTCAGTGGCCGTCTGATTCTGATACTGCGGAGCGGATCCATAACCTGCAGAAGGTTGTGGTGGGAAGTTGTTCGGACCAGGCTGTTGAGCGTAGAATTGTGGATTTGGCAGAGCTGCATTTGGGTTTTGATACCGCGGATCGTCTTCTGGACGTCCTGGCTGCTGCCCTAGGGAATGGTAAAGATCTGACATTATCTAGTTGCAGGAATTGGAACGCCAGAAGTCGTTCTGGGTTCGCTCAGCGTTGGCGATCGATGTCAAGCAGTTGACTGAGGTCGACCACTCCAGAATACTGGTTCCCTCCCGAAGGCCCGGCGTGCTGGTGGGTAGCAAATTGAATTTTATTCGAGTGAGCGAAGCATTGGGCGAGACGTAGAGACAGAAGTCGGTCTTGTCTTGGTTTGGTGCGTGACGTGGTATGGTGTGGTGTTGTGAGTGAGTGCGGGTGGTGGGTTGTGTTTTGGATGTTCTTGACACCTTTTCCAAAATCCATCCACTACTCCACTGGGGTCGCTCACTATTGTATGGGCTGAATCTGGTCCTCAAGGTCGGCTCGGCTCTAAGTGTGCGGCTCTGCACTACCCAGGGCTTGGCTCTCCCCACCTCTGCCAAGGCGCTAACCGGACCCCCCCGACGCGACTTCTCTGAAGCTTCAAGATTCCTTTGCGACTCGAACATGCACAAAAGGGAAAACCCTTCAAAAAGATCCAATCCGATCCCTCTCCCTCAACCCATCCGCTCAATACAATACTCGAATCCCATTATACAACCCTATGCTTTGATTCCATTTGTGCAGACGGAGCACGCACGGTCTCTACTGGAGCAGTGAGTCGCGTGGCAGCAGCGGAGTATCCAAGGGGGTGGGCAATCTGGCCAAAAGCACACCATGTTCACCTTCTGCTCTTTGTTAGGTGCCCAGTCCGAGTCATCTGCATCGCAGTCGCTGCTGGAACTCGATGGAGGGGTCAAAGTCTTAATAGACGTGGGATGGGATGAACTCTTTGATGGAGAAAAGCTCAAGGAACTCGAAAAGTAGGTCCAGCCCAGTCCACTCCAGTCCAGTCCACTCCACTTCACTCCCCTCCAGCATCTCGAGGAACCAGCCACATAGGAAGATAAATAATATGTATATATATATATATATATATGGCGTATGCGCCTTGCCAGCAATGAAGATTCATTTACCCATTCAGCCCCCACTGCCTTGAGTTTCTTTATCCTGTATTGCTAGCTTCATCCTTCATCCGTTCAATCCCTTACCCCAGTCTGGCTTGACATTCTCCTTGAGTACCCGGCTGAGAGCTAACATCATTCGCAGACAGGTTCCAACCCTCTCCCTCGTCCTCCTCACACATGCGACAGTCGCTCACCTGGGTGCCTTCGCACATTGCTGCAAGCACTTTCCTCTCTTCCAGCGAGTCCCCATCTATGCGACACTGCCAGTTATACAACTTGGTCGGACGCTCATTCAAGATCTCTATGTCTCTACACCCTTGGTCTCAACTGTCATTCCGCGTGAAGCTCTTTCCGAGGCATCTTATTCATATTCCCAGGCCATTGACACTAACGAGGACCCAAACATCCTCCTGCAACCACCAACCCAAGAAGAAATTGCCGCATACTTTGCGCTCATCAACCCTTTGAAATACTCCCAACCCCACCAACCCATACCCTCTCCGTGGTCACCTCCCCTGAACGGACTGACGATTACAGCATATAATGCTGGGCATACTTTGGGGGGCACAATCTGGCATATTCAACATGGACTGGAATCAATAGTATATGCCGTGGACTGGAACCATGCTCGAGAAAATGTCTTAGCTGGTGCAGCATGGCTTGGGGGAGCAGGTGGAGGGGGAGCCGAAGTTATTGAGCAACTCCGCAAACCAACAGCCTTGATCTGCAGCACCCGGGGTGCGGAAAGAGTCGCCTTACCTGGAGGACGAACAAAACGAGATGAGCTTCTTTTGGACATGATCAAATCATCGGTCAGCAAGGGCGGAATTGTTCTAATCCCCACAGATTCCAGTGCTCGTGTTCTTGAACTTGCATATTTACTGGAACATGCCTGGCGAGTAGCTGCGAAAGAAGATGATAGTCCACTCAAAACAACAAAACTATACCTAGCAAGCAATAATATTCGCGCTACCATGCGATACACAAGGAGTATGTTAGAGTGGATGGAGGATGGGATAGTACGAGAGTTTGAAGCCAGCTCTGGTGAAGAGAAAAAGACCCAGAAACGAACCGCTGCCGGACCATTTGATTTTGAACATCTTCGCTTGTTGGAACGCCGAGGTCAAATCGACCGTATACTGAACGAGACCGATACTCTAGGTCGCTCTGTTGGAAAAGTCATAATAGCAAGTGATGCCTCTTTGGAGTGGGGCTTCTCGAAAGATGTTCTTCGAAAGATTACTGATGATCGTCGTAATCTTGTTATTCTGACTGAGAAGATGGGACATTCACTGGAAAAGGGTAACACGCGTATGGGTTTGGCAAGAACTTTGTGGTCTTGGTGGGAAGAAAGGCGAGATGGTGTGGCAACCGAAACTACTTCCAAAGGTCAGAGCCTAGAGCAAGTTTATTCCGGAGGAAGAGAGGTCGAATTTAGAAATGCCACAAGAACACCACTTGAGGGCAATGACCTTGTTGTATACCAGCAATTTTTAGCGACCCAACGGCAACTTCAAACAACCGTCCAGTCAGGAGGCGGTACAGCACTTGCTTCAGAGACTTCGGCTGATGTTGTAGATGATGCGTCTTCCGAATCCTCTTCAGATTCCGATGAATCGGACACAGAGCAGCAAGGAAAAGCTCTGAACATCTCGGCAACCATGGGACAAGCCAATCGGAAGAAAATAGGTCTCAGTGACGAGGATCTTGGTGTTAATATCCTTCTGCGAAAGAAAAACGTCCACGACTATGATGTAAGAGGCAAGAAAGGGCGCGAAAGAATGTTTCCACTTGCAATCCGCAAGAAACGTCACGATGACTTCGGCGAGTTAATACGCCCGGAGGACTTTTTGAGAGCGGAGGAAAGGGATGAAGTTGATGGCCAAGATATGCGGCCTGGAAAATATGACACCAAAGACACATTAGGCAAAACCAAAACGATTGCTGCGGTGGTTGCTCCTACAGACCGACGGTCTTCTGTTGGCATTAAACGACTACTACCTCGATCAAACGATGGCCATTCTCTAGATGGTCTCGATGACTTTGATGATCTCGATGACATTGAGGAAGGGGAAGAGGACATTATCGGACCCTCTCGTCTCCAGCTCACCACCGAAACAGTCTCGATCAACATTCGCCTCGCGTTCGTTGATTTTGCAGGTCTGCATGATAAGCGTAGTTTACAAATGCTTATCCCTCTCATAGAACCTCGAAAACTGATTCTAGTCGGAGGAATGAAGGACGAAACATTGAGTCTGGCTCAAGATTGCCGTAGGCTTTTATCAGCACGCTTTGGTGCTGATGAGGAGACTGTGTACACCCCAGAAATGGGAGTCATTGTCGATGCGAGTGTCGACACCAATGCGTGGGTAGTGAAGCTGACAGACTCTCTCGTTAAACGCCTACGCTGGCAGAACGTCAAAGGTCTGGGTGTTGTGACCGTCACTGGGCGGCTGCAAGCTAAACGTCTGCTTGAGCTCGACATACACGAAGAGGGCAGTAACAAGAAACAGAAACTCGCAGATGGTGAAGCAGAGTCGTCAACAGCTTTAGTCAACGCCGTTCAATCAACCGAATTGCCTATCCTCGATATTCTTCCCTCGAGCATGCAGTCCGCTACTAGAACAGTGGCTCAGCCACTGCACGTAGGTGATCTTCGGCTAGCAGATCTCAGAAAGATTATGCAAGGATCAGGACACGCAGCGGAGTTTCGTGGTGAAGGCACTCTGCTGATTGATGGGAGTGTCATCGTTAGGAAGACCGGCACTGGCAGGATTGAGGTTGAAAGCGTTGGCGTTCTAAGTGGAGAGGTAAGGGCACCGAGTTTTTACGCAGTAAGAAGTCGTATTTACGAGGGACTGGCTGTTGTCGGTGGTTAGATGAGATTTCTTTTCTTTTTTAGATGAGGATATGTCACATTAGGTTTGTTGTATTATACAATCAAGGTTCAGGCGTTCCGGGGGGAAACGGGCCGGGAAAAGGGGAATATTCATAATCCTTAAGTGTAACATGTATAGCATACTTCCTTCATGACACGCCAGCCAATTTTAATCTTGGCTGGAATGAAGCATTTACAACGCACTTCTGTATATCCTGAAAGCACTGACCTGGTTTAAATCAAGAGAAATAAGCTCGGTCTGTATTCTTGCGTTCAAATCTACAGACATATAGGTAGAGGATTTGTGGCTACACATGTCAATTTTGGTTTCATCTGGCGCACCACTTCTAAAGGGTTTGGATATTGCATAACAGGTATATTCAAGCTCACTGTTAAGCCATTTGGTATCTTCTTCCAGTCTTTTCATATATAGTACCGCTTCAATCATTTTCTTTCGACAAGAAATTAACGTCAGCAATACCGTAGATCCAAAACTTCCATAAATAGTATTCTTTACTCAAAATTCCGAGTCTTTTAAGAGCATTTAAAAGCCAGTGTTGGTATCTTGTGTACTGGATTTAGAAAATGGTCGATTTGGCAGGAAGAACGGAGCCAACGCGAATTAAACTAGAGACATACTTAAAGCGAACTACAATGCAACCTGTAACACTATAGCCTCACGACTACACAAAAGTCCGTTTAAACAGACAACACAGATCTCACTGGCTACTCCAAACTAAATCAACCAATTCGGTCTGCGCAGTAAATTTCTGTTGCTCCGTCAACGAGCCGTTTTCAGATTGAGAAGTGTCGTTACGCATAACCAGTAGTTGTCTCCACCATGGGCCGGGCCATGCCAAAGTTTTTAGTTGGCCAGCTGAAACAACACTATTGATGAGATTCAAGGTCTTTAATGTAAGTGGCTTATGTATGATTCTGTGTACCTATGTGTGCATATACGAGAAGTAAATAGAAGATTTGTTCAGCTCACACCAAACTTCAGTGGATAAATCTGTTTGTGAAATCACCCAATCAAAGCTGTTGCTTTGGAAATCGGAGGGAATTTGATATACTACTAAAAGAAGCTTTGACTGGTATGCGGCCTATTCTTCATCCCCTAGTTCCCCGCCATTATCGTTTGGCAAAGCGGTCAACTGCACCGTTCTAAAAGCATATATTACCAAGCTGAAGTCAGGAATAAGGCACGGCACCGCTGATCAAGTTTAAGTTGTCCTGAGGTTGATCCATTGCTGTAAATCGGCAATGTTACGTTGTCGTGATATTCATACACTTTGTATTCTCGTGTATTATTTTGTGTCGTTTATTGAAGCAGAATGTTATTCCAACGGGGTTCAAACATTTTACAACAGGTCCAGAATTAACTAATCGTACGATGGACCGCGGTCCACTATTCCCATCACTTTAGAACAAGAATCAATAGTCACCTACACATATCCACCCGAAAAACACCAATAGCTGATGATGAGCTTACGCCCCAATATTCGAGGCTACAAGTAGAATGCTCTAGACTACACGAACTTATGCATGTATGCTCTAGATTTGATCTTAGCTACGGGCCATTCCGCTTCACTAAAGTCTATCCCGCAGTGGGCCTTGTCGCGGCACCAGTGACCCCCTTTTCCGCCTCGCTTATTATTAGCCGAGCTGAGAAAAGGGGATAGCGGCCGTGGCGTCTCTCAGCTGGCTGAACAACATATTTTGAAGCTCTGTCACAAATGTCCCATACCGGATTCGGTTCAATATGCGCAATGTCTCAAGCACTTACTATTGAAATAATTAAGCTTACTAACTACAATTCGAGACTCCTCAGGTATAAATATCGAAAATATATCATGTAGATTAAACAGACGTAATTATTAACTACTTCAGCAACCACTTCGGCAATTCCTAAGATTGTTCAAACTTTAAAAACTCTCAAGATGGGGTTACAAGACCAACTCAGCACTCTCCCAACCTTTGCTAGGGAGATTTCCAGTTCTATTGATGACGGAACATATATTGTAACTTCTGAGGACACAGAGCCAGCTTCTTTAGTGGCCGAGGGTCCAGAATACGAGTATTTCGAGTGGTTCAAGACTCCGGTATGAAGCAATCTCGTCATATTTCCTTTCAGGAACTATACAAACTGCAAATATTGACGACCATATTCTCTTTTTTAGTCACTTGACCCTACTACTATCGCGAAGATTCACGGCGTCCAGCTTGTGGCTGAGTCTCATGATCAAGGTTTCTGCGATGACCCAGACGCAGGTAATTGGACATGGTTTGAGTTGGCCATAATGGAAAATGATGAAGCTCTGCTTCCGAGAGTGAAAGATGGTATCGAACTTACTTGGATTAGTCACAAAAATCGGTTTATGAAGGAGGAGTATGGATGGGTGAGTTGACTAACTCTTTCGCTTCTTAAGATTGTACTAGAGATCAAATGAAGAACTAACACAATTTACCAGAAAACCGGACAGAAATTTTCAAAAAACCATGACATGTTCCGCCTGCTTGAGGTATAATTACTTCCTTATTTTAGCGTATTTCTACTAACTAAAATTATTAGGACGGCAATGTAATTTCTGTACGTTTATGTGCTCGATTCGCCGGGTGGGAAATACATGCTAGATCTGGGGCCCTTGTGATTGAACTAGGAGAAGAAGGTCCAACCCATTTAATCCCTTCATGTTGCCCAAATCACTAATTATAATTAACTCTTAGTCGCGCGGCAAACCCTCGATTACGGCCAGATTGCGTCTAATATCAAAGGCGTACAGGAAGTCTTTCAAGATATCAATAACCTGGTCTTGACAGATTCTTTACAAATCTCCGGGATTCCAGATGGTCTATTTAGAGCAGAAATGATCAACACTGGTGATAATCGCCCTCTCCGTGTGCTTTCCTTAGGTACGTCATTCGGGTTGAGCAAGAATAGCAACAACTACTAACTTGCCAAGATGGCGGTGGTGTTCGGGGAATTGCAGCTCTTATGCTTCTTAAGGCAGTCATGGATAAAGGTGCCCCAGGAAAGAAACCTTGTGACGTTTTTGATCTTATAGGAGGTACTAGTACGGGCGGGTACGTTGGATTCCTTACCTCCCTACAATAACTTAGGCGCTAATTTAGTGAACAGTTTCATTGCAATCATGCTTGGTCGCTTAAAGATGTCGACCGAAGATTGCCTCCGCAAGTATAAAGACTTCATGAATATTGTATTTCCTGACAAGTCCAAATTTTGGAAAGCCAAAGACATTCTTTGTAGCGGTGCAGCATGGGACGCGAAGCCTCTTGAGAAAGTCATTAAAACTCTCATTCAAGAAACTCTGAACACTGATCCCGAAGAGGTGCAGCTCATGGATCCCAACAACACGACAGATAAATGCAAAGTGTAAGTATATGCATCGTGTTCTTACATGCGCCACTAACACTATATTTGTAGTTTTGTAATGGCAGTTAATGAAATTGGGGCCAACAATCATGCCCCAGTCCTGCTACGCTCGTATATCAACCCATTAGAACGATCAGAAGTTCCAAGCATCAAACTTTGGGAGGCTGCTCGTGCAACTTCAGCAGCACCAATGTACTTTGCGCCTTTGAATGTTGGGAATTACACCTTTGTGGATGGTGGTCTGCAAGCAAACAATCCCCTTGGATGGTAAGTAAACAAAACAAGCTCTCTATGTCGACTTGATTTGCATCACTATTTTTTTTTTACAAAAGGCCATACTAACGCAGAGGCATAGGCTTTGGAATGAAGTCTTGAGTGTTTATGGCCCAGCTCGCACAACAAGTTGCTTTCTCAGCATTGGCACCGGAATGCCAACCAGCCAAACCCTTTCCGGTGTTCGTAACCTTCCAAAGTTTGCGGACGGCGTAGCTGGCATTGCGACTAACAGTGAAATTACTAATATTTTGTTTCGATCACTGTTGAATGCATTTGCACCCCAAGGTATGGCCAAGAAGTACTGGAGGTTCAACGTTGGGGACGGACTACCCGACTGGGTTGAGCAGGATGGGTTGTGGCAATGGAAGCTGCTTGCCACTAGGCAAGAAGAAGAACGAGGTGAGCTGGACAACACCAAGGCAATCCCGATGACAGAGCAGAAGGCAAGGGAATATATTTCATTGCCAGGCGCACAGACAATGGTTATCCAATGTGCAGGATCTTTGGAATAGAACGACAACTAGAATAAATCCCATTAGGTAATTAGCTGTTATAACTTACATACATTCACAAAACTTTTTTCTGGGCTCTGTGCTCTCATGGCTATCTGGTGACTCCCGAATCATATCGTGCCTCGCAGGCAAAACCTCCTTACCAAGGAAGTGGGGTTGCCATAAAATTTTCTCTCCATACAAGACCTTCCATAATACAGCAAACTCCTTGAATTGCTTGCTAATTTTGTCGTGGTTCACCTGCAATGATCACTCGCTGTCGGCGCGCGAAGCTTGGGCAGCCCCAAAACACGTCTCTTTTCGTCCCGATGCCCGATAATCCGACCCGATAAATACAAACCGGTTCGGTCCGGCATCTATACCCGCACAAACATTAAGCGCTGACCCTACATCCGGCCAAGGGGTTATGACCCGGGAATAGACTTCTGATTGGACGGGTGAGTAAGCCAAGCGAGCCAAGTTCCATTCCGCCCAAGTTTCTATTCGTAAATGCGACAGAACGATTCGCTATTGGTGCGCTCCAGGTATAGCTGGCAATCTTATTAGTTATTTGTATCTCGGAACATGAACATGAACATGGATGGCACGGGAATAGTCAGCACCCATCATCATTGTGATTCATCAACCCCACTTCACTTCACCTCAACCTCTTACTTCACTTTTATCCTCACTTCTCGGTCTGACATTGACTTTCCAAAATTACCAGATTAAATCACCATATTATTGCGACATGAAGCTCCTCACCACCTATCTAATTGCCTCTGTATACGGCATCTGGCACGCAGCATCTGAGGAATCACAAGTGTAAGTCGACGTCTTCTATCTACAGGCTAAGCGCCATACCTGATGTCCATAAAGCGAAAGCAGAAATATCGATACCCGAGCAGATGCCGCCATCAACAACAAAGGCTCATGTAGCATCGGTATCGGCCGTGAACTCAACAGTCCCTACTGGGACATAACAGTCTACAACATTCCCCAGCCAGACCGGCAGGATGTCAACATCATCGCAAGACTTACCAACCAGCACATGGGCAAGGGCGACTCCATAAAAGTGCCTTCCCCAGCCAAGGAAATAACCATCACAAACGTCGACAATGCACCAACATTTGCATACAATGAGCCAGAATTGAAGGCTACTTTTGCAGATCCGAAGACTGGGATGCCGAAAGTGACGCTAAAATTCGAGATCAAAGATGGAAATACAACATGGACGACAGAACATTGCGGGACGGTCAACGTGGCATTCTCGGCGGGTAGGGAGAGTTGGAGTTGCAACTTCCCATGTACAGTGTCATTGGAGAAGGAGTTGTGATTTGCCTCATTTGAATTGATTGGCTTGGCTTGCTCTGGAGTTCGGTGTATTCGGATCGTGGCTGTATGTTCTGGTTTGGAATGTAAAATTAATGGCCTTTTGTCTGTGAGATTGTGAGTGTATGTGAAGACTAATCATACATATACAACATGCTGTGTTGCTCTGATTAGCTCTTAGAGCTAGGCTGTTGCGGAACAATGTACATCTTAACATACATAACTTCCAGCTCCCTGTCCTGGGCTTAGACATTATTTTCTTCCCACACCAGAGCCAACTCAGCAGGCAATTCGTTCCTTTATCTCAAGTCACCCGTAATTCATTTCTTAGGTTGAGCCCAATCTTTGCTATCGTTATCAGAGTTGCGTATTTATAATGATGGCGGGACTGGTTGGGTTTAGAAAAATGGTTCATAAGCAAAAGTGCGCCACAGAATCCTACGATAACGCAGGAGGGTTATCGACTGTCTGGATCCGATTGCCATCGAGATAGTTGATGAAGATGGTAGTAAGCTTGGGATATGATTACAGAGATTGAGAGCATGATACAAGTCTGGAGATGCACTCCCTCACATTAAACTTCTTTGATATTTGATATCAATTTAAACGCCTTTTTGACTAGTACTTTACTTTATTTGGCAAACGGGCTCCTTGACTACATCCACTGTAATAATTTATCACTTCAAGAAGTCTGATAGTAGTCGAATTCTCTCTAGGGCACTCTATGTCATGTTAAGCTAGCTTTTTCAGTGATTATCTGGATTAGTTGTTGTCACAGTAACAGCTGTCTCCAGAGTGAAGCGTATCTTGAAGAGTATCAGTCTCTGTTTGTACACTACATTTGTCTACATTAGCTGATTTAGGTGATGAGTGTTTTATACGATTTCATTTTGTTCGGGTAGATAGTTTATTGTAAGGTATTATTATTTTTGGAAATGAGATGATAATGCGCATATAGAACTAAGTAGGATGAACTTTAAAGGTCCTCATGTTAAAGCAGCTATACAATTTATATGTAACTTATGTAGATGGTGAATATTTCGTACTATAGAATCAACACTTAGTTTCCGAAGTTTCTCTTTTCGGTGTATTGAAAAAGCTACTTTAAGTCTGCTTTTTATCTCAGACTAGAGGCAGGTGTTCTCATTTACTGATTTCTTTTGATTTGCTTAGGTGCGTCCCTTTCATTCTTTGTGAAATAAGATGATTTATTATCTCTATATCCGAAGTAGAATGGTGCTAAGCTCTGTACAGTACAAAGTCACTGGGCCCAAATGTATAAAATGTTTTCTTTCAGAGCTATTATCTTAAACCAGTATGGAAATAATAAGTGAATTATAATAAACTAGACCAAAGAAATGTGTACACTCTAGTTACGGGATAGCTGATGCTATACTGGTGTGGCTACACCTGTCACAAAGAAAGTTTAAAGTTTAATGCAGCGCTCCATAAATACTTGATTACTATGGGAAAACTCCCTACGTTCTCGCTGAAGTTATAACGTTGGCTCAGCTTTCCATGATCTATCTGCTTCGTCTTCTCCATCTGTTAATGACCATTGAATCGAATCAAAAATATAAGATTCTGGCAGACATTAGCTGATAGAAGATCATACGACACGTGCGGGTGTGGAAGCTCATATACTGTGAAACGATGCGGCATCTTAGTAAACTAGACTACAGCTACATCGATATGAAGGCCTAAGCCGATGATTCATCAAAGGACACTTGAGGGCAGCAAGACAAAGGAGCGTTGATAAATGTGCTCGAAATACAAAAGCATTGCTTGATCGCTAGGATAACATATTCTGTAGGGTTACTATTCCTTGGAAATAATATCTCCAGATGGTGATTCTAAGAACGATGTTAATGCAATATATCGAGAGGAATTCCTTGTTCTTTGTTATGACTGACTCTATGAGCGACCATCACTGTAGTTTAGTTATCGATTAAAGATAGTCTGAACGCAACAGCACAAATCCATACAGTTCCCATTAATCCATTGTTCATGTACATCTTTCAAAATTTCGACTTCCATAGCTGTGTGACGTGACTAAGCAAACTCCCCATAAAGCCACTGCAAGTCATAACATCACGAAGAGTTATCCGGATATTCCAAACACGCACGCTCCGCAGTCAACTTCTTAAGTGCATCAAAATCTCGACATTTATATTCTACACCAATGCCGCCAAGAGTATTGTCAGACAAGCATTGTACCTGTTGTCGTATAGCATCAATGCGATGCACAACATGTGACCAATCGTCGATCTACTTGCATCCATTATTGAATTAAAAGAGGCTGGTGCGAACAACGGTCTTAAAATCTTCAGTTAGTTTCTTGCTGGGTGGTATGCTCTAGGATGTTTCCAGTCCTGGCTTACCAGATAGTGAAGGTGGTGGAAATTATGCGACAGTATATAGCCTTGTTGTCAGATGCAGATTCCTGTGGCACCTGAAAGTGGTTTTTGACTGCCCATTTATACTTTGGCCGCTCTATAACCCGCTAATTATCACTTTAATGTCAGATAACTGTAAAGTTCCTAGTAATAAGAAGGACAGCCTCTCTTACGCGGGAAAAGCTCTGCCCCAGGATGAATTGTTGTCGTAAGATTACTAACATATGATGCACTGAATTGATATGGGAACTTTACAACGACTCGAATGAGGTTCTGAGATGTATGTTGCTTCTGAACTCAAAGAATATTCTGACATTAGGCTGTTTAACTCAAAAATATGATAATAAGTTGTAGAAGTTGTCGTAGGGTGATTTGATTACGGTATTAAAGGCTTAGCAATGGCTAGCTAAGTTAAAGCTAAAGCACGGTTAGAAGTAGGGGTTTGCTGATGCTAATCGCGGGATAAGCACCCTGGTACTATTAAGATGCTTCCTTCGAGGAGAGTTCTTTCTGCGTGGTGTCCTCCTTGTGCTTGTGCAGGATGGGCGAATTTCTGAGTTCTTTGAATACTGAATTTCAGTTTGGGCAGAATAGCCAGGACCCACAGCTTGCTGTACTCCTTGTTTACTCAAGTTCCGCCACACGTTCAATAATTGCCGATTGATTCGCCTTTCCTTTTATGAAATCCATTGTGTTTGAAACGACAGTTATCTTTGATTTGTCAATGAATGTTAATTAGTCAATTACTTTACATCGCATTTCTCACGTAACAAGATCTTTGGGAGGGTACGACATTCAATGCAGTATGTTTGTAATGAAATGCAGGCAGTTATCGGCCAGTCGTTTCTGCTTTTCGAAGGAACAAAGGACTAAGCTCTAGTCAAGCCTTGCTGTTGCGTTAATAAACTTTACCACACGTTGATATCCATTCCCCTTCCATCTACGGCAATCTACAGATAGAGTTTCGGAAGACTTCAGAGAGAAAGTCACACAGGAGTTGAACTTGCTTGAAGTAGAACATATTTTTCTATGCGAGTTATCGTAGATGGTACATATTTAAATACTGCTATTGAACGGCTTCCTTGCAGTCTCTGTCTACATTTAATCTGCATCAATATGACTGGTGTTCCATCTCACAACAACAAAATAGCAACACAGGAAGATGAACATTTACTAGGAACCAACGAGATATTGATCCAGAGGACAAAGAGAAAACAGTTCCTGGATTTATTCTTTGCTGTGTCCATCTTACTGAATATCCATTTGACATAATATTTCCTATTTACTTTCATTCATAGGCAAAAGCCATTCGCTGAGACTTCATACGAGACTGGGTTTGATTCGGACCTAAATATGTATAAATAGGATATTTCTGAATATGCATTCTTTGGTATTGTTATACTGAGTTCTTTCATTCTGGAGCTTGCCAACCAAGAGCAAAATTGAGTTAGCTGTTAAGACTTTCTCTGATGGCATTGAACTGAGTAGTAGCGGAAGCTTCATCACAGATCAAGGAGGACAAGAATACGTGGCCGGCCCAGCCAGTAGTTGCTCACGCTTGAAATAAGCTTCTAGGCGGTTATGCTCTATAACATGAACTTCGCAATCATTCTTCTTATAGCTCCCCTGGGACTGAATCTTGACTTCGAAGAAATGAGGTAGAACTCGAGGACCCGACATTCCAATGGCCCGAATCTGGTAATTATTTTACTGGCCTGGACGTATACCACTTGCTCCATTGTTTAGTATGTACGAATTCCTTCCATACCGTTCCCATAATTTCATCGAACTACTGCTGGCGCAGCGGTACAATGTTGATGGCTTCTACAACTACCACTTTGACTGGGACGACGCTCTCACTCAGGGGAACCATGCTACCACTTTTATGGTGTCCCCTGGTGGGGAATTGCACCGGAAGAGGAACCAACTTCCCGTTCCTGTCGCATCCTAGCTATACACGCTGGTGCGATGTTATTCCATGTGAAGAAGAGGGGAGGGATGGCTGGCTACCAGGGTGTGATTTTCAAACCGATCGCGGGGATCCGCCGTGTATTGGGAAAACTTCCACCCCAATGGGACAGGGGATAAAAGGCGTTTATCATGCTGGTTTACCGGTCAAGTCAGGGGTGAAGGTCGGATTGAATATGTGGTCGTGGAACACCGCCCTTACCTATAATGATAAGGCGTATTCTTTCCTTTCTGTCTGGTTCATAAAAATGACCTAGCGGATGGATTCTATGAAAATGAAAATATGTAACCTTATTTCAGGATACATTTTCACAACCAAAAGTATCGAATTTCATTGATTTAAAAATCTTCTATAGGTAGGTAGTCAACAGTAAGTATCGAAAAATATGTTTTGAGCATCATGGGAGATCGAAGGAAATAGATGCTAAAGACGGAAGGAAAAAAGAACTGATATTTTCTTGGTTAAATAGTACAATGATGTCCAATGGTAGGAAAGCATATTGAATTTGAATTTGAAAATGAAAATGAAAGATTGAACAACATACGGGGGAAGGTGAAATGTATGAGAGATGTTATTTTGGGGGAGGTTATTGAAGTCGAGATTTGAAAAACTGCTGAGTCTGGCTTGAGGGGCTAGCTTGCCCACTTGTAGGATGGGTTATTGAGATAACTTGCTTCATTTTTTGGATTTATTTGATTTGACATGGAATTTTCCTCGACATATCCATCATCAATTCCGAAAACAAGAAGAAGAAAAAGGTCACGTGGGATTGTCAGTTTATGCACTAGCAGTGAGTGAGTGGGAAATGCGAGGCTCGGAGCACACAACACCTGCAACCAGAATCACAAGTAGAAAAACCACCCCAACCTACCACCAAACCACCTTCTTTCTAACTCAGCTATTTGGATATCACCTCTCCTCTCTCCTCTCGCCTTCCTCTCGGTTCAAGACTTGACGTTGGGGTTCCTCACGGCAGCCAAGAGGACAAGCGAATGCCATGCCGGAGGATTGATCTCTTGACTCTCTTGGCCGCATCTTCATGATCTGTCAGCCCGGGACTGGGCATGGTGTTGGCCGAAGCTTAGCCACGCCACCTGTTTGTCAAGGGAGAGGGGCGGCCGTCTAACGGTTTATAGACCGTGGGCGAGGACGGAAATACGGGTTGTCTGTGAT
>Ga0247734_1000206_pt1 | contig 53337 bp, 49 predicted proteins | sample UWRJL103311B2_FD_180933 | JGI IMG/M metagenome (GOLD analysis project Ga0247734, IMG submission 180933) | Plant litter microbial communities from Arlington Agricultural Research Station in Wisconsin, United States - UWRJ-L103-311B-2 | ecosystem: Environmental > Terrestrial > Plant litter >... | reverse complement strand
TGGTGACCTGAATGGAACTGCCAGTGAAATTGAAATGGATGAGTTTTTATTGAAAGTGAAGATTGAGGTGGTGTAGAAAAGGGACACAGAGCGGACGCGGTTAAGCAGAGAAGAAACAGAGAGCCACAGAGAAAACAAATCTCTTTGGCTCTCTGCTTTGTGTATTAAGTCTGTTTGCTAAGTGACTTATATTATTCTGCCAGTCATATTAAAAATGACTAACGTAGTTAAGAATCTTTAATGGATCACGAACCGTACAAACTACATGTTAATGAAGAAGGTACTCGATTTCAATTCCAAAGTATTGGGAAGCGGGGTATTTTTGAGAAAATTATTTCACTAACGCCTTTAAGTGCGAATATATATAATCTTGCATTACTGGATTATAATTTAAATACGCAGGAACATAGTGATATATTGATTACAGACAATGGAGATATGCCAAAAGTGCTAGTGACAGTAATGGCTGTTGTAAAAAATTACTTAAATATACATGCGGATAAAAAAATTTACTTTGAAGGCAGTACCCCTGCAAGAACTAGACTCTATCAAATTTCAATAGGTAAAGTTTATGAATCCTTAAAATTTGATTTTAACATTTATGGACTTGAAAATGGAAGTTGGTACAACTTCGAACCTAATATAAATTTTGAAGGTTTTTTAATTGAGAAAAAGCTTTAATTTTAGACAACCAAATTTTTCTGATTATGAAAGTTCTAGAGAAAAAAAATTATAACAGTATTAAAGAGGTAAATATAATTTACGATCCATCTCTGGACAATCTTCCAATACCACAGATTGCATTGGAAAAAGCTGAGAAAGCAAGAGAAACATTAAGAAAATTCCCTTTCCCCAATAATTTGAAAGGAATTTAGCCTTTTTACTTCATGCAATTACAAAGTTCCACAGCCATCATCACAGGAGGCGCATCCGGCCTGGGTGAAGCAACTGCAAGATATTTCATTGCCAATGGATCAAATGTAGTTATTCTTGACCTCAATGAAGATGCTGGCCAGGCACTGGAATCAGAATTCTCTTCCAAAATTAAATTTATAAAAACGGATGTTTCCAGTGAAATTGATGTGCAAAAGGCTATCGATTTTACTGCCAAGACATTTGGTTCTTTCCAAATCGTAGTTAACTGTGCAGGAATTGCTCCGGTTGGAAAAACAGTCGGAAAAGTTAACGGTATTTATGGCCCACATTCCTTTGGTCTTTTTGAAAAAACAATCCGTGTAAATCTGATCGGAACATTTAATGTAATTCGCCTGGCCGCTTTCGCCATGGAAAAAAATACTCCAAATACTGATGGTGAACGTGGTGTCATTATTAATACTGCTTCCATTTCTGCTTATGATGGCCAAATGGGACAAGTGGCTTACGCAGCAAGTAAAGGTGGGATTGTAAGTATGACATTACCTATTGCACGTGATCTGGCCAAATCAGGAATCCGGGTGATGACTATTGCGCCCGGATTATTTGAAACACCTTTGATGATGGGATTGCCGGAAGAAGCACGTATTTCTCTGGGTCAACAAATTCCATTTCCATCCAGACTGGGAAAGCCACACGAATATGCTTTACTGGTAAAGTCTATTGTTGAAAATCCCATGTTAAATGGGGAAGTAATTCGATTGGATGGAGCAATTAGAATGGGTCCAAAATAAGTGTTGTAAACTATCAGATCATATTAATTCCGATTTTTTTATAAATATCAAATTCTGGCAAATCGCTGGAATAATCTGTAATGATACTTGTCAGCTGGTTAGTTGGACAAACATAATACGCCTCAGCTGTTCCTAGCTTTTCAATGGTAGAAAGTGCTATTACTTCTCTGGATGACTCAATCATTACTTTTTTCACTTCACTTTCTTCATAATCAGGACCGGTAACACCTAAATCAGGATGAATACTGCAAATTCCCAGAAAGCAAATATCAGCCCGGAATTTCTTCAAAAACTGAATTGTTTCATTCCCAATAGTTACGAAGGAATTTTTAAGAAGTCGTCCGCCTGCAAATAAAACCTCTACTTTTTCGTGCGCTTCCAGAATGTTGACTATCGGAAAACTATTTGTTACTACTGTTAGATGAATATCTTTTGGTAATGCTTTTGCAATGAGCATGGCGGACGTACCACCATCAAAAATTACTACCTGACCATCTTTTAAAAAGCTCAATGCCTTTTTTGCAATGATCTCTTTTTGTTCATTACCATATTCTATTCGGTCACGAAAGCGATGCGGTCCGGGAGAATGCGGAACAGCGCCCCCTCTCACAGATTTCAAAAGTCCCTGATCGGCCAATTCCTTAATATCGCGCCGGATAGTATCTTCTGAAACTTTTAAAATATGACTTAACTCGGTCAGATGTACCTTCTGATCCTGACTTAATTGATTTAATATTACCTGAAATCTTTCTTCTTTAAGCATGACTTTATTTTATATATTGCAAAAATAAGCAAAATGTTGCACTTATTTTTGCAACAATATGCAATATTTATTTACATTTGTTGCACAATACAGCAATTAATTATTAGTAAATACCTTTTAAGAAATGAAAAAAACAGTAGCCATTGATATGGACAATGTTATCGCAGACATTCAAACCAACTGGATCAATTTATATGAAAAAGAATTTGGTGTCCGTGTTAAAAAAGAAGATTTATTAGGAAAACCGGAAGACGACGCATTTCCCGATCCGGCAGCTGCAAGAAGTTTAATATACAAACCCGGTTTCTTTCGCTATGCTCCTATTATAACCGGAGCGCAGGAAGCATTACAGGAATTACAGAATGATTTTGATATTTACATCGTATCAGCAGCCATGGAATTTCCCAATTCGCTGCTTGAAAAGCACGATTGGCTCGCAGAACATTTCCCATTTATCTCTTGGAAAAACATCATATTTTGTGGAGACAAAAGCGTGATTGATACAGATTATTTAATTGATGATCATCTGAAAAATTTAGATTTTTGTAAAGGAATGCCTATTCTTTTTACAGCCGGACATAATGTAAATGTGACCAGGCATACAAGGGTAAATAATTGGATTGAAGCAGTGGATTTATTAAAAAGTACAATCCTGATTGGTTGTTAATCAATCAGGATCGTACTTTTTAATACTAAATTCAAGTTTACACCTTCTCCTTTATTTTTTCTCTCAACTGTAATAATTCATCTCTTAATCTTGCAGCTTCCAGAAAGTCCATATCCTTCGCAGCAGTTTCCATTTTTCGCTGGGTTTCTGCTGCCAGTTTTTGCAGGTCATTTTTACCCATATACTGAACAACCGGATCCGCTGCAATACGTATTTCGGTTGGCTCAACATATATTTTCCGAACCTTAGAATCAGCCACAGAGGTTTGGCTCATGATGGCTTCCTTGGATTTAAGAATTGTTCTCGGCGTAATTCCATTCACACGATTATATTCAAGCTGAATACTTCTGCGGCGGTTTGTTTCATCAATCGCCTGTTTCATGGAACCCGTCATTACGTCAGCGTACATCAACACTTTACCGCGATCATTACGTGCAGCACGGCCAATGGTTTGGATCATCGAACGAACATCCCGTAAAAATCCTTCCTTGTCCGCATCCATAATTGCTACCAAAGAAACTTCCGGTAAATCCAACCCTTCTCTCAGTAAGTTTACTCCAACCAAAACATCGAAAACACCAAGACGTAATTCTCTCAAAATCTCTACACGGTCCAATGCTTTAACTTCTGAGTGAATATAACGGCATTTTATACCAACTTTATCAAGGTATTTGCTTAATTCCTCTGCCATTCTTTTAGTTAGCGTCGTAATTAAAACACGGTCTCCTTGTTTGATTCTTACAGTAATTTCATCCAGTAAATCATCAATTTGGTTTAAGCTCGGACGAACTTCAATTTCAGGATCCAGCAACCCGGTTGGACGGATAATTTGCTGAACTACAACACCTTCCGAACGTCGCAATTCATAATCAGCAGGTGTTGCGCTGACGAAAATGGTTTGCGGTGTCATATCCTCAAACTCCTGAAAAGTAAGCGGCCGGTTATCCATGGCGGATGGCAAGCGAAAACCATATTCTACCAGAGATTCCTTGCGCGAACGGTCACCACCCCACATGGCCTTAATCTGCGGCATAGTCGCATGGCTTTCATCCACAACCATTAAAAAATCTTCGGGAAAATAATCGAGCAAACAAAAAGGTCTTTGGCCAGGTAGACGGCGGTCAAAATAGCGGGAGTAATTTTCAATACCGGAACAGTAGCCCAGTTCCCGCATCATTTCCATGTCAAATTCAGTCCGTTCTTTTACACGTTCTGCTTCTGCAAGCCTTCCTTCATTTACAAAATATTGAATCTGCTTTGTCAGATCGTCCTGTATTTCTTTAATAGACTGTGTTAGTACATCACGTCCTGTCACAAACAAATTCGCCGGAAAAATAGCTACTGCACGGTCTGAGGAGATTTTTTTGCCAGTTTCAGGCTCAATACGCTGAATCTCTTCAATTTCATCCCCAAAGAAAATAACCCGGTAAGCAAAGTCTGCGTAACCAGGAAAAATATCTACCGTATCTCCTTTCACACGAAAAGTACCACGGGAAAATTCCACTTCGGTACGACTGTACAAAATTTCAACCAAGCGAAAAAGAAACTGATTCCTGCTTACAATGTCACCCAGTTTGATACTGACAATACTTTTCTTGTATTCGTTAGGATTACCAGCACCATAAATACAGGAAACCGAAGCTACAACTATTACATCCCGGCGTCCGCTCATTAAAGAAGATACCGTATGTAACCGAAGTTTATCAATTTCTTCATTGATCTTCAGATCTTTTTCTATGTACGTGTTACTGCTTGATATAAACGCTTCGGGTTGGTAATAATCGTAATAACTGATAAAATACTCAACCGCGTTATTAGGAAAGAACTGCTTAAACTCGCCATAAAGCTGAGCAGCAAGTGTTTTATTATGACTAAGTACCAAAGTTGGCCGGTTAATTTCGGCAACCACATTGGCAACGGTAAATGTTTTTCCTGAACCGGTTACACCCAGTAAAGTCTGGGCAGGTTCTCCGGCTTCTATTCCCTGTAAAAGTTGTCTTATTGCCTCAGGCTGGTCACCTGTTGGTTTGTATTCAGAAGTGAGTTCAAAATCCATAACAAAGTATAAGTGCGTAAAAGAAATAACGCAATCCAAAGATAAAATGTTTCCCCGGATTGCGTTACTAAATACTTTATACTTATTCCTGTAAAATCGACTGCGCCTTTTCAACAGCTTTCTGCTCTTTCCAGTGCTGCCATCCAATTCCCAGTAGTTTGGTCATACTTTTATCAACCAGACTGTGCCTAACTATATTCATACCACCGCGAAGTGTAGTAAAAATTGAATTATTAGCTCTTAGAGCCAAACTGAATCCTCCGTCAATGTAACGAATATAATGCCACCAGAGAGAAGGTATAAAGATAGTTTCACCATGAAGTAAAGTTGTTTCCATACCTACTGCATCCCGCAAGGCAGGAAAGCGTTCGTAATCAGGATTAATTGGATCCACTTTGCTCATCACTGTATAAGGGTGATGATATAAACGTGTACTTGTCTCCGGTGAAAATAATATTACCTGTTTTCTTGTATGGAACTGGGTAAGAAAAACATTCGAACAATCCATATCATAATGGAGATTTGTAATCGAACCCTGACCACCAAAAAATACAAATTTGTAGGATTTCAAAAAGCCATCCATGATCGTTGGAAAACGGATATCGTCTGCCAAAGAAGGTGCTTTTTTGAAAATATCGAATAAAAATAATCTCAAATCAGTTGGTCCCGCTTCTATTAAACTCAGATAATCACCGAATTTCATTGTTTTGGCAATCTGAAAATATTTGTCAGCATCATGCACATGATTGTCTACAAGAGGAACATCCATTTGTCCATGATTATCTCTGAGCCACTCAAAAGTCCATTTTTCAATCGCTGGCCAGTCTTTTACCAAATCAGTAAAAACGACAGGACGACTTGGTTTCAAGTAATTTTCAATGAATTCTTCACGGGTTAGTCCGCTACGTTTTTCTATGGGCACTAATTTCATAACAGAAACTGAGGATAATTATAAGCTACTGAATAAAAATATTATTAAATAAAATGTGTGTCAAGGGATAATACTACTTCCGTTCAGGTTGTGTTCCATAACATTAGCCACAAGTATATTAGTTCTATAATATTGTTAATTCTGAATTACGGCTCAAATTTATTAAAGAGAATTGAGAAACAATATTATTTGCATGACTAATATACAATTTCTCTACTAAATTTATAGACTAGTAATAAAAATGGAAATTTTTCTTGATATAAATCATGATGCTTACTGAATAAAATTATTGTAATTTAATTCCCGGTTATCGCATAATTCCATTTTACGTTTTCTGCTAATCTTACTATTAAAACTTAAAACAAAAATTATGAGCACGGTTCAAATTCCAAAAGGTCATCAGACCGTTATGCCTTATCTTATGCTGGAGAATGCTTCCGGATTTAAAGATTTTGTAATCAAAGTACTGAATGGAAAAATTATTTCCAGCCACAGTCAACCGGATTCAGATTTAATTATGCATTCAGAAGTTGAAATTGGCGGAAGTATCATTATGTTTTGTGATAGCAATGAAAAGTGGGAGGCACATCCTGCCCACATGTTTGTTTACGTTGAAAATGCAGATGAAACTTATAAAAAAGCATTGGAAGAAGGCGGTACAAGTATTTCGGAACCAGCAGATCAGGAATATGGAAGAAGTTGCGGCGTAGCTGATCCGTGTGGAAATGTTTGGTGGATAACTTCTGTCGTATAAGCTACAACCGTCTAAAACCGTAACTTGCAGACAAAAAAATTCATGGACATTGATAAAGAAGAAATTAACGAAATATTAAATGTGCAGGATGCACAAATCAAAAAATTACATGAGATTGTTTTGCAATCCATCAAAGAAGAATATATTCTCGTCAGTAATTTGTTACATCCGCCTGCTGAAAAATTAACTCCCGGACAGCATGTATCTGATAAAGTAGCAAAATTCGGCGGCAGCTGGACTTTCATTATCACCTTCATGGTTATTCTCGTTGTCTGGATCATTTATAATTCTACTCTGCCGCAAGCGCAACGCTTTGATCCTTATCCATTTATATTAATGAATCTTATTTTGTCCTGTGTAGCTGCATTACAGGCTCCCATCATTATGATGAGCCAGAACAGAACTGAGGAAAAAGACAGAATGAGAGCAGAAAATGATTATATGGTCAATTTAAAAGCTGAATTGGAAGTTCGTAGTCTCCACCAAAAAGTTGATCTCTTACTAGAAGAACAAATAAAAACATTATTCGAAATACAGGCCAAACAGGTTGAAATGCTTAAAAAACTGAGTGCAAATGTTGATGACCTTTGCTCCCGGAAAATAAGTTAATTCAAGCCTTTATTAACAATTATGATTGATTACAATAACAAGATTTTCAATCCAATTTCAAATTCTGAAAACGGAGAAGTAGATTTGAACATGCAATTTGCATATAAACAGTCAGGAAATATTGTAACGTGTTCCTACTTTGGCGGGCGTATTATGTCGGGACACCTGATTGCTCTTGTAGACGAAAACGGCTGTCTGGATATGCGTTATCATCAAATTAATACTCATGGAGAAATCATGACTGGAAGTTGCAGATCTACTCCGGAGATATTACCAAACGGTAAAATACGTTTGCACGAAAAATGGAAATGGACAGCCGGAGACTTTTCAGAAGGGGAATCAGTTTTAGAAGAACAATAAATATTCACATAGTTAAAAGTAAGACAACTCTTATTTATATATTCACAATCTCTTAACATTAACAAGTATTATTAACAAGTCCCGATGAAAACCCCTGCCCGAATATCAGTAATTATTTTTCTGTTTTTTATAGTTATAGAAGGCTTTGCCCAAAAATCAAAAGTAGTAGTTTCCGGCTCTACTGATTTTAGTGTCAAGTTCATTTTTGGCACTTGTAAAGGAACATTTGATGCACCAAAAGGTACAGCTATTTTTAATGAGAAAAAGCCGGAAGCTTCCTCATTTGATCTCCGGATCCCTGCTGAGACGTTTAATACAGGTAATAACAAGCGTGACAAGGATATGAAAAGTGAAAAGTATTTTTATGTATCAAAATATCCTGACATTCGCTTTAAATCGTCCAAAGTCACAAAAAACGGTGACAAATATCAGGCGACGGGCAGAATGACAATCAGGGATGTTTTCAAAACGGTTACAATTCCTTTTGAAGCCACTAAAAATGAAGATGGAAGCTATAATCTTTCCTCAACTTTTGAAATTAACCGGATTGACTACAATGTAGGGCAAAAAGATTTTAAGTTAAAAGACATTGTAACGGTTACTCTAAAAGCTGTTATAAAATAGTTTATCGTGTATTAAATTCAAGATAATTCTCAGACAATGATTTGAGAATCAATATATCCATTCTTTCCTATCCAGAATTCGCTGATATGCTGATTCAGCAAATACGGCTTCGTTTTCTCCCCTGTTTTTAAAAATTCTCTTCGGTTTGAAATATAAATTCAAACTTATGTTTGTAATTAGTCTAAATAATATTTCCTTTGCAAAATATAATTGGTCTAAATTGATATAGCCTCCTGATGAAACCTATATTTACACTCATTTGGATTCTTATTTTACTTTGTGCACAAAAAGCGGCGTCACAGAATGGTGAAATAAGAGGAAAAATTTTAACGCAGGACAACAAAGCATTTGAAGCAGCAAATATTACGCTGAAAGGCACGAAATACGGAAACACCACGAACTCAGAGGGAAAATTCCATATAAAAGCGCCCGAAGGCTTATATATGCTGATTATAAGTGTTTTAGGAAATGATAAGAAAGAAATACCAGTGCAGGTAAATACTGGTAAAACTACAATTCTCGAAGATATTCAACTTCAGGAGACAGGTATTTCGCTGGAAGATGCGGTTGTTACAGGCCAGTTTGGAAAACAATCTTTGCGTAATTCCGTATACCAGGTCAGGACTATTGACAGTGAACGAATCCGGCTCAGAGGCGCAACCAGCATACAAACTGTACTTAATACGGAATTGGGAATACGCTTTTCAAATGATCCGGTTTTAGGTACAACCGATATTCAGTTAATGGGTATGACCGGCCAAAGCGTGAAAATATTATTGGATGGCGTTCCCATGGTCGACCGCGGCGCAACACGTGAAAGTTTGGGACAAATTGATATCAATACTGTTGAACGTATAGAGATAGTAGAAGGTCCGATGTCTGTAATTTATGGCACCGACGCATTAGCTGGTGTGATAAATATAATTACAAAAAAAGGAGACGGAAGCGATAACCTTACGATTTCTGCAAGGATTCAGGAAGAAACTGTGAGTGATGAATATAACGCATTTACTAAAAAAGGATCACACAATGAGAACGTTGGTGTAACATGGCAAAAAAATGGATTTCAGCTTTTTGGAAATCTTACACAGAATAATTTTGGTGGCTGGCAGGGAGACTCCTCAGGCAGATTAAAAGCATGGATGCCAAAAGAACAAATGCTTTACAGCGGTGGATTAGGATACAGAAAAGAAAAATGGAATGCATGGTACCGCTTCAACGGAACGGATGAAACTATTCAATTTCTTGGAAATATTAATGTGCTGAATACAGCTGCAGACAAAGATTACATTACCAAACGTTTGTTTCATCAGGCACAAGGGGAATATCAGATCAGCGATAAACTTGGTTTTACAGGTGCACTTTCTTACACCGATTATAGCAGAAAAACACTGAGTACGAACATTGATTTTAATACCGGAAAACGTACACTTTCACTTGATGCTGCCGGACAGGATAAATCGGTTTTTACCACCTTATTCTTCAGAGGAACTGCACTTTACAAAGCTTCTCCAAATGTAACATTGCTGCCCGGAATTGAAATTAATAACAACAATAGCAGCGGACAACGTATTTTAGGCTCGCCAACGATTAACGAATATGCATTTTTTGTTTCTTCTGAGTTAAAAATAACTCCGTCTATTAAGTTAAGTCCCGGTCTGCGTTTTATCAAAAACTCGGTTTATGATGCGCCTCCGGTAATTCCTTCGGTTAATGCGAAAATTACCTTAAACAAATCTTTTGACTTACGAATGGGTTATGCAAGAGGTTTTCGTTCGCCTGCTTTACGTGAATTATATTTCAATTTTCATGATGCGTCGCACTCCATTAATGGTAACGTAAATCTGAAAGCAGAATATTCTAATAGTTTCAATGCATTTTTGGTATGGCATGCATTGCAGCAATCTTCTCTTAAAATCACTTCTACATTAGGTGGATTTTACAACATTTTCCACGATCGGATTGATACAGGTTTCGATCCAACTAATCCAACCCAAACGACTTATCTGAATATCAGTTTGTTCAAAACGACCGGATTTAGTCTGGATAATAAATTTTACTGGAAAAACTTACAGGCAACCCTGGGAGCAACTTATATCGGAACCTATAATGAAATTCTTGAAGATGCAGAAGGTATAGCGGCATTGCCCGAATTTGTATGGTCGCCCGAAGTAAATACCAATTTTATTTACACTTTCCCGAAAATCGGTACCAGCATTAATCTGTTTTACAAATTTACCGGTAAAAAACCAGCCTACGCTATTATCAATTCAACACCTGTAACTGCCAGTCTGAGACAAATAAGCAGTTACAATATGGCTGATCTTACAGTTAACAAAACCATTGGAAAATACATTAATCTGATTGGCGGAGCAAAAAATCTTTTCAATCTAACTTCTATCAAAAACACCACAATAGGTTCCGGACATGATGCAAGCGGACCAGGTTTCAGCGGCCGCTCCTATTTTCTTGGTATGAATATTCACTGGTCCAAAAAATAAAATTACCCGTTTCCATTAAATCAAACAATTATGAAGAAATTAATTAAACCTCTGTTAGTCTTTACTTTTTTAGGAATATTCAGTGCCTGCTCAGACGATGAGCCGCCATTACCAGATAATCTGGCTGCATTTGAATCCACTGCACAAGGTTTTGAAGGAGATCAGGTTGAAGTGAAAATCACATTGAGCAGAGCAGCAGAATCCGCAGTTCCAATCACCGTTTCGCTTACTCCTACCCTGTTAACTTATGGAACTCAATTTACTACTGAACCGGCTGCTGCTAATAACAGCATTGCTTTAACAGTTCCTGCCGGTGCAACCGGAGTTTCTTTTAAAGTAATTAAAAAAACAGGTGTTCTTTTAAATGGTGATGAAAGTATTCAATTCAAATTGGCTTCTGTTACAGCGCCCGTACTTGTTGGTACAAATACTGATTTAAAATTAAGTTTCAAAGCTATTATTTCTGATGGAACCAGCATTCAATTGAACGGAATTGCAGCTGCTGAGGCAGGTTCAAGCGCAGGAAATTCTGTATTTCTGGATTTAAGTGCCAATGCACAAACGCCGGTACTTCGCGATAGCTGGGATTTAGGATTTAATAGCGGTACTGATTTCAGGGTCGTTCTTAATAATACAAATGGTGCTTCCGCAGTTATGATCAACAAATCTGACATTACTACGGTAACTGATAAAGACATTGATATTACCACTTTGGCATTGGGCCAGGGCGCCGGAACATTTGCATTATACGATGGTGTAACGGGCGATCTTACCAAAACAGTGATTAAAGAAATCTCTGCTACGGATGCGGATAATAAAGTATATGTGATCAATCGGAGAGGTGGTTCAGCTACCGTATTACCTGTTGACCAGATTTATAAAGTTCGTGTACTTCGTAAAGGAACTGGTTATACACTTCAGTATGCCAAATTGAACGACACTGCTTTCAAAACGCTTGACATTACAAAAGATGCAGCTTATAATTTCCAGTTTGCTTCATTGGAAAAAGGTGCAGCAGTGGCTGCTGAGCCAGTAAAAGCGCGTTGGGATATCGTTTGGGGATACAGCATGTATTTCACAGGAACTACTCCATACGCATTTTCTGATCTTGTTTTCTTAAATCAATACGCCGGTGTTACGGCCGCAGAAATATTGACAACAACTGCAACATATGAAGCTTTTGCTGAAAGTAATCTGGCCGCAGTTACATTTAGTGCTGACCGTGATGTGATCGGTTCAAAATGGAGAGTAACATCCGGTGGTACAGTTGGTGTAAAAAATGACCGTTTTTATGTAATTAAAGATACTGCCGGAAATATTTATAAACTTAGATTTATAAACTTCCATGCAAGTGATGGTGGCGAAAGAGGTAAGCCAAAACTGGAATACAAACTGGTTAAAAAAGGAGCCTAATCATTTTCAACTATTCTGGGTCAGGCAGAGCAAGTTAAAACTTGTTTTGCCTGACTTTTTGAAATTTTAAAGACATAAAAAAATGTTTACATCATTATTAATTCCTGTGCTGACTTTGTTGAATCCGTTTACAGCAGAGCAATCATTTAATATTCAAAATATATCCGGCCAAATCGTGACTGCAAAACCTGTTAAATCCGATATTATTGTTATCAAAGATCTGAATGCCAATACAAAACCTTATATCTATTTCAGCCTGGCAACTGGTAAAGAATCTCCGGCAGACGCTGCAAAAACGACAAAATGGGATATTGCTTTTAGTAAAACCACCATCATTGTAAACGGAGGAACGAGTGGACCCGGACAAGGAGGAGCACTAGTTGTAGAAGAACCATTTGAATTGATCAAAGAAGCACCAAAAGCTGGTTACAAAACGGATGCTGAATCAGGAAATGCCATTCCCGGAGGCAGTGGAAATTCTTGGTATAAGTACGATATGAACGTTCACGCTATTCTTCCGATTGTGGGCAGAACAATTCTCTTAAAAACAGCAGAAGGGAAACTAGCCAAAATTGAAATCATTAGCTATTACAAAGGCGCTCCCGAAGATGTGCCAACCGAAGAAGCCAGTTATTTTACTTTCCGGTATGCAATAGCGGATGAAAGCGGAAAATTTTAATCAGATCTCAGCATCGTCTATATAAAGCAAATATCTTGTTTGCAGCGTTAAATCTCTCTTTTTATGATTTAAAAACCCTAGTTTAAGTCTGGTTATATGAAAGTTTTTAGGTGAAGCTATTACCTCAGCATCAATGCCGGATCTTAATAAACTATCGCCAACAGCAGCGGTTGTGTATAAAAAACATGGATTATTACTGATAAAATGCTGGAGTTGGTCAGGGCTTTTGATAAGATTTACATCACCCGGAGAATAAAATTCAAATGCATAAGAAAAAGACTGGTACGCAGCAACCGGAATCTGCTGATTTTCACTGGAAATTAACTTTGCAGCTTCTCCACCCGATTGATATTGAAGCAGAAACGGATAAAAGAAATGAAATAAGAAAAGATACAACATCGCAGCCATTGCATAACCTTTAAACAACAGTTGCTGAAGGGTATTTTTATATTTTATCAGGCTCGCTCCAATTGCAATAACAATTGTAATGACACCACCTAATATAGCATTCTCGACATTGGTAATGTACAAAAGCAGAATAATGGCAGCACCCAGAATATATAGCAAAACCGTTTGGGTAATTACGAATGCATGAAGTTTCCCTTCCTGCATCATCTGATAAAAAAAGTATCCGCTTATGATTGCGAAATAAGGAAACTCAATAACAATATAATGAGGTAACTGAAATTTTGATAAGGAGAATAATACAAAAGTTACCAATGTACTGCCGTAAATAATCCAGCGCAACGGATCACGGTTTTTATCAAATCTTACAAGATATACAATGGCTGCAACCAAACCTGCCGACCAGGGAAGAAAAGCCCATAAAGCGGTATGAAGAAAAAATGTAATATCACCCTTCCCTTTTATTGGTCCGCTGTTAAAAAAACGTCCGAACTGACTGTCCCAAAAGAAGAATTTAATGCCTGAAACATTTGTTTTGCCAAATACAATTTTCTCAGGATGCATATCAAACTGGACGTACAAACTATATAATTCCGGAATTATAAGCACAAAAGAAAGGCCCAGCATGATCCACCAGCGATAATTTACAAACTGGTTCCATTGCTTTGTAACAATCCAGAAAAGTGCCCAGCCACCACCAATTGTAATCAAAACGAAAATACCTTTCGTCATGATAGCGCAGGCAGTAAACGCCGCGGCGGCAACAATATGTGACCAATGCCTACTCCTGTAAATTTGAAGCATGTGCCAGATTGCAGCAATAATGCAGGCAGTTAAGTACGGTTCGGCCCTTACATCAAAATTAGCCAGTGTACTGTGCAAGGCAACTGTATATAATAAAACTGAGATTTTCGCAACCGTAGAATTATATAAATCCCTGGCAGTAAGATATGTATAAAGAAGACTGACCAACCAGAAAATAAATGCCGGCAATTTATATGCAAAACCGTTGATCCCTAAAACTTTATAACTGACAGCAGCCATCCAGAATGGAAAATGAGGCTTGTCGAGCCAGTCATGACCGTCTCCAAATAAATTGATCCAGTCGTTATGCTGCACAATGTGTTTAGCAATTGTAGCATACAATGCTCCATCAGGTTCCATTACATCCAGCCACAAACCGGGAATGTTAAATAAAATACCAAGTAATAATAACCAGGGGAAATAACGTTTGAGCAGAAGTTCAGCATTATTCATATAATTTCATTCAGTGGATTACTCACTTTATAACCATTAAAAAAGAAGTAAAATTTTGATCCAGATAAATGATTACAATATGATAATATTCCTCAATACATGATTTCTGACCGCTCTGATGCAGAAATTCATTTTTAAATTATTTATTGAAGAAAAATAGACTAAGAATCAAACCCATATATATTGGGAATTCCATTCCCGGTTAAAGAAGTTTTATCACCAATAAAAAATAATTGTTAAAAAATTAGTAAAATAATACCAATCGGTATATTTTTGTATTGTTATGGAAAATAAAACAAGCAAAGCTGAAAGAACCAGACAATTTATTGTGGAGAAAACGGCTCCGATCTTTAATATGAAAGGATATGCCGGAACTTCATTAAACGATATGATGGATGCAACCGGTCTTACCAAAGGAAGCATCTATGGTAATTTTGTGAATAAAGATGATGTTGCTCTTGCAGCTTTTGACTTCAATCTGAAACAGGTTGACAATGTTATCCGTCAGGAAATGGCCAACCGGAATACTTACCGTGAAAAGTTAATGGTTTATACAAAAGTGTATGAAAATTTTCTGGAATTCCCTTTTCCAAAAGGAGGCTGTCCTGTACTAAATACAGCAGTTGATGCCGACGATACACATCCTGCACTAAAACAAAAGGCCAGTGAAGCAGTTAACAATTGGAAAAATACGCTATCCAGACTGATACAAAAAGGGATAGGCAACAATGAATTCAGACCTGATATAGATCCGGAACAGATAGCGCTTACAATTATTGCCATGATCGAAGGCGCCATAATGATTACCAAATTAACAGGTAAACTGAATTACAGAAGAGCTATTATGGCATCAGTTGACAAATTGATTGATGATTTAGGCTAAAAAAATTTAAATCAAATAATACCGATTGGTATAAAATAATAATGATTGATGAACTACGTGAACGTACATTCCATTGGGAAGATCCGATGAAAGGTGCAAAAGAAGCGATGACAATGGCCGGACTTGATTATTTCCAGGCGATGAATGACAAGAAATTGCCTTTTCCTCCATTACTGAATACACTCGATTTTAAGGTTAAAAGTATTGAAAAAGGAAAAGCTGTTTTCACTTTTGAGCCACAGGAATTTCATTACAACCCGATTGGTACGGTGCACGGCGGAGTCATTTCTGCAATTCTGGATTCAGCTATGGGATGTTCCATTCATTCTCTCCTTCCAGCAGGCACGGGTTACACCACACTCGAGTTGAAAGTGAATTTTTTGAAGGCCATTACAAATAAATCAGGAGAACTAAAGGCAGTTGGAAAAGTAATTCATTCAGGAAGCCGGACAGCACTTGTTGAAGCTCAGTTGACTGATAAAAATAATACCATTTATGCACATGGCACAAGCACCTGCATGATATTTAACATGAATCCGGAACAAATTAAAAATAAATAAATACAAAAAGCTAATAGCTAAATGCTAACAGCCAAAACCCAATAATATCCATGAAAACAATTAATAATACAGTTCTGATTACCGGCGGCAGTGCTGGAATCGGCTTTGAAATAGCAAAAATTTTATCTGAAAAAGGAAACGAAGTAATTATAACAGGAAGAGATTCAGAAAGACTGGCAAAAGCAGTTTCACAATTATCCAATGTTACAGGAATTGCCTGTGATGTAACGAACGAAGACGAGGTAAATCAATTGGTTAATAAACTGACCATTGATTTCCCAAAACTGAATATTGTAATTAACAATGCCGGCAAAGCTTACGCTTATAATTTGAGTGAAAGTGTAAATGCTTTTCAAAAAGCGAGTGATGAAATGCTGACTAATTATTTGTCAGTGATCAGGTTAAATGAAAAACTTCTTCCTATACTTAGCGTGAAACAGGAAGCTGCAATTGTAAATGTTTCAAGCATTGTAGCATTTGTCCCTAACCAGTTAGCTGCAACTTATGGAGCAAGTAAGGCCGCACTTCACTCCTACACACAGACGCTCCGGCTTTCATTGGCCAAAATAACCGGTATTAAAGTTTTTGAACTAATGCCTCCTTTGGTCAATACTGATTTCTCTCAGGAAATTGGCGGCGTTAACGGTATTTCACCCACGGTCGTTGCTGAGGATTTAGTTCATGCATTTGAAAACGATATTTATGAAATCCACGTTGGCCGCACTGCAAATATTTATGAATTATTTCACTCGTCCCCGGCTGATGCATTATTAGCCATGAATCCCAACTGACAGCCAATAGATTTGTTGAAAACAACAATTATTTAATTGAATAATTAAACAAACAAGTATCTAAAAATCAAACTATTATACAAAAATATTAAGTTTATGAAAAAGAGAATTGCTTTTGCTATGATCATGGGAATTATTACGACAGGTATAATTTCGTTTACTTTGATTTCTATTAATATTGGATTTGTTACCAATTTTATATTGATTTGGCTAAAAGCCTGGAGTACATCTTATTTGGTGGTCATTCCCGCCATATTATTGATCGGACCAAAAGTGCAAAATCTTGTTGATACCATGTTTGAAGAAACTCCGGCATCTGCAATAAAGCAATGAGCGGTCCGAAAACCGTAGAAATATTAAAACATTTATGAAAAGAGTAGTAGTAACAGGTTTGGGAGCAATTACCCCACTGGGAAATACAGTAGAAGAATTCTGGCAAAATATTTTGGTTGGCAAAAGTGGCGCTGGTCCTATTACCAAATTTGACACATCCAAATTTAAAACGCATTTTGCATGTGAGGTAAAAGGCTTTAATGCCACAGATTTTATCGATAAAAAGGAAGTAAAAAAATACGATGTCTTCACCCAATATGCAATTGTTGCCAGCGATGAGGCAATTAAAGATGCAGGGTTAGATTTTTCGCAAATGAGTGAAATAGAACGTTATGAAGTAGGCGTAATATGGGGAAGCGGAAATGGCGGAATAGGCACTTTTGAAGATCAGCTGCGCGAATTTCACACCGGAGACGGAACGCCCAGATTCAATCCCTATTTTATTCCAAAAATGATTGTAGATATTGCTGCCGGTGTAATATCAATCCGCCATAAATTACATGGCCCGAATTATTGCACCGTTTCTGCATGTGCTTCATCTAACACTGCAATTATTAATGCGTTTGACACAATCCGTTTAGGCAAAGCAACTATTATGATTGCCGGTGGATCCGAAGCTGCTATTACACATTCTTCATTAGGTGGTTTTAGTTCGGCACAAGCTTTATCAAAACGAAACGAAGATCCGGAAACTGCGTCCAGGCCATTTGACAAAGACCGCGATGGCTTTGTGATGGGCGAAGGAGCGGGTGCTCTGGTCCTTGAGGAATGGGAACATGCTGTGAAAAGAGGTGCAACCATTTATGCTGAACTTGTTGGTGGCGGAGCAGCTGCGGATGCGTATCATTTAACAGGAACACCTCCTGACGGCCTCGGCGCTTATTTGGGAATGTCGAAAGCACTGGCTGATGCAGGAATTTCTGCTGATAAAATTGATTACGTAAACGCTCATGCTACGTCGACCGGATTAGGAGATATGAGTGAATTAAATGGTATGAAACGAATATTCGGAGATCATCAGGTTGCAATTGGTGCATCTAAATCCATGACAGGACATTTACTGGGTGCAGCCGGTGCAGTAGAAAGTATTATCAGTATCCTGGCGATTAAAAATGATGTAATTCCGGGAACCACCAATACAGAAAATCTGGATGAAAATGTTCCGGAAGGACTAAATATCATTCTTGGAAAGCCTGTGTATCAAACTGTTAATTATGTATTAAATAATACATTTGGTTTTGGTGGACACGTAGCCAGCTCGGTTTTCAAGAAATATACGGGAGAATAGCTTTTAAATTGAGCTAAGAAATAATTCTCAATTTTCAACACTCAATTTTCAATGTTCATTGGGTAACCTGGACATTGAAAATTGATTGTTGAAAATTAAAAAGAAGAAAAACAGCTACAATCATTATGAGCTTGTTAATATCAAATCGCAGATTCGTCCGTCACAATTTCTGAATCGACCAATTCGGACAGTACCTCTACTACTCCATTTTCGTCATTGCTTTTTGCTATAAAACGAGCCACTTTTTTTACGTCAGGATGTGCATTGGCCATTGCGTAAGAATAATATCCTTTTTGAAGCATTTCAAGGTCATTCAGATAATCACCGAATATCATTGTTTCATCGAAGGAAACGCCAAATTTCCCCTGTAACACTTCCATTGCCTTTCCTTTATTTGCTTGTTTATGAGAAATATCAAGCCAAATCGGCCCGGAAATTTTCACCTGTAAAGTATCGTGTAAATGTTTGTAATGCGGATAACTATTAGCTTCTGAACCAGCCAGATCACATAAAGTAAATTTCAAAAACTGGTCATCTTCTACTTTAAGCAGATCTTCAACAACTTCGTATCGCTCAAAATATAGCTTCAAATGATCTATAAATTCTGGTGCAGCACTTTCCACGTAAGCTTTTTTCTTGCCACAAATAACTGCGTATGTATTAGGAATATTTCTTGACGTAATAATCAGATCTCTCACAATATCCTGATCAATGGCCTGAATATGAATTTCCTCATCCCGGAAAACTACATAACTCCCATTTTCAGCAGCAAAAATAACTTCGTCTTTTACTGCTTCCAGTTTCTTTAACAGGTTGTAATATTGCCGTCCGCTCGCTGCCACAAAAATAATTCCCTTATCTTTCAACTTTCTGAAAACAGGAAAAAATGATTCATTCAGTTCATGTTGAGAATTCAATAGTGTGCCATCCATGTCAGTTGCAATGAGGCGGATATCAGAAATATGCATCTTATATTTTTAATTGTTAGACTATTAAACAAAACAAAAGAACCCGTTAAGGTTCCATAATTAATAAAAAAAGCTGTCAGTTTGCGGCTGTTAATGATCAGGCCCATCAGACTAATTTCATTCTATAATACAATTTTTGAAAATTATTTTGAACCTCATTTTATGTATGACTGTTTCGATAAAACGGACTCCTGTTGTTAATATAGCTTTTTCTGCTTTATGAAGTTTTCAAAATACTACCTGATCGCATTTATTTCTTTTGTTATATGGGGCTTTTTTAGTTTGGCATTAAAGCCATTGCGCAATTATCCATCCCTTGATATACTTTTTTACCGCGTTTTTGCATGCGCAGTAATTATGGCTTTTATCAGCTTATTTTTACGGGTAAAAGTATTGAAGGAAAATATTGCAGCATTTAAGAAAATGCCTTTACAGCAGAAAAAGACAATTATTGCATTAACATTCGGAGGTGGTCTTTTACTTACAGCCAACTGGTTTTTCTTTATTTATGTAATGAACCATATCAGTGTAAAAGCTGCTTCATTTGCTTATCTGGTTTGTCCGATATTGACAACCGTCATAGCATTTTTTGTTTTAAACGAAAAACTCAGCAAATGGCAGTGGATAGCTGTTTCATTAAGTGTAATCAGCTGTTTATTATTGTCGTTCAATAATATTGCTGATGTTGCTTACAGTATGATTGTGGCCGCTTCTTATGCCTTGTATCTGGTAAGTCAGCGTAAAAATATGGGTATGGACAAATTTCTTGTATTAACAGTACAAATCCTTTTTTCAGCATTAATATTACTTCCGTTTTATCCGTCGTACAGTGCAGCTTTACCAAACGATATTTCTTTCTACTGGTACATCCTGCTCATTGCGGTTGTTTTCACTATTGTTCCGCTATACATGAATCTGTATGCATTACAAGGAGTTACGTCGTCAACGATGGGAATTATGCTATATATCAATCCACTGATGAACTTTGCAATCGCATTATTCTATTTCAACGAATCAATTAACAGCTTTCAGATTATAGCTTACTCGCTGATTTTGATTTCTATTGTGGTATTTAATGAAAGGTTTATTTTTGGGAGGAGAGGGAATGCGGTGGTGGGGTGAAATTACTTCCTCATCCCAATAAATTTAAATGAACATCTTACTGGTTGTCCATCGGTATTAAACCTGCCGCCGGTGATGGTCAAAGTGGAATCCTTAAAAACACCTGATATAGACTTTATGTCATTTCCAATTGTAAAAGACGGTATTCCAAAAGCAAAGCCGCTCTGACTGGCATTATATTCCGGTTCGAATTCCAGGTCAATACTTTCAAATTCCGACAAAACGTAATGATCGCCAGCTTTATTTATGACTACTTCCATGTCTTCAGTATAAGTAGTTTGAGCTTCTGATGCAGGTTTTGATACATCCAGACAAGTACCATTAATTGTTCCGACGTATTTCCCCGAATAATCAGGAGCAGCTTCCGGAGTATCTGACTTTTTGCAACTGAACACCAAACTAAGAAGAAGTAAACAAAGAATATTTCTTTTCATTTTAAAACCAGCTTTATATTTACTTCATTCAGGAAGGATTATGAACGAATTATTATTCTCAATAAGATTATTATAAATCGTTTAGTATATGAAAGTTAACTTATATAGTTTACATTTTTTAAAATTCAACTCATTATTTTAATATACACGATTAGAATAAAAACTTAAAATCCTGCTGCTAATTAGCTGCTTAGGTCTTTAGTGAGCAGAACTTTAAATTTTTTGGGTTACATTCAACTTTTACCACTTATCCAATCCTAATAATTTCCTTCCTAATTCCGACAATTCAGCCGTTTCGTATTTTGTTTTTTCCCAGTTTCTTGGATCACCAGGGAACGCGTAGCCTTCGGGTGCCTGCCGTTCTTTCCATGAATTAATCCGCCATTGACGCAATTCTTCATTGTCTTCCTGCGCCGGCATCATTGCAATGTATTGCGCCATCCGTACTTTATCCACACTCCTATTCGGCCGGATTCCGTGGGGTTGTGAGCTATTAAAAATGAGTAAATCTCCTGCGTTCATTTTTACTTTAATCAATTCAAAACCAGTTGTGTCCGGTTTGAAATGATCACGATCCTCAGGCTGTGTCAGTTTCCAGGTGTCATAAGTGCGGAAGAGTTCAGGGATGCATTGAAAACCACCCATATTTTCATCATTTTGGTCAGCAAGCGCCAGCACACCCTGTACATTTTGAGGTTTAGTTTCCGGATCATAATCCCAGTGAATAAATCCTTTGTACTCAAATCCGGGGCGTAAAGGCATGTTTAGATTGGCGCGGTCGATGGTTACCCAAAGTTTTTCTGTCCCCCAAATATCTGTAAATGCCTGATGTACTTTTGGAAACTGACGGTTGTCCCACATATACTGATGGTTGTAAACTTCCACCATACCTGTGTTGGTGAGTTCTTTCATTTTCATTTCTGCACGTGCCGGAGTGTACCAGGTTTCAGGATCATTCGGATCTTTTTCTTCAAATTCCCAAAGAAAATCTGCCAGCTTTTTGACCTTTTCTTTTGGAACTGCATCTTTGATCACAATGTATCCGTTGGTGATCCAAAACTGCCAGTCAACTTCACTCAACAATTGTAAAGGTTTACCATTACTGCGGTCATTCAATTTTACATTGCTGGACTTTGCAGTGGAAGGATTGCCGGGAATGTCTTTATGTGCATTAGTTGGCGCCATCGTAGGAGCCATCGTTTGATTTTCCATTTAGATGATATTTTATTGTTATTTAATAGGACAAAGTTAACTTAGCTAATTATCTCATTACTACCGTTACAATAACCAGTATTTGCTCTCTATTGATATTTTTTTAGATTTAGGAATAGAAAAGGGCAAATTGGAATAAATTAATTGTAAATTGTTAAGGGTTAGTTGTTAAGTTTGGAACGTATACACTATCCAAAAGTGAAATCCTAAAAACTCTGCAACCTCCGCGTCTTCACTCCCAAAACTCTGCGTTTAAACAATTGCATCGTATGAAAATTATTCGTGAAGAAATTATTCCAAATCAGGGAAGTTCGTTTAAAGTACTGCTGACTCCTGGACTGAATGATACTTTTTTATGGCATTTTCATCCTGAATATGAAATTGTTTTTGTAGAAGGAACCAGTGGAACGCGTCACGTGGGAGACCATATATCGGTTTATGAAGGAAGTGACCTGGTCTTTATTGGGCCCAATATTCCACATCTTAACTTTGATTACGGCGTTCGTACTGAATGTGAACAAGTGATCATTCAAATGAAAGAAAACTTTTTAGGAAAGGATTTTCTGGATATTCCTGAGTTTCGTTCTATTAAAACGCTTTTTGATCAATCACATTACGGATTATCTTTTACGGGGATTACGAAACAAATTGTAGGAAAAAAACTGAAAGAATTACCAGGATTAGATCATTTCGATCAGCTTATGTCTTTGCTGCACATATTAAAATTATTGGCAAATTCAGATCAGGTCCATATTTTAAATACGATTCCGGCCGGAAATAAATCCCTGCAAAAAGAACAGCATCGCATGGATTCCATTTATAATTATGTAGAAATGCATTTTGACCAAAAGCCGGATGTTAATTTTATAGCTGAACAGGTCAATCTTACCACAGCAGCATTTTGCCGTTTTTTCAAAAAAAATACGAAAATGACTTTTACAGATTTTGTGAATCAATACCGTGTCAATCAGGCAAAAAATTACTTGTTACAGGATAAAACAGTGTCAGAAACTTGCTTTGCGGTTGGATTTGAAAGTTTGTCTTATTTCAATAAACTATTCAAAAAAATAGTGGGAGAAAATCCTTCGGAGTTTAAGAAACGGTATCTGAAATAATTGCTTTTGCAACTTTATATTAACACGAATTCGTGAAGTTTTATAAATTGTATTTCTTGTTAAACACATAAAATTTAAACAGTTATAACATGTATGTAAAGCGCTATCTGTCACCTCTTATTGTTTATTATTATTCTTGGCGAATGGTTTTATTTTCCATTTTTACGGGCATCATGGCGATCTTTGTTTATCAGTATCTTGGCTGGCAATGGGTGGCTATTCCATGGTTGCCGGTTTCACTTGTTGGTACCGCAACTGCATTTTTTGTTGGTTTTAAAAATAACCAGTCTTATGACCGCAGTTGGGAAGCCCGGAAAATATGGGGCGCTATCACCAATCATAGCCGATCATTTGGTGCGGCGGTTAGGGCGTTTGTTGTATACGATCCTGATTCTCATATAACGACAAAAGAATCGATTCAAAAAGAAATCCGGACTATTATTTACCGGCATATTGGATGGTTATATGCACTTAAATACGCCATGGCACAGCGTACGTCCTGGGAGCATGAAGATAAAGCAAGTAAAAGGCAGAGGGCGGCTTTGCATAAAACGCAGGAAAGTTTTGATGATGAAATTGTACGATATCTTTCACTTCAGGAAACAGCCTGGCTTAAAACAAAACGGAACATGGCAACCCAATTGCTTGATTGTCAGTCACAGCATATCAGTAAGCTAAGAAACCAGGGATTAATCGATACTTACCAGCATGTAGCATTACAAGATATAATTGCTTCATTTTATGATGAGCAAGGTAAAAGCGAAAGAATTAAAAATACGCCGTTCCCGCGCCAGTATGCCACGACATCCAACCTGTTTATTATTATTTTCATGACACTGCTTCCATTCGGCTTGCTGACTGAATTCCTGGAACTGGGAGAGAAATATATGTTACTGCTGATTCCTTTTAACATGATCGTTTCATGGGTATTTATGTTTATGGAATATACCGGTGACATCAGCGAAAATCCTTTTGAAGGACTGCTGAACGATGTTCCTGTTGGCAGTATAGTCCGCAACATAGAAATTGATCTTAAAGATATGCTTGGGGAAGATGGTTTGCCTGAAAAAATTCAGCCATTTTATGGTGCTTTATTCTAATAAAGATTGGGAAAATGATTCAAAAAGTTAGACGAAAATTCTTATGTAAACAGTCGATTTAATAAAGTTATAAAAATGGCTGTAAACATATATTTCCCGAAAACCGCTTTCTCTAAACTTTAAATCCATTGGAATAAGCTCTCTCGCTTCAATTTTACAAATTACTCTAAAAAAATTTAACATCAGTTTTAATAACAACCTTTGCCATTCCCTGCTTTTTTTATCAATATGAAAATCAGCAAAAAGCCATTTTCCTTTATCTTGTAGTAAAGTTGCCAGATTATTAAAGATCAGTTTTGCTTTTTCATCTCCAAAATTATCAAATAGAAAAGCGGTCAGTATAATGTCATATTTTTCATCGGTAACAAATTCTTCGACTGCTTTATTAACAAAATATACTTTGTTTTGTCTGGCATCACGTTTTTTGGCAAGAAGGATCATTTTTTCAGAAATTTCAACATACGTTATGGAAAGTCCTGATGAATGAATTTTTGCACTTTCCTCAATGATCCAACCTGTACCGCCACCAACAATAAGCACCTTACTTCCTGCCGGAATATGTTGTAACAGACAGGTTTGTGAAAGAACCAGGTTTTGACGAAAAACCAGCCGGCTTAACAAATCATATTTTCCGGCTATTGGATCATAGTTGTTCACCATTGATAATTTTAAAGTTCGTTCCCGAAATACCGTACGAAAAGCATTCCAGAAATACCACAAATAGCTTTTACCAATAATAATCCATCAATAACAATTAAATAATACAAAATTTTCTTTGGCCGTTGCAAGGAGTATGCTACAAAACACAAACTAATAAATGGGACAAGATTAATCAGAATGGGAACTGTACTAAAATTTTTATAATAGGTAAAAATCAGTAGAGAAATAAGCCCGATCATTAACAGTGGAATTAATATATAGAAAATGGTCTTTTGTAAACCAATTCGCACCACAAAAGTTTTAAGCTGTTTGTTAGCATCGTCATCGTAATCTTTAATATCAAACATGATGGCATTGACAGTACAAAACATCCAGTTTTTGATAAATAACCACACCATAAAATCAGGCTCTGAAACGGAGATTCCATACTCTATCCTGACCATACTCACTGGTAAAATATTGACACAACCTGCCCATACAAAGCCGATTACGAATGCTTTGAGCCAACCTGTATTTCTTAAATTTAACCGGTAAAGTGATTTTGGAAGTAAGCCATAATATAGCAATGCAGCAACTGGCAGTGTAGCTAATAGAATCCAGTAAGGCAAAGGCAAACGAAGAATACTTTCATAATTTTCAAGGACGATGCTTGTGCCGGTAATTATGCAAACAGTGAAAAAAAACTTTTGGCTAATCCTGATAAACGAATAATGCTGACGGTACCATTCTGTTCGGGGATTGTCAGAAATTGTTATTCCTGCTGGTCCGGCGTAAGCATACGTGTAATACAAAACGGTTGCCGAAAAGAGAAGTAAGTAATAAGTAAAAGAATTGAGAGGAAGTTCTAATTGAAACAAAGTTTCAACAGACAATGCAATTGCCAGTAGCCCAACGAAGTAGTTGGCAAAGAAAATGAATTCGACAATTTTTAATCTCATCCGTGATTTTAAACGGACAATTTACAAAAAATAAGGAGATGGCGCAGGAAGTGTGTGATGTATAGGAAAGAACACGTTTTATAATAAATTAAAAACACAAGAAAAAATCTGGTGCTAACAAGTTGCCCATCTGCGGTATAATCAAGAATTACTCCTTTTTTATCTTCATCCGATTCAGCGATAATTAAGTCACTAAGTTTGATGCATAAAATATCTGTTTCCTTATCGTATTTAACTTTCATTCGTATTTTGAAAATTTAAACGTTCGGTAAACTGTTTTAATCAAGTTGGGTATTTTGTTTGAATTCAAATAGAGTTCCCTGCAAAAATGAGCAGAGAACTCTATTCTACAAATTTCCAATTAAGCTAACGCTGTTACTTTCTGTTCCAAATATTTACAAATCTGTCCGACCGTCTGCAATTTCGGATAGTCTTCATCCGGGATAGTTACATGAAACTTATCTTCCATCTGAAGTACAAGATCGACTGTATCCAAGCTGTCCAGACCTAAGTCCCGGCTTAAATTTGCATCGTCGGTAATAGATGAACCGGGCAGGCCGGAGGTTGCAGATAACATAGTACGGAGTTGCTCTTTCATTTCTGATAGCTTTAAATGAACGTTATTATCGGAAATTTTTTCCAGTAGAGTTCAACTCATTCTTGTATATTATTTATGTTTTAATAAATCAGATGGGAATTATTACTGCGGCATTATAACCCTAAACGCTCCTATTCAATTTTATAATACGACTGACTTAATTCTTTTGTGGCAGTTTTAAGTTATTTATTAATCTACCAATTATTTAAAGTGCGGTAATTCGGGTATACTTAAAAATTAAATATCGTAATTAAGATAATTTGTATTATAAAATGATTTAATACAAACATTTTACAATCATTATGAAAGCATGATGTAGATTATATAATTTAGGAACCAAGAACAAATCCTGATAAAATAATTAACCTTTATGAGAAAAGTATCCAAATTTTTCCTGCTCGTCCTCTTGGTTTCCGGCAATCTGAGTATTGCACAGACGAAAGATCCGATCGTAGAAGGAATAGTAAAAGAAGCGACTGAAAATTCCCAGTTAGAAAAACTGGCGCATGAATTAATGGACGTCGTTGGCCCGCGTTTAGTAGGTTCTCCACAGATGCAGCAGGCCAACGATTGGGCACTGGCTAAGTACAAAGGATGGAATATTACAGCAAAAAACGAGAAATGGGGTGAATGGCGTGGCTGGGAACGCGGAGCTTCACATATTGACATGGTGTATCCAAGAGTAAAGTCTCTGGAAGGAATGCAACTGGCATGGAGCCCGTCAACTGGTGGAAAAGATGTTATCGCAGAAGTAATTATCGTTCCTGACCTGGCTGATTCTGTTGCCTTTGCAAAATGGCTCCCGACAGTAAAAGGCAAATTTGTCATGATCAGCATGTTACAGCCAACCGGCCGGCCTGATTATAACTGGCAGGAATTTGCTACAAAAGAATCATTTGAAAAAATGAAAAAAGAGCGTGACGTACAAACCGAAGCCTGGACAAAACGTATAACTAAAACCGGTTACACATCCCGGACATTAGCGGCTGCATTAGAAAAAGCTGGTGCAGTTGGGATCGTTTCTTCCCTGTGGTCAAAAGGATTTGGAGCTAATAAAATATTTGGTGCGACTACAAAGAAAATTCCAACAGTGGATATTTCTCTTGAAGATTATGGTCTTTTATACCGGTTAACCGAATCCGGTATAAAACCTAAGATCAGTGTGCGCGCTGACTCAAAAGAAAATGGTTTGGTGCCAACATTCAATACTGTTGCTGAAATAAAAGGAACCGAAAAACCGGATGAATATGTAATCTTGTCTGCGCATTTCGATTCATGGGATGGCGGAACAGGGGCAACCGATAACGGAACGGGAACAATTGTAATGATGGAGGCGATGCGTATTTTGAAAAAAATGTATCCAAATCCTAAAAGAACAATTCTGGTTGGCCATTGGGGAAGTGAAGAGCAGGGATTGAACGGTTCAAGGGCTTTTGTAGAAGATCATCCTGAAATTGTAAAAAATATCCAGGCTGTTTTTAATCAGGATAATGGTACAGGAAGAGTAATAAATCTTTCAGGCCAGGGCTTTTTGTATGCTTATGACTATCTGGGACGATGGTTGTCCAAAGTGCCGGAAGTAATCAGAACACCTATTGAAACCAGATTCCCTGGTGCTCCTGGTGGCGGCGGTTCCGATTTTGCCTCTTTCGTAGCAGCAGGAGCTCCTGCTTTTTCATTGAGTTCTCTAAACTGGTCGTATGGCACATATACATGGCATACCAACCTCGATACATATGATAAGATCGTATTTGATGATGTGCGCAGCAATGCAATATTAGCAGCAATTATGGCTTATCAGGCCAGCGAAGATCCTGCAAAAACTTCCCGCGAAAAAAGTGTTTTACCATTAAATCCAAAAGGTGAGCCTGGCGTTTGGCCGGCTGTAAGACAACCAACCCGTAAAGGAGGAGTGGAATAATTGTTAAGTGTTAATTGTTAGAGATTAGTGCAAAAAAAGAGAAGTCAAGTTTCGAAAACTTGACTTCTCTTTTTTGTACCTCCTCCACTCCTCTTTTTAATGCTAAGTTTATTATCTTTAAAGATTAATTTACTTATATGCGCACTATTTTATTAATTCTTAATCTGTTGGCTTACAGTTTCGTATATGCCCAAAAAGATGAACATCTGGTAAGTCCTCAGAATATTACTGATGTAGCCTTAATGGAACAGCAAAGCCATCAAAAATTATTTGATATTGGTAATAAATCTGCCCGTACCAACGCTTCAGCAAATTTTGACATACAATATTACAGGGCGGAATGGGAAGTGGATCCAGCGATTAATTATATCAAAGGAAAACTGACTGCGTATTATATCATGACTGCTCCAGGCAGTTCTGTTTCTTTTGATCTTAATAATGCACTTTCCGTTTCCGGCGTTCAGCAGCGGAATTTGCCTCTTGCTATTTCTCACACCAATAATACCTTACAAATTAATTTTCCGGTTTCTCCGGGAGTAGGAATACTGGATTCCGTTAGTATATTTTATGAAGGAACTCCACCCAATTCAGGATTTGGTTCATTTGTTGTTTCCACCCATGGTGATCCGGCTGTACCTATTATGTGGACTTTAAGTGAACCGTTTGGCAGCAGTGATTGGTGGCCTTGCAAAAATGGGCTTGATGATAAAGCAGATAAAGGCATTGATATTTATATTACACATCCTGCTGCTTATAAAGCCGCTGCAAATGGTTTATTGCAGAGCGAAACACCGCTGGAAGGAGGAAAAATACGGACTCATTGGAAGCATACTTATCCAATAGCCAGTTACCTGATATGTTTTGCCGTGACTAATTATACTGTTTTTAACAATAATGTACTTATTGGATCTACCAATCTTCCGATGTTAACGTACTGTTATCCAGAAAGTCTTACTTCTTTTCAGGCCGGAACACAAAATACATTAGATGCTCTTGTTCTTTTTAGCAATCTGTTTGGCACCTACCCATTTATCAGGGAAAAATACGGACATGTGCAGTTTGGCTGGGGTGGAGGAATGGAGCATCAGACTAATTCATTTATGGTTAATGCAAACGAATCTCTCGTTGTTCATGAGTTGGCCCATCAATGGTTTGGTGATAAAATTACCTGTGGAGGCTGGGAAGATATTTGGCTGAATGAAGGATTTGCAACGCATCTGGCCAGTATGTATATGGAAAATAAATATCCACAGAATACCAAAACCAGCCGTGCATTTGAAATCGCAAATATTACTTATTCGGCTGGAGGCTCAGTACGTGTGGATGATGTAACGAATGTAAACCGGATTTTTAATAACCGGTTAAGCTACACCAAAGGGTCACATTTGTTATACATGCTCAGATGGATTTTGGGAGATGCCGTTTTTTTTAGTGGTATTCGAAATTATATAAATGATGCATCTCTTGCTTATAATTTTGCCAAAACTGAAAACCTTAAAAGCCATCTGGAAGCTGTCAGTGGAAAAGATCTAACCTATTTTTTTGACCAATGGTATACCGGACAGGGATATCCATCATATCAGTTAGAATGGTATCCAACAACAGGAAATTCAGTTCACTATAATTTAAAACAGACTACGTCGCATTCGTCGGTCGGGTTCTTTCAATTGCCCGTTCCATTGCTATTTACAAATAGCACAACCGGTCAGCAAAAGCTGGTTATTGCAAACAACACTTCCAGCAATCAGAATTTTAACGAGAATCTTGGGTTCGAAGCTCAGTCAGTAACCATAGATCCTGACTTATGGCTCATTACAAAAAATAATACAGTTACCAAAACAGCGGTTCCGTTGCCTGTCATTTTTACATATAGCACGGCAAATTGTAAAGGAAATAATACGGAGATATCCTGGGGAACTTCCAGTGAACAAAATGCAGATTACTTTGAAATACAAAAAAGTGAAAATGCAATTCAATGGACAACGATCGGAACAGTGGATGCAGCAGGAAACAGCAATAAGTTAAAAGATTATTTGTTTACAGATCCGACTATTTCATCCCAAAATACCTATTACCGGATTGTTGAAAATGATACCGATGGAAAAGTCCAATACACGCGGATCATGGAAAAAAATTGTGCAGAAACTGGCGAAATTCAATTAACAATTTCTCCAAATCCTGTACAGGATCGCTTAAAAATCAAATTCTCCGGTAAAAATAATTTCGCTTTTTCTGCTGATATTTATGATATAACGGGAAGACTTGTGGCTAAAAAAACAAATAATAAATTCAGCGCTACCAGCGAAAATTTTATATCCATTTCGGATCTATCAACAGGATTATACGTTTTACAAATAAAATTTGATAATGGCCTGACTTCCAAATCAGTAAAATTTATTAAAGAATAAGCTTTACCGATTTTCTGATATTCTTTATAAAATATCATTCTGATTAATTCCCATCAGGTTTTGCCACCTGAACCAGTGGACTTATTGGGAAGTAAAAATCCTTGATCGGATCCGGATGGGAAGGATCATAAGCGGGCAATCCTTCCAGTAAATAACTCGCAAGTTCACTATCCTGCTTTTTGATATCTTCAATAATACATTTAGCAAGCTGGTAAGCGCCATAATTATTGAAATGCGTATTATCTATTATTTCCTTATCCTGTCCCGGAAAACTATTTGCAGGATAATGTACAAATGCTTTTTTCGATTCTTCAGGCCCTAAAGCTTCCCAAAGTATTTTACTCATTGCATTTAAATCAATTAAAGCAACTTTTTGCTCCGTTGCGGTTTGTCTTGCCGCTTCCGGAAAGTCGCCTAATGTATTGATAATGTGTCCCGTTGAATCAAAATTGCGACGATGCATGGACGTAACCAAAACCGGAATTCCATTTCTATTCCGGGTTTCTGAAATGAATTTTTCAAGTAACGCTTTATATCCTACAAATGGTAACAGGTCTTTTTGTTTCTGATCGTTATGAGCGAATTCAATAAACAGGTAGTCGCCTGCTTTCATTTGAGATAACACTTTGTTCAATCGTTTTTCAGCAACAAAACTGTTTAACGATTCTCCTGATTCTGCATAATTGGCAATTACTATGGATTTTGGCTTAAAAAACCTTGATATCATTTGTCCCCAGGCTGCATAAGGTTCATAAGCCTGGTCAACAACAGTTGAATTCCCTGCCAGGAAAATCGTTTTTGCCTGCGTATTTTTTGTTATTTCCAGACCGCAAATTTTTGGTTCTTTTCCACAAAATTCAAATGTTAACTGGTTATCCCAATGCAGATAATTTAGTTCTCTTGGTTTCAATGCAATCTTTTCCGTTGCACTAATTTGCGGTGAACGCAGATTTACAGTAAAATCAGGAGAAACAATTTCGCCTGATTTGGTCTGAATATTTTCCAGCATCAACCGGCGGCACTCTACTTTTACGGTTGTTTGCGAAGTACCGTCTGCGTCGCCAAGTATCATTTTAACATCATAATTTCCCTCAGGAATATTTACAGAAAAGAAAAACGAAGAATCAGAAGTTACATAATCTGCTTGCAGCAAATTTTTGGTTTTTCTCTCTACACTTTTTACTTTTTTTCCTGGCAAAAAACCATATCCCGTTTCATTGGAATAATAATTATCCGGCTGAACTTTGGTATATCCCTTTGCTGCTTTTCCGGTTCCAAAATCAAACTTGAAATCCTGTGCAAATGTGATTTGAGACAAAAAAAGCAACACAATTAAAAACAAATTCTTATTTCTTTTGCAGCAATTGAACGGAGCTATCATTAATTTCAAAAGACTTATTATTGAGTAAATTAATTATTTCAGCGCCAGCCATAATCACCGGACCGTAACCATGTGCAGCAAAAGGACTGATAGGACGATGGTAATAAAATGCCGGATCAAAGCCCATTCCCGTTCCAACACAAGTTCCTTCAACTTGTCCGTCTTTATTAATTTTAGTCGAAACTGCATTCCAGGCCAAAAGTGTCATTGGAGCATAAGTTAGTGCATCAACCCAACCATTATTGATAGCCTTCGCAATAGAATAGGCATAAATAGCTGTTGCAGAAGTTTCAAGATAAGAATCATTTCTATCCAATAACTGATGCCAAAACCCAGAACCTGACTGGTAAGAAGCCAATCCGCGAACATGTTCTTTCAGCAAAGCCAATATTTTAGGACGACCCGGATGATCCAGCGGAAGTACATCAAGTAATTCCACTTTTGTCAAAATTCCCCAGCCATTTGCACGCGCCCAGTGAAATTGCGGATGCTCGGTCATTCCTTCTACCCAACCATGCATGTACACACCTTTGCTTTTATTAAACATCCGGTCCGATATCTGCAAAACCTGTTTTACCGCTTCATCATAATATTTTTTTTCGCCGGTTAATTTCCCCATTTGTGCCAATGCAGGAACAGCCATAAACAGATCATCCAACCAAATCGTATTAGGCTGTGGCCGGTTTCTGGCAAGTGTGCCATCTTTTAATTTATGCTCTTTATTGAGAATATAGTTAATATGGCTGTCAATTAATGGACGAAAATTTCCCGTACTGCCAGCACGTGTAGCCTTGATCATGGCCGCACACATAGCTCCGCAATCATCCAAAGCATGCGGATCAACCAAGCCCCGCAATGGTCCTGCGGTTCCCCAGTCGGCATGTTCCTGACTGGTTTTCATAAAAAAAGGAACGGATTCTGCTATAAACTTCAGCCTTGTGTCAGAGTATTCTTTAAACTTAGGATCACTGGTGGCTTTACTGGCCAGTAACATGGCGGAATATGTAACACCCCATTCGTAACTTACAATCCTGTAATCACCTTTTTGAAGTGCTGTATTCTGGTCAATTTTTGTCAGGTCAGTTACCTGCTTCCCTGTTTTAGAATCTACAAAAGCAGTTGGTGTTACCTTGTTTAGGTAAGTATAAATGCGATTGAGATCTGTGATAATGTTTTCTTTTTTTACAATACCATAAGGAACCGGATAATCAGGCTGCAAAAGATGCAGGGGTGTGTTGGAATCATTGGCCTTTGTCTCATTTCTCTGAGCAAAACCAGTTATCGTCAGTCCTGCAATGAATCCGGAAAGAATTCCTGTGATTAGAAATGAGCGTTTTAAGGAAATCTTTCCAGTCATATTAATGAGGTTTGTATTCAATTACTTCGTTTTATATTTACAAAAATTGCGTTTTTTAAATCATTCACATTCACGTACTCACCTGCTTGTAGATGTAAGGCTGTCAGCTTTCGGCAGTCGGCTTTCAGATCATGGTTTTACCTTAATGATGGCTTGTCTAAACCAGTTCCCGAAATGTACCCGTCTTAGAATTCTATTTGTAATTTGTCCACTACCTTACAATTTCAAAATTATAAATCCCGGAATTCCGTCTAAATAAAACCATTGACAAAAGAATTATTTAGAAAATGGAAGGACTATTTTTAGCTTTGGTTTTATGTGAGTCATCAAAACATTTCAAATGCATATTAATCAAATAACAGAAGCGCCTGAAGATACACTTCTACTTCGTGCGTTTCAGCAGGGACAAGAACCTGAAAATCAAAATATGTTTAAAGCGGAAAAGGGAGAAATCTGGTGGTATTCTTCTAATGAGCTTTGGTTTGGACTGGGAAAAGAACCTAAAATATCTTCGCTTATCAAGGCTTTTCGTTCACTGTTCTTTAAACGCAAAGATCGCTGGCCTGAACAAATTGTATTAGATGCACGTAATTTTCTCCCCGAATGGATTGAAGTTGCAGTGAATGGAATTATGTTGGGTGGATATAACATCCAGCTATATAAAACTGATCCTAAGCCAGTGAGTTCTTTTTTTAGTGAAAAAGGGAAATTGTCTGTTTTAACAAATGAACAATCTAATTCAGTAACAGCAGCAATTGAAATGGCTCAGCAAACAGCTGTCGTTCAGATGCGGATCATGGATTTGATGAATGCTCCGGGGAACTACAAAACGCCGGATACACTGGCAGAATGGGCATTGGAATCGGGCAGGAAAAATAATTATAAAGTATCTGTTTTTGACAAAGCTACTTTACAGGCTTTAGGTATGCATGCATTGCTTTCTGTTAGCAAAGGAAGTGACCAGCCTCCCGTAATGATCGTGACAGAATATCAGCCTGAAAAATACCAGAGAACCATTGCGCTGGTTGGAAAAGGCGTAACATTTGATACGGGTGGAATTTCTATCAAAGGTGCAGCCAATATGCATTTGATGAAAAGCGATATGGGCGGCGCAGGTGCTGTACTGGGTATTGTTGAACTGGCGGCACAACTGAAACTTCCGGTCCGCATTATCGGTATAATTCCTTCAACGGAAAATTGTGTGGATGGTTCTTCTACAAAACCTGGTGATGTGATTGGCTCATACTCAGGCAAAACTATTGAAGTGATTGATACAGATGCCGAAGGAAGACTTATCCTTGCTGACGGATTGAGTTATGCTGTCCGGCAATACAAACCGGATGTGATAATAGATCTGGCAACTTTAACCGGCAGTGTAATTCAAACGCTGGGTTACGAAGCAGCCGGACTTTTTACACCAAATGACCAACTGGCCGCTGAACTAACGCTTGCAGGTGAAAAAACAGGCGAACGCCTTTGGCGATTACCTGTTTGGGATGAATATAAAGACGAAATTTCCTCAGACGTTGCTGACCTGAAAAACTATCATGGCAAACCTCTGGCGGGTGCAATTGTGGCTGCAAAATTCCTGGAAGTTTTTACAGATGAGCATACCTCATGGGCACATCTGGATATTGCCGGTACTGCTTTTGGAGATGTAGAATTTGCTCCGGGTCGCGCAGGTACCGCTTATGGCGTTCGCTTATTAAGAGCATTTTTAATGCAGCAATAGCCTTATTTAAGCTTTATTTTAATTAATGGTAAATAATTCATGTTGAAATATAGTTCTGATTTTTCTTGACAAACTGGTTCTTTTTGTTAGATTTGAGAAAGTAAGTTTTTTTTGATAATACCAAATTTGAATTTACATATTATTCATTTACTTATATTTTATGACGCGAAATCTAACTTTCCTTTGCATATCAACTTTTTTTAAAGGGAATGATTTTCTTAAGGCTCTCAAAAATTCGGGAAATACAGTCTATTTATTGACTGCCAAGAGATTAGAAAACAAGCCGTGGGTACGGGATTCAGTAGATGAGTTTTTTTATGTAGAAGAAGGGGAAGATGGCACATACAATATGGACCAGATCATTAACGGGCTGGCTTATGTAATGCGTGACCGTCCGATTGACAGAGTTGTTGCACTGGATGATTTTGATGTAGAAAAAGCGGCACATTTAAGAGAGTATTTCCGCATTCCCGGTATGGGACAAACTACCGGCAGATATTTCCGCGACAAACTTGCCATGCGTACCAAAGCTGCTGAGTCAGGCATTCTGGTTCCCGGATTTTCAGCGCTTTTTAATGATGAAGAAATCAATCGTTTTGTAGCAAAATATCCGGGCCCATGGATGATCAAACCACGTTCGGAAGCGTCTGCAACAGGAATAAAAAAGATTCATCATGTTGATGAGCTTTGGGAGACAATTCATAGCCTGGGTGATAAAAGACATTCTTATCTGATCGAACAGTTTAAGCCGGGAGATGTATATCATGTTGATTCAATCTCTTATAATGGCCGGGTTATTTTTTCATGGAACAGCAAATATCTGGCTCCGCCATTTGATGTAGCGCATGGCGGAGGTATTTTCCGGTCGGTTACAGTGCCGTTTGATTCAGCAGAAGAACATGCATTGGAAACTCTGGCGATAGATTTATTGAAAGCTTTTGGGTTAAAACACAGTGCATCGCATACCGAAGTAATACGGTGCTATGATGATGGTAAATATTATTTTTTAGAGACATCTTCCCGGGTTGGAGGTGCTAATCTTTCTGAAATGGTTGACGCATCGTCAGGCATTAATTTATGGAAAGAGTGGGCAAAGATGGAAACGGCAGAAGCAAAAGGCGAAAATTATAAATTACCTCCGGTAAGAAAAGATTATTCAGGAATTATCATATCTCTGGCCCGGGTTGAATGGCCGGACCTTTCCGTATTCAATGATCCTGAAATTGTGTGGAGAATGGAAGAACCCTATCACGTCGGACTCGTGGTCCGGTCAAAATCCCGCGAAAAAGTAATGGAGCTTTTAGATAAATATGCAGGAATTATTCAAAGTGAATACCATGCGTCTGCTCCCGCACCCGACAAACCTTCACATTGATTTTGAGTGTTACTATAACTGATTTCTATTTTTAATCACTTTATGAAAATGATTAAAAATAGAAATCAGCAATAAATTTATCAGGCCTGATTATAAAGCTTGATCACTGTTTGCCTCATTTTTTTACCTGTTTCACTTAATACAAAAGCAATACTTTCTGTAATATCAGCAGTCGGGATCCACTTTGTGAAATTGGCTTCCGGCATGGCTTCGCGGTTCGTAAGTGTATCAATAGTGCTTGGTACAATCATAGTAGCAGTTATATTTTCGGATTCACCTTCCGCATTGATCATTTCCGCCATTTTAAATAACATGGATTTAGACAATGCATAAGCAAAATTTCCAGCTCCCTGTTTCGCAATTAATGCAGGTTTCGCACCGATAAAAATAAATTGTCCGCCACCTTGTTCTTTAAACTGAGTCATTAATGGTTTTACCAGATGGAATGCAGTGAAGAAATTAAGCTGCATCATTTTTTCAATATCAGCATCAGTAGTTTCTTCCAGGTTTCCGGGTGCATAAGCTCCCACCAAAAAAATTCCTGCCTGAATTTGACCCGCTTTTGCAATGGTATCAAAAACAAAAGTCGAAGCCGCATTTACATCTGTTAAATCAACAGCCTGAGAGTTTACCAAGGACAGATCATCAAAAGCATCTATCCCATGCGATCCTGTTGTCACATGTAAATGATATCCGAGATCAGATAGTTTTTGTACCACATCTTTTCCAAGATTTCCCGAAGCACCGGTAACAATTATATTTCCCTGCATAAATATTTGGTTTGGTGATCAGCTTTGGCTCAAAGCTTTTCAGTTTGCTGCTAACAATTCCATCAGAAATTTCCTGAAAGGTTCGGCAAACTCTTTTCTTTTCAAAGCAAATTCTACGGTAGTTTTAAGATAATCCAGCTTGTCACCAATATCATGACGTTTTCCTTCAATACGGTGTGAATAAATATTTTCGCGTTTTAGCAAAAGCAGCATCGCATCCGTAAGCTGAATCTCATTATTTTTTCCTTTTGGAGTTTGTTCAATTGTACGGAAAATTTCAGGAGTCAAAATGTACCTTCCGGCAATTGCAAGATTAGAAGGAGCCAGATCAATAGCAGGTTTTTCTACAAGTGTGATGAGTTCCATGATGGTATCGCTTAATGAGTTGCCTCCAACAATTCCATAACGGTTTACTTTATTGGCAGGAACCTCTTCAACCGCAATTACAGAACCGCCGTATTGTTCGTAAGTGTCCATTAGTTGTTGCGTAACAGGAATCACAGAATCCATAATCGTATCGCCAAGCAAAACAGCAAATGGTTCATTACCAACATGATGACGGGCATAATAAATGGCATCGCCTAATCCGTTTGCTTCTTTCTGGCGCACAAAATGTACATTGGCCATATCAGCCAATCGTCTCATTTCATTAAACCACATCATGTCTTCTTTTTCTTCCAAACGGCTTTCAAGCTCCACATTGCGATCAAAATGATCTTCAATAGCACGTTTTCCTTTTCCAGAAATAATTAAAATATCTTCAATGCCGGAATCCACTGCTTCCTGCACTACGTATTGTATAGTAGGCGTATCAATAATAGGCAGCATCTCCTTAGGCATCGATTTGGTTGCAGGCAGGAACCGGGTTCCAAGTCCGGCAGCAGGTATAACAGCTTTACGAATCATTTTTTTGGCAGTTAGCTATTAGCTTTGGGCTTTTGGCCAGTAACTAACAGCTTGTTTTAAATTTATGAATTAGATTAAAATTAGTACATGCTATTTTAGCTAAAAGCTAACCGCTATCAGCTAAAAGCCACTAAACTATAAATGGCTTAATTACCCTTGCGTTATGCTTTCTCAGCTCAACAAACAATTTGTTGAGCATATCGTCATCATGATAAATCCCGATAATTGTTCCTCCGGATCCTGCAAATTTTGCGGATGCGCCACAGGCACGGGCAGCATTGATCAGTCTTTTATTTGATTCAGGAACATTATATATTTTACATCTCAAGTCGAAATTTTCATTCATTAATTGATGTAAATCATTAGGCCGGCCTTCAATTAATGCCTTTTGTCCATCCTCCGCTTTTTGCGCTATGGCGGCAAGCGTATCAATTACCTCTGTTTCTCCACGATCATAACGGGTTCTTACATCACTATGAACTTTCCCCGAAACTTTGCTGAGATTAGTATTATAGGCAACGTATAACTTAGGAAGTAATGCAGGATTTATCTTTTCGTATTTTCCGAAACCCTGGGTTTGAATCAGTGTTTTATCAAAATCCATATAAACACACCCTTCATAACACTGAATAACCCGGTCCTGTAAACCCGCAGTAATTCCCAGCTCTTCCGTTTCAGTTACCATCACCAGCTGCGGAAGATATTGCAGTGGAATTTCAACTTTGTAAAATTGCATCAACGCCCTGAACAGCGCAACTACAATAGCACTGGATCCGGACATTCCAACCTGGCGCGGAATGGAAGACCGGTAACGAACAGTAAAATTCCGGTTGGGAAGTTTGATATTATTTTCCTCACAATAATCACCGAACTTTTTGATACCTGCTTTTATCAGAGGAATTCCACCGTTATAGCCTAGCATGCTTACCGAATCCCGGAGATGATAAATACTGCGAAAAGTACTACCGTCCTGAGGCTCAGGTTCTATATGTAATTCAGGAGATTCGTATAAAGAAATAGAGGCACCGAAATTTCTAACAGAAATAGATATCGTTTTGCCAAAAAAACCATCGGAAGGATTGCCTAATAACCCGGCCCGGGCATAAGCTCTTGTTTCAATTATCAAAGCAGAATTTTATTTTCGTCAAAACTAACAACAAATTGACGACGTTTTTCTTTTTTGTCCCTGAAATTATAATTCCTAAGCCTTAAATTTGAGTTATCGGTAAAATAAAATAGGGAATCAAAAGCGTAATTGCTCTTGATTCCCTATTCCACTGATATTCTATATATTATTGTTTTACTACCTGAACGTTAGCAATTAACTTCACATCATCACCCACTACAACACCACCTGCTTCGGTAACTGCACTCCACGTAAGACCAAATTCTTTACGGTTAATTTTTCCGGTTATTTCAAAACCAGCTTTATTGTTACCATAAAAATCTGTCATATTGCCACCATATTCCGCCTTAAATTCGAAAGGTTTTGTAATATCTTTAACAGTAAGATCTCCTTTAAGCGTGTAAGTATCATCACCTGTACTTACTGCAACACCCGAAAATGAAAGTTTTGGATATGTTTCAGAATCAAAGAATTCAGCTGATTTCAAATGCTCATCACGTTGAGGCTGATTTGTATCAACGCTGGCAGTATCAGCAGAGAAATTAATTTTAGCTCCGTCAAAATCTTCGGTTTCGCTTTCAACTGTTCCTTCAAAACTTTTGAAAGATCCGGTAACAGTAGAAATTACCAGGTGTTTTACTTTAAATTGAACTTCGGAATGTGTTGGGTCAATTACCCATGTTGTTGCAGTTGCCATATCAGTATAATAATTTATGTATTTACATTTAATGTATATACATGTAAATTAGAAAAAAAGTTTTCATTTGCACAAAAAAATCTCAATCAAATTTGATTGAGATTTTAATTATCTGATTAACAGAACTTTATATTATTAATTTTTACACTCATAATTAGTTCGGCATCGCAAAAATACTTTCGTCAATTTTAGGGTTGATTTCAACCGAAGCAATTTTATTCGTCATTGACATTCCCGGCATAGCCGAAGTTGTTACTTCTGAAGAAAAAGGAAATGTTATTCCGTCTACCTGTTTAAAGTTGGATTGAACACTTTCCGTTTTTATATCCTGTCCATTAACCGGAACTGACGCCACTATTTTCAAAATGTAGTAAGTGTCTTTTGAAATATAATTTTCCTGCTTCACTCCATTTTTTAATGTAACTAAAACTTTATAAACTTTTGCTCCGGCAAGGTCTTCTTCCCCATCCAGGGTAAGTGTATAACCTTTTGCTTTATAATTATACAATCCGGTCAGGTCTGTTTGAGAAGCGAGTGACTGCACAACTTCATCAGGTAATGCGGTTGCTTTCGTCTGGCCTGTCATCGGATTTATCATCCATCCTGTCTTTCCATTCACAGCCTGAACAATAGTCATTCCCTGTGCAGTGGTTTCAGTACGGAAAGCTTTGTCCTGCACAATAGTAGTTGTCACGGGCATCTCCATTTTCATCACTTCCATGTTTGCAGAGATCTTGACACTTTTCAATTTAGAAAGTTTATCTGCTCCACCCATTGCAGTAATGTGTTTGGAAATAATATCATCAACCGTTTGTGCTGAAATATTATTGACCAATCCCAATATAAAAATCAAAATCAGTAATCTGAAATATTTGTAGTTATGCATAGCTATTCGTTTTTTGATTGGTAAAACTATGGATTTAATTTAAAAATTTTAAAGGCTTATTTAGAAAAGCATAAAAAAAGCGGACAGATATATTTCTGTCCGCTTAGAATATTTGATAAGATCAGCTTTAATTCTTTAAAGCTTCTGCCCCACCTACAATCTCAAGGATTTCAGTTGTAATGGCAGCCTGACGGGTACGGTTATAGATCAATTTCAGTTCTTTTAGCAATTCCTGAGCATTTTCTGTTGCCTTTTCCATCGCTGTCATACGGGCACCCTGTTCCGAAGCATTCGATTCCAGAACAGATCTGTATAATTGTATTTTTAAAGATTTTGGAATTAATTCAGCCAGAATCTCTTCTTCGTTTGGTTCAAAAATATAGTTAACTTCTGTCGTTTTGGTTTTTTTAACATTCGAATCAGAAACGATAGGCAGATATTGATCGGCATGAATGATCTGAGTAGCTACGTTTTTGAATTCATTGTAAACCAAATCGACAGCGTCATAACGCCCATTTGAAAAATCACCCATGATTTCCTCGGCAGCTTGTTTTACTGCGACAAAACTCAATCTGGTAAACAAATCGGTATAACGGGTATTTACTGTAAAACCTCTTCTAACAAATGCTTCTGCACCTTTTTTACCGATTGCAAATATTTCAACATTTCCATTGCTGGCTTGCCGAGCATATTTTTCTTCAATAAGCTGCATAGTTGCTTTTACAATATTTGTATTAAAAGCTCCGCAAAGTCCACGATCAGACGTCACAACAACAATCAATACTTTTTCAATCAGACGAACCGTTTTAAGCGGGCTGTCTGAAGAGTTTTCTGTTCCTGCCGATACGGTCGACAGCATTTCTCCAAGCTTCCGGGCATAAGGGCGCATCTGAACAATATTATCCTGAGCTCTGCGCAACTTTGCAGCGGCCACCATTTTCATGGCCTTTGTTATTTGCTGGGTAGAATTAACCGATACAATCCGGTTACGTACTTCTTTTAAACTTGCCATTCTTTTAGGTAAGTCAAGAGTTAAGAGTTTAAAGTTAACACTGGCGCCCGGTGCTGTTTATAGTAATGGAATTTTTTACTTAAAGCCGCACCGGCGACCCGGTCTTAACTCTAAACTCTTAACTAATCATGATTAGCTTAATATTTTGCTGCTATTTCTCTCGCTACTTTGTCAATCACATCTGTAACACTGTTGTCCAGCTTACCAGCGCGAAGAGCTGATAAAGTATCTTTATGTTGAACAGAAAGAATAGTCAAAAATTCTTTATCAAAATCTTTCACTTTTTCAACAGGTATTCTATCCAGCAAACCTTTTGTAGATGCATAAACTGTAGCAACCTGCAATTCAACTGGAACCGGCGCATACTGAGGTTGTTTCAAAACCTCCTGATTACGACGTCCACGGTCAATAGCAAGCTTGGTAGCTGCATCAAGATCTGAACCAAATTTAGCAAAAGCTTCCAGTTCGCGGAATTGCGCCTGATCCAATTTCAGAGTTCCTGAAACTTTTTTCATTGACTTAATCTGTGCATTACCACCCACACGTGATACCGAAATACCCACGTTAATTGCAGGACGGATACCAGAGTTAAACAAGTTAGATTCAAGGAATATCTGTCCGTCAGTAATAGAAATTACGTTAGTTGGGATATAAGCAGAAACGTCACCAGCTTGTGTTTCAATGATAGGAAGAGCAGTTAAAGAACCACCACCTTTTACCAATCCTTTTAATGATGGCGGAAGGTCATTCATGTTTCCTGCAATTTCATCGTTGTTGATAATTTTCGCTGCACGTTCCAATAAACGGCTATGCAGATAGAAAACGTCTCCAGGATATGCTTCACGGCCTGGAGGACGACGAAGTAAAAGAGAAACTTCACGGTAAGAAACAGCTTGTTTGGAAAGGTCATCATAAACAACCAATGCCGGGCGGCCAGTATCACGGAAGAATTCACCAATAGCTGCACCAGTAAAAGGAGCATAAAACTGCATTGGGGAAGGATCGGATGCACCAGCAGCAACGATTACTGTGTAATCCATTGCACCATAACGGCGAAGCGTTGCCTCAATATTCTTGATAGTTGAAGCTTTTTGCCCGCAAGCTACATAGATACAGAATACAGGTTCGCCTTTTTCGAAATATTCCCTTTGATTGATAATGGTATCAATGGCAACAGCTGTTTTTCCTGTCTGACGGTCACCAATGATCAACTCGCGTTGTCCACGGCCGATCGGTATCATTGCATCGATAGCTTTAATACCCGTTTGCAAAGGTTCTGTAACCGGCTGACGGAAAATAACACCTGGAGCTTTACGTTCCAGTGGCATTTCATAAAGTGTTCCTTGTATAGGACCGTTTCCGTCGATAGGTTCTGCCAATGTATTTACTACACGGCCGATAATTCCCTCACCAACTTTTATAGAAGCGATCGCTTTGGTGCGTTTTACAGTTGCACCTTCTTTTATTTCGCTATAATCACCAAGCAAAACGGCACCGACATTATCTTCCTCGAGGTTAAGTGCCAGCGCTTTTAAGCCATTATCAAAAACAAGCAGCTCACCTGCCTGAACCTGAGAAAGGCCATAAATACGGGCAACACCATCACCAACCTGAAGAACTGTTCCTACTTCTTCGAGTTCTGCTTCAGATTTAGCTCCTGCAAGTTGTTCGCGCAGGATAGCCGAAACTTCATCCGGTCTAACAGATACCATAGTATAATTGACTTATTTAGAGTATAGTAGTAAGATTTTGAAATCAGCCGCAAAGGTAGGCTTTTATTTTGGAAATTAAAGACTCTCCTGTACAAAAACTATCAGGAAAAATTAGATTTTTCCAAGTTGCCGATCTTTTGCAAGTTCGAACAAATTAATCACCGTTTATCATACATTTTGTACATTTTTAAAACTTTTTTAGGTACTAATTGTGTTTTTGTTGTAATTGAGTTCGTTAATAACAATTACAGTCCAAAACTCAATTTACCGATCATCTTTTTAGCAGAATGTACAAATTAGAAAAAATTATTTTAGCAGGCATTTTTTGCGGAATTCTGACAACGTCACAAAGTATTGCACAAACAACACCTAAAAAAACTGCTGCTCCGGCTACTGCTGTTAAAAAGGCACCAGTTAAAACAGTAAAAGCGGCTCCTGCAACCATGGTACTTAAAAACCAAATGGACTCTTTGTCCGCTGCGATTGGAGTAAGTTTTTCTAATTCACTTACGTCTCAGGGTATAAGTAATATTAATGCAGAAATACTTACCAAAACGATTAATACTTCGCTGAAAGGTGGTAAAGCGACTTTTAGTCCTGAAGAAGCAAACAAATTTATTGGAGAATATTTTCAAAGCAAAATGGGGGAGAAACAAATAATGGATGAAAAAAATGGTGCTGTTGTACGTGAAGAAGGAGAAAAATTTTTAGAAGAAAATAAAAAAAGAACAGGCGTAATTACCACTGCAAGCGGATTACAATATGAAATAATAAAAGCAGGCGAAGGCCCAAAACCCTCAGCGTCAGATAAGGTTAAGACACATTATCATGGAACGTTAACTAATGGAACGGTTTTTGACAGTTCTGTTGATCGCGGCGAACCAATAGAGTTTCCGGTTGGCGGCGTTATCAAAGGATGGACAGAAGCATTACAGTTAATGCCTGTAGGTTCAAAATGGAAATTATTTATCCCTTATCAGCTTGCTTATGGCGAAAGGGCCGCAGGCCCTCAAATCCCGGCGTATTCTGCTTTGGTATTTGAGGTTGAATTATTAGAAATTGTTAAATAGCAAATGTTCAACGATGAAAAAGTACTTAATAACTCTTATTCCGGTTATATTACTAGGTTGGCAGCGTGGCCCGGTCCAGGAAAAAGGAACGGTTAATATAGCCCCGACAACCTCATTAGAAGAAGATATAAAACCGATCCCGGCGCAATATAAGGCTGAGGAACTTACCACCCGTATATTATCAAGTTATCATTACCGTAAATTAAAGCTGAATGATTCATTGTCAGCAGCGATTTATGATAAATATATTGATGGTATAGATCATGGTCATCTGTATTATCTGGCTTCTGATATTTCAGGATTTGATAAGTACAAACTTTCATTCGATGATTATTTGCAAAGCAGAGAGTTAGATGTTCCTTTCGAGATTTATAATGTTTTCAGAAAGCGTTACAAAGAGCGCAGTGACTACATTCAGGCTCTTTTGAAGGAGAGCAAACCATTTGATTATTCAGTTGATGAGTCAATCAATACGGATCGCGAAAAAGCTCCCTGGGCAAAAAGTGCAGATGAGCTGAATGATACATGGCGTAAATATCTGAAAAGTGAAGCACTCGATCTTAAATTAACGGGCAAAGCTGATACAGCAGTTGTATCTACATTACGTGATCGTTACAAAAACAGAGATCGTGCATTAGGACGTATCCGTACGGAACAGGTTTTTCAAATGTTTATGAATGCCTATGCCGAATCTATGGATCCGCATACGAGTTATATGGCTCCTACTTCTGCTGACAGATTTAAGCAGGAAATGAGCCAGTCTCTGGAAGGTATTGGTGCATTGCTTGGAGAAGAAAATAATTATATAACAATTAAGGAAGTTATTCCTGGTGGTCCTGCTTTCAAAGGAAAACAACTTAAGAAAGACGATAAAATTGTTGCTGTTGCCCAGGGAGACGAAGGCAAAATGGTGGACATTGTAGGGTGGTTTGTGGATGATGCAGTGAAGTTAATTAAAGGACCAAAATCAACTGTTGTTCGTTTACAGATCGTATCTGCTGATGCACTTGCCGGTAATCCTCCAAAGGAATACAGACTGGTTCGTGAGAAAATTAAATTGGAAGAACAACGTGCTAAAAAAGAAATTGTATCTATCAATTCCGGCAAAAAAGATTACAAAATCGGCGTAATTGATATTCCTTTATTTTACCGCGATTTTGAAGGAGCTCAGCATAAAGAAAAAGAGTTTTCAAGCACAACCCGTGATGTACAAAAAATAATCACGGAATTACAGGCTGAAAATGTTGATGGTATTGTCATCGATTTACGTAATAATGGTGGTGGATCTTTAACAGAAGCGGTTTCATTAACTGGATTATTTATTAACAGAGGTCCGGTTGTACAGGTAAAAGAAGGTCAGGGTGAAATCGAAGTACAGTCTGACAATGATGCAACGATTGCTTATGATGGTCCAATGGCTGTTATGGTAAATAGATTTAGCGCTTCTGCTTCTGAAATTTTTGCTGCGGCGATTCAGGATTACAAACGCGGAATTATCGTTGGAGAACAAACTTATGGTAAAGGAACGGTGCAAACACTAATTGATTTAAACCAATGGGTGCCAAAAGAAACGGATCAGTTGGGACAGGTTAAATTAACTGTTGCTAAATTTTACAGAATTAATGGAAGCAGTACTCAGCTTAAAGGTGTAATGCCGGATCTGGAATTGCCTACAGCGTTCAAAACCAACGAATATGGTGAAGGTTCACAGCCAAGTGCATTGCCATGGGATCAGATTCCTTCTTCAAAATATGAGGCGACTACTAAAATAAATGAGAAAATTGTTGCTCAGTTAAAGGACAAATACAACACACGTCTTAAAACTGATGAGGAATTAAAAACGTTGGTAAAAACACTGGACGATTTCAAAAAAGCGCGTGAAAATAAAATGGTGTCTTTGCAGGAATCAAAACGTAAAGTAGAACGCGCCGAAGCTGAAAAGAAAAGAGCTGCTATGAAATCATTGGGTGAAGATGCAGACGATGATGAAGACGCCGCTGATACTAAAGTAGCTGATGCTCCAAAAGAAGTAAAAAAGAAAAAGGATATTTATTTGAATGAAACCGGACGCATGCTTGCGGATTTGATTGTAATTTCAAAAGAACCAAGTCTGGCTGGAACGAAGAAAAAATAAATACTGGTTTTATAAAACAAAAGCGCGGATGGGTTCTCTCTCATCCGCGCTTTTGTTTACCGTGAATACTAGAAAATTCATACTTTAATAATGTATTCAAAATGATTTCATAAATTGATATTATTCCTGTTTTAACCAGATATTTTACTTTATTTAAACATTAAAATACCTTTTACATTCTTCCATGAAAGCATTTATAATACAAACAAAGCGTTTTATCCTGTCAAAAATGACTGATGGGGATCAGGAAAAATACTATGCGCTGAGCTGTAACGAAAATGTAATGAAGTTTGTAACCGGTCATGCTTTGACAAGAAAAGAGTCCGATGAAATGTATGAGGATTTTTTGTATGAAAATAGAAGTAAAAATTATATGGGCAGATATTTCATAGAAGACAGGCTAAACGGAGATTTGATCGGGGCCGTCAAACTGGATAAAATTGGAAATGAAATTGAAATAGGGTACCGAATTCAGGAAGAGCATTGGGGAAAAGGAATAGCCACGGAAATAGCAACAGATCTGATCTCATTTGCACATCAAAAATTAAAGGCAAAAAATATTATTGCATTTGTTAATGTTAAAAACGCTGCCTCTATACGCGTTTTAGAAAAAGCAGGAATGGAGAATATTGCAACTATAAATGATATTGATGAGATCAAATATAAATTTAGTTATTTCACTCCAAAAGATACCGGCGTAAAAAAAATAGTTTCCGCAACTCTGGAATTTATCAGCGATGGTTTAAAAGGTATTAAAGAAGTTTTGGATAGATAAGACTTGCCTAGTCTTGGCAAGTCTACGGCTACCCTTTGGCCAACGCCAATCCATCCTTAAAAGCCTTTACAATTTCCTCATTACTTCTTGTCAGCAAAGTTTCATTAATCATCAAATTAACGATTCCATTAGCATTTGCCAATGGTAAATTAATGTTATGTTTTTCTAACAATATTCCACTTAGTTTTTTTGAATTGATTGCCGGGGACAACTGTAAACTTGAAATATTCGTACCGTTTTCGATTTTAGTAATTTTTGTTTCAGGAAGCTGATTAAGTAAGGAAAATAATTGGTTTGCCTGCGTAACGCAGCGTTTGAAGCGCTCCTCCATCCCTTCCATGTGGTGTAAAGCCATGGCTGCATTAGCCCAGTTCATGTAAATAGTGCCTCCATGGATTTTAGTCAGGTGCTCCATTTTATCTATAACGTTTTTTGAACCACAAAGAATAGCACCGCCAGCTGCACCCAGATATTTGTAAAGGGAGATATAAACAGTATCAAAATAAGATGAATATTCTGCAATAGATGTACCGGAAAATGCAGACGCCCAATAAATCCGAGCACCGTCAAGATGTAATTTGTAGCCTTTTTCTTTGCAAAAAGTGCTTATCTTTTTAATTTCTTCAATAGGTACAAACTGTCCATTATTCCGTCGAACCGGATTTTCAATAGATACTGCACCATAACCGCTTTTGAAAACTTCACCTTCTTCAAGATCACCAATGGATTTTTTCAATTCTTCCGCAGTAAAATAAGCTTTTCCCGGGGCCAGAGGAATCAGCCGTTTATTAAAAACAGACTGTGCAGAATCGCCTTCGTCGCGATATACATGACTGGTTTCCTGAACAAACGCTTTGGTATTATCGCCGCTTAAAACAGAAATTGCCAGTTGATTGGCTAGTGTTCCCGAAGGCATTAAAATAGCAGCCTCTTTACCGGTCAAGGCCGCAAATTTTTTGGTCAGTTGGTCTACACTCCCACCCTTTCCGTAAGAATCCCGCTCAATAGGCTGATTTTTATTAATTTCCTGAAGCTTAGCAAGAAATTGTTCCGGTGAATAAACCAGTCCGTCACCGCTAAAACGCAAGCGGCTTTGTTCCGGTGTCCCAGATAAGAATTGTGATGAAAAATCATTTAAATCCGTCAAAGCCGGAACTGCTGACAATCCCGAAATACGTATAAAGTTTCTTCTGGTAAACATGCTATGTTTGGGATGATCAGGAAAATGGCCTGCTTGTTAGTATTAAATTCTTTAAATATAATATCTATTTCTTACCGGGAATATCGTTATTCATATCCGGTAATCTGGCATTGTGCATCACTTTAATCAACCACTGACCTCTCTCTTTGGTCGCTGTCCAGTTTAACATAAATTTCAGTAATGGCGCATCGTTACCATCAGGCGTTTTACCACCAACAACTTCCACACGAACGTCTATTTCAGCAACATCAGGTTTAATAAAACGAATAGTGCTGGCTGTTACTTTTTGTACTGCATTTTTATACATCACGGTAAGCACCGGAATATGAAATACTTCAATTTGTATCCGGCCATGAGCCGATTCACCCATCCAATTGGTAAAGTCAGCATCTTCTGCAAAAGCAGCAGCGAATTTTTTAGTATCATGGGCGTTAAAAGAATTATTAAAATTAATAATGAGCGACTGTAAGGCCATTTCATCGGCTGGCATTACCAGGTTCGTTTGTGCTTGCACCATTATTACTGCATGAAAAACAATTGCAGTGAGCCAAAGAGATAATTTCATAAATGAATATTTGAGACAGTAATGTGCAATTTCACAATTTATTCAAAAAAAGGCCTGATCCATTCGAACCAGGCCATTATTTTATTTCTCACTAGCTAATAATTTCTTATTGACAGCCGGCTTATTCGCAAATCGCTTAAAACCAACAGCTAAATTTATTTTGCTGCAACCCGCCAAATTACATTTCCGGAATCGTCATTTACAAGTAATGAACCATCTTCCATAACCGTCACATCAACCGGACGACCAAATACCTTGCTTTCATTATCAACAAAACCTGTCAAAAAATCTTCCGGTTTTCCTGATGGTTTGCCATTTTTAAAAGGAACAAACATCACTTTATAACCGGCTAATTTCGAACGGTTCCATGAGCCGTGCTGCCCTACAAATGCACCATTATGGTATTTAGCAGGAAATTTATCTTTGTCATAAAAAGTTAGACCCAACGATGCGGTATGTGAACCTACGGGAACATCCGGAACAATTGCTTTTGCAACCAGATCAGCACCTTCACCTTTCATTCTCGGATCTTTATTTTTACCAAAATAAGAATAAGGCCAGCCATAAAACCCACCTTGTTTTACACTCGTAATATAATCAGGTACAAGTTCATCACCCAATTCATCCCTTTCGTTTACTGCGGTCCATAACGTAGTTGTTCCCGGTGCCCAAGCCATACCAACCGGATTTCTCAGGCCACTTGCATATATTTTCTCGCCTGTTCCATCCGGATTAATTTCCAGAATATTGGCTCTTCTTACTTCATTATCCATTCCGTGCTCAGCCACGTTACTACCAGAGCCTACTGAAACAAATATTTTAGAGCCGTCGCTGTTCGCCAGCAAATTTCTTGTCCAGTGATTATTATAACCTCCGGCAGGCAAATCCAGAATTTTCTCTCCTTTTCCAGTAATTTTAGTATCTCCTGCTTTATAAGAATACCGATAAAGTCCGTCTGTATTTCCTACATAAAAATAATTTTTCAGGATCAGCATTCCAAGAGGTTTATTTAGTTTTTCAAGAAAGATCTCCCTCATTTCCGGAACACCATCTTTATTGGTATCACGAAGAATAGTGATTCTGTCAGCACTTTTTTTAGTATTGGATTCTGCTACGAAAACATCACCGTTTGGAGCAATATATGTCCAGCGGGGACTTTCCAGCTTATCTGCGTACTTTGTTACTGTAAAACCTTCCGGTGCTTTTGGCATTTGTCCAGCCGACCAGCCAACTTCATCCGGCCTGTTTGTTACTGATTTTGATGCAAAAGGAGCCGGTAAAGTCAAACTGTCAATGGCAGTTTGAACTGAATCAGGACCGCTTGCTGCTGCTTCTTTTTTTTCTTTACTATCACAACTTATTATTGTACTTCCTGCAATAAAACAGGCAAAAACGAAGTGAATCTTTTTCATAACTTCCATCTTAGGTTTGGCATTAATAAAATAAAGGCACCAGAAAATTTATTTCTGATGCCTTATCTTCTAAAATAATAATGCCAATAAAAAATGAGGAGTTAAAAAGTAATCGGAACCTCTACAACAGTTGTATCCCATCCCATCGCCATTGTTGCTTTATCAGGTTTGTCGCCTGTTAGTACAATTGAAAAATTTTCAAGAGGCGTTGTTGCTTTGGCAGATACCGGAACGGTAACACGCAGAACATCATTGGCTTCCTTGTATGAATAAGCGCCCCAGTAATCCAGGTCAGAACTTACAATAATTGTCCACTCCTTTTCTCCCGGAATAGCAAATAAGGAATAAGTACCTGCTTTTATTTTCTTTCCGGCAATTGCTGCATCTGTATAAAATTTTATTTCAGTGGCTTCATCAGCACCAACTCTCCAAACCTTTCCAAACGGTTCGAGTTTACCAAAGATCTCTCTTCCCTTTAAATACGGACGACTGTAAGTAACTTTTACAAGCGGTTTGTCACCTGCTTTTCGGTCATGAGCAAAATTATCAGGATAATAAGTAACGTCACGCGGACTTTTATCAAGACCTCTGAATTTTTGTGCCTGAGCAGCAAACGTAATAATTGTTAATAATAAAGAAACAAAAAGTGTTTTTTTCATAAAATTGAAACAGGTGGTTTGAACAAATTTAATAAGGATGAAAAGTACGGTTTAATATTTTTATTACAAGTATACTGTAATCCGTTTATCATTAAACGATTAGTTTTCCGTTTAAAACCGGCCTTGTATCTTTTGTATTTCCAAGAATTGCCAGGCTCCTTTTAAATTCAACCTGTACTTCATCTTTTTCAAAATGGCATGTTACGGTCTCATAATGAGCTGTTTCTATAAATCGCCAGGTCATTTCGAACGTATTGTCATTGGTCCAGATTCCGCTTGCAGCAATTTTAGTTTTATTTTCACCCGGAACCGGCGTCAAAACCAGCTTTAATGGCATCGTAGAAATATTTGTTAAACCTTCTTTCCATTTGCCAATTCCGCTCATCACTTCATGCGAACCCTTGTCATCGGTCAGATTAAATGTGCAGGAACCGTTATTGAAAGTCAGCGATACACGACTTACTTTTAATGAGTTTTCAGCAATGCCAAATGTTTTACCACTCACTTTGGAAGAGATATCAGATGCTGCTTTTCCGGTTGCCAAAGGCAAAGCAAGTGAAATCAACTTTTCTTTTAATTCGGATTGTTGCGTTTTGTTCGCTGCAAGATCAGTATTCTTCACAGCAGGTAAAATATGGTTCCAAACCTGATCCATAATAGCGCCCATATCACTGGTTTCACTAGTAATTGCGATAACCATATCCTGCTTTGGCATTACAATACAATATTGCCCATATGCTCCGTCGCCGCGATATGCATCATGCCGGCAACGCCAAAACTGGTAACCATAACCTTGGAGCCAATCATTTTCTTCTATTTTTCTGGAACCCCCTTTTGACTGAATGTGCTTATTTGTTGCTTCATTAACCCAAGCCTCTGACAATATTCTCTTGCCGTTCCACATACCTTTTTGCAAATATAACTGCCCAAATTTGGCAATATCTTCTGTCTTCACACGCAAGCCCCAGCCGCCGGTGTTGATTCCGTTTGGATCCACTTCCCAGTCTATTCCTTCAATATTCAGCGGAGCAAATAAGCGTGGCGTTAAATATTCCAGTAAGGTTTGTCCGGTCAGTTTTTGAATAATGGCTGAAAGCATATAAGTAGCTCCGCTGTTATACACGAAAAATGTTCCGGGTTCATGTTCAACAGGTTGCGCAAGAAACGATTTTACCCAATTTTTATCACCTGATTCCCTCAAAGAAGGAGTAGAATCTTTATCATGCCCGGTAGACATCGTCAGCAAATCCCTTACCCGCATTTTTGCCAGATTAGGGCTGATTGTTGCGGGTACATCCTGCGGGAAAAAAGAAACTATTTTGTCTTCCACAGTCAGTTTTCCTTCACCAACTGCCAACCCAATTGCACTGGAAGTGAAACTTTTACTGAGCGAATACAGCGTATGTTTCAAGTTAGGAGCATAAGGAGCCCACCAGCCTTCGGCCAGCACTTTGCCGTGCCTTAAAACCATGACGCTGTGTACATTAAGTTTCTTAGCTTCCACCGCTTTTACAAAATCAAGGATACCCGCTGACATTACACCTTGTGCT
>Ga0247734_1000205_pt1 | contig 53487 bp, 41 predicted proteins | sample UWRJL103311B2_FD_180933 | JGI IMG/M metagenome (GOLD analysis project Ga0247734, IMG submission 180933) | Plant litter microbial communities from Arlington Agricultural Research Station in Wisconsin, United States - UWRJ-L103-311B-2 | ecosystem: Environmental > Terrestrial > Plant litter >... | reverse complement strand
ACTGGGTTTATAGGGCAATACAAAAATACACGTATGGAATTATGGAATGAATGACGAGAGTTAGAGATGAATCTAGACATTTATTGCTACGAAAGCTATTACAGTTTTCCATTAATCTCCCAAAGTGCTTTAAAAACAAGAACGATCAGTAAACAATAAACGTTATGATATCAAAATGACCCGTGTCCAATAACCTACCCTACCGATATATGCGTAGTCTAGAGCGAGTACTTTCGAGTCAACGCCGATATACTCCTCGAGCCAACTTCTCATGGAACTCTTAACTCCAATTCGTATGGATGCGAAGGTGAGGAAAACTATACGGTTTGGTTTTCTTATCTTGATTTGCTGCCTTATTGAGTTGGTGCAGCATTTTTCTTTGACCTGCATTTATCACATGCCGAGGCCTGTTATGCCGATTTTACATGACAAATCCACTTCCCTCACCCATTGTGAGTATTGTTCTGGATTTCAAAGTAATGTATCATGGTGTGTGCCAGAATTTTCCAATACTTTCTCGGTCCAGCTACAAATAAAGCCTGACTTTTGCTGATTAAAGTAACCAGTTCGTCCGGTTATAAAGGACATTCGGCTCATATCGCTCTCGCTATCTTGTCCATATTCCGCTTCCCTTCCTTGATGTGCGCAGAGCCACTCAGACTGTGTTTCTTTTTCTGTTCCCCTGTTAGTTGGTATGATTGCAAATAACAAGTAATTAAAATAAAGTAGCAGCTGTCTGCTGTGCTATCAATGTTGTAGACAATGGATCTTTTTGAACCATTGTAGGAAACACACAAATTGTACCAGAACAACTTTGAAGCCAACCTCTTCTATGCCATTCTCAAACTGTAGAGCCAGCACCGAATACATCTACATAACCTTCGTACAACCGTGGAACAGTGTCCTGATATCTCTAGCTATGTACTAGATAGCATGCATGTAGAAATGGCGATTGCAAACGGATAAAATCAAAATCAAATCATTTTGATCTAGCCACACATACATACACTTGAGAACAAACAAAAACATGAAAATTTATGTCAGCGTTTGTCGAACCGCCCCACGATTGTAGCGTTCTTTCGTAGCCGCAAACACACTCTCCGCAAGTGCAAGTTATCCTTTTTCGACTTTGTCAATTTCGGCCCCTCGTTAAAGTTCTGTTTATGATCCTTGTCGATCTGCAATCATAGCTACAGCTTCCGAACTGAATAGAATCAGAAGCAACCCGGTCTGGGAAGGTAGGTGCCTTTCCGTGGCCTCATTTAGACTTTCCACCAAACCCAAGGCGTTTTTCTTTTTCAACCACAAATACATCCTGGGTCGTTTTTAACATGAACAATTGCTCCTCCATTCATTGAGCTCTGCCGTAAAAGACGGACGTTGCTATGTCCAAGCGCCCATGAGGAGCCCACTATTGCCGCCCAAACCTTGTCGGATTTTCACCATGTCCCTCTCCCCGTTATCGAAAGTGTCCATCCGTATATGAAATCAGTTGACTCGAAATCCAGCACTTCTGGGATATAGGTGCCCACAGCTGATTTAGCTCGTTAAACACACCGAGACTGTCCAGACTGTGAAGCACGAGCTTTGCGGCTTTGATAGTTGCGTGGTGGTCATGCAGGAGGCTTTTCCGCTGCATGCGCCTCTCTCCGAAATATGGACTTTGCAGAACCCATTGGCTCGACACACGGTGGCGCGGAGGCGAATACACAGAGACAAGAAGACGTTGCTACGTACCCTTCCCCAAAGATGAACAAGCGAAGAGATCCTCCTCGGTGAGGCAACCGCTTCTGGTGAATCAAACGGGGTGAGGGCAGTGGTTTGTGACTATTCATGACCTTTCGTGACTAGATTTGCGACTTTGGGGTTGACATACAATATTTGTACGTTGATCCGCTTTGGCTCCGTGAGTGATTCATCAAGTTGAAACGTTGAGTAAAATGTAATGTGATGGATATTGCTCCTGATCTGATCAAGAGAGTGATCAGTTCCAAAGAACTCGAGTTCCGCCAAGCCCTCTCAGCCACAGCCAATCAACGCAAAAGTCAACAAACGAGCTGCCAACGCACCAGTCAGCCAGTCTCCAGTCTCTCCAGTCTCCTCCATCCCAGCCAGCTTGCGTTCATAACATATAGCTTCTATTGTCTATATTGCAATCGATACCACCCCAGGACTTGTTACTGGCAACCCTGAAGCTGCTCATTGTGAAGCACGCCCCCTCGATCTCATCCTAATCTATCTGCAATTGCAGCTTTGTTATTGTGCAACACCGGGACGGGAGGCTTCAGCTGTGCTGCGCTCGCTGTGTTTTGATCCTGGTATCTCGAACACCAAAAACTCCACCCCCAGCCCCCAGCCTCTTCAATATCTGTACAAACCACAACCACATGTCCTGCATGCGTCCCCACGACACTTTGATTGACATTTGAGGTTGCGAGGATGGGCCCCGACTCTCGAAAAGGCCCCCCTCTTCCTGCACCTACCGAGACCGACAGCAACACCGGCAGAGAAACCGAGCTCGACACAGGCAGTAGGCTCACGCAGAAGTCAACATATTCATTACCCTCCGACGGCAGCCCCATTACGATTTCCACCAAGAAACGAGACAAAGGCTTAGGACTTAGCGGTGACAATAAAAGCCAAACGTCCTTATTGATCGAGTATTTCGAGGGAGGAAAAGACGGCAAATCCGAGTCGCGCAGACCCTCTGTTCGAGTCAAAGTTACACCATCCTCAAAAAGCCGAAGTCGTTCGTCAGCAAATGACCATATCCAAATTACGGAGCGCAAGGGAACCCGAAAGCCATCATACACCAAGCGCATACAATTGACACCAGACGTGAAGGGCGATCGGTCCACAGAAGAGCTAGATAATCTCAGCGTAAATTCATATCGATCCGCGACCGAAGAGTCCAACGTTACATCTCGTGGCGGCGGGCCAATTGAGGTAGAAATTATGCCTAGACGTCATGGAAGTCCGCTTATCCCAACGGAAAGCAGCTCCAAATATATACATCAAAACGCATCCGACATCTCCTCGATGCCTGCTGATAGCTTCCTCGACGGCAAGACACGATCACCCGAAAGAAAGCGTAGCCGAAGCTTGAGCCGTGGTGAGATATTAGCAGCTGGTGCCACGACGGGACTAGTCGCTGGAGCTTTAGCAGATAAGCTACAAGCGCCCTCGAGGAGACGAAGCCGCAGTCTGAGCCGGGAGCGGATAGTCGTTCAAAAGGCGGCAGAGAAGGTACGTAGCGACAAGTCAGAGCGGCGGCGCAAACATCGGAGCCGTAGTCGAAGTGTAAGTGGTGAACATCTTACCGAGGGTGTCAAATCCCCACGGAGAAGATCAAGTAGAAGCCATCACGAAGAGTCTTCCATGTCTATGGCAGATTCAAGTCTTCTTAATTCGAAAGTTAGTGGAAAATCAGGAGATGCCTACTCGTTCCGGTCTGGAACCTCAAAGTCATCCATTAATAACCCTAAACTACTCGAGACCGTAGAGGACGCCATTCGCCGACTAATTCTACCAGAATTAACGGCCCTGAAAAGAGAACAGAGTAAACGTGATGAACGTGATCAGCGCGATAGACATCGAAGAGGCTCAGTTACCTCCGGTAGTGGCGTATCAAAAGAATCTATGGATGATTCTACAAGTACTCGAAGGTTGTCGGAACGTGGAAGTGCTACCGACTTGTCTAGCAGGCCAAAGGTAACCTTGAATGATGGGGAAGTCATTTCTGGAAACCCGTTGAAGGGCCGGAAGGATAAAAACAAGACTCTCAACCGTGTTAAGCATGAAGAGTCTCCTGGAAGCTTTGAGCGAGAAACTTCAGAGGAAACTGTTACGCAGGATAGTCAAGGACGGCCACGGAAGAAGCGTACCAGTGATAAGCATCGCGGATTAGAAGCAGCAGCTATTGGAGCTGGAGTTGGTGCATTAACAGCCGCGGCGCTGCATAAGCATTCACAAGATTCTCTCGACGAGAAAAAGGAGCGGAGACGACGACGAACCAAGAGCCGGAGCCGAAGCGATATCAGCTACGAGGAGCATGAAAAAGAGCTTGTACCACCCATGCCATTGATGAGCGAGATAAACCCCTCTGAGTTAACTAGAAGTTCTATTCTATCAGCAGATACAGAGAGACCTCACTCAGCTAGCTACGAGCAACGTATCACGCCGCTCCAGGAAGTTCCTCGCGGAGTTGCCTCCCCGGCTTCTTCAACACCGAGTAGAACTCCAACTGCCCTTCAACAAGGTCTCGGTACTCAGCACTCTAACTACTCCCGAGGAGATCTCAGCCTTCATAGTCAACCCAGCGAACAGCAATTACGGGGCCAGGAGTATGAGATTGATGAGCATGGTCGGAAGGTGCCTATGTATGAAGATGAATACGATGATTCTGTTGTGGAAGAGACAACCGGGGGCCATTCTAAAGTGATGGGAGCTGGAATTGCCGGTGCTGGCATTGGCGCTGGTTTGGGCGCCATGCATTACCGTGACAACCAAGACGATTCTGAATTGATGGATGACGAAGAGCAATATGACTATTACCGCCAGGAAGTCCCGCCCCCACTAAGATATGTTCCATATGGACAAGACCGACGTGGCCTGAGCCCGATACAAAGCGTTTCTGGGTATACCGAAGGTGATCCAGATCTTCAACAGCGAAACTCCAGATTAACACAAAGCACTGGCTCCTTTTCTTCCGTCGGGAAATCGCCTCAACACAACCATTCGAGGAGATCTATGAAATCGCTAGATTCCGAGGGCAATGTTCATACCAACCGACACGACTTTACTGGTGTTCGACAAGGTGGCCTCACGGATTCAGAGCTTACTCAAGATGGCGAGTACTGGGACGAACAGCATAGAGAAAATGACCGGAATCGCAATCTAGATGCCGAAAGCTATGGCAGCTCAGACCCACGCATTGACTACAAGCATATGACAAACTACACCGATGATAGCATGGACTCAGCAGAACTAGATCGCGTTGCTGCAGGACAGGCTGTACGCGGAGTTGGTGCAAATCCAGACTACCACCCCACTCCAGTCGCCATCGAATCTGCTGTTGCGTCTCTTGTCAATGCCTCAGATCTTACGGGTACTTCCAAGCAGTACGATCGCAGAGCTTCATATGCTTCGTTTGAGGATGGCTCCGAGCAACACTTTACTAGCCGCGGAAATAGTCCTTCGAAGCGGGACACATTTGGTGCTAGTCCGACAAAATTTACCAACGAGTATGATCTAGATGAACAAGGACGGAAAGTAGCAATGCCCAACAATTCACGAACAACTGAGAAAGCGGTTCTGGCCGGCATTGCTGCTGGTGCAGCCGCTCATCTGCTTAACAAGGAACGTAAGAAGAAGTCATCTGCCGATCAAATACAGTATGAGCCTCTACGTGAGGATACTGGTGCCCCTCTCAACATGTCTTTCAAGGATCGGGCTAGTCAAGGACATGGCCAAATTCCTCTTTCTCCACGTCACAGCATGGATGCGCCTTTAAGCGAAACTGCCAGCCATGAGCAACTTAAGATGACTGCTAGTGGTCTCCCAGATATGCACGATCCTATGCCTGAAATAGGATATGGTGACGGCGATTCTGATGTTACTACGAATCCGTCGATAATCAGAGATCCACTAGGAGGAGCTCAAGAATCAAGTAGAGACCATTGGCCAGGGCATCCAACACCTCCGCGAAAGCCGCTTAATAAACCAATAAGTCGTTCTCCTTCCCACGATGCGAATCTCAAGGCTGCAGAAGCTGCTTTGGTGGGAGCCGCAGCTAGCGCTGGGGCAACCGCCGCTATTGTAGGACACAACCGGAATGTGAGTAACGAAGATGATGAATGGGCAAGAACCTCAGGCGATCGGAAACGTGATACCCTTATTACCAATCCATACGAAGGAACAAGTCCAATTGCCGCAATTGGCGAAAACCGTGACCTCCTTGGACAGCCAGGATTCAATAGTATGAACCATCAATTCAGTGGAGCAAAACTCAATTATCACACAGCTAGCCCAGTCGGTCTAAACAAAGATGAAGGATACATCTCATCTGCACCAAACGCTCGCTCCCAGGGTGCTCTCACCCCTGAACAGCGACATAAAGGTGTCAATTTCCTCGATCAGAATCACGGAGGCGTAGATAGCGCAGATCCATTCTACACACCTGGCCATAGTCGACACATGAGCGGGATGTCGCACGGCATGGACTCGCCATTTTACGACAGTGCCACTGGGAACACTATTGATCGCATCCAATCAAGAGATATTGTAGCACTTATGGACCACGTAAGTCCAAGGCACTGATCCATAATATGCTTTGCTAACCATTTCTAGTTAACCGTTCGAGATGCTCAACGAAGTGCCCGTGACACCGAGATTTTAGTGACACTCGTTCGTGCCGCTGCAGAGATGCGAAACTCTTTTGAAGACATGAAACAACTACTAGCTGATACTGAGGATCAAATCATCACTGAAGTCCAGGGCAATACCGAGAAAACGGTTCAGAGGGCTATTAATGGCCCAAGACCTTTGCCACCAAGTGTGCCTCGCTCTATTCGTCAAGAACCAGCAACTGGGCCTCGTTCTGTTCGTCAAGGATCCCACGATGACATGTATGAGGACTTACCTACAAAGCGAAGGAACGTGTTTCGGAGAGCACTGAAGGGTCTCAGCCTGAAAAGTAACAACGATCTGGGCAAAATTGAGGATATGCTTGTTCAGTTATTGGGAGATGTTGAGGGATTGAAGGTAGCACAGGGTTTAAAAACCGGGAATATGGAGAACTCTTATGATGACTTTGATCAAGAAGGCAATTATGAGCATGACCATGGATATGAACCAGAGGGCAACGCAGGAACCTCCACTGCCAGTCATGCCAGTCAATCTGGTCATCTCTCTATTCCATTACGGGGACCAAGTGCAGCCAGGGGGGCAATGGATACTCGAAAGTTCTCGGATCATCGGATCAGCACTGTTCCAGAAGGGAATGAAGAAGAGCTAGATCCTCACGAAGAAGATATTCTTAATAATCAGTTTGAAAACAATGAGCGATTACTTACCCCGACTCGAGAAAACATTCGTGGAGGTTCGGTACCAGCTGGAACTCCTCCTCCGCAAGTTGCTCCTGCCTCTCTCAGCAACGAGAACACACCAAGAACGGGCACAGACAAGAGCAAAAAGCACAAATCAGGCAGTTCGACTAGCTGGATCCCAAAGGTATCCCGCTGGTCCGAGACAACAGCCTCGACAGTGTTGCGTGGTTTCCGAAGCAGTGGACGCAATAGCGGACGAAAAGACAGTGATCAATTTGCTGAGCCTCCATCTAGATCTGGCTCTGACTTAGGGAATTATGCGGAGAATGATCCATATGGCGATGACAGACTCCAGTATTCACCAGATCGACAACATCAAGAACAGGACAACGAAGCTCCTATGTCCCCACTTCTACCTCCAGAAGACCCAAAATACAAGGCTCATCGAAACTCATTAAACCTTCAACACCCTCAACCTCGTCCCGGTCCCACTCACCGATACCAAACTGCCCTCGAGGTCCAGGCAGTGAACTTTGATGCACCAATGTCGCCAGCTAGTGCCAATTGGTCCCAGACCTCGCTGAATCGCCTACCTCCGCAAAAGACAAATCGTTACAGCGATACCACCAACAATACTGGCCACATGTCTCCGGTTTCTGATAGAGCATACTCAAACCCTGCCTCTCCACCAGCTCGCCCGCCAAAAGAACCTATAGTACCCCAATTACCCCCCAAAGTACGGACTGGCAAGCTACAAAAGCCCAGCCCCCTGAACCGCCAACTTAACAACGAGCGTCTAAGTGCCGACAGCACCCCTTACGGTAGCCCTACCTACGAGCAAGATGAATCCTCTAGACCGGCAGCACGTGTATTGTCTGGGACGATGGGCGGTGTTCCAGCAAGAAAGCCTACAGGTCCACGAAGCATGTCTTCTGCCTCTCGAAGCGGAGAGTTGACTAGAGATGATGGTACGGTACGGAGAAACAAGAATAGAGGTACTTCACCCTCGTCCGTAAATAAAAGACCTTCATACTGACCAATCTTCAGATACATTCGGCACTATAGCCAGCAATCACAGCGGCGAATCCGAAACTTTCTGATAGAGCGACGATATTAATATCTCACGATACGGAAAATTCATTCAAAAGAAAAGCATATGCTACAGGTTAGTATGTGATTTTTGAACACGGCTTAGGACAAAAGGGATATACTTTCTTTGTGTCTATTGTAAGACGTATAGAGAGACTTGGGAGCGAGGTTTGAGTTTGGTGCTTGTTTTTCAGCGGCTGTGCTTCTTCAGCAGCTTGGATGGGATGACTTCAATGAGATATGACACTTTTTCGGGTTGAAAAAAAAGCTATTTTGCTTGGGTAAGCATGCATCATGTAGCGTTATTGCCTACCTTAATCTAGGTTTAGCTTTTTAATGGGTGCCCATCGATGATTATCTGGTTTATTATTAGTTCATTATAAAATCTGCTGTGCATGTTTTCGTAGTATATTGGGTAAATTGGAGAGCTCAAATTTTTAGTATATTTCCGATACACTTTATTTCGTTTAGTGGTTATTGTCTTTCACTCATGGTATAGAGTCTGCATTACTACTTTCCCTACCTAATTGACAAACCCCCAGAGTGGGGCTATCTTGGTCTCGCTTAAATAGGGGCAACTTCAAATCATCATACAGAGGTTTCAGGTGGCCATAACCCCATATCCTAATTTGTTGATTTACAGCCTCAGACTTCAAGAAGAGCCAGTTAATCGGACATCGGTGTTTTCCAAACTGAAAGCATCATACAAACTTATTGGATCTTTCAAAATGTGTCGCTTATCAAGATCATAAATCACCAGTGGGCATATAGCCCGCAGCGTATAGGATATCAAAACACTGTTTGTAGAGAAGCTACCGCGACGATCAAGGTAGAAGCTTAGTAAGTTCTTAATGAAGAAGATCAGATCAAGGTATAGAAGGCAAGAGACTGACATGAGAAAACCTTTCGTGGAAACAATCGACTTGGAAGTATTGATGAATGATGAGAAAGGGCGAGCCCGCATCGTGCAAGTTGATGATCTAGATTCTTAAGCCACATATAAGGAGAGTCTCCAAGATCCAGTAAGGTGTTGAGACTTCCCTGTTGTCACTCAAGGTGTATGGGGTCTGTGAGGTATTGCAAAGCAGATACCATGTATGATTTGGCGTCTTGTTAACAGCCAACTTAGGGACGTAAAAGATATCGCTACTTTGACAAAATCAAATTCAATTGTACCAATTAGGAGTGAGTAACAGACCAGAAAACTCAGCAATAAAAGTACCGCTTTCTACAAGCTAGATTTAATGACGGCAAGCTAGCAATGAGCTACTAGCAAACCGCAATTATTGAAGACGTAATGTCGGTTCATAGACTTTATTGAGTTAGACAACGATTAAGATACGGCGGGCAAATACGTAAAAGATTACACATTATATCATTACTTGGGGAAGCTAGGCAGAAATTTATCCTCCCTTTTGTGTAACGTAAAAATAACTAAAATCCCTTCTCCAAATGCTACGTAGATCAATCTCGTTCTTTGAAGAACATAGAAAGAGCTACCGTACTAAAGATACGGAGGACGTACGTAACGATGAATATGGCAAACGACGCGATTAGAAGTAGAAACTTTGCATAGTCTGGGCTCCTATTATTGGTATGCTAAAGTTGATACTGTTTACCAAACAGCACCAAATTAGACCGCATTCAAAGAACAATGAATTTATCACGCTAATCAACGCAATCAGATCACCATTCGCTTAAGGAAGTTGATGGTTCCGGTTGGCTTGATACTTGCGAGTAGATAAGCAGTAAAGATACTCAGCTCTCGACATACAGACCTTCGTCTAATATCCAATCTGCAACTCCACGTGTTATTAGTCTTTCCAACCCTTCTCGGTTGCCTTCTTTGGCAGCTTTCCGAACTTCTGTGCTACTTATAATCTTACCACCCTCCTGTCTTCCCTCGCACATCACAATCCGGTTCTCTGTAGCCCATTCTCTCTTTGCACCTTCCCCTTCTCTTTTCCCCTTCCCTAGATCAGCCAAGTAGTCATCCTGAGCTTCTCTAGAACCCCAAACACTATCGGTCCTGTAGGTTACTCGCAATCTGTTCTTCTTGAAAAATGGTTCCAAAACCTTCAACGAGTGTTCAGGCCCATAATATTTTGGATCAAGTATTCTTATAAGAGTGTCGAAACCTGTCATATGAACTTGTTGTATATCTCCAGGGTACACTGTGCTATCATCTATAGCAGCCGCTTTGTCGATGAAGTAAGGCAGCTTTGTAACACCTATATCAATGCCAATCTTCTCACCATTCTCTGTGTCTTCTGGAATCGAGGACAAGATATCCGAGGCAAATACTTCCATCATAGCCAATCGCTGTTCGAAGGTCGCCGGTTTCGGCGCTTTATCTGCATTTTGTATTGCGAGTAACAGAAGAAGACGCTTTGGAGACGGTGATTTTAAGGAGTCATTGAGTAGGGCTGACGTGGCAATGCGTAGGTGAGCGAGGGTAGGTGGATTGAATGATGAGTCTAGTATATAGAGTGTTTTGGGAGGAGGTAGAGATGTGGCAGGTATTGAGTGTAATATACGGAACCTGGAGGGAGACGCTGAGAACGAAGCAAGGGCACTGGCGTATTTAGCAATTTGTTGCCTCATGCCCTGGTCGATATCCATAGACATCTATTGTATTAAAATAATATGCTCCAAACTTCTGGAGCTCTATTTGCAGTGGTGGCAGGGTGGGGAAGAGGAAAGGCTGAGAATTGAAGGTTTATCTTGGCATCGACAGGGTAGCTTTGACGGTGGTACAGAAACAAGGCTGAGATTTCAAGATGACGACAAGGTTATATTGTACCAACAAGTGCTTGACACAAAGTATCCTCCCTACAACAAGTGTCACCTCAAACTCTACAGTATGGATCTTACGCATAATTGGATGCCTCCTCCAACCCGGAACGATTGGGAATGGGTGGTGTACCTATTTCAACTCTTTCCGTTGGTAAACTCACAGCTCCATATAATTTCTGAGCTATGAACACTAATTCGTAGATAGATTACCCTGTTACAGCAGATCCCTTTCATCACTGATCACGTCTATACTATGGGCAAAACCTCGAAGGAAAGCAGACTAAATATTCCTGGGAAAATTGGCTGGATTACAATGGAGGCTCCCGGTACAATTGCACTTCTTTATTGTATGAGCACAATACCAACAAAAGGGATTACATCACTTCCTCCGGAAAATCTTATACTTGGGGGCTTGTTCGCAGTTCACTACCTCAACCGTGCAATTATAAGCCCGATTATTAGCCCCTCCATAGCACCTATGTCACCACTTGTTTGGCTATTTGCTCTGTTTTTTCAGCTTATGAATGGCCTATCAATTGGTGGGTGGCTTGCAGGTTACGGCACCTCCACCTATAAGCAGTTGAAAGAGGATGGTTCCTTCAAATCCAATACACAATTCCAAGTCGGCGTCTTGATTTGGACGTTGGGTTTACTTGGCAACATATGGCATGACGATGAATTAAGAGAGATACGCAGAGTCGCAGCAAGAGAGCAGAAGCAGAAGGAGGATGAGGGTAGAAATCCAAAGGGTGTTGAAAAGATATATAAAATTCCTGTGAATGGGCTGTTTCGATGGATTCTCTTCCCCCATTATTTATGTGAATGGATTGAGTGGGGTGGATTTTGGCTCGCGGCAGGGAGCGGTTGCACACCTGCCAGAACATTTCTTTTAAATGAGATTTCGACTATGCTTCCGAGAGCAATCCATGGAAAAGAGTGGTATGAAAAGAAGTTTGGGAAAGAGAAGGTTGCAGGAAGAAAGGCGGTAATTCCTGGAATTCTGTAAGAAACTTTACATTGGAAAGATATGATATTAACGGCGTAGAGGAGTGATGCCAAGCATAGAAATAGATTCAACAGAAGTTAGAAATACATATGTCCCATACTACCTCATATTCGTAAATTCAATCCCGATGGCTTCTTCTATCTACTCCAAGAATAGCTATGGTTTTTGAGGAACGCAGAGCTATGCGAATCATAGATACATTTTCAGTTGCATTTCAAGAAGCTTCATATCACTGAATTCAGAGTCTCAATTTCGCCAAACACTTGTTGCCATCTCGTGCTTTCCATTCATCTTTATGGCCTCAAGGTAGTTTCCCTACACTTTATCTGCATTCATCTCAATCTCATGCTCAGCCTTAGTAGCTCATCCACGTACTCTATTATTTCCTCATCTATCGCTGTTTCGTTGCCAAAGGTATCTTTCGAAACTATTCCTTGTGTATCCCCGAATTCACTTAGTGGTTCTTCCTCAGTCTCGAGCTTCACACTGCGAGCTTCAGGTTGGTGAAGCGCTTTCCTATGGACATTATCTACGCTAACCTCGCTCATCACCATGATACCACCATAATGTATTGAGTGCTTTGAAGATACAGTCCGGCTGATATCTTGCTCAAGAGATTTGCTACGCCTACCAAGTCTCATTTGGTCTAGAAGCTTTCTCTTCAGGTTCAAGACTGCTGGCGGTAGATCCTTCGGAACTGGGAAGTATGGTATATGTGAGGGCCTTGTAGGTGGAGTAAGAAAATCAATAGTATTTGGTCTTGATTTAAGGTTGAGTAGAGACGCAAACTCGGAATAAGTTCGTCGGGCGAATATCGCATGATCTGGAGAATTTTTGAGAACACGCTGCCTGGTTTTGAATAAAGTCATTGGAACATAACACAACTTCATTCCAGGGGGTCGAGCATGAAGTGGTGTGACTAGTCTAAAAATGAAGACTAAGGCTTTACTTGGAGGAGAACTCTCTCCGCGACCTCGGCAGGGCACCTGAATAGGGGCTCCAATCAGCTGAGCTTCGTTGAAAAGATTATCAGCAATTTCTGCCCTGAGTTGTTCGAGCGAAATTCGTAATTGGGAGGCGAAAAGCTTTTCTATTGGGGGGGATGACTTGTCTCTCGCCATTTTGTAGAACTCTTTTAAACATGTGGAGACATTTTCGCCATCCAATGATTTGAGTAACTCAGCCTGCCACTCTTCCAGTGTGTCTGTAGTTATAGGCATACTTGGAAGAAGGCTTCTGCTAGACTTCTGAGTTAGAATTTCAAAACCAGACCCAATGCTTGCTCGAACACAAAACAGTCCAAAGTAGACCCCTTGATCTAAAATTTGTTTAGCGGCTGAATAGTGATACATATCATCGAGTCGTGCTTGAAGGTCTACGCGACGAATTCGGAAAAGTGCCCCTAGGATAGGGATCAAATGCACAGTATCTGCAAATCGATACCCAGCGCCTTGGAGTCGATCAGCTTCATGCTGATCTACTCTACGAACCAGGAAAAGCAGCTGGCCCCTGCCGATAGCCTCCAATTCTATGTTGTCCTTTTCCAGGTCCACAGAACTCGTTCTTTTCTCTGCCATGAACCTATTTTGTTTTGGTTTCTGATCTGTGCTAATTATGTCGTCAAACATAACTCCCAATTTTTCTAGAGGTTGGTGAAGATCATCGGCTAGATCAGCAGCAGCTGTACAAAATAGCTCACGGAAGACAAGGTGATAATCCTTGACAGGAGTTCCTTTATCGTTTCTGAAATCAGACTCTGCTCCGAAACGTGTTTTTAACCCGGTAAAAATAAGGTGTTTTCTCATGGCTGGAACTAGTGCTTTGACTCCTTTCCAGTTATAAGTTGTTCTCATAATCCATTGGAAATTGGGATGTGAAGTATTGAAGGTATCATTCAGATCCTATGTTCTATCAGTATAGTTCTATGAGCTACTTTGGTGCCAAACCTGCTCAAGGTATGATCCAGATATTTTCCTGTTCGGCAGAACTCCTTCCGGGGTAACCATCAGTCTGCCTTTACAATCAAATATCGCGGTAGCTAGAACGATTTGACGAGCCCTCTGTTTTGTGCGCAGTTTGGTTGCATTCTTGATGACAGCTGTACAGAGCAATACAAAGCAACCGACAATAGACTAGTAGCTCTCAGAATGTGTGTAGAGTTTTACCACGGGGCGTTTCCACTCACCAACACGAGAACGGATATGATCGTTGCTGTTCTTCCCTGGGGACTTGGCCCTACGTCCGTCTTCATTTGATATAGAGTCCCAGAAGAAGAAAGCCAAAACATACTAGAGACAGCCCCAGAAAGCAAAAAGGAGCAGATTCCCCTGAGCCACCAATCTGCGCTCCAGGTAGATCGGAACCAGCTATAAATGCCGAATGCCGAAATGTTAGTTGTAACTGAGAGTAGTACAGCTGCAATGACGAATGGAAGGTCGTAGAAGCATTTGTAGTTTGATAGATGGATTTGTCCAGCATAGTACGCTCCACAAAACCCCAGACCTGCCAGAGTTCCACCAAGCCCAACACGTACATAACTGAATGTGTCTTCCAAGGCAACAACCAGAAATGTTATGCCTGTGATAATGATCGGGAAGAGGCAGGCGAATACTGTTATGCCAGGATTATATGCCGCCTGCATTCCATCCCCCTCGCCGAGGATTATCGCATAATTACCAATAAAGTGCATACACCAAACAGCCATTCCACCCATGGAGAGAGAGCAGCCAAATAGGAGACTCCTAAGATGATCAGTTTTAATATATCACCGGAATTGTTCACCTACCAATTATGCCAGCCATTGATTGCTGTCCTTTTGTGGGCGAGTTCCATGGTGGTCCATGATCCAATGAAGCAGACAATAAATGAAAGGATGACGAAACCAGGTGAATGACTTTTTGACACAAACTCGACTTTCAGAGTTGAGGCACTATAATCCATCGATAGCTTCTTAAGTATAATGAAGAGGTTAAGCTTACTCAAGGTAAGTAAGGATAAGGTGTGTTTACTAGACAGTTTTAAGAGTATATTGAGTGCTGTCGCACATGTCTAAGGAATAGGTTGAGTGTGGCAAGAAAGTATCTAGGAATTGTGCGGTAGGAGTTGATATAGAAAGGTAATTATTGAAATCAACAGTATATTGTGGTCTATCCGGATTATCTAGACTAGAAATCTTTCACTCACGTTGGGGTACATCCAGGAAGGAGCAAAGGTCTAGTTCCTTCACTTAGTATCATCATGCGTTATCAAAGTAGGCAAGCACTCTACCTGTCTCAATTTATGCAGCTGCCGATCTTAATTTAATCGGGTAGTCAATCACATTGGAGTTAAGCACAAATTCACTGTTAAGAAGCATACATATCTTTGTCAACCGTACGGATCATTAAGAGGGATGTCCCTTCTTGACCGCTGGATTCCATTCCTTTGAAGCCACTTTCGCCTATACGAGGTGGCCAAATAGCTGTTAATAAGCAACGATGTTACTTCCAGCCTACCTAATTTTAGTGAGTTTGGCTGTTTGATCATAATTGTTAGAAAAGCTTAATTTTATGGAATAACTAGCTTGTATTATAGAGACTAGCCTACTCTGTTGAACCACCAAATATTGCCAGCAAATGATTGGTCTGTCTGAGATCAGTTGAACTTCTTAAAGAAAGCAAGAAAGAAAAAGAAATGACATTCAAACTTACTCTAGCAGAGACTATATACTGTATGTTCAAAATAATTTTTGATTCCGTTCGATACAGCCAGCTTGTACCGCCAACTAAAGTCATCCACGGTTTTTTCTATCCATGGTAGATCACAACTACTCCTACATTAATCTAGTGAGTACTGCTCTCGGGATAAGTTTTCTTAATCTCAGGATGTTTGGTACTAATATACAAACATTCAGTCCCAAACCTTACGTCTATCCCCTCAAATTTAGCCATTGGTAGAAGCAAAGAGCTAATACCTTAGGATGAAGAGCTGCAATAAATTAGATGCATCTGTGGTTTCCTTCCTTGCAGTCCTTTCACGTGAGTTGCACCAAAAATAGGAGTTACGGCCAAGTTACGATGCAGGTATTTAAATTCAATGGAATTAGAGCGAGAGAGAATGCTTCTATTTATTCCCCTATATCAACTAAAATATTAACTTTTATGGTACAGGCACATGCACATCGGGTGTGATGTTCAGAAAATATTAATTCTCGAAACTAAGAATACGAGAATGGATGACACTCCACTATATACCGTACTATGATGAATATTATCCGAAATAATTCCTCCGAAGATGAAAGTGTCTTTGATTGAATTCTTGCAACGATTTTATTCGCTGAGAATCAACTACATTTTTGATTGCTGAAGTCTAGAGTTATGTGGATGTGCGGTTACATCAGATTAGTCAGCAATCTCAATGGTATCTGAATAACCGAAATACATTTTATTGTCACCCCGCAGCAATACCAGTATCGAATTCTGATTCCTTTTCACCACAACCATTATAAAAATGGCAACACAGCCGAAGATCCCACTGCCGATCCGTCTCCTGCCTCTTGCCGAGTTCAAACCTACCGCATCTTCCAGAGCATGGGTTTCAATTCCAAACCCAAACAACCTCCCCCTCCTTGCGACAGGTACCAGCGATAAAACTGTTCGCGTCTACTCTTTGAAGAACTTTACCTTGCACTCTATACTGGAAGGTGGGCATACACGATCAGTACGCTCGGTTGCGTGGAAGCCTTCTACCAAGCCAAATGCACCTCTAAATATCGCAAGTGGGAGCTTTGATGCCTCGATCGGACTTTGGCGTCGACAAGCAGATGAGACCTCAAAAGATGATTCCGGGATCAACGGGCCAACACTTGAGCGAGAGATCAAAGCCTCTGGAGCACAAGAACTAGAGGATAGTGATGGCTCTGAGGCTGAGGAAGACTGGGGGTTTATGCTGGTTCTCGAAGGGCATGATAGTGAAGTGAAAAATATAGCATACTCGCCATCTGGACAATTCCTTGCAAGCTGTAGTCGAGATAAGAGCATATGGATATGGGAAGAAGTTGGCGAGGAAGGAGACGATGACTGGGAGACAATTGCGGTCCTTCAAGAGCACACAGCGGATGTTAAGTCCATATGTTGGCGAGAGAACGATGGTAATGGGGAGGTGCTTGCGAGTGCTAGTTACGATGATACCATAAGGTTATGGAGAGAAGTGGAAGAGGGCGAATGGGGATGCTTTGCTGAATTAGGAGGAGATGGCTCGACAGATGGACACACTGGGACTGTTTGGAGCTTGGCTTGGGAACCAGCGACCAGTCGAGGGTCGCTCAATGATTCTAAGAATACAGACGATTCGAGTTCTGCACCTACACCACGTCTGTTATCAAGTTCTGCCGATTGCACAATCCGAGTTTGGTCGCTTGTGCCCTCACCACCACAGCCCAATAAACCTTCATACTTTAATTCCTCTATTCCAAGCACCATGCGTCCTCCGCCGGCAAACGAAACATGGGTATGCACTGGTACTCTTCCGGCGGCACATGATTTTCCTATATATTCGATCGATTGGAGCAAGAAATCTGGGCGGGTCGTGTCCACAGGCGGCGACGGGAAGATTGTGGTTTACGAGGAGAGAACCAAAGGCAGAAACAGCGTTGGAGGCGCGATTGAGAAAGAATGGGCGGTAATTGGAATATTGGAAAGCGGCCATGGACCATACGAAATCAACCATGTGACTTGGTGTACAAGGTATGATGCAGGGAAAACACAAATAGACGAAGAGATGATCATTACCACTGGTGACGATGGAGTTGCTAGAGCATGGGCTATAGATGAGACCCAACTGGAACTAAAACTCACAGAGACTGGGGTTGAGGGATTAGATTTGGGGGATGGAAAATGAAACCGATTCGCAGATTGAAGACTATGGTTATGTGGTTATGATATTGGAAAGGCGCGTATTAATGACTTGCTGGAAGGATGTATTCGTACACTACGGTTGGGGAGAGCATAGCGATCGGCGTACAATGGAAATTGTATAGGTAGTCATCATCTAGACAGATACATTGTGTCATCACACAATCTAGATATTATACTTGTTCCTGTCATCAGATAAAGGCTTCAAGTTCATTGCTCGCTTAATCCGTATTTCGACAACTGTAGGCAACAGCCAAAACAACATGAAGGTTGTTATTTGAGAATTAATCCATTGCGTCATACTTAGCAAGATAACTTCCCAAGGCAGCCGTTGAAAAAGGACATCTTATGAATGATGTGTGTAGAACACGCAATCACTGACAAAACCCACCAGCTCCACACCCCCCAAAGTTACAAATACCTGCTGCCTTGTAGCAATCACCAACCTGTCGCAGCCCTATTTCCCATGATTCGATTAAAATTTCGTCTCTTTGGATAATTTTTGCCAACCCGTTAGTTTTTGTACGGTACAAATTTACCAACTCCTACTTCTTTGTTCATTTGCCCTCAAATCCGAAGTCGGAATCACGCCACTTTCCTACTATCATGGGACCAATGATTAATATGAGACCTCCGACTTATTTCTTCCTTCCAACGAATCAGTAATACCCAGAGGGTAAACTCCTCAACTATTGTTGTGTATGTAGTGTACTTTGCAAGTATTGCCGACCCACGGCTTTGGAAACTTGACAAAGAAGGAAAACGTGGCCAACAGCCCTTTTCAAATATCCTTTGTAGATGAACTCCAATCACAAAATCATGCAGTATATGGTTTGGTTTAAGGAACGTATAGTAAGATACTTTTGCTGATCATGACATATTCCCGTATCGTAGAGAGTTTGGTTATGTGAATAATAAGGTTACAGTACGGGAATTACTACCCCTGTCCACTTTGATGATCCGGTAACCCTATCCGAAATATACCCGAAAAGCACGGCTAGATTTTCTTTACGTCAATCGTCCTCGTTGCATGAATTCTTACTTCTACACATGGAACAAAAGGTATCACAGGCCAGCCTCTGGGTTCTCAGCTCCTCCGTAGGGCAAGAAAAAGTAACAAACAAAGCAAAGAAGGGAGTGTTTTATGTTAATTTCCTCGTGTAAAGCAAAGTCCAGGTTATACAAAACTACAACAAAGAACATGAAACATACATGAAGTTGTTGTTGGATCTTGGGTTTTTGATAGCGTTATTTGGTTAGCCCAATCGCAGTTTAACCTTCCGCTTACTCTTCTCGTACCTGCACACGTTCTGAGCGAATAAGGTGAATATCATATATTAAATCTCACCACACATAAGCGGCCACCCAGCAAACGCCCGTAGCATCTTCATCCGATGGAGTCCCAATGCCTTGCTTCCTACTCTGTAACAAACAGTAAGAAACAACCACACCCAAGGGATCAAATTCATGGTCAGCCGCCCGAACCCAATGCCTCGTACCTTGCAGCTCACTCACGGTATGGCGACTCAAAACATATTGGAACCACACGAGACAATCCACCAACATCACTGAACCAGCCGCCACCAGAATCCCAATAATAGCACTATAATAGTAATAATAATACTAATACTAAGTAATACTTACATTCCTTCATACATTATATACATCCCTAGCTTCCGCACCTTACTAATCGAGCAGGCCGCCGCCACCACCACCCTTACCTAATCCCGTCGACTTTGATCCTACCCAATTTCCTCCTCTTTCATCCCCATCGCCCCAAAGATGACCCGAATTATCGCATATACCTAATAACAAGTTTTGCAGATTTCCAGCTCCTGTCCCTCAAGTTCGCGCAGTGCCTGTATGTAGTAAGTAGGTAGGTAAACTTTGCAAGCCAACACACAAACCTCCTACCAGCACCCCTAATCCCCATCCACCTCCATCCACTCCCAATACCAAGACGGAGCGTCCGGGTAGGAAAATACACATCCAACCCCCCCCCCTCGCTACCTTGCTTTTATATTAGCAAAAAGATTGAAACGGCTATCTCCATTATTGTTTCTCTCTTCGAACGGACAGACCCTGAGTGAGATAAAAGCTTGCAAGCACATGATATGCTGTACCTGTCGTTTGTTCGGCAGTCGGGCAGTCCTAGGTGGAGTAGTAGTTCTTAGGTGATTATTAGCAGTAGGTAGCACCGAGCACGACAGAAAAGAGAGCCGGCGAGATTTTCCTGCATAGCTTATCTTGCGATATCATCTGATCATGTGCCAATGGGCACCGGTGGTGTGTAATGATGCAAATTACTACGCGTCTTAGTGACTGCTCTTGGACAGATGCCTCGGGTGAAATATGTCAAAGGGCTTTCTGGGGAGGTGTCATTACAGAAGTAGCGCACTGCAGAAAGTATCGTATAGAGTTGCGGAAGACGCGAGCCAACAGGAAAAGGAATGGTTGAACTATAATTTTTGAGCTTGAACTCGACAAAGGCGGGGGGGGGTGTTAGCAAATGCTAGTTCAGGGCACGTGTGTATGTAGGAGGGAGAGAAGGCGCGGTATTATCATAGAAAGACAGGTCCAGACCCGGAAGACACAGATTATGAAAGAAGTGGGGTATTTAATAGTATTATATTCTTTATACCATCGTTTGTCACGCATGCTATATCCACCATGCAATGCACCATAAAGGTATCCCAAAACGCCGACCAATGTATAAGTCCATGCATCCCATTTGAGGATGAGAACCGTGCAATGCGCCTTAATATCCCATCCATGACTACTAAACACATATCATTATATTGAAGAAAGATACCCTCGCCATTTTTGTCCGTTTTTGATGTGATGAATGCCGGATTGTCCTAATCCCCACATCATTCGTAAATTGTAGTAAAACCAAGCCACGCTTAACATCCTGCGATGTTGAAAAGCGTGTAAGAATAAAGATCCCAATATCTTTCCCTAATTGTAATCCAACGCCGTGCGATGCTCAAACCAATCGCTCATGTACATTTGTTCCGGCAATGCTCGGATAGTACGGGGTTTGGTGTCTCGGGGATTGTCTGGATTTCTCCACGGCGTCCCGACATATTCAACACCCTGTAAAGTAAGCCTTTTCTTTTTCGCACAGGCATGGCATGGGAGCCAATGGTGGATCTCGCACTCAGAGGTGTCCGCCGTGGAAATTCCCGATCCCATGGATTGATGTCGGTGCTTGATTTACGATCTAACTCCTCTTCCCAGCCATATATATCAGACATGTTGGTTGATGACGAATAAGTGCTTGCAGCACTAGACATCATGCTTGCGGCAGAGCTAGCGACACTGGTATCCACAGTCAACGCGGTGCTGTACCTATTGTTCTCATTAACCATAGTACTGGCTGTTGTGATAGCTGTCGATAGGCTAGATCTCGATTCTAGCGCTTGAGGGTTAGCCGTGATCCATGATCCTCCATCAGTGTCGAATTGGAAATCCATCTCGTGATCCATGGCTGTATCCATCGATATGGAATCGTCTGGACGTATCGGGGTTGTTGTGACAACCATCTCTTCATGCTCGGGAACCTTCTCTGGAATGTGAAATGGCTGCATCCCAACCCAAGCCTTCCTAAGAGGCCGTGTAATTTCCTTCTCCTTCTCGATAATGGATATTGATCCTTTTGCGGCCACGCCATCCCATTTAACACCTTCTTCTAGTTGCCCCAGTTTTGGTGATCTCTCTTTGTAGGAGTGATCTAAACTACTGCTAAATGAAGACCTTGTTGATGATGCCAAGGACGCCGCCAGTGAAGGACGGCGTGCAGAGGATAAATCAATCGGGGAACCAGGATGGGCTTCAAGGACGGGAGACTTCCCACCATCACTGAGTTGCAAACTGGTTCCACCATGTATTATAGGCACCGGCTTCGACGGCCGATGCCGACTTTGTACATGATCCTCCATAGGTCCAATAACAGGGTGAGGCATTATAGAAAAGATATCAGGTGGTGACGACGTGACCTGTTGCCCTCATAAACTACCCCCACTTCCATCATCACTCGAGCCTCTCTCCAAATGATGACGTGACAAGCTCGTGTTGGATGCACTGGAGCCCGGTCGGCTACCTTTCTTCCAACCAAGTTTAGCACCCATCTTCTTCCAACCGCTACTTTCCCGAGCGGTGTGAGGACTCGATCCAGGTGAAGTAATGCGAAATTCAGCATTAGACGTGGGCGGTGTACTGGGCGGCGTCATTGGTTCGTTAGCAGAGAGTGATGGAGATGCGGAATCAGTGCTATCATCCGTCATACTATCTAATGGTTCTCCTGATGTAGCAGAGGAGCTCGAAAGAAACGAAGATATTGCGGATGATCTGGCGCGGTTAAGTGCTGCAGTCATGTTGGAATGTTGAGAAGGTCTTGGAGATGTTACATCAAATAACCCTGAGGAGGCATCGGAGCCAGGTGCACTAAGAGGGGGACTTGTCATGGCCTCCTTATTGTAAGCTTTGGAAGGCGATACCGTTCGATTATCAAGGGAACTGACCATGGAGGCGGCCATACCCATGTAGGAGTCCGTCATATGCATCGGAGCAACAGAGTATATAAATGGCACCAAAACTGACTCATCCATCAGCTCAAATATTATCTTAACAGCTGGTTCAAGTTCTGCGGCATTTGGCGGTCGTTCTATGCATGGTAGTGATAACAAACGGTCTCGAACGGCTGAAGGCAAGTTGACTTCTCTCGGCCCATTGGGGACGATATATGCGTCTATTAATCTTTTCCAGAGCATGCGTACGTACTCATAGTCCGGGTTGGTTGGTGATATAGGTGTGAGGGGATCGTTGTGAGTTAAACTTGAATAATGGGTCGTGTATCGTTGAGCATCCATTGTAAATTCTAGTGTTTCTAAACAGTGGTTCTGCGATAGATACGCCATAAAGGCTGAGAGGGTCCATGGCGATGGTGCTTGGTTCGTCAGGACTTCTTGTAACGTAGGTCGTCGAGCGCAATATGGCCCCAGACTGCCGTTTCCAGGTATCGCCAAGCTCAACGGCCTGGATGGCATTTCGTCTGTAGACATCCCCTCGTCGTCTGCGTCGCAATCAGAGAATACTGATGACGCTGAGGGTGAGGGATGTCTAGAGTCGGTGCGAATTTGTAGCGAAGGGGGTTTCCGATGTTTTGACATTCGTGTAGCCTTCCGAAGATACTTCATGAGCGCCCTGCTTCCACTCTTTTTCTCCTACCACAAACGGAATATAATTTCGCGAGAAACAAAGTCGTGGTTGCTTCGACGTTTGTTAGGTCGCTGTTCGGAGAAGACGAAGATGAAGGAGTTTTAACTCGTTTGCTGCATGGATCGGAATTGGTGTTGGATGGATTCCAGTGTCGTCACAGAAGCTTCTTGTTCCCGTTTCCTTCAAACCTTTCGATTAGTCTGCTGTTAGATGCGTGCAAGCAGAGCGTCGTAGCTTCGCGTTATGCAAGTAAGCGTAGTTGCAGAGTCGTAAATTAGCAGTTGCCAATTAGTTGTTGCAATGACCGAACACCAGGCGGATACCGGCAGATGGTGATGCGTGTTGGATTACTTCCCGGGACAGCCTGTCCGAGTCTCGGGTGCACAACCACAAGAAACTGGTAGTCGTAGAGAAGGTTTAGGCAGGTAGTGTAATTGGAAAATTGGTCAGTTGTTTAAACAGTTTTGGGCCTTCCAGATGCAGGGCAAGCTGAGATTATGAGCTCTGTGAAGAGAATGAAAGTTTGAAGCAGAGATCAAGCTTCGGGTATCGTAATGAAAGGAACGACGAGAATTAATCGAAAGAAATCGTAAATCGAAGATTGCGGCTTGACCCAGGCGGGGGATTGCAAGTTGAGGTGGGTTATGCTGGTGGATGGATGTGAGCGTGGGACGAAGCAAATCTAATCGCAGCGGAAAGCGTGACAATGCGCGAGAATTGCAGGTGAATGGAAGGTGACCGCGATGGCAGCGATGAGGTTACTGGTGGTAATGTGGTATGCTTTCGAGATGGATGTGAGATGGTGTTGAGGAGATGGGGTCTTGGGGCTAGTCACGCTCGTGAGTGGCTTGCGTAGAACAAAGAGAAGCAAAGAAGAGCGGCTGGCAAGGCTAAGCTAATGCTGTTTGACTAAAGTAGCGGGATATCGATCGATGGAGGGCCGCCACTGTGGCTACCGGCGTTTGATGAGCGTGTGGTTATTAATTATTTATGGTTCTTGAAGTCTTGGACACGCGTTTGGCCGACTTTTTGATCTCCGGCTGCTCTTGCGGGCGGGGCGGATGGGTGGTAATAGGTGAGTGAGTTTGTGGTCGTGGTGGTGGTGTTGAAGATGATGTGGATGGGCTGATAGAGCAGCAACAACTTTACAAATACGGCGCCAGGAAGAACAATCGCATGATGGACAGTGCAGTGCAGCGTAGTATAGTCAGTCAGTCAGTCAGTGCAGCAGAACGGGTCCCTCCAACAAGGAAACGACTGCGGTGCAATGCTGGTTAGGAAAGACTGGTGTTGTAGGCGACGATGAGCATTATGCTCCGTTCAAAATTCCGATCCGGATTCTGGCACGGCAGCTTCAGGTTCAGGACCAACGACGATAATGAATGAATCGAGATGGAGATGAGATGTTTGATGGTATTATTGTGGGTGGATTGAGTAAGGTATTATTGGCAAGATTGGCAAGATTGGAGAGGAGAGCGAAAGGAGAGGATGAGGAGGAGAAGGGGAGGAAGATTGCGAGATTGGGGTTAGCGCGGCGAGGAGAGCGATGGGCCAAACGTTTGTCGAGGTAAGTAAGTATGGTACGGAGCAGGGGGGTGGGGTGGTGGGTACTACATAGTAATAAGTAATGAGCAAGGTTTAGCAGTTAAGTTAAGAGAGAACGAACGAAGGAAACCCACCAGCACCCCTCTCCGCTCTGCTCTCTCTCGAGTCCCCTCTCTTCTACCCCTGCTCCTCATTAAGCACCCAATGCGACATGAGCTCGATGAGCAAACCTGAGACCACGCTAGACCACGCTAGACAGCACTAGGCGGCGCTATACCAAGCTGTCCAGGGGCCATCCTGACAAGCGGGGACACAGCGGCGAAAAGCACTTCTAGAAGCACGCTAGAAAAGCCGTCCTGACAAATCAGAGAAGGGAGGAAGTGGAGCCAATGGGCTTGTTCCGCCATAGTGGGGCTTCTTTGTCATGCCAGGCCTATCATCGGAATGGATCGGCTGGATTAGGCCCAGCGCGGTCTAGCATCGAAGCTTTTCTCCAACTAGAAGGTGTCTCCACCTAGTTCCGGACTTGGCGGGAAGAAGAAGAAGGAGCAACTGGAAAGTGACTGAAGAGGGCCAAGTGAAAGCCGAGGGCGTGAGAAACCGAACAGCACAGGACGACGCGGACAGGCGTAGCACAGCACGTAGCACGTAGCACGGACAACCAACTAACTACCTTTTAACGGTACACTATGAAGTCATCTGGAAAGGCGCGAATACATCATCACAAAGTATCCTTCCTCTTGCTGTACTTACCGGATGTTAGTTATATCATATCATCTCAAATCGTATCATTTGAGCATATATATCATATTCTTAATTCATCCGAGGAGATTTCTCCTCACGCCAGTTTAAACCCAAAAACCTAACCCCAAAAACTCAAAAACTCAAACCAAATCCTGCACTTCCTGCATCTATCCTTTGGGTGGTGAGTGTCCACATCGTGGCATCATCAAACCATGATTCATGAAAGGTTTACTTTAGCATCGGCCCATGCGCAGAGCGTCGGAGTCAGCGGGTGGGGTGGATGCTAAAGTAAGTAGTAGCTCTTGTAACTCATATAGGTAGGTCGGTAGGAGGCTCGGGAGGATACAGTACCAGAAGACGGAGCGACTTGTGGGGGAGGTATGAGTGAGGTACCTCCTCCACCCTCCTCTTACAGTAGCTCAGTAGGCATAATAATCATACCTTTACTGCTTACTTCCTAAGTCCGTTTCCTAAGAGAGTAGTTAGTACTGTACAGTACCTACGTACTGTGATTAGCTGGGCACGGCGGAGAGGGTAATAATACCAAAGAGACAGACAGACCTCTATCTGCCCATGCACGGAGCTGACGGGTTTGAATAGTGACAAGTTCGGTTTGAGCTGGTTCTAGGCTCGGTTTTGCCCCCTTGAGCTGTTCTGCAAACAGCAGCTGGGCAACGACCTGCAAGGTTCATTCTTATTACCAGTAATATTACTACACCATGGTCGCTCTGTTTTCATACTTATCAACCTCCAATATCCAACATCAAACCCGCTTGGCACAAAGTAAGGAAGTACCCGTAGATCGCTCATCGGCATCGTTTCGAAGCCTCAAGGCTTGTATCAAGCCGCCAACAGTTTGTGTTACCACGTTCCTGAAACTCTTACGGTGTAATCTATCTATATTGAAGCGATATTGAAGCGATATTGAAGCGATATTAAACCCCATTGTCTATCACATCTCCCATCTCCCATCTCCCGCTCCCCACGCCTCAGGCACTCCTCCGTTATTCACCTGTATCCCCTGTTCCTGGTCACAATATACTGTAGTAATGTTCATGGCATGGTCCTATTCCTGTTCTTATCTACTTGCTGTTGCACATCGTCGAGGCCAAGCACGCCATGGAGACACCTTGTTGACATCTCCCGACGATGATAACTACATTCGGATCAACTTATCATGTGCGAGTTGGAGATCCCTATACTTGTGGACATATTTGAGAACTTGTGGCCCCTTGGGAACAACACCCCCGTCGTGCATCTGCCGCCAACTCCTAAGGAGCCTGACATACGGAGTACACGTTTCTGATGGTTTGGAGGTGTGCGCCGTGTCAAGTCAAGTACCGATGCACCATTGGCAGGCAGCCTTACCCCATCTTCTATATGAGTTTTAGCAAAGATTATCAGCGCTCCATTCGGGGTCGTGCCACTCCATTTCGATCTCTACAGTAGGAATATACTACATACGGTACATACAGTGCATAGAAGCACGATATGCACTTCTACTGCCGTGCCAGCCGATCATCACTGCGCGACATTCTTCCATCGAATCTGAACGAAGAGATGCTCCCCAGCTGTGCCTGGTCGCAATATATTGTCCAGCTGGCATTAGTATTCGCATGTTCTCACACCACCCACTCACCACGTTGTTTGCCCAGGGCATTATTCACCCAAGCTACGCCCTGATGAGAAGGTGCCGTTTGCGGATATTATGCAAAAGATCAGCCTATGTAACGCTGCTGCAACAGCTCTGTCCAGTTACGTCGCAGGAAGAGGCTCCCAGACTGCCAGATCTCGCAGTTCTGGTCGTCACAATTATAAGCAAGCGCATCGCTATGGTGGTATACATTCCGAAGCTAGAAACTCATCTTGAGTTGCTTGGCTGGGAGTTGACGATCGATGATGCTTAATTTATCAGGCCCAGATCATGCAGATTGTCATCATCGTAGCATCGAACCAGAGCTGAATCTCCGCTCCATGAGCGCAAACAACGTACGCACCTTAAATCGATTAACCATAATATCAAAGTCCCTCATGAATGTGCCAATCGCAGCGCCCGGTCCATCAACGATGGCTTTTCCTCTTCGACTAAGATTCCAGTGGCCACCCGGTCTTGCCGCTGCTAACGGTTGCAACTGATGGAAAGTACGAAATTGCTTTGAAAGCTGGGGGCGGCTGGCTGGTTTGCTTAAGTAGAGTAGGATATCACGCGGCCAAGATCAGGCGTAAGTGGATGCAATGCTTACTTTATTGCGAATAGTACTTACATACATACGGAGTACAGTAGCAGCAACATCTGGACAAGCATTGCCGGGCAATAATATTTGCTGGTATTGTGGATACGGTACGGTATGATTGACTGTCATCTCGCGCTTGGCTGGGAATAAAAGTGCATGACAAACGAATCAGCGTTTCTATAAACTCCTTTTATCTCCGAGCTGTCTCGACTAGGATGGAGAGATAGAGGAGAGGCACACAACACCACAACATCATCCATCCCCCATGCCCATGCCCATGCTAAGTAAGTACTGATGTACCGGTTGATGATGGCCAAACGTTGGGGTTCTTTAGCTCGAGAAAACAGATTTAAGAATCCAGATGAGATGAGATGAGATGAGATGTGATTCACGGTCATGATCCCGGATGAAGCAGATCCTCTCCAACAAGTCTTACCAGCTGCTCAATCTGGACACCATTTGGTCGTTCCTCTAGCTAGCCTCGTGAGTCGTGAGTTTTTGTTGTGGTGGAAGCGACTTGTTTATCTGACTCGATAGCCACCGTCACTAGTGTTGGTCTGAAGGCGTCCGTCCGGAGTTGGGCTTTGAATATACGGAGTAACCATTACTACCACCACCACCAAACCAGTCCATGTTGTCCAGGCCGAAGGAGAAGGTGAAGGCTATCTTGGCTCTCCAAGCCAGTATGGAGCCAGGATGGAGCCAGTCCAGAGCTTGTGTAGAGCTTGTGTAGAGCTTGTATAGAGCGTGACCATTAATTACTTTTTTACGGAGTACTTATTAGTCTTGGATCCTTCCGGCGAATTGCTTCTCCTTACAGGAACGCTGACTAACAACTACATACATGAGCTGATGGGTAGATCGGGATAGATGGGTAGATGGGTGACCCTTTGCCTAATCTACGGAATCTGGTAAAAAGCAGAACTTACATAGACAGAGAGTACATACATACATACACCACTTATTACAATGTACAGTAAGTACGGAGGTGTCCTATCGAACACCATTCGGGAACATTGCCCCCCCGCCTACCGCCAAGCCCCCTCCCTTCTTGCCCGTCAGCCATCAGGTTCCACAAGACCCAAGACCCACTAAGAGCGGCCAAGCGACGACGCTACGGACCAATACGACTAGAGGGCGATGATGGGACTCCACTTATAAACAACCCCGGTCTTCTTTTGGACCTTCCAGAACATTCCCCGTTTGGTACGCTATGGTAGTACGGAGCCGTACTACTTGGTTACTTTGCACAGTTACAGCAACTTTTTGTAAGCTTTGCCATGGAGGAAAAGTAAGCATTATGAGTACTGAATTATTCCCGTATTACCGTATTCCCGTATGACAGGACAGGACAGTAAGTAAGTAGGAGTAGTCTGACACTTACTTCCAGTAGAAATTGGAGCATCCATCAATCAATCAATCAATCAGTGCTGGCTTGACCTTTCCTTCCCGTCTTCCCGTCCGCCCATCACCCATATCATCCCTCAGCCATCGAAGCCACTATTTCCCATCTCTCGTGACATTATGTTCACTCACCCATGACCTCCCTCCCTTACCCACGGCGTTGCCCCAACGGTACAGGCAAACAACCGCGTGCTGTACTCGTCTGTCGGTCGTGGCAGTTACAACATTACCACATTCGGACAACCCGAGGCCGGACTCGCCGCTTAGTTTACGGAAGGGAGGGAAGGACGTATTACAGTAGTAGTCCCGGAAATTTGCCTCGCTCACTCATACTGTACTACTGTACACCGTCGGTAGGTAGAGTAGAGAAGACCTTTCATCGTACACAACAACTCCGCCCATCGGCTATCCTTGTACCGCAGAACTCCGTTCATGTTACTCTTACAGTACATCCTCCGTAACCTCGCCCTCGGGTGCTGCTGGTGCGCTACAGTAATACTACTGCCATGCCAGGAACCATTCTTATTATCCCATTCTTATCCCATCCTCGTCTCATCAAACCAACGATTCCCAACTAGTCCCTGACTCCCATGCCTCTAAACCATAAGCTAACCAACTAGCCTTACTGGAAGCGAACGACCCCCTGAATCCGAGCGCATAACGGAATATCACAATAGGAATGAGCGTGGATTCCCATCTTCCCAATTCGGGCCCGGCAAGAGACTGCTTGTCGCCAAGATAGCCATTTCGGTGAAATAGAAAGAACACGTGCGGGCCATGTCCAGTTATTCAGGGAATCCCACAACTCCACAGTCCACGGGTCGTCCGCGGTGCAACTTTCGAATCCAAGCCATGCACGGCTGCAAAATGCAAAAAGGGGAAGGAGCCGCAGCAAAATGTGATAAGAGGAAAAGAATGCCATAAGCGCACGTTCCAGGACTCTTCCCTTTCCTACTCATTTCTCTTACGTATCCTACCATCGTCCTGCCTTCCGGAGCCTCCCCTGCTGCACAGCACATACAGAACGCGCCCAACGTGGTACGTGTGGTGTGTTCTCTTGCTCCTGTTGGTTGCTACCGCATGGAATTAATTAATCAATCACTATTGAAGTTGCACAGCGTCCCCCTTCGGCAGGCGCTTGCGTCTAGTTGTTTCCGGATCAGGGTCCGGATGAAATTTTCAACAGTTCGTTCTGGGGCTCTGTTTTCATCCTACTACTACTACCACTACTACGTGTACATGCCACTTGCTTCGTATTATTGTCTTTGCAGCATAGCTTACCGCTCCTTTGCCCGGAGGAAGTTTTGCATGCTACATACCTGTTACTTGAGAATTGGAAGAGTTTTCCTAGTTGCTGGTACGAGCGTGCCGATGGAAAGCGGAAGTGCTGCTAGTGTGGACACCGCGCGCCTAGATTTGACGTTTTGTGAGTTTGACAATGGAAATTTTCAAAGACAAGGGTAAAGGCGTAGGAGCGTGAATGGATTCCAATCACTTGGAATTGAACTGTTGGAATCTAGCAAATGTTTCCCAATGGGCAGGTGGATTGGAGGTAACGTGTATTATTGGCACGGCCTTTAGGGACTGAGAGTTGTGGTGCAACGTTAAGCTGCGTAGGATTCAATCCGAAGAGACCAGATGTCACAACATTCTATGGGATGAGAAAACATCAGACATCGTGGTGCGAGGTGATTGATTCCCTCTAGCAAAGTCCAGTTACATGCACACCTTTCAACTTAGCTAGAATTTGTCTCACCAGGGCTCAATCAACAACATCACCTCGCTCGACCTATGCTATAGCTTCTTTAGATACAAGTTCATTGTAGCTCTCCGCCGTGATAAATAAATGAATGCTATTCACTCATAAGCCAATCGTTCACTATCTACCCATCCCATCTTACTCTTGCCCATGTGCTATCCTTCAAGAGACTTCGATCACCCCTTTGCTCTCACTGACATATCAGCCATCTGACAACCACCAAACATAGCTGCGCTATCTTTTAAGTCTCAAATGAAAGATTCCATCCTCTAAAAACCCACACCAGCGAACAGCCTGTGGAATTCCACGCCTCATATTTTAGTCCCCATGTTTCCAATCGCGGTAGAAGCGTCCAATCTAGAGAAACGAGTTCCCTCGATCCCAAATGAGCCGAGTAAACCCCCTATCATACTTTTGGCACAGCAAGTCTATTTTCTTAAAGGTACTTACTGTAATACGAAATTTGTTTAGTAGGTCAGAAAAAAATATGTTCTTTTCAAACCTGTATTTCATACCTTGATATCACGGATCCTCATGCAATTCCCCCCACCTCAATTTCGAACCACGTTTCCTTCTGTTTGTTCCCACATTGGCCTCGTATAGGAGTTTTGATTATCTCTGTAACGCAATCCTTTTCTCTTCTTTTTTTTTGGCCCCGGAACCTACGTCCGGAAATTGGAGCAGGTAGCTAGCTAGCTACATGCTATCAACTTTGTTATCATCTTGCTTGAATTCTTTTGAAGGAAAAGAAACCTGGAGTGTGCTGGCATTGAATTTTTCAATTTCTATATCTATATATATATATATCTTAATACGTCAAGACTTTCTCGATCACCACCTAGCATTTTCTAAAAGCTCTAGGAAAGGATATGGCTTCAATATTTGTAGGGGAATATGTCTTGTATCGAATATTTCCTAGCACTTTCTCTCCTGATTCTTTGCGCGGTGACAATGGGTTGGAACATATATGTGGTTATCTAGAGAGTGTTCTTGTTAATGTGGCATTTTCTGGATTTTCGTATGTCCTTCAAGCTACCGAATCAGAAGAAGGTTCTATGGCTGAACAAGAGAAAATGAATAATGGGTTCATAATGTAACAGTAAATAGCGCCAGGTTTAGTCAAGGTCTAGAGGTCAAGGAAATTGTCGGCACAGAACGATATCAAATAATCAGAGATCTTTGACACTTTTTTCTTCAGCTTTTTGGGGAAAGTTGGATTAGCTTTATAAGATATGACATATAACATATGGTAATGAGGATGAAAATTCAAGAATTCACGTTTCCAAACCACCCTATATGACGGGACGAGGTATTGTTAGACAATATCGGGAAAGCGACTTTCCAGCTAGAGGATAATGGTGAGGAGTCCATATCGAACAAAGCAGCATACTGAACTTAACATGACAGGGGAAAGAAGGAAGACTGAGAGAAAGGAGAGAAAAATGAAACAACTTTCGATATTCAAATATACACCGAGGATGTCTGTTCGTAAGGAGGGTATGCTAGAGATTTATACCTAACTCTCTTATCCCTCCACAAACAAGAGTAACACTACACACCGATAATGTAACACCATAGCTTTTGCATTGCTTGATGGACTTAACCTACCGAACACACTCCCACCACCATTGTGTGGTTCGCATGGTGTAGAGAGTATTCCACCAACTGGATTGGACTTGTGACAGTTCCTACACTCCTCCTAAGTCTCCTTCTCCCCAACATCCTCATAAATACACAGCTCGCCCCCAAAGCCCCTTTACACATGAATGCAACTCCAGATCATTCTCGGCAAATGCTTTTAACATTTATATCAGCACTTATGCAATCTCTCTTCAATGTTTCCCTTTCTTCTTCAAATCTTTTTCCAAATTCCTTTTCAACGAAAAACGAGCTCTGTGTAGGTAGGAGCTGATGATAGCTATCTTTTCTTTGGTGGACGCTTTATCCTCGGTAATTAGTAAAGATTATGATATCTTGAGAATACTATTACTACTCTGGACAGAGGAAAGGGATTGAGCAGCAACAGAGCACGTCTCTAGTTTATTTAATTGACAGAAAAGCCTTGACATAAAGAATTTGTAAAGCGCAGCACAATTTCGCTCTAGGAGTTCGGATTCCATAAAGCCGTAGACCTCATCAACTGTATAGAGTGTCTGGATTCATCAAACCACGCAAGGTTATTTCTTTCGGTACAGTACACGGCAAAACACACCCACTAATGATAGCGTGTCGGATCATCTCACTTTTTCAAGCAGACCTTTTCTGAGCTTGTTTTCAGTTGCTAGATACTCACTAAAAATATGATACGATGACCTCGGTTTCGTTCCAGGTGCGATAAAGAAGGTATTAGCTCTATTTTCGCTTTTTTCTCGTGTTTTGCAGCGAGTATGGAGAAATACTCGTAACTGAAATACCCCCGATAGAAAGATGAATTCAACGATCTTTAGCATGAAATTAATAGGATGCGAAGGGCAATATATGGGAATTATAGTTTACGACCTTTGTGATAGCAGAAAATGATACTATGGTTATACATTGTCGAAACATGAGTTGAACCAGGAGGTAGAGATTTTAGGTCTGATTTTCTTGAGATACACCCGCTGTAAGCAGAGATAAGAATGGTTGCTTTATTGAAGATCCGATTAAAGAGTTCTTGATGTAAGAAGTACCTTTAAGGATAGCTCCAAGTTCTTAGGGGTTTTAATTCCCCGTTTACTATTTGCTGACCAGGATTGAAACATTCCAAGGGAGTTCATCTCGTTCAACTCGGGGAGCATCGACCCAGTGTGGGGACATCCCATCAGTACCTGAGGATGAAAAACCCTTTCTAAAGCTAGGGAATCATACCTATAGGTCTAATAATATAAGCAGGATTCTCACTGTCTATTTTCGAGTCGGATTTTAAGAACCTCAAGGCGATTTTCCCTTTCCACCTCCCACCCAAGCTTTTCCTCGTAGATTCTCCCTCAAACTTGGTGCTCTGTCGATTAGCTTCCTTGACATTATACCGAGAAATCCTACTTGTTTAACTCTAGAAAAAGATTATAGAAATCTCAACCAGCCTAGTCAAGGTGCCAGTAAGTGTGGATTGTTTGATGGTAAGAAGGTTCCTTGGGTTAATAAACTCGATTTCAAAGGTGAGATAATGCTCAGTGAAGGTAGCATCAGGCTCACCCAGCATAGCTGCGGCCCCATAATCCGCAGCAGATGTTCTGGAAACAGTCATTATTAGCCGCAGTTTAAGTTGTGAGGGCACTAAGATTATAGTTCATAGGGGTAAAACTTTCGCTGCTGAGGTTCTAATGCTTTTGGTTAGGAACAATCGTCTTTCGAAAAACTGGATAAAGGGCAATAAATGGATTGTAAGATCAATGACTTAATCTCATGCGGTTTTCTAGCGACTATGATCAATATACCAAACACATAAACCACTATGGCCAAAAGAATATCTTCCGATAAATGGAGCTCGAAAATCCACCCTACTTTGGAATCCAGTCCAGCAGAGGCCCTTGGCCCAGAGTCTCCCCCCAACCATGAAAATAACTAGCCTGTAGAATGAATATTGCGGAAGCATCATATTTACAGCTGTTCTGACTGAATCGTGAATTCATTCTTTGGTGATTTTCGGACCATGTGTTTCGGCAAGCAACCCTTGCTTTCATCCCATTTAATCTAATTTCTCTGAATTTACTAGCCTCGACCAAGAAATGACTTCCGTAATCGAATCAAAGAGGGGTTGTTGCTTAACGCATACTAAAATATGAAAACACTGTGGTTAATGTTACTGCATACTTTCTTGATCCCTGGCCGCCATCATGTGACGAAGGCAATCAAAGCCCCCTATTTTCTCGGCTAAGAACGCCACTCCCTCGCTTACTAAAAAAAATCAATTCACACCGTCGAATACGAAAAAAGCAAACAACAAGAAAGAGCAGACCAGAGGGTTTCTATCAAGGGGGTATAGATGCAAAAGGCAAAAAAGTGCAAAAGAATGAATGACCAGAGAGAGGCTCGATCTCTCGACCTTTTGCGATCATGAATGAACATGTTAAGCAAACGTGATAACCAACTACACCATCCGGCCTGTTTTGATGTATGGGTGTTAATTTAAAAAGATAATATACCACTCCGAAAACTAGGGGAACCGCATCTTAAGTGGGACCAGTTTTCCACGCCAAGTATAAAGCGGCAACGACACCCTTTCTTTTCTTTCACCTGAATTAGGTCCCTGGAAAGATCCTCATTTCCTATGCTTTTGACTGACTAATTCTGGTCATTCAACACATTTTGTATTTACGCTCTTTCAAATTCCTATTTCATGATTCTTGATTCACAAGTCGTAGTAGCTGATTATTTGTATTTGGATCAGGAGTCCGAACCTTGTTTATTTTATTGTGGTTACATTCCTAGTTGTTATTGTCTTCATTTAAGCAAGTAACGTCCATCCCTGCGTGCCGGAATGACTTATTAGATTAGGAGTTTTAAATCTTTACCATATTAATAAATAATTTTAAAATCAGTTTACTATTGTTCTTTAACTATTTCTCTACAAGGGCTCGACTTTTAATTAGAAAAATACTATACTTTGGCTCTATTATAATCGGCCCGTTAAGAATGTCAAAAGCTGCTGTAGCCATTACACCCTGCTTTATCATAAGTATCGACCTGTCCCCAGAATTCGGGGCCCTATCATAGAGCTTCTAATAAGATTAAATACAGCCTTAAGGTTTGAAAACACAAAATATAATAAAACCTGTCTGCCGGATTTATCCGGATCAAGGTGGGAGAGATACACAGAATGCCAAGCATCCATCCTAATAAGCGAGGAAGGATTTATCGCCATTCCTATATTCTATTCAAAGCCATCTCCGACATTTCTGACGCATTTTATATATATCACGTGAAAGTGTGGCGTTCTTCTGCTACCTTAGGCACTCAGGCACTCAGGCACTCAGGCAATTAGGCAATTATGGTAGAGGACTATTCCAAGTATAGCTAAGCTACAAATCACATAACCCTCCCAATCGCTTACGCTATACAGTCTATAATTTTTACCGCCTCATCTCCGATTACTTATTCGATTCTCGCGGCTAGCGGCGTATAAGCTGCTCAATATACTAAGTAAGCCGGAAAATAGCTGCAAATATGGTACATAAGAAGATACAGAAACAATACGGAGTAAAAGTACAGGAGGAGAAAGTACGCCAAACAGAAACCAAAGATTTGGAGGATACCTAGGCCCGAAAACAAACTCTGGCCTAGGCCGATGCTAAAGCAAAAATAGAGCGTAAAAGGAAAGCTAAAACAGATATAAAAGTAGGAATAGGAGAATATTGCTCTGGCTGTAATCAGTTAAAGAGTTTACAGTATAATCTAGGGACCTTTCTTATTTGCAAAATCTGCAGGGCAACCAATACAAGGTTATATCAAACATCAAAAGCAAAGGTTGAAAAGATATTAGCTGATATAGTAGCAGAAGGAAAAGTATATATAATTACTATATTAAGGGAGAAAGCAGCTTACTAGTTGACAGAATAGGTTACTAAAGCAGGGGAAGCAGAATTGACGGGCCGGAAGAAGTGTGCTCTTACTGCAGAAGAATATATAAGCAATAAATGAATAATAGTATATCTTCAAAGCCATTCATTAGCCTCGCAGGACCTGCGGAGCACGAGTGGAGGCTCGGGACGGCGGCTCGCCTCAGGCTCGCTAATCGCCGTCCCAGCCTTCGCTCGTACGGTATAAGATACTACCTCTATCCCCCGCACTATGGTGCCCCATCGCCCAGCCTACTAACGACATTCTTCGGCACATAAAGTTCATCGATACTCTTCAGCTCCTCATCCGACAGCTTGAAATCGATCGCTTTGATTGCCTCCTCTACCCTTTCAATCTTGCTCATTCCAATAATAGGCGCCGTTATATACGGCTTGCTCAAGCTCCACGCCGTAGACACAATAGCCATACTAGTACCCCTATTCTTCGCAATTTCTTCAATCTTCTGGTTGATCTTCTTGTCGGTCCCGGTCCATTCATGACCCAAAAATTTCCCGTTCATGGAATCACCTCTCTCACTCTCCACAAACTTATCATGCGGACGGGCAAGGTAACCCTGTGCCAAAGGGCCCCACGGAATCATTCCCATTCCAAATTTCTGCAACGCCGGAATCATTTCTCGTTCTTCTTCCCGATAGGTCGCATTGTGCAAGTTCTGCATAGAGATAAACTCCGTCCACCCATGCAGACGAGCTTCATATTGCATCTCCAGCAGCTGATGAGCCCACATCGAGCTGGCGCCTATGTATCTGACCTTCCCACTCTCGACAATATCGTGAAGCGCCTTCATCGTCTCCTTGACGGGGGTGTTTGGATCAAAGTGATGAATCTGGAGCAAATCGATATACTCTAAGTCCAAGCGCTTCAAACTTGCGTTCACCGAATCGAAAATGTGTTTCCGGCTCAGTCCATACGCATTCACATATCCCTTATTGTCTCTCTCATCAGGCTTCATAGCCATAGGATTCTCAAACTCCCCGTCCTTTATGTGACCCACAGCAGCCCAGACTTTCGTAGCAATGACGATGTTTTCTCGACGCCAATTGAACTTCTTAATTGCCTTGCCGAGAATTTCTTCTGAGGTACCATTGCTGTAGCCGTTCGCGGTATCGTAGAAGTTTATATTCGCTTTATAGGCAGCGTCGAGGATGGGAAGTGCGTCTTTTTCTTCAGTGCACCATGGGAGGCGTCCACGTCGATCGCCATAGGACATGCAGCCTACGCAGATGCGCGAGACTTTTAAGCCAGACTTTCCAAGGGTAGTAAACTGCATCGTGAGATTTTAGACTTTGCTTGAACTAAGAATCTAAGTAGTTTGAGACTTATTTGTCACAGAAAGACCAAGTAAAGTGAGGTTCATATAAGAAAGTTCTGGAGAAGTTTGACGCTAGTCGGTGTTAAGGTGCCTGCTCCGTCTAAGTCCCCTTAATTCCGACAACCGTCGATTTGCTACCCCGGAAGAGTATACAAGTAACCCCACCAAAAGTTTCGGGCCGGGTTCTTTTCCAGCGGGCCGATCCGCTAAATATCAGCCAATTGCAGATGAACCAGGGTCCAGGGCCCTCCTACTACCCTCGATCGAGTTCCTGGTAATGTTCGGGAGCGGTTTTTGGGGCGTCAGTAAGAGGCTCTTGCTGCTCGGGCGAATGCTACTACTTTCCGTATAAAGGCATCGAGAGCAATAGTCTGGGCCGGGGTCAAATTGCAATACAACACCAGCGCCTGCTTCCAAATCTTCTTATACTTGTGATATGTCGGCTCTTTAAGCTTGTGCGGTGGTGGCTCCGTAAATATGCCGCAATCTCTTCTAGGACTAGGGAATATTGGCATAGCTTGCAAGCCACAACCTGGTCCATCTTTTTTGCAAAGCGTAGAGAATCTTGAGCAACGCTAAGTTGGTCTCAATTGACTTCGACGAGCTCTTGTTGCTTTATCAAAAGACTGTATAAGGCAGTACGTGAGGCTTCTGCTTCCTCGGCAAGATTCTTCAGGACATCAAGACTAGTTGCAGACATAGCTGTTTCAAACTTTAGAACAAACTCTTTGTCGCCATCCTTAATATCCTGAAGGTTTCTATCCCAGCCGTCATACTTGATAGTCCCTCTAAAGAAGTTCTTGGTTCGACTGCGATAGAACCGTAGCACGGTGTGCACCTAAAAACCGATAACGAGTTTATAAAGGCCACGAGACAAGCTTTAAGATCGGCCCTTAGATCGGATTTCATGTCCTCGGGTAACAGCAACGACTCCATCGCGTTGTAATAGCGCATCTGTGAAGTGACGTATGTGAACCTGTCCTGGTTGGCAGCCTCGGCAGCGCTCGGATTTTTCAGGAAGGGAAGAACAAGAGAGACGCCTGCTACAGCAATAGACGCGTACGGTAGGTCCTTGACGGCGTCCTTGACATAGTCTTCGGTCCATTCCACAGCCCCGGCGACGTTAGCTACGACATCTTGCAGGATAATCTCATGTCCTAACAGTGTTGCGTTGACTTTTCTATCTTCCATATGCTTCAGCCCGAGCTCGGTTATCTGCTTTAGCTTCTCTCGGCGTGCGATCGCATCGTGCTAAGGAATTTGATTCGTAACCTTGCCGGCGTCTTCTGTCTCGTGCGAGGCCGTGGACTTCGCCTAGGCTATAATGTCTCTAGTTAGCAGTTGGAAAAGCCGTTCAGAACGAGCCAAAGCTTAGCTCTAGTAGGTACTCTAGACAAAAGATCCTCATACGCAGCGATTCGATCAGGCTTTTCTTTTTTAAGAGTATCATATGCTATGTCCTAGAGGGAATATTCCTCGGTTGAATTGTCTGTAATATTTGCTGCTTGGTCGACTATTGCCGTCTGGGATATTACTGCTACAGCTTCAACGCCAGTGTTATTTAGGGAGGTGTTCGATATCGTATCCAAAGGTGTACGAATTCCTGCCGGAAGGAGGGCAGAAGACTTTGATATCGATGACAGGGCGGGAGGGACTGTTATAGTCGATGGAACGGCAAGCTCAGAAGGACGGAGGACGGCATCTAGTAGAGATTAGTAGTACAAGAATAAGAGAGTTTCATCGATGGCACTACCTTGTATAGGGTTTGTTAACGAGACTGCGCCATATTATGGAGAGGCATCCTGCGCCTTGGACTTCCGCAGAATTCCCTTTGCCGCCTCGGATAAATCGTTTAAACCGCATGAAAGATGAATCGTCACTCATGGCTTTGCAAACACTTTCGACCAGGAGCGGGCTTGTTTCGTAGGAGAAGTAATTATAGGGAGATCGACGTCCAAGATTCTGACCGGTTGTCATGCGGCTGAAGAGGAGACGATGGCTCTCAAGCCAATAGAAACTCACTAGGGAGAATTAATATATAATAAAAAAGGGAAGCAGGCCACGGAAGTACAAATTCGCACAGTATGATGTCAGTTCCAAAATGTGAGAAATATTACAGACGGAGTAAAGTACACAAGCCATGATGTTAGCGCTAAAGAGGGCTGGGGTGTCTGTGCTTGCAACTCTCTTAGCTGATTTTCGGTAACAGTCCGCCACACACAGCCACACGCTCAACAGCCACACGCTTTATTATATAAGATAAAATACGCTGCACAGCTGCACACTAGTGCTGTAAATACTATATTATATAAGCACCTCCTTCGCTTATTAAGATGCTTGGCGTATTATATACCTCCTCCCACTTTGTCCGGATAAATCCGGCATAGAGGTTTCCTTCCGTTCTGTGTTTTCAAACTTTAGAGCTATATTCTTTCTTGATAAGAGCTTCATGCTAAGGTCCCGAAATTTGGAGACACGCTAATAGTTATAATAGAGCAGGGGGGAACAGCCGAAAGGGTTTTCAACGCTGTCGACGGGACAATTAATAATATGACCACAACTGTAGTGGTTTCTTACTGCAAACCGAATCTTTACACAGAAATAGCTAAAGAATAATAGCAAACTGATTATAACTGTTGGTATAATCTGACCCTGAATTGTACGGGTCACATGTGCTTCGGCACACGTGATTCCGTACAGCTCAGGTCGGTCCGAGTATGCGGCCGCATGCGGCCGCATCGACCCCCATATCAACACCACCTTACGTAGAACTTACAATAGAACGATCGATCCCACTGAATACAACTAGCACTTACGTGACCATATCACGTAGTGGTGCCCCGTATTCGAAGTGATCCGACAATAACTTTATATATTTATATTGTAGAGGTTTGAGACCCCCAGACCATGAAGTCGTTCCGGCACGTAGGGTTTTCCGCCACGCATAGATTTAGCTGGAACAATATTATTTATTAGACTCACAATATATACATTGAATAGAAGCCAAACTCTTTGGAACCATACAAAAATTGCGGTCAAGAGAAGTTTAGGAACAAAATAAAGATGAAACATGGACGTCGACAAACATACTCTGTAGTAATGCTGTAGGTGTTGAGTTGAGCCTCGTTAATAATCGTATCTCCCAACGCCCGCTTTCTAAGTTTTTCATCTAGCAATCAGAAGTGCAGCTATAGGGAGAGTGAGCATCGCTATTGATTTCTGATTTGTTGTGCTATTCACTTCGTTTTCTGGAGTTATGTCGGCTAATATAACATAAAGTTTTGAAGAGACAGACGCGCGTCGGAAGCATATGATCTTCACACTACGGCAGGTAACAAGAAAACCACAGAATAGAGATTGTGGGCTTTTTCGATTAGTGTTGTGCCGAATTAAGATACAGCCAGGAACAAATAATTTAAGAACTAGGTAGCTCTCAGTAATTGTTTGAAGCTAGGTGGCGTGCACCTTACAAAGTAAATAGGTATAGTACATCCGTAATATTAACGCCTCCTGTCCTATGCAACCACGCGAACTGTTCACCGTTACCTACTATCTAGACAAAACAAATCTCCTGCCAACAGCGAAACCTGCGACTTCTCTGCAGCAGCTTCTTCGCAGCCTCCAATCTCACGACGAAAGACTTTAGCATAACTGTCGGCCGAATCTAAAATACCACTAAAGCTTGTTACTTCGCCATCCCAGCTCAATATGGGCATCTCCGAGATCTTGGGCAAAACACCTTTAAATGGTAGGATCTTGAGCAGAGACTTCATCGCGAGCGGTTTCTCGCCCTTGCTGAGAGATTTGTACCGAGTGGGATCGGCGGTGAGTTCTGTACCCGAACCCTCTTCATCCAATTCCTCCATATACTCCTCAGGGGCTTGATAAAGTTCGCTGTGCATTGTCGCCAACACATCCGGATTTTCGAAGTTTGGATAAAGGGTAACATACCCACGAGCGCGTGCGAGCTTCAATATGTGCTCCAACCATGACGGATGTGATTTGCTGACTACCTTTTCATTGATGGTGGCTGGTGTTGGCAATAAGTGTTGTGATGAAATGGAACGCGATACGAAGTCGTGAAGCTCAACCCATTTGTCACCGAAGATTAGAGCCGCATTGCTATTCGGCGCCTGCCACAGAAATGGTGAGATCACGGGCTTCCCAGAGCTATTGCTCAATGGAGGTAAGAAATCGGCTTTGTCATCTAGGAATGTAGCGGGTAAATCAAGGCTTATCCCCAGAAGGTTTTCTGCATCAAATTTGTTTGCAGAGAATCTGTATTCTAGGATATTGTACTTGAGATAGTGGAAAAATAGAGGCGAAAGCTCAGCCTGGGGAGAAAGAACAAGGACATGAGACGACAGAGGTTCTGCTGGCCAAAATGTCTCCAGCAATCGGATTGAGTTCTCCTCAGGACTAAGACCACGCTGTGGTATCCGATGGTGAAGTGTCATTAAACTTCCCGTTTTCGGATCGGATTTCGGGGGCCACCGGAAGTGTTCGAGATATCGCTTAGTTTCATCATTCACCACATGCGGCAGCTCAATTGTTAACCTTGGTGGAGCTGATGAAAAGAAATCTGCTTTTTTCAAGGACTCTAGGAGTCTGATCAAGGATCCGGACGAAGTAGGTGGCGCATGAATCAGCATATCGATCCCGGCGCGGTTCCAGGCTATAATTCTTTAGCTTTGGTACAAACATCTAGAACTCTCTTCGCTTACCACTCAAAGATGCACTGTCTAACCTCGTGATCCACATCATAGATTGTTCGGCGTTGTCGGGTAGTTCGATTACAGTTCTACCCAAAACGTTTGCCCTGTTTTTCAAGCCTTTCATGAAGAAATCATCTTCCTCTCCAGATCCATCGATTACTGTCGCTTGCGGATGTACGAAAGTGTTGATATGGTTAAAAGCTGCAGAAGTAGATACAGTCATGCGAAAATCAGAGCTGATGGGCCCGAAATCAGGCCTCGCATCATGAAATATTACTTTACAATGGTTCGTAACGCCGTTTACGGACTTGAGTATTTCCATAGAAATGTCATCTCTTCCCAATAATGCTATTTATCAAAGTTAGCATACGTCAAACATGAGGCACTAGTTTGCTCTCCCAAATCACCTACCAAAATGTACATAGTTTCTCTCTTGCGACGCCATCTAGGACCCGGAACGATTAGCCAGTGTTTCCCCCTCTCAGAGCAACTAATATATGTTTCTTGAACTTAGATAACATAAATAGAGTTGTGAATAAACGATTTTGGTACAACTGTACGTACCTCGCAAGCTAAGGGTATCAGAATTGAAGCACTCCTCAAACTTGACGCAGCAAACACCACATTACGATTGTATAGATCAGACCCTTTCGTTTTGATAGCTACAGTGTGCAGCGAAACCGCCAATTCATAGAACTTTATTGGGCCTCCAAATGTATGCAACGACGGCTGTGCCACATCTTCGTTGCCTGGCTGCGGAGTCGAATCTTGTTTGGTTTTGGAAAGAGGCGGAGGAGGTGGTTGGGAATCGGAATTAAAACCAAGATGTGGTGATTCACTATTAGTATGTATATAATGCGGCCTTGTTCTAGGTGGCTTTAGATCCTATACCATGTTCCAATTAGCATGTGTTTATCAAACAGCACTGATCTCATAATAATGCTAGCGTTTGTAAAGAAAGAGCAAGTCTTACAGTTGGCATGTTCTTAAAAAAGTAATAGAATGCGATCAATGTAACAATTGCCAAAACCACCCTCTTTGCAAGCCTTCTCTGCACATGTGGGATCGTCCGTTGTCTCCATAGCATTGAACTCCTTGTTCCTGGCTTATGATCATCGTCTTTCTTCGACATATCCTCATTGCCAGCAAATAATCGCGATGGAGGAGGCATTGTGCTCGCTCATCAAGAGCTTCGAAGTAAGGGATTGGCCATGCGGCGAAGCGCTACTGCTGTTCGCGATCAGGCAAATTAGCGCAAAGCTTCCAGGCTCATTTGGAGGTTCAACCAAAGCTTCGCAAATGGTAGAAATGTATATATAATTGCGTTGGCATTCAACCGTCATGTCAGACATGAGCTATAACCGCAATCGTTATGCGTTTGGCTCAGCTTGGCCATGGGTTTACGCCAAGGCTAGCCTCGCATCATGTGGTACTGTAAAACCACCTTGTGTACCATGCACTGTGGGACCCCCTTGCAGCCCTATCAACAAGTAGCTAGAAGTTTGAGCAACGTCCTAATGGCATTTGGTTTCCTCAAAGAAGACTACATTTTATATGGGAGTCACTTCCAGTGCAAAAGATCGTGTCTCCTAATTTCTGGGCCGATTGGCCATATAACGCTTTGCCTCCTCCATTAGGCACAATTTGGAAAGAATTCCATATCGTTATGGTAAGAAGGGTAAATCTTCAACGTCTCTATGCTACTCACACTATGATACTACTTGGCAAGGTGATGTATTTAGCCCAGCTATTCTAGCCTTTTTGTTTTGGAAGTATTGTCAATTATGATGGTCCTGTTAAGTTTACTGTGTTATTTATCCAGACGACATCAGTTCGCGGAAGGAACACGCCGCCGAAAAGGAGTTATGTTAAGCAAGAAAGAAAAGAGGTCTCTTCATCTATGTCTTTCCTGTATCATCATTGGACGACATCTTGTATGGAAGAAAGTTTATTCTTTGTTGTGGTGTTCCATAGAAGTGTTCTATAAAGCTTCAATGCCCGCCACTAACCTCATATAAAGAGTCCTATGCCCATATGCCATAAGCAACCTTCTTTAACGTGCTCAACTTTCGTTCTGATATAACTAGAGGAAGTTAGTAATTACAATACTTACGAATTGCCATTGAAAGCGCTATACTTGAAATACATTCACATCTTCACATAGACAGAAGGCTGTTTGGTTATCCCGCAGTGTCTACAACACAGAAGCTACCAGGACGAGCGTACGTTGATCTCAAGTCTGTCAAAGAAGAGCAAAAGAAACTCTGGCGAAAAAAATCGAGGCTCAATAGAAGGTCAGTTACCCTCAATTCGGAGCAAACATTCAAAGACTGGCAGGATATCCTACGAATGAGAATAGCTCTCAGAGCAGAAAAACCACCAACATACCCCAAATTAGCTATCGATTTTTGTAGGTTGTTGAAGCTTAAATTAGCTATGCTTTGAGTCAAAGGCCGAACCACTAATAACCAGCGGCCACATGAACGGGTTTATTCCTTCGTCCAGGCTTGAGCTTCAAGGCTTCAACAGCCTTCAAGATCTGGGCCAATATGACTTACTCTATCCTGAGAGAAGATATCTTCTGGCAGCACTACTATCACAGATTGAGATAGCAACAGACATTCTACAGAAAATTGCGCCCCTGCAGCAAGCAATTGTCTCGAATGAGCAGCCTCACTTACGTCGCTCATTGAAGAAGAAACTGGGTTGGTTGAGGTGTCGAGCTAGAGAGGCAACTGCGCAAGAGAAGGCTATTGTTACTCAGCTAAACCAGATAAATCAGGAGATTCAATCAAGAGAGAGGTTCAAGCAGTTTCAGATTGAGCAGCAGCAGCAACATTACCAACCGTTCAGCGATCCTCAAAAGATAGACATTAAGATCCACCGCACAGAATTTGCACGATTGAACCCTCTTTCAACAGAATTCGTTCCTCGAATCCATACAGTACCTTATCTCAATCGCGTTGGACAGCCTCAGCACCGGTATAGCAGACTAGTTCCCTACATTAACGGCAGTGCTATTTTACCGTGGCCAGGGTACTCTTCAATGAACGAGCCTTTTGAATTAAGCAAAGATGAACCGCTGAGATACTATAGACCAAGAGCCTCTAGGCCGCCTATATGTAAACGTCGTTCCTCTTCTATGGACGACGGCAAGCCTGCAATGACTCCCTATATACCTACGCATAAGACCCAAAGTCTACCCAGCACGCCTACTATCGAGGAAGGAAATGAAAAGCAGGCGGCACAAGCGTCGAGAGGAAGAAAAGAACTCGGATATTTTGACTTGCCTATTAGAATATAAGGTTCGATTCAACGGCTATTGGAATGTTACGGAAAATTCGGCGGCATTCTGCACACGCATTCCCTTGGTTGGGTATACAACAAGCCCGCAAGCATTTAGAAAATAGCATGAAATCATAAATTACATTCGCTAGACTCCATTATCGTTATTGGAATTCTCCAAACTCTCCATCATCAAATCCTTGATCTTCTATGGATCCTGGCGGCGGTGGCTCAAAGTTTTGACTCAATCTCTTCTGTTTCCGAACTTCATTTGCGCTCGGCGGTGGAGGTAGAAATGAAGCCCCAGAGCCGCCACCTGGAGGGGGTGGTAGTGAAAACCCTCCTCCTAGGCCACTGCTAGCATCTTCACCTTTTCCTGAGGCCCTTCTGCCTTTACCTCTTCCGCCGATGCTGACAGTGATAGTTTCGCCTTCCTTCAAACTGAAGTCCTTTTTCTCTGCCACTCTCTCTGGCTGTTTGGCAGCCTTGATACCTCCACTATTCCCGTTATCCTCAATCCCAAGTGTTTTTCTTACTTCTTGCAACGATACACTGAAGTCAAATGCCTCACTCCGTTCCTCAAATCCAATCCCTAGCACGGCCTTTCGACCCCCTTCTCCCTGCACTCTTATGGCAAAGAACCTCGAGGAGTCCAACACCTGCTCTACCACAGCTGGTACCGTATATGGAGCTGCTGCAAATAGCTGGCCAGTTTTAGGATCCTCCAGTAAGAGATCTGCCTTTACTGTCTCTTCATTGTTTGGAGTTGGGATTGCGGTTTCTAGTATTCTTAGACGGGCAGTGAATATTTGGCGTTTGTTGTTATCAGCAGTCCAGCTTGCTGCAACATAACCCTTGGTGCTAGTGAGAGGTGGGATGTTGTAGACATGGACAGCTGGTGCAATGAAGAGGATTCGCTGGATCGCATCTGCAGGGAGAGATTTCCCGGTTGCGGGGTCAATGGTTTCCATGTTTTTGGATGGTGTTCTGTTCTGGACGGCAATACTCAGTATACAGAGATACGAGGCACTGCAGTAAAAACCAATAGCAGCGTATATCGGAGAGCTTGGGGTTGCTTTTTCAACGTTTGACTTATTGAAGGAGGTACATAATAAGCTGTAAAGCTAAATGAGGGGTCCTTGGGCCTATCATCGCCATCTTGACGGTATTCCAGGGGTGGGTCAGCAAGGCTCCCAGACCCCTGTCCTACTTGAATTCTTGTAATTGCCCGTCTTCTCACATTCCATTGACTCTGCGTATTTCCTCTGTTATCAAAAGATTCTGTTCATCGCAAATTCACACAACCAAAGAGCCTCTCAGAAGCCTAAAGTCAGCAATCATGGAGATCTCTAGTAGGCCATCCCTTAATGCCTAAATAGGCTTTCGCACTAGAGCTATAGTAGCTTGAGATGCAACTCTGTTCTAGCCTCGTTGACAAAATTAATAGCTCGGACTTTCGAGGGCAGCTCAACACCACCACCACTAGAAGGTCACCCACCAGCATTGAACAGAATGGCAAGCGTCGGGAATATACAGGATGGCACAGCTAAGGGCTTTGAGTAGGCAGTCTGGTGCTTTCCTTCTGCCCATCAAACACTGACTCATTACTAGCATCGTTAAAACCTACCACCGATTAATAGCAGAAGACCCTGATCTCACTATGCCAGTCGCCGCAATCGAAGCACTTATAGAACTCCTCGCACAATCAAAAGCTGTCACCGTTTATGAAACTCTAGACCTTGTAATAGCGCAATCAAGTTATCTGAAATCGCAGATCCCTAATTCAATATCTCTCTCGGCCGGAACAGATCTCTTTTATCGTTATGTCATAACTTCAATGAAGTCTAGCACGCAAGGGAGTTTTGAGCCAGTTAGGCAGCATTTACTGAGCAATGGGAGGCTATTTGTGAGCAGGGCGAAGGCAGCCAGAGAGCGAATTGCAGCATATGGGAGGCACTTTGTCAGAGACGGAAGCGTAGTTCTGACTCACGGAGGGTCGAGGGTCGTGGGAACTTTGTTGAGCAAGGCTGCAGAGGCAAGTGCGAGTGGCGGAAACGTGCGATTTAAGGTCATATATGTCATGAACGATGCCAGGAGCACCGAAAGCAGTGCTGTAGTCGCTGCCCTTAGGGCGAAAGGTGTACCTGTCGCCACTATTTCTGAGGGAGCTGTGGGATATGCTATGGGAAAAGTCAATTTGGTAATCATGGGTGCTGAAGGTGTGGTAGAGAATGGTGGCATCATTTCCAGACTCGGGACATATCAAATTGCTCTGCTAGCGAAGGCAGCAGGCAAGCCATTCTACGTCGCTGCCGAAAGTCATAAGTTTGTCAGATTATATCCCCTGGGGCAATATGATCTAGGAGTTGATCAAGAGGTTATCAAATTTACGACGGAGGAAGACCCAATATCTGAAGCTAAAAAGCCAGAACTCGAAGAAAAAGAAGAATACTTTCCTAGCAGCACTCCTTCAGAACCAGCAGCATCTACAGCGACAGTTGATGCAGTTGATTATACACCTCCAGCACTTATTTCGGCACTTATAACCGAGACGGGAGTATTGACTCCTAGTGCGGTAAGCGAAGAACTTATCAGTGTCTGGTATTGAGGCTATGTCAAAGTATTCCGAGCAAATTGAGATAATAGGACCAAGAATTGTATAGCGACATGGTGGAAATCCTTCCGGAAAGTGGAACTCTCTTAGAGCTTTCTGCGTAAGTCGAAATATAAAAACCCCCCAATACATAAGCTAAATGTAGGTTAGGGCTGTAGCAGGATTGCTTGGTCAGGAGCAGCCATATTCTAACGATCTGATAATGATAAAATGCTGTGCCATGTATAGGAAAATGCAATACATTATGATGTTTTATCTAGGGACTGGTTCATTGTGAGCTTCGACATGTTGGGTCTATTGTTAAATGCATACTGTCATACGTGTTGATCTATTGATACATTCAAAACAAAGAATGGATAGGATCTGGCCTTGATTCAGTTGGAGGCACTCACTCTTAATTCATCGTTTCTAAAGTAGATCTGCTTGATAATTGCTTGCAGGCGTTAACCTTTTAGTTACTTTGTAACCATAAGATGCCCTGGAGGTTAGACCCATAAAAGAAATAGCCGCACATGTTAGTATGGTCACCTCGCCCAGGAAGCTGCCATCTTTAGACATCAAGAGCTTACTATTGCATATAAAATGAGACTTAATTTCAGTTTTACGCTTAATACCAACCAAGCCATCAAGCCATTCGCTATTCGCTCTTCAATGTCACTGGTTCGAATTTAGTAACAATTGTATCCGCCAATTCATTCCATTCTAGTTATCTATTGTAGTCTTAGAAGTTAAATTAGTAAGTATATCTAGTTTTGTCCCAGTAGGTTGCGGGGATCAAAACTAAGGCATTTTGATACTAATCATTGACAAACACTCGGCTGATATTTTCATTGATTTTCCAGGACAGTATTTCCAATATATTATAGGCGGACGAATGGCATGGTATAGATTTGAGTTTGATTGCCAGGCAAGCAAAAATCATACTCGAAATATAATTATATCCTGGGTCTCCTTAAGATATCATTCAGGTTGATCATTTATTTTATTTCAGTTTTGTTATCACATTCCTCGGGAGCCAGCCCACAAGGCTGTCCGACAGCCTCGATGGTCCTTGACGAGTTACCAGTATCCTTAACCTTAAGCCGAGGTTCCCCAGCACGACTTAAGATGTCACTATGTGCTGGTTGATTGCCACCCCTTCTTCAATCACAACTCATTAAAGCTGCACGACAGGAAGCGTTAAATTTCACATAATTCATCTGTGACCATCTATAAGAAAATTCAAATCTGTTCTGAGACAATGGCGATGGTTACGCTCCCCGTCATTCCTCTAGCCAAAGATACCGTGCTACTTCCTGGCATCGTTTTAAGAATACCAGTTGCGGGCAATCGGGTAGATATACCAGCTCTCCTTTCTAGTGTCTATAGTCGAGCCGCTTCGAAAACCCCCAGTCAGAGACTCGACAATGTCAACATCGCATGCGTTCCTCTAAACTCCCCATTTCTTAGCCCATTAGGCCAGAAGATGATAGAGCCGGATGAACAGAGTTCGAAAGCAAAAGAGCGGCTTGATGTGAATCCTGCCAGTGCTTCAAGGGAAGATCTGTTTGGATATGGAGTCGCGGCCAAGATAACAGGCGTAGAAGGACGAGGGACTGGTGAATTTGCACTCTTGGTAGAGGGTATATCGAGAGTGAGGGTTGATAACATAACGCAAGAGCGCCCTTTCTTCGAGGCTGAAGTCACCTACGAATACGATGATGGTAGGACCATATGCGCCAAATCTTTTTTAAAGAGAGACTAATGTTTCTTTAGCTACCTCTACCAATGATGTTGCATTACAAGGGCTTTTTGCCCATCTCAAATCACTTTCAAGAGAGTAAGAAACCCAGAGCTCGAACACTGAAGCGTGAGTAGCCGCTGATCAGGATAATCTTAGACTTCTCACCCTACTACGACTGTCATCGCTGCTTCCAAGAAGGTCTGGTTCCTCAACTCTATCACCTATCCTTGCACGACGGCTCGAATTGTACATAGGAAAGAAAGGCATACAGGATGCCGGGTTACTTGCAGACTTCATGACCAATATCGTCGAAGCATCATTTGAGGAGAAATTAGAAGTTCTGGCCGCATTAGATGTGAAGGATCGGCTTGAGAGAGCGATTGCTTTGCTACAGCGCCAAGTGGGGAACATCAAGAACAATGTCAGCATTACCTATTCCAGCTCAAGTATTCCAGCAAATATCGATTTGGACCAGATAAATAAATTAAACAACCAAAGAGCGAGACGTGCTTCCCTTGGTAGTGGTATACCTCCTGCGATGGCTGGGAATGGAATTGGTGGACCAGACGAGGACCAGGAACCAAATGAAATGGATGAATTGAAGAAGAAGCTAGACGCAGCTGGACTTACGACTGAAGCCGCTAAAGTCGCAGACCGAGAAATGAAAAGGTTGAAGAAAATGTCACCTGCTCAAGCAGAATACCAAGTGACACGGAACTATCTGGAAACCCTATCTGAAATACCTTGGTCTACTATGACAGAAGACCAGCTTGGCCTTGACACTCTCAGTAGAGCAAGAAAGCAACTTGATGGTGATCATTACGGGCTTGAAAAGGTCAAGAAACGGCTTCTAGAATATCTTGCTGTCCTAAAGCTCAAACAATCCATCAATGAAGACGTAAATGCGCAGGTTGCTAAGGCAGAAGAGGAGAAGGCTTCGGAGAAGGTTGAGGTTCTGAAGAGTAAGCGGATGATTGACAAGTCACCCATCCTGCTCTTAGTAGGTCCTCCAGGCGTTGGCAAGACCAGTTTGGCAAAATCTGTGGCAACAGCGCTTGGTCGCAAATTCCACCGTATTTCTCTAGGGGGTGTGAGAGATGAAGCGGAGATTAGAGGTCACCGCAGAACATATGTAGCAGCGATGCCAGGTCTGATTGTAAACGGGCTGAAAAAAGTGGGAGTTGCCAATCCTGTGTTCCTGCTCGACGAAATTGACAAAGTTGGGTTAGTATTTCGGATTATCATTCCGAGAGATGACAGCTAATGTTTCACAGCACATCAAACTTCAATGGCGATCCATCCGCAGCCATGCTGGAAGTTCTTGATCCCGAACAGAACCATACCTTTACTGACCACTACGTCAATATCCCGATTGACCTTAGTAAGGTGCTTTTCATAGCAACAGCAAATAGCCTTGATACAATCCCTCCACCGCTACTAGATCGCATGGAGACCATATACCTGTCAGGATACACCACTCTCGAAAAGCGACACATTGCCCTTCAACACCTAATTCCAAAACAGATTCGTACGAATGGACTCGGAGACGGGCAGATCGAATTTAACTCAGATGTCGTGTCCAAAATCATCGAGTCATACACTCGTGAATCAGGAGTCCGGAATCTGGAGCGGGAGATTGGTTCCGTATGTCGGGCAAAAGCCGTTGAATATGCCGAAGCCAAAGACTCGGGCCATGCTGAAAAATACAAATCGCAGCTTTCCGTGGAGGATATCGAGGATATTCTAGGAATCGAAAAGTACGACGAGGAGATCGCCGAGAAGACAAGGTGAGAACCATAACTCTTGAGTGACGTTTGTAGAAGCCGTTTATTGCCGGATACAAAATCTCCGAGCTTATATCACCGCATAAGTACTAACAGGTGATTAGCCGCCCAGGTATCGTGACTGGTTTGGTGGCCTATAGTTCTGGTGGTAATGGTAGCATCCTTTTCATCGAAGTTGCCGATATGCCAGGCCACGGAAGCGTACAGCTTACTGGTACGCTTGGCGCAGTTTTGAAGGAGAGTGTCGAAGTTGCACTCTCTTGGGTCAAAGGTCATGCGTATGAGCTCGGTCTAACACATGATCCATCGGAGAATATCATGGAGAAACGTAGTATTCACGTGCATTGTCCTTCGGGAGCGATTCCAAAGGTATGTTTAGAGTCGTCGCTATTTTCTAGTTGCTAATCTTTGATTCTAGGATGGTCCATCTGCGGGCATGGCGCACACCATCGCACTCATTTCACTGTTTTCAGGGAAGGCTGTACCTCCTACCATGGCCATGACCGTAAGTCCTCCAGAGATTCTTCGTTGATTTATATTCTAACAAAGAAGGGTGAAATTTCCCTCCGTGGCCGTGTTACAGCAGTGGGGGGTATTAAAGAGAAACTCATTGGAGCTCTGCGAGCTGGTGTGAAAACTGTGCTGCTCCCTGCACAAAATAAGAAGGAGTAAGCATCATGTTCCCCCATCTTGATAGTTGCTCACGTTCTATGCAGTGTAAAAGACCTACCACAAGAGGTCAAAGATGGCTTGCAGATTATCCATGTCAGGTAGGTTGCTTTTGAGTTTTTATTTCTTTTTGGGAAGAGCTCCATGGCTGAAGCTAATATATTTATCAGGCACATCTGGGAAGCGATGCGTTACGTCTGGCCTGAAGCCCACTGGCCTGGAGAGGAAAACTTTGCTGGCATCGAAAGCCAACTGTAATTTTGAAGGGGTCAGGGTTATCAAAGATGGAACACAGGAAGCGCCAAGTAGAGTTAGGACTTACTGGATCTTCATTTCTCCTTATTTTATTCATGTACTGTAAAGCGCGTATTGGGGGCGGCAACATTAGTAACACGGCGTCAGGTGTAACAAGTCATGCATCCACTTTTAGAAATCGGCATAGGTTAAATACAGTTTCCAGAGATATGGCACGCCATGTATGTGTTGCAGAGTGCATGTGAGCACACTGCGGTACTACTCGTTATATTTCGTTCATTTTATCACTGCCCTACTATATTCGGGTTTCTTCCGAATGGTACTAATGCAATCTTCTTGTCGAGACAACGAGTAATGAACTAGGGATTTCCTCCCCCATAAACCTTACATCAAATCCACGCCTCCAAGGAGATCAATGTATGGCAATCGATGCACCTTCTCCTGATATGATTCCGGGTTGTTTTCTTATCCTATCAAAACTCTCTCGACCGCCCTGGATCTGCCTGCCATGCCTACTTCAGATTCCTTGAAGGTTTGATATCAACACTTCTCGCTCTTTTCAGCACCGAGCAAATATTGACCTACCATTGTCCCATTCCCCAATTATGGTGGCCCCAATTTCGTACCGTAGGCCTTGTGTCAAATCCCTTCTTTCTTTGGTAATGTAATCTCGCAAACACGTCGGATCCACATGTGTCTTGTGTGTTCCAACAGCCAGAAAAGCACCCAGCATCGTCACAGGTCACAGGCAGCCCATGTATGCATATACGCAGTGCAACCTCACCCAAAAAAAAGGGGTTTCAAGATGAACTAGAGGGGTATTTTTATGCCCCCCCC